>JAESFP010000045.1_pt1 | contig 307090 bp, 297 predicted proteins | sample 9266181 | NCBI WGS metagenome assembly JAESFP01 (sample SAMN14502547, study PRJNA617102) | algae metagenome | isolation source: Pegethrix bostrychoides GSE-TBD4-15B and co-occurring heterotrophs from... | place: USA: Grand Staircase-escalante National Monument, Utah | collected 2006-08-15
CTGTCGCCACACCGTACTCCACAGCCAAGTCCTTTCGCGCCGAAGGGAGCGTTGAGCTTAGGAAGGAGGTCGTGAAATGGGGCGGCTATTCGGAAATGAAGCCCGTACTGATCGGTCTCGCACAGTATTTGGGCAGCGATCTGCCTCAAATGGTGCAGCTTGACGCTATCGGCATGGGTGACATCCCGCCGCGACGCAGTCTACATCGAGTATCGGGGCGCGATTAAAGGGATGGGCGTGGGACGATTGGTCGTCGCGGTCGCCGCCTCGGCGGCCATTTGTGTGTCTGGGACCGCCCGGGCCGAATCTCCGCGGGCGACCGTCGAGGGGGATCTCAACGCGAGTCTGCGGACAGCGATCATCAATGCCATTGGTGAAACGGATCGGCCGATCGCCAACCGGTTCGAGGCGCGCCGCCGCGCCGTCGCAGCGGGTGAAAGCGCCATCGCGGTGCTGCGTTCTGAAGGCTACTACGGCCACCAGGTCAAACCGGACGTCAGCGACGCCGAGCCGCCGGTGGCGATCGTGCGGATCAAGCCGGGACCGCGCTTCACCTTTACCGATCCGCAAATCGATTGGATCGAGCCGGCGCCTCTACCCGAGGTTCGTCAGGCCGGGGAAGCCGTACTGGGTCTGGCGACCGGCGCCCCGGGGCGGGCCATCGATGTTGTGAACGCCGAGGGGCGGATCGTCGCGGCCGTACAGAAGCGTGGCTATGCCGACGTGACGCCGGCGCCGCGTGTCGTCACCGTCGATCACGCGGACAGTACGGTCCAGCCAACCTACAAGATTATCGCGGGCGACCTTGTTCGGCTTGATGCGCTCAAGCTGACGACGATAGGCCGAACGAATCCAGCCTGGCTGGAGCATCTGACGCCCTGGCGTAAGGGCGACGTGTACGATCCCGAGGATGTTGGCGAGTTGGAGCGCCGCCTGCTCGATACGGGCGTCTATGACTCGGTGACGGTGTCGCTCGCGCCGAAGGAACAGATCAGCGACGAAGGGCTTCGTGCGATCGTCGTCAGCCTCGCCGACCGCAAGCGGCGCACGCTTGAACTCGGGGCGAGCTATTCCACCAGCGAGGGCTTTGGCGCCGACGCTCGCTGGATCCATTTCAATGTTCTTGGCCGGGCGGACACCATCGCCGCCCTGGCGCGACTGTCGAGTGTCGACAGCAGGCTCGGCGGGGAGATAACCCTGCCGCACTGGCTGAAGCCGCAACAGACGTTCAAGGCCGGCGCCGGCGGGTATCGCACCCGAACCGACGCCTATGACGAAACCGGGTTCGGCGTTCGGGCCGACATGACGCGGCGGTTCCGCAAGACTTCGTATCTTACCTTCGGCGGCTCGGTTGATTACGGCAAGACCGAGGATCAGCAGGAATTCCTGATTAGTCCGCTCGGAACCAACCTGCTTACGATCGCGGGCCTCGCCGCAGGTGCGCTTGATCGCTCGGACGATCCGCTGGATCCGCGACGCGGCTGGCGGTTGGAGGTGCGGGCCGAGCCCACCTACCTGATCGGCGACGAGGGGCTGCCCTATGTGAAAATCCAAAGCCAGGGCACGATGTATGTGCCGTTTGGCGAGAAGGCCCGCACGGTCATCGCCGGGCGACTGCGCGTTGGCTCAATGATTGGGGCGACTGTGCCAGATGTGCCGGCTTCACGGCGCTTCTACGCCGGCGGCGGCGGGTCGGTTCGGGGCTACGCTTTCCAGGCTATCGGTCCTCGTTTCCCGGACAACACCCCGCAGGGCGGCGCCTCCTTGCTGGAGACGTCAGTGGAACTTCGCCAGAAAATCGGTGAGCGCTGGGGCTTCGTTGCGTTCGCCGACGCCGGCGCCGTCGGCACCGACGAAATCCCAACCGGCGACGACGTGAGCGTCGGGGTGGGCGTCGGGGTTCGCTACGACCTGGGCTTTGGCCCGATCCGCGCCGACATCGCCATTCCCCTCGACAAGCGCGAGGGCGATCCGTCCTTCCAGATCTATCTCAGCATTGGGCAGGCGTTTTGAGCGAGCCGCCGACCACACCCGTCGAGGAAGCGACCCAAGCGGTGGCGAAGGTCGCCAAGAGCTCGCTGTTGCCCAAGATCATTCTTGTGGTGTGCGCGGTGCTGGCCTTGGTCATCGGCGGCATCGCCCTGACCGCGCGCTATGGGGTGTTGTTGCCGCAGGGACGGCTGCTGATCGAGGCTCGGGCCAGCGGTCTGAAAATCGGTCGTTTTGGCCGGTTGCACATTGAGGGGCTCGGCGGCGATGTCTGGCGCGAGTTCACCGTGCGCCGGCTGACGATCAGCGACGAGAAGGGTATCTGGCTCGAGGCCAAAAATATCGAAATGACATGGAGTTACGCCGCACTTTTCAGGCGGAGATTCCATGCCGAAGATATCGTGGCGGAAAAGGTGACCGTCCTGCGGCGGCCCACGATGGAGCCCAAGACCGAATCCGCCGGTCTGCCGATCTCGATCAATATCGACCGCGCCGTCACGCGTTTGGAGCTGACCCCGGAGTTTAGCGTCGCGCGCGGGGTCTATGACGTCGTCGCCAACGTAGACGTCCAGAAGCGCAACGGGGGGCAGAACGGCAAGGTTGCCATCACCAGCGTCCTGACGCCTGGCGACCACCTGACGGCTGAGTTCGACTTTGGCGGCGGCCGGCCGTTGCTGGTGATCGCCGATGCGGTCGAAGCCAAGGGCGGCGCGCTTGCCGGCAGTCTTGGCCTGCCATCGGATCAGCCGTTCTCGCTGCAGATCCAGGCCAAAGGCCAAGGCCCCCAAGGGCGCTTCACGGCCTTGGCGAAATCAGGCGCGATCACCCCGCTGGACGCTTCCGGCGCCTGGACCAAGGAAGGTGGGGCTGCGAGCGGCAAGGTGTTGCTCAACGCCTCGACCTTGACGAAGGACTTGGTCGGTCGCCTTGGCCCTGATGTCCAATTCAGCATCAAGGGGGCCCAGGCCCCGGCCGAGCTCTATGATCTCGATGCGCAAGTGACGTCGGCCAATCTGGCGGTGACCGCCAAGGGCAAGGCCAATTTGGGCAAGCGCACGGCTGGCCCCGCGGGCGTCGCTGTCAGTGTCGCAGCCAAAGAACTGTCCAAGGTCACCGGCGGCCCGCCGATGGGCCTTGGCCGCGTGGACGGCGTGTTGACGGGTTCGTTCGACGATCTGCGCTTCGCCGGTACGGCCGACGTGGCGCGATTGCAGTTGGGCGACTACAGCCTCGACCGCGTGTCGGGCCCGTTCACCTTCACCCGCCGCAACAAGGTCCTGGCGATCGAGGGCAAGGTCACGGGCGCTGGAGGGCGGGGAACCGGCCTGGCGGCGGCGTTGCTCGGCGCGAGACCAGCCGCGGCTTTCGACGCAGCTCGCTTGGCGGACGGCCGGCTGTTGCTGCGGGATATTCAGGCGACCGGCGCGGGATTGAAGGTGACCGCGAGCGGCGGACGCAGCCTGCTCGGTGGCTTGAATTTCAAAGGCCAAGCGCAGTTCTCGAACCTGGCGGCGGCGCGGACGGGGGCGTCAGGTTCGCTGTCGGCCGACTGGTCGGCGAACCAGGCCAGGGCAGGGCGGCCCTGGAACCTCAGTCTGGACGCCAGGGGCGCGCGTTTTGCGTCGGGCTTCTCTGAACTCGACCGGTTGCTTGGGGCCGCGCCCAGACTACAGGCGCAGGCGGCGGTGGATGGCCGGAAGGTCTCGGTCTCCAACGGCAGCTTGAACGGCGCAGCGATCCGCGCTGAGACCGCCGGTGTATTGGGCGCCGACGGCGCCCTGCGTTTCAAGCTCGATTGGTCAGCCGACGGTCCCTTCCGCGCCGGGCCGGTGGAAATCACCGGCAAGGCGAAGGGCTCTGGAGCGCTCACGGGCAGCATCGGCGCGCCACGCGCCGATCTGCTCGCCAATTTCGAGGCCATCGACCTCCCGCGCCTGCCCTTGAAGGACGCCAAGCTCACCCTCAGCTTCCTGCGGCGGGCCGACGGTTCCAGCGGCGTCGTCGCCCTGAACGCGATCAGCGACTACGGGCCGGCTCAGGCGCGCTCGGCATTCCGTTTCCCGCGTGGCGGCGTGGATCTGTCCGATCTGCTGGTCAATGCGGGCGGGCTGACGGCCGAGGGCTCGGTCGCGCTTCGGCGCGCCACGCCGTCGGCGGCCAATCTGCAGCTTCGTGTCGTCGAGGGCGCCTTCCTCGAGCATGGCCAAGTCGCCGGGGCGGTGAAGATCGTGGACGCCGCCGGCGGTCCGCATGCGACCTTGAACCTGACCGCCACGGACGCCGTCCTTCCTGGCGCGAAGTTCGCCGTTCGCAAAGGCAGCCTGACCGCCAACGGTCCAATGTCGCGCCTACCGTACGCGATCGATCTTGAAGGCGTCGCGAGCAACGGCGAGTGGGGCGTAGAAGGGCGCGGCGTGTTGGCGGACGCCAACCCCGGCTACGCGCTTAGCTTCGATGGTTCGGGCCAGGTTGGTGCGCGTGTCTTGAAGACCACCCAGACGGCGATGATCAGGTTCGGCGGTGGTGAAAGCAGCGCAAAATTGCGTCTGGCCGCCGCCGACGGCGGGCGGATCGATCTGGACGCCCAGCTGGCCAAAGACGTCACCAGCATCCGGGCGGAGATCGAAAAGCTTGGCTTGGGCATCATCAATCCAGACCTGACCGGACGGGCCGACGCGACCTTGACCCTGACCGGACGCGGCAAGGTGCTGGAAGGCACGCTGGACGCGAAGCTTGATGACGCCCGCGGGCGGGGATCGCCACGCGAACTGGGCATGGATGGAGCCATCAAGGCGCGGTTGGCTGGCGACACCGTTACGCTGAACGCCGCCGTGACCAACGAGCAGGGCCTTCGCGCCAATGCGAACGTGGTCCTTCCTGCTGAGGCGACCGCCGACCCATTCCGGATCGCCATTGTTCGCAACCGTCCGATCCGCGGCGATTTCTTCGCAGACGGCGAGGTCAAGCCGCTATGGGAGCTGCTGGCCAGCGGCGAGCGCGAACTGGCCGGACATGTTCAGCTCAAGGGGACCTTGGGCGGTACGATCAACGATCCGCGCGCGACCGGCACAGCGCAGGTTGACGGCGGCAGGTTCGTCGACGGCTCCACCGGCCTGATCCTCACCGACGTGCTGCTGCGCGCATCGATGGCCAACAACGCCATCGACATCACCCAGGCGACCGCCGCCGATGGCCACGGCGGGTCGTTGTCCGGCGCAGGACGGGTCAGCCTGCTTCGCGCAGGGGTTTCGACGTTCCGTCTGGATCTCAAGAACTTCCGCCTGATCGACAACGATATGGCGACCGCCTCGGCGTCGGGTCAGGCCACGCTTGATCGCGCCGCCAACGGCCAGGTGCGCTTGGGCGGCGATCTAACCATCGACCGCGCCGACGTCTCGGCGAACATGTCCGCGCCATCGGGCGTGGTGAGCATCGACGTGGTTGAGATCAATCGACCGAAAGACCTGTCGCAGTCCTTGCAACCGGTCGCTCGCCGAGGGTTGGCTGTTGCGCTGGACGTTCGGTTGCGGGCGCCGCGGCGAATCTATCTGCGGGGCAGGGGGCTTGATGTCGAGCTGTCCCTCGACGCCCACGTTGGCGGGACCACGGCAAGGCCGGCTCTAACCGGCGCCGCGCGCGTTGTGCGCGGTGAATACGATTTCGCCGGCCGGCGTTTCGAGTTCGATGACCGGGGCGTCGTACACCTGGGCTCTACTCCAGCGACGATCCGATTGGACCTGACGGCCACGCGTGAAGATCCGTCGCTTACGGCCGTTGTGCGGATCCAGGGCACGGCGGCGCGCCCTGAGATCACGCTCAGCTCCACCCCGGTCCTTCCTCAGGACGAGGTGCTGTCGCAGGTCCTGTTCGGCCGTTCGGCGGCGCAGTTGTCGCCGCTCGAAGCGGCCCAGCTGGCGTCGGCGCTGTCGTCCCTGGCCGGCGGAGGCGGCTTCGACGTGGTCGGAAATCTGCGCAGCTTCGCCGGACTGGATCGACTGGCGCTCGCGGGGGGCGATGAGTCCGGCGTCACGGTTTCTGGCGGCAAGTATTTGACCGAGAACGTCTACCTCGAAATTACCGGTGGTGGTCGTGACGGCCCGTCCGCTCAGGTCGAGTGGCGGTTTGGGCGCAACCTTTCGATCATTTCCCAGATCGCCAGCCAGGGTGACGGCAAGCTCGCCGTGCGCTGGCGCAGGGATTATTGAGGGCCGACATGCGCAGGGTTTTACTGGGGCTGCTGGCCACCGTCGGGTTGGTCGGCTGCGAAAAGCAGATCTCGGCGCCGGGCCATACCGGCGTCTGCTGGCGTATGGTGGAGGGCATGAACGGCAAGCCCGACTTCAAGCCGGTCGCGCCCAATATCGACACGCTGGAGAACTGCGCCGTGCGGCTGGAGGGCATCCGCATGGCCTATGGCCAGCCGGTGACGGGCGCCTTCCAGGGCCGCTTCATCTATGTCACGAACGAGGAAATCAGCGCTGCATCGGGACCTAAGTCCCAGCGCTATCGCGTATTCACGCCGGCTCAACGGCTGGAGATCCAGAAGGGCATGGAAACCCTGATGGCGCGCGAAAGGGCCGGCGGCTAGGCCGAAGCCAGCCGCCCGCCGGCTAAGGCGTAGGCCTGGGTCCCGCAGGTGAACACCCGATCGCCCGGAGCCATGACGTCAATGGCGATGTCGGGGGCGTCAGTAAGGCGCTGATAGATCGGTTCAAAGTCTTGCAGCGTGGCGTTCAGCAGCGCCTTCAGCGACGGAATGACGAAGTAGGCCTGCTGGAAGTCGTCGATCCTATACGGCGTGCGCATCACCCGCTCCAGGTCAAAGCCCAGCCGGTTGGGCGAAGGATCGTCCAGGGCGAAGATCGACTCCGCACGGCTGGAGACAATGCCCGCGCCATAGATCCGCAGACCCTCCGAGGTCTCCAGCAGCCCGAATTCCACCGTGTACCAGTACAGCCGCGCCAGATTGTGCAGTTGCCCGCGCCCGAGCGCACGCATCCCGCCCTGGCCGTAGGCCTGCATGTAGTCGGCGAATGTCGGATCGGTGAGCATCGGGACGTGGCCGAAGACGTCGTGGAAGACGTCCGGCTCCTGCAGGTAGTCCAGCTCGTCAGGTTTGCGAATGAACTGCCCGGCTGGGAACCGTCGATTGGCCAGGTGTTCGAAGAACACCTCGTCGGGCACCAGGCCGGGCACGGCCACGACGCTCCAGCCCGTCAGACGGGTCAATTCTTCATTGATGCGCGCGAACTCGGGTATGCCGCCCCGATGTAAATCCAGGGCGTCGAGGCCTTTCAGGAAGGCGTCGCAGGCGCGTCCCGGCAGAAGCTTGGTCTGGCGCTCGTAGAGCGTCGTCCAGACGTCGTGCTCAGCCTGGGAATAGGCCTGCCAATTTTGGTCGATCGTCCAGTCGGGACGCGCGCCGGGGGGCGGGGCTGACGTGGGGCTATCTGCGCTCATAGCGATAGAATGAGCGAAAGTCGGCGAAACTTCCGTGCGAACTGTGCGCCGAAATCAGACTCGATCGGTCAAAGTTTGCGCCGCTGGACCCGAGATGGAAACGCTCGTGCGGATCGTCCTAGTGGCTGATCCGCGGGCGAAGCGTGTACTGCCCCTCATGGAAGGACTCGAAGATCAGCGAAGCTTGCGGGTGGCCGACTGGCTCGCCGCTGTCGTCCGGGACCAAGTTCTGTTCGGAGACATAGGCGACGTACGCATTCTCCTCGTTCTCAGCCAGCAGGTGGTAGAACGGCTGGTCCTTGCGCGGCCGAATTTCTTCGGGGATCGAGAGCCACCATTGCTCGGTGTTGGAGAAGGTGGGGTCCACGTCAAAGATCACTCCCCGGAACGGGTAGTGACGGTGTCTCACGACCTGGCCAATGGCGTACTTCGCCAGGCGCGGCTCGGCGAGAACCGCCGGCGGCGTGACCGTGTCGCTTCCACGTTTTTCGATACGAGCGTCCATAGAAACGATTCTAGACCTTGGCGCCTAACTGGGAGGTGAACGTACCGCTCATCTTCGCATGTGCAAGGGCGCGCCTTCCGAGAGGCGAGCCAGCTTGCTACAGTCTCTCCTGAAACGAGGTGTCGTGTCGGCTCCTCATAGGGACGGATGGCGGTCAATGACTGCGGCGCTGTTGAGCGCGTTCTTGCCGAACGCGCTCCAGATCCTTGATTTACAAGCGTTTCGGCCGCCAAGCCGGTGACGATGACGCTTGATGTCGAGACGGCTCCCGGAGCCAAGAAGAGCAATTCCTCAGGAACGGCCGAGTCGCCTTGTTACGGCGCACTCGATCTTGGTACGAACAATTGCCGTCTGCTGATCGCCACTCCGTCGGGACGAGGCTTTCGTGTTGTCGAAGCCTATTCGCGCATCGTGCGGCTGGGCGAGGGGCTCTCGCAGACCGGCCGATTGTCCGATGCGGCTATGGAACGCGCGCTCGCGGCTCTGAAGGTCAGCGCTGAGAAAGTGCGACGCCGCAAGGTCGTGAAGCTGAAGGCGATCGCCACCCAGGCCTGCCGGGGAGCTGAGAACGGCCCTGAGTTCGTGGCCCGCGTTGCGGCTGAAACCGGCCTGCAGCTCCAGATCATCACGCCGCGCGAGGAGGCCCAGCTATCGGTCGCCGGCTGCCTGAACCTGTTGGATCGCAAGGCCGAAGCCGCGCTCGTGGTGGATGTCGGCGGGGGATCGACAGAGCTGTCCTGGGTCGACCTGACGGCCGGTGGTCTTGAGACGGAGCTGGCGAAGTTCGCCGCCGGCCGCCTGCCGATCAAGGCCTGGCTCTCCATTCCGATCGGCGTCGTCACCCTCGCCGAACGCTTCCCCGAGGGGCCGGCGGCCACCGAGACCTGGTTCCGCGCCATGGTGGAGACCGTAAAGGACGAGCTTCGGGAGTTCCGCCACGCCGACCAAATGCGGCCGATCTTCGACGCCGACCGCGCGCACATGGTGGGAACGTCGGGCGCCATCACCAGCCTGGCGGGTATGCATCTGGGTCTGCGACGCTATGACCGCAGCCAGGTCGACGGCATCTGGATGACCCGCGACGAGTGCGATGTGGCGGCCCAGACGCTGCTGCGTCTCAGCCCCCAGGAGCGCGCCGATGAACCTTGCATTGGCTCGGAGCGGGCAGATCTGGTGCTGGCCGGGGCGGCGATCCTCCAGGCTGTGCAGGAGCTTTGGCCCTGCTCGCGGGTGCGCGTCGCCGATCGAGGCCTGCGCGAAGGCATACTGATGTCGCTGATGTCGGGCGTCGGAACCAAGCGCAAGCGGCGCCGGCGGCGTCGCGGCCGTAGATCGGGCGGCGCTTCCCCTGTAAACGCCCCTGAATGACAGAGCCGCCCCGCAAACGCATGGTCAAGCCGCCCTCGGGTGGAACCGAGGAGGGCCGGGTAAAGCCCGCGCGCCTCAAGACCGCGAAGGACAGGACGCCGTCGTCCCAGGCCTGGCTGTCGCGTCAGATCAACGACCCCTTCGCCGCCAAGGCGCGGGCTCACGGCTATCGAAGCCGGGCGGCCTACAAGCTGATTGAACTCGACGACAAGCTGAAGCTGCTGAAGCCAGGCGTGCGGGTTATTGACCTCGGCCTCGCCCCTGGCGGCTGGACCCAGGTGGCGATCGAGCGCGGCGTGACGAACATCGTCGGTGTCGACCTGCTGCCGGTCGATCCGCTGCCGCCGGCTCACATCCTGGAAATGGACTTCACCGATCCTGAGTGCGGACCCCGGCTGATCGAATTGCTCGGCGGCCCTCCGGACCTGGTGCTGTCGGACATGGCCCCGAACACCGTGGGCCATCGTCGCACCGATCACCTGCGGATCATGACTTTGATCGAAACCGCCGCCGACTTCGCCGTCAGCGTTCTGCGGCCGGGCGGCGCCTTTTTGTCGAAGGCGTTCCAGGGCGGTGAGACCCACGAGATCATCGGCGAGTTGAACCGGCAGTTCGATGAGGTGCGCCACATCAAGCCGAAGGCTAGTCGCGCCGACAGCTCGGAGGTCTACCTCGTGGCGACTGGCTTCAAGGGGCGGTAGGCGGGAGCAGGGGGCGTCTTGGCCCCCTCGGCCACCAGCCATTTGCGAAATTGATCCAGGGCGCGGTTTGAGGCGCCCGGAGCGGCCAACAAGGCAAAGGCGCTTTCGGCCTTACGGAACCCGAATGGGGCGACCAGTCGCCCGTTGCGCACATAGTCGGCGACCAGCGGCCAAGGCATGACCGCAACGCCGAGCCCCGCGATCGCCGCATCAATCACGAAATGCAGGTGGGCGAAGGGCTGTTCGGGCGATGGCGGCAACTCCACGCCTGCCAAGGCGCCCCAGATCGCCCAGCCTTGCTGGTGGGTCTGGGCCGACAGCCTGGGCGCCTTCAGCGGGTTTTCCGCGAACCGTTCAGCCAGCGCTGGCGACATCACCAAGCCAAGGTGACTCTGAATGAAACTTGTCGCGTCGGGCTCCGCCACGCGGCTCGTGGGCGCCATCCGAACGACCGCATCTGCGCCACGATAGGACATGGCGTGCGAGGGAAGCTCGGCCAGGTGCAGGCGCACGCCCGGATAGGCGCTGGCGAAACCGCTGAGGCGCGGGATCAGCCACTTCACCGAGATGCTGGCGTTGACGGCGATATGCAGGTCCTCGCCTCCACCGCGTGTATGTCGCACCGCCGTGGCGATCTGGTCGAAGGCGCCGGTGAGCGCCGGCAGCAGCTCGCGTCCCGCCTCCGTCAACTCCAGCCGGTGCTTGGGGCCGGTGAAGAGCCGCACACCGAGGGTTTCCTCCAGCGCCTTGACCTGACGGCTGACCGCGCTGTGCGTCACGTTCAGTTCTTGAGCCGCCAGCGTGGCCCGGCCAGTCCGGGCCATCGCCTCGAACGCGCGCAGGGCGTTCAACGACGGTAGGGCTGCAGGTGTGAGATTTTCGAACATCTCGAAACTAATATGTCGATTTCCTCAATTCAGCAATCGGCGCACAAGCTCGGGATGTCGGGAACGGCCACCCATCCACGCACGTCACAGACAGCGATCACGCTGGTGCTCGGGTTCGGCCAGACCATAGCCTTCGCTTCCAGCTTCTACCTTCTGGGCGTCCTCGGCGACGCGATCGCGGTCGACCTCAGGCTCAGCCCGACCATAGTCTTCAGCCTCATGTCCGTGGCGCTGGCGGTCACGCCGTTGGTGGCGACGCGGACGGCGCAATGGATCGAGGCGCGCGGCGGCAAGGAAGTGCTGCTCTCGTCCAATCTGATCTTCGCCTCCGGCTTGATCCTGCTGGGCCTGGCCACTGACGGCGTGACGCTGGCCTGCGCCATTCTCGTCCTCGGGATGGGCATGGCGATCGGCATGTACGGCACGCCGTTCGCGATCCTGGTCTCGCTGTATGCCGAGGGCGCGCGGCGGCCGATCACCGGCGTGGCCTTATTGGGCGGCCTCGGCTCGACGTTGGGCTGGCCGCTGACGGCCTATATGGAACACCGCTTCGGTTGGCGCGGCGCCTGTTTCCTCTGGGCGGGACTTCACGCCGGGATCTGCCTGCCGCTCGCCGCCTGGATCGTGCCCCGCATCGTTGGCCAGGCGCATCACGCCAAGGGCGGCGCGCCCGAGCCGGTAGTGTGGGACCGGCGGATGATCCAACTGGCGGTTCTGTTCGCCTGCGCTTGGTTCGTATCGACCGCGATGAGCAGTCACCTGCCGCGTCTGCTGGCGGCCTTTGGACTGACCCCCGCCAAGGCGGCGACCGTGGCGGCTTTGGTCGGGGTGGCTTCGGTCAGCGTCCGCTTCGCCGAGTTCACCGTGATGCGTCGCTTCTCTCCGCTGATCGCCACGCGGGTCGCCACCCTGATGCACCCCTTGGGCGCGGCGTGCCTTCTGGCGCTAGGGGGCAGGGGCGCCTCCCTGATGGCCCTGGGGCATGGCGCGGGCAGCGGCATGACCACCGTCGCCAAGGGGGTGCTGCCGCTCCACCTCTATGGTCCTGCGAACTATGCCTATCGCTCGGCGCTGCTCTCGCGCCCGGCCCAACTCGTCCAGATCGGCGGGCCGGCGCTCTACGGATTCGCCCTGGCCGAGTCGCCGCGCATGGCGCTGGCCCTGTCCGCGGGGCTCTGCCTGGTGATGTTTTCCATGACTTTCGGCCTCGAAAGACGGCTCCAACCCCAAAAAGAGGAAGCTGCGGCATGATTACACTGGAACCTGCCCTTGCCCGAGGCGCCCCAGAGGGCTTATACGCGGCTCGCAAAATGGAGCCTTTCATGGACATTCGCGAAGGTCTTACCTTCGACGACGTTTTGCTGGAACCGGGCGCATCGGATGTGATGCCAACCCAGGTGGACACGACCACCAAGTTCACCCGCGAAATTAGTCTCAATATCCCTCTCGTGTCCTCCGCTATGGACACGGTCACCGAGAGCCGTCTCGCCATCGCCATGGCGCAGGCCGGCGGCCTGGGCGTGCTGCATCGTAACCTGACGGTCGAAGAGCAGGCCGATCAAGTCCGCGAAGTGAAGCGGTACGAGAGCGGCATGGTCATCAATCCGTTGACCATCCATCCCGACACCACCCTCCGTGAGGTCCGGGAGATCAAGGCGCGGCGAAAGATCTCGGGCTTCCCGGTGGTCGAGCGCGGTTCGAACAAGCTGGTCGGCATTCTCACCAACCGCGACATGAGGTTCGAAGGCCGCGACGACATCCCCGCGAAGGAGCTGATGACCAAGGACAACCTGATCGTTGTCCGCGAAGGTTGCACCCAGGCCGAGGCCCGCGATCTGCTGCGCAAGCACAAGATCGAACGCATCATCGTTGTCGATGACGACTATCACGCGGTCGGCCTGATCACCGTCAAGGATATGGAGAAGGCCCAGGCCTATCCGAGCGCCGCCAAGGACGCCCAAGGGCGCCTGCTGGTCGGCGCGGCCTCGACTGTTGGCGACAACGGCTACGAGCGCTCCATGGCCCTGGTCGACGCCGGGGTGGACGTGGTGGTGATCGACACCGCCCACGGCCACAACGCCGACGTCTCCAAGGCGGTCGAGCGGCTGAAGCGTGAAACCAACCGCGTTCAGATCGTCGCCGGCAACGTCGCGACCTATGACGGCGCACGTGCGCTGATCGACGCCGGCGCCGACGCAGTGAAGGTAGGGATTGGTCCCGGCTCGATCTGCACCACCCGGATCGTCGCAGGCGTGGGCGTTCCTCAGCTGACCGCTATCGCCGACGCGGTTCGCGCCGCGGTCGGCACCGATGTTCCGGTCATCGCCGACGGCGGGATCAAGTACTCGGGCGATCTGGCCAAGGCGCTCGCCATGGGCGCCCAGGTGGCGATGATGGGGTCGGCCTTCGCCGGCACCGACGAGGCGCCGGGCGAGGTCTTCCTGTACCAGGGGCGTTCGTACAAGGCTTACCGCGGGATGGGGTCGCTAGGCGCCATGGCCAACGGTTCGGCCGACCGGTACTTCCAGAAGGAAGTCTCGGCCCTGAAGCTGGTGCCCGAGGGCATTGAGGGTCAGGTCGCCTACAAGGGCCCGATCACCCCGATCCTTCACCAGATGGTCGGCGGCCTGCGAGCGGCCATGGGCTATGTGGGCGCCGGCGATCTGGAGACCTTCCGGAACAAGGCGCGTTTCATCCGCATCACCGGCGCGGGGCTCCGCGAGAGCCACGTCCACGACGTGATGATGACCCGCGAGGCGCCGAACTATACGAGCCCGGTCTGATGACCATGGCCGTCGAACTGAAGCTGCTGGGCGCCGCCGTCATCGTTGGCGTCGTTCAGTTGCTCTGGGCGGCGGCCGCGGCTCGGAGCCAGCAAGGCTTGGAATGGGGCAGGGGGCCGCGCGACGAGCCCCGGCCCTTGACCGGCACGGCGGCGCGGCTGGAGCGTTCGTTCGCCAATTTCATGGAAACCTTCCCGCTCTTCGCCGCCGCTCTGGTGACGGCGTACCTGGCGGCGAAGCTCGGTCCTTTGACGTTGTGGGGCTCGGCGCTCTATGTCGTGTCCCGCGCTCTCCACCCGATAGCCTACGTGATCAACGTCCCCTTCCTGCGCAGCCTGGTGTGGTTCGTAGGTTTCGGCGGCGCCCTGGCGGTCATTGCCGCCATTTTCCTATGAATGTGAGTAGAGCCCTTGCGTGACGGCGGACGTCTCTCCGCAGCCATCGAGATCCTCACCGACGTCGAGACGCGCCACCGGCCTGTGAAGCTGGCGCTCAAGGCGTGGGGTGATGCGTCCCGGTTTGCTGGATCCAAGGACCGCGCCTGGGTTTCGGGCCTGGTGCTCGACGTCCTGCGCCGCCGCCGTTCGCTCGGTTGGCGGATGGGCGACGACAGCGCGCGTGCGGCGACGCTCTGCGCCCTGCATGTGTTCTGGAACTGGCCGGTGGAGCGGATCGCCGAAGCCGCTGGGGACGAGCCCCATGGTCCGGGCGCCTTGACCGAAACCGAACGCACCGCCCTGATCCAGCCCCGCGACCTGGCCGATGCGCCAGCGGCCGTGCGGGGCGACTATCCCGATTGGCTTGAGCCTTCGCTGGCGCGGGCCTTTGGCGACGATGCGGCGCTGGAAGGCGCGATGCTCTCCGAACGCGCGCCGGTCGACCTGCGGGTCAACACCTTGAAGACCGATGTCGAACAGGCGCTCAAGGCGCTCGGCCCGCTCAACGCCGAGCCGACGGGCGTCCTGCCCAACGCCCTGCGGATGGCCGCTCCCGACCCCAGCCAGCGCGGTGCGTCGCTGGAAACCGTCCCGGCCTTCTCGAAGGGCTGGTTCGAGGTGCAGGACCTGGCCTCCCAGATCGCCGCCGAGGCGGCCGGCGAGATCAAGGGCGCGCAGGTGCTCGATCTCTGCGCGGGAGGCGGGGGCAAGACGCTCGCGCTCGCCGCAGCGATGGCCAACAAGGGCCAAATCTACGCCTATGACAGCGAGGCTCGCCGCCTGGCCGACACCGTTCGCCGCTCCGAGCGGGCGGGCGTCCGCAACCTCCAGGTCCGCTCGCCGATCTACCCCAATCCGCTGAAGGATCTCGAAGACAAGATCGACGTCGTCTTCATCGATGCGCCTTGCTCGGGCACCGGCGCTTGGCGGCGTCATCCGGACACCAAGTGGCGTCTGAAGCCTGCGACCCTGGCCCAGCGTATGGCCGACCAGGATGCAGTGCTCGACCTCGGAACCCAGTTCGTGAAGCCGGGCGGCCGCATCGTCTATGTCACCTGTTCGGTGTTGCCGGAGGAGGACGAGGACCGTGTCGCCGCCTTCCTCGACCGCTGGATGGATTTCCGCGTGATACCGGCCACCAACAATCCGCACCTCGTCCGTCATCTGACGGCGGAGGGATATCTTCGCCTCTCGCCTCGCAGCTCGGCCACCGACGGCTTCTTCGTCGCTGTGCTTGAGCGCGCCAAATGGACCCCGCAATGACTGAAAAAGCCCCCCAACAGGCCCACGAACGCGTCCTGATCGTCGACTTCGGCAGCCAGGTCACGCAGCTGATCGCCCGTCGCCTGCGCGAGAGCGGCGTCTATTGCGAGGTGCATCCCTTCGACAAGGTCGAGGCGATGCTGGAAGCCTTCGGGCCCAAGGCCGTGATCCTGTCCGGCGGCCCCGCCAGCGTCCATGAGGACGAGAGCCCGGCCGTCACCAAAAAGGTCTTCGAACTGGGCGTGCCGGTGCTGGGCATCTGCTACGGCGAAATGACCATGTGCGCCGAGCTGGGCGGCGCGGTCGAGGGCGGCCACACCCGCGAGTTCGGCCGGGCCGAGATCCTGATCGAGCGTGAGAGCCCGCTCCTGGACGGCTTAGGCGCGGTCGGCGCCAAAGAGACCGTCTGGATGAGCCACGGCGACAAGATCACCGCCATTCCGCAGGGCTTCCATGTCGTGGCCTCGTCAGAGGGCTCGCCCTTCGCGGTGATCGCCGACGAGGGCCGACGCTTCTACGGCATCCAGTTCCACCCCGAAGTGGCCCATACCCCGCGCGGCGCCCTGATGCTCCGCAACTTCACCCACAAGATCGCTGGTCTGAAGGGCGATTGGACCATGGCCGCCTTCCGCGGTGAGATGGTCCAGAAGATCCGCGACCAAGTGGGCGACGGCAAGGTGATCTGCGGCCTGTCCGGCGGCGTCGACTCCTCGGTGGCCGCCGTCCTGATCCACGAGGCGATCGGCGACCAACTGACCTGCGTGTTCGTGGACACCGGTCTGCTGCGTAAGGACGAGGCGACCCAGGTCGTCACCATGTTCCGTGACCACTACAACATCCCGCTGGTCCACGTGGACGCCGCCGACCTGTTCCTGGGCGAACTGGCTGGGGTCTCGGATCCGGAAACCAAGCGCAAGACCATCGGGCGCCTGTTCATCGACGTCTTCGACAAGGAAGCGGCCAAGATCGATGGGGCCAATTTCCTCGCGCAGGGCACGCTCTATCCCGACGTGATCGAGAGCGTCTCGGCGCGCGGTGGTCCTTCGGCGGTGATCAAGAGTCACCACAATGTCGGCGGCCTGCCGGACTACATGAAGCTGAAGCTGGTCGAGCCGCTGCGCGAACTGTTCAAGGACGAGGTCCGCGTGTTGGGCGTCGAGCTCGGCCTGCCGCCGGCCTTCGTCGGCCGCCATCCGTTCCCGGGCCCGGGCCTGGCCATCCGCATCCCCGGTGAGATCACCCGTGAGAAGGTCGCCGTTCTGCAACAGGCCGACGCCATCTATCTGGACGAGATCCGCAAGGCGGGACTCTACGACTCGATCTGGCAGGCCTTCGCGGTGCTGCTGCCCGTGAAGACGGTCGGGGTGATGGGCGACGCCCGCACCTACGAGGACGTGCTGGCCCTGCGCGCCGTCACCTCCACCGACGGCATGACGGCCGACTTCTTCGAGTTCCCGTGGGAGGTCCTGGGCCGCTGCGCCACGCGGATCATCAACGAGGTCCGCGGCGTGAACCGCGTCGTCTACGACGTGACCTCCAAGCCCCCCGGCACCATCGAGTGGGAATGATAGGAGCGGCTAGAGCGCCGCTCCACACGTCCTGACGAAGCGATCGACATCCTCGGCGTCGTGATACAGCGCCAGGCCGATCCGCAGGACGTCGTCCCGTACATCGACTAGGACGTCTTGCTCGGCGAGCGCGGCCTTCCACGCCGCCGCGCGGGGGTCGCGCAGGGCAAGGAAGCGCGCGTGCGGGCCGTTGCTTAGCGGATTTAGCAACTGAGCCTCTGATAGCGGGCCGGCCTCGCCGCGCGAGATCCCTTCGAGCAACTGCTCGTGCAAGCGCCGTACATGGGCCGAGATGCTGGCTGTGGTTTGGCCAGCCCCGCGCAAGGCGGTGAAGGCTGCGTTCAGGCGATATAGGCCGCTTGGATCGAAGGTGGCTCCCGCGAAGCGTTGGGCGGTTGGCGAATACCCGACGCCGCTAGAGGCTTCTTCCAGTTGGGCGATTTCCGCATACCAGCCGGTGATTTCCGGTCGAGGACCAAAGCCTGGTGGCGCATGGAGGAACGCGGCGCCTTCGCCAGCCATGGCGTATTTGTACCCGCCTCCCAGATAGCAGACGCGGTCGGCGACCGCGCTCAGATCCACGTCGATTGCGCAGAAGGCGTGATAGCCGTCGATGACGACCCATGGGCCGGTCGGAGCGCTCAGGGCCGCTAGGGCCTCGACGCCCTCGAAGATCCGTCCGGTGTTGAAGAACACCTGGCTGACGAAGATCAGGTCGTGCTCGCCGTCGGCCGCGCGCGCCAAGAAGCGTTCGGTGAAGGTTTCGAGGGGGTGCTGCGGGATCAGTTCCAGTGAGATGCGGCCGCTCTCGGCCCAGCGCTCGGTCTGGCGACGGAACGAGTGGAACTCGGAGTCGGTCGACAACACGCGGATGTGGGGCTTACCCATCGCCGAGACCAGCTTGATCAGGTGGTCATGGGTGTTCGAGGCGAAGACGATGGTCTCAGGCGACGGCAGGCCAAGTTCGTCCGCGACATGGCGCTGAGCTTCGGGAAGCACCTCGCCGATGACCCGATCCCACTTCAGGTCCGCCAGACGCGCAGCGTCATCCCACGCCGCCAACTGGGCGGTTCGCGTCGCGTCGGGCCAGAGGTGATGACTGTGGGCCGCGAAGTGCAATCGCGTGGGAGCGGCGGCCAGGGCCTGGGAGAAGAGGGGCTTGAAGCTCATCACAGGGTTCCCAAAGCCTGATCCAGGTCGGCGAGAAGGTCGCTCTCGCTCTCGAGCCCCACCGAAAGCCGCAGGAGGCCGTCTCCGATGCCGGCGATCGCACGGGCCTCGGGGCTCATCGCGGCATGAGTCATGGTGGCGGGGTGGGCGACAAGGCTCTCAACGCCGCCAAGGGATTCGGCCAGGCTGAACACCTGGACCGCCTCGACGACCTTGCGGACGGCTTCGACGCCGCCGGCCAGGTCGAAACTGAGCATCGCGCCGAAGCCGGACTGCTGGGCTCGAGCGATCTCATGCCCCGGATGGCCGGCGAGGCCGGGATAGTGAACCGCGCTAACGCCCGCATGCGCCTCCAGGAAGGCCGCGACCGCTGCCGCGTTCTGCTGCTGGCGCTCGATGCGCGGGAAGAGCGTGCGGACGCCCCGCAGGATCATAAAGGCGTCGAACGGCGCGCCGGTGACGCCGGTCATGTTGGCCCAGGCCGCAAGGGCTTCGACGTCGGCGGGAGCGGCCGCGATCACCGCCCCGCCCACGACGTCGGAGTGGCCGTTCAGGTACTTTGTCGTCGAATGGATGACGTAGTCCGCCCCCAGGCTGATCGGCTGCTGCAGGGCAGGCGACAGGAAGGTGTTGTCCACTGCGACCTTGGCGCCCGCCGCCTTGGCTTGGCCGGCGATGGAACGAACATCGACAACCCGCATCAGGGGATTGCTGGGCGTTTCGATCAGCAGCAGGGCAGGGGCGCGCCCAAGGGCCTCGGTCACGGCCGCCGGGTCGGATTGGTCGACGAAGGCGATTTCGAACTGGCGGCGTTGGGCCCGCGCGGCCAACAGGCGATAGGTGCCTCCGTAGCAGTCGTGCGGCGCCACGACGAGGCGACCGGGCTCGACCTGGGACAGAACCAGATCCACCGCCGCCATCCCGCTGGAGGTCACGACCGCGCCGGCGCCGCCTTCCAGCTTGGCTAGTGTGTCGGCCAGTTGGTCGCGGGTTGGATTGGCCGATCGGCTATAGGCATACCGGCCCTCGCCCTCGAAACCATCGAACAGATAGGTCGTCGAAAGATGGAGCGGCGGGGTCACCGCGCCGAAGGCGGTGTCGGAACCGACACCATTGGCGGCTGCAATAGTCCGCGGGTCCCGGGCCTTTGGCATCTACTCGTCCCTCGTTGGTGGGGGAACGCATGCACAGGTCGGGCAGTCGCGTTCCGTCGCCTGGGGCCTACTTAGCGGCCCGTGCAAGCTGCGTCATGCGACCGTGTAGATTTCCGCTCAAACGGTCACGCTGTTCCGCTTAGGCGCGCTTGCGCCCCTTCGTGCGGTGCTGAGCAAACGCCAGTCCGGCGGCGCCGGCGACGAGGCCAGCCAAACCAATTCCGGCGACCAGGGTGGCCGACGCTTGCCCCTTGTTGCCGATCACGAAGCGATGGAAGCGGCCGTCTTCCGACGCCCACCAGGCTCCGGACGGCTTGTGGAAACCGTGGCGATTGAAGGTCACTGCCGAGGCTCTCGCCAAGTCGGCCGCCTCCGCCGCGCTGCGACCGGTGGCGATAACCGCGACCATCGGCGGTGTCTTCTTCGGGTCGTCGGTGAGGTCCCAGCTTTGCTGAGTCACGCTGAAGACCCGCCCGAGCGGAGCATGGGTCGAGATCCGCGGACGATGGCGAAGAAAGCGATCGACAGATTGAGCCATGTAACAACGAAGCTCCGGTTGGCGCTGCGACTCGAGAGAAAGGAACCGATCGAAGGTCTACTCGGTTCGGCGTCGCGGTTCAGGTGCTTTGCGGCCGGTTCCTAGTGCGTCGCCAGGACAACGCCGAGCAGGACCGCCGCCCAGTGCGCGCCGGCTCCGGCGACCACGTGGCCGTGCCAGATGGCCCTGGAGAAGCGCAGCTTCTTGTTCACGTAGAAGGCGACGCCGGTCGAGTAGAGCAATCCGCCGACGACCAGGAGGGTCAGGGTGAGAGGGCTGGCCCCGTCGATCAGCGGCTTGAGGGCCAGGACGATGATCCAGCCGAGCGCCAAATAGGCGGCCACCCAGAGGCGCCGGTCTATGATCGGCAGGAAGACCTTACCAAGCGCGCCGAACAACGCGACCGACCACACTGCGATCGTCATGCCCCAGGCCCATGCGCCGCTTAAAGTCTGGGTCGTGAAGGGGGTGTAGGAACCCGCGATCATCAAAAAGATCCCGGCGTGGTCCAGGCGTCGCAGGACCGGTCGGTACTGTGGCTTGGCGAAGTTGTAAGCGGTCGAAAAGCCGAGCATCGCCAGCAGGCCCACGGCGTAGATCCCGACGGCCACCGCCTTGCTGAGCGAGTGGTCCTTAACCGCCAAGGTTAGGAGCACGATGCCGCCGACCAAGGCGAGGGTCAGGCCGACGACATGAACCACCAAGTCAGCGCATTTGGCCGCAGCGGTCGGATAGTGGCGTGGCGCAATGGACGCTGGCTGGGTCACGGAATTTGCTCGCTCTCGTGAAAGGGGCAGGCAGGCGCAGTTAGACGCCAGACGTTGGGGGTTGTCGATCTCTGGCGGTCCAGGTGGGGCGATATGCCAGAACGCCATTCCCTTTCCAGCCCAAGTGTTCTATTTTTGTTCTTATATGCTGTCAGCGGGTCGAACATGGCCGAGCAACTGCGCCTCGACATTCCGCTGCCGCCGGTGGAACGGCGGGAGACTGCGTTTTTCGCGATCATGCCGCGCGCTGGCGACACCGCGCGCCTGACCGCGCTTGGGAAGCAGATCAGCCCGGCGCGGCTGCACCCCGCCTGGCGGTTCCATATTTCGTTGCTGGGCCTGGGGCTCAGCAGCCATTCGCGAGATGCGGACATAGATGGCCTACGGAATGTCGGCGAGGCGGTTACGGCGCCTCCGTTCGAAGTCGCGCTGCCGATGGTGTGCAGTTTCGGCGATAGCTTGGCGCTGTGTTGTGACGGAGACACGACAGCGACCATGGCTCAGCTGCAGCATGCACTGCTGAGGGCGGCAGAGATGAGGTGGGGCCCGCTGGGGAGGCGGCGGTATGCGCCGCATCTGACGCTGGCGTACCGAGCTCCTCGTATTGCGCCCCTGTGGTTGGAGGATCCGATCCGTTGGCCGGTGCGGGAATTCGTGCTGATCAGCAGCGACCGGGCGCGGGGCGGGTACGCTTGCCTGGGGCGCTGGCGGCTGAGATAGCCATAGCCGGGCGTTTACTCGCCGCACACTATAATCGAGAAAAACACACGTATCGCGGGTTGATCTTGGCCTTGCTCTAGCGCATGCCCAGGCCACTTGTCCGACGCCGCAGGCGCGGACCGTTCCCGGGGGGTTACGTGAATCTTAGGTCCAAGAGCGTCCTTGCGACGCTGATGCTGTCGTCCTGCCTGACGACAGGCGCTCTGGCCCAGACGGCTGGCGATCCCACGGACCGACGGACTTACCGCACCACCGAGTTCCGGGATTCATGGGGCGTGAACATGATCGGCGCGGACCTCGCCTATGCGCGCGGCGTCGATGGTTCCGGGGTCTTGATCGGTGTGATCGACTCCGGCGTCGCGACAGACCATCCTGAGCTGCAGGGGCAGGTCGCCGGTGGCTACGACTATGTGACGCGATCGCCCGTTGTGGTCGACAGCAATGGTCATGGGACGGCGGTGGCTTCGATCATCGCCGGAAAGCGCGACGGAATCGGGATTCATGGCGTGGCGCCCGGCGCGCGTATCGTCAGCGCGAGTGTCTTCGACGCCGACGGAAACATGTCCTCGGACCCCACACTGCTGCAGCAAGCTTGGGGCGGGTTGATGGATCGTGGTGTGCGAATTCTCAACAACAGCTGGGGCTACGATCAGGAGGTCACCAGTTGGAGCGCGGCCGAGGTCGAGGCCTTCAACCCCGATCTGATCGCCGCATCTCGGCGGGCGGTTGAACGCGACGGCCTGGTGATCTTCATCACCCACAATGATGGCTGGGCGCAGCCAACTATCGAGGCCGGCCTACCTTACCTGTTCCCCGAACTAGAGCGCGGATGGCTTGCTGTCACCGCGGTCGGCTTCACTGGTGAGTTGGCCTCCTATGCGAACGCTTGCGGTGTGGCGAAGGCGTGGTGTCTCGCCGCGCCCGGAGGCGACTTCCAGACCGACGGCTTCGGCTTGGTGATGGCCGACGCCTTTGGCGGCTATCTGCAAGGCAATGGGACCTCCTTTGCAGCGCCGCACGTCGCCGGTGCCGCGGCGCTGGTCACGCAGATGTTTCCCTATTTCACAACCGATCAGGTGCGACAGACCCTGCTGGGGACCGCCACCGATCTCGGCGCGCCGGGTGTGGACGAGATATACGGCTATGGCCTGCTGAACGCGGGCCGCGCCGTGGGCGGCCCAGGTCGCTTCGATTGGGGCGATTTCCATGTCGCCCAGCCGCGCGGGACGAGCGAGTGGTACAACAACATCTCGGGCGCTGGCGGGCTGATCAAGTCCGGCGCCGGGACGCTCGTGCTCTATGGGCAGAGCACTTATTTGGGCGCGACGCAGGTCAACGAGGGGCTGTTGGCGGTGATGGGCAGCATCGCCTCACCGACCTTCGTCGCCTACGACGGCGCCCTGGCGGGGCGTGGAACGGTGCGCGGCGCGGTGCATAGTGAGGGCTTCGTCGCCCCAGGCGATGCGTCTCTGTTCGGGCGACTGACCATCGACGGCGATTTCGTGAACGCTGGCACAGGCGTCGTTGTCGGCCAGATCACGCCGCTGGGCGTCAGCAACCAGCTCGCGGTGACCGGAACGGCCTATCTCCAAGGTGGCGAGGTCGAGGCCGTCATCACCCCTGGGCTCTATCGAAACTCCTTCACCCAGCGCCTGCTCACGGCAAGCCAAGGCGTCACCGGCCGGTTCGAGGCGCTCTACGCCGAGGACTACGCCTACCTCAAGCCATCGCTCAGCTATGACGCAGGCTCGGTCTATCTAACTCTGACCCGCCTGGCGTTCGACGACCGTTCGGTCTGCGCGAGCAGCAACGCCTGCGCCGTGGGCGGTGTGTTCGAGCGTGGGCTGGACGGAGCCGATCTCGGCGTCCTGCTGGGCGCTGTCGTGCTGCAGGGATCGTCGACCGAACAAGCCCGTACGTCGCTGGAGAGCCTATCGGGGGAGGCTCACGCCTCGCTGGCTTCCATCGCCTTGAAGGGCGGTTTGCCGTTCGCCAGAACCCTCTCGACGCGACTGAACAGCCTGCATGGCGATCCCGGCTCGGATGACGGCGTGTGGTTACGCGGCTACGGCCAATGGGGAAGGCAGGGCGGCGGCGCTGAAGCTTCGGGCGCCGACTATCGCATGGGCGGGGTGGTCGCTGGGCGCGACTGGCAGGTTTCGCCTTCGCTGCGGGTCGGAGTCAGTCTCGGCTATGGATCGATCGACGTCGACTTCGACGCCTTTGACGGCCAGGGCGAGGTCACGACCTATGAAGGCGCGCTCTACAGCACCTACTCCAGCGGTCCGGTCGCACTGGACAGCTGGCTGAGCTATGCCCGGCTCTCCAATGAGGTCGAACGGACCTTGGTTCTGGGCGGTGGGCGCGGCCAGGCGAGCGCCGACTATGACGGGCGTCGCATCAGCGCCTTTAGCGAAGCCTCCTACGCGATGGATCTTGGCGGCGTGACCGCGCGGCCGATGGCGTCGCTTCGTTATGCCGGGCTACGTCAGGATGGCTTCAGCGAACAGGGCGCGGGCAGTCTCGGGCTGGTGGCCGGTTCCAACACCGCCGATAGCCTGGAAGGCGGGCTCGGCCTTGAGCTCTCGGCGCCGCTCACCCTCGGTAAGGCGTCGGGGCAGGTCGGCGCGCGCGCCAAGTGGCTGCACGAGTTCCTTGATGACCACGGTGAGCTCGACGCCGCCTTTATCGGCGCGCCTGCAAGCTCCTTCACCTCGCGTGGCCCGCGCGCGGCGCGTGACAGCGCGCTGCTCGGCGTGGGCGTTTCCGCCGCAGCGGGAAAGTCTGTCGATATATTCGCAAATTACGACACCGAACTCCGCACAACCGGCGCGGCGCATGCCGCCACGGCCGGTTTGCGAATCACCTGGTAGTCGCCCGCAGGCGATTTAGTGCTCGATGACCTCAGCTGCCGGATAGGCGGCGGCGAGGTCATCGTGTTCGGCTGTACGGATCGCGCGCGCGACATTCAGGCGCGTGTAGACCTGTGATTCCGGCGGCTCGGTCGGCGCGACCAGACGTGACAGATCGTTGGATTTACCAAGCGTAGTAACGGTTACCTTGCCATCGACAATGGTCACCAAGGCGAAATTGCCTGCGATCGGCAGGTGGTCGCCGGCCACGGCTCGGCGCCGAAAACGGTAGGTCGCGCCGGAGGCCCCGGTCAGATCGATGAAGTCGTTCATGCCATTCACTTAAACACCGCCCACGTCGCGGACCGAAAGGGACCATAGAGCGTAAGGTGGCGGCGATAGGGCGGAACGTCGCAAAGAGCCAGATACCGACCATCTCTTTCTCACCGGCGCGGTGCGCCGCGGTAGGGGGGAAGCTCGCATCCAGGGCGCTTTCGGCCTAACCGCCTCGCGAACGCGAGAGCAGGAATTCCGACAGCAAGGGCACGGGGCGACCGGTTGAACCCTTTGCGTCGCCGGAGGTTGAGGCTGTGCCCGCGATGTCCAGGTGCGCCCATTTGTACGCGCCGGTGAAGCGCGCGAGGAAGCAGGCGGCGGTCACGGAACCAGCAGCCGGCCCACCGAGATTGCTCATGTCGGCGAAATTGCTTTTCAGCTGGACTTGGTAGTCGTCCCAGAGCGGAAGCTGCCAGGCTCGGTCGCCGGTATCGATGCCGCTTTTGAGAAGTTCGGCCGCCAACGGCTCATCATTGGCGAACAGCCCGCTGGCGTGGCTGCCAAGAGCGACGACGCAGGCGCCGGTCAGGGTCGCGATATCGACGACGCAGGCGGGGTCGAAGCGCTCCGCATAGGTCAGGGCGTCGCAGAGGATCAGCCGGCCCTCGGCATCGGTGTTGAGGATCTCGATCGTCTGGCCCGACATCGAGGTGACCACGTCGCCCGGGCGCGCGGCGTTGCCGCCGGGCATGTTCTCGACGGCCGGCACAATGCCAGTGACGTTGATGGGCAGGCCCAGCCGGGCGATCGTCTTGAGCGTTCCGAACACGCTCCCGGCGCCGCTCATATCGTACTTCATCTCATCGAGCAGGGCGGCGGGCTTCAGCGAGATGCCGCCTGTATCGAAGGTGATCCCCTTGCCGACCAGCACCACTGGCTTGGCCGCGGCGGCGCCGCCTCGATAGTGCATCACGATCAACTTGCAGGGCGAGTAGGACGCCCGGCCGACCGCCAGCAGCGAGCCCATGCCGAGCTTTTCGAGATCGGCGCGTTCGAGGACATCGACCTCGAACCCGAATTCCTTGCCCAGGGCCTGGCCGGACTGCGCCAGATAGGCCGGATTGCAGACATTGCCCGGCAGGTTGCCGAGGTCCTTGGCCAGCGCCATGCCCTCGGCGATCGCCAAGCCTTCACGAATTGCGACTTCGAGACCTTCGTTTGCTGCCGTGTCGACGATCAGGCCGATCTTGCCGGCTCCCGGCGGCTTCGCGGCGGCGCGCCGACGACCTGGCGCGTCGAAGCGGTAGGCGCTGTCAGCGAGAATCCGGCTGGCGTGACGCAGAAGCCATTCGGTCGAGCGGCCCGCGGGCGCGAGATCTGAAGCGACCACGCAGGCCTCAGGCGCGACGCTGGCGGCCAGAGCTTTGCCTACCCCGGACACGGCGTCGCGGAACGCCTTGTCCGACAGCGGCTGGCTCTTGCCGAGACTGACGATCATCAAGCGTTCGGCGGCGATGCCGGCCGGACCGTGCAGCACCAGGGTCGCGCCGGCTTCCGTTCCGATCTCCCCAAGTTTCACGAGCGAGGCCAGCCGTCCGCCCAGGGCCGCGTCCAGTAGTTTGGCGGCGGGGGGGAGGGCGCCTTCGGCGAAGACGCCGATGACCAACGTGCCGGTGTGGATCGTTTCGGGAGATCCGCTCAACAAGGTGATGTTCATCAGTATTCTCCGGGGCGACGGATGTCGGTCGCCTGGTTAGTGGCCGGTTGGATCAGGGTTCAATTGACGCCCCATGGCACTCCCAGGATCTGCCAGGCCGCGAGCAGGAGCGTCCAGCTCACGCCGATCGCCAGCACGTAAGGCAGCATCAACGCGATGATCGTGCCGACCCCGGCTTCCTTCTGGTAGCGCTGAGCGAAGACGACGATCATCGCGAAGTAGGCGTTCAGCGGGGTCACCGCGTTCATCGGGGAGTCGCCGACACGGTAGGCGGCCAGAACCGCTTCCGGGGACATGTTGAGCTTCATCAGCAGCGGTACGAAGATCGGCGCGAAAATCGCCCATTTCGGGATGGCGCCGGTGATGATCAGGTCGAGGATCATCACCACCACAACAAAGCCGATGAGCAGCCACAGGGCGTCGACGTCGGCCTGGGTGAGAACGTCGGCGAGCGACACCGCGGCCAGGGTGGCCATGTTGGTGTACTCGAAATAGGCCAGGAACTGGCTGATGATCAGCAGCAGAAAGATGAGGCTGGCCAGGCTGGCGATCGCCTGGGTCATGGCGTCGATGACGTCGTTGATGCCGGTCATCGTCTTGGCGCCGTAGCCGTAGCCGACTCCCATGGCCATGAAGACCAGGGCGATGACGACGATCAGGCTGTTCATGAACGGTGAGTTGCCGACCAGGTCGCCGGTCACCGGATCGCGCAGCGGCGCGCCGGATGGGACGGTCAGCAAGGCCAGGAAGATCGCGACCCCGATCAACGCGAAGGTCGCGAATTTCAGGCCGCGGCGTTCCTCGGGCGCGAGCTTTGCATTCTCGACTTCCTCGTCGACCTCGCCCCAGGGACCGAGCCGGGGTTCGACCACCTTTTCAGTGACGACGGCGACCACGATGGTCAGCAGCACGACGGAGGCGATGGAGAACCAGATGTTGGCGGCCAGGCCGATCGAGATGGCCGGATTCATCAGGTGGATCGCGTCGTTCGTGATCTCCGTCAGAATGCCGTCGAGCGGCACGATCAGAATGTTCACGCCGAACGCGCCGGCCACGGCGGCGAAGGCCGCGGCAAGGCCCGCGAGCGGGTGGCGACCGACGCTCATGAATGCGGCGGCGGCGAGGGGGATCAGCACCAGATAGCCGGCGTCGGCCGCGATGCTGGACAGGATGCCGACGAACACCAGGATGTAGGTGAGCGCCTTGCGGGGCGCGACGATCACCAGCTGGCGGATCAGGGCCTTGATCAGGCCGGCGGACTCCGCCACCCCGACCCCCACCATGGCGACGATGATGACGCCGACCGCATTGAAGTTCATGAAGTTCTGGACGACGCCGGTGAACATGAACCGGATGCCGTCGGCGGTCAGCAGGCTCTTGGCCGTGGCCGCGGCGTTCTCGACCTCGTGGGTTTCGGGATTGATGACCTGATAGGTCACGCTCACGCCCATCATGTAGAAGACGTGGGACAGAACCACGACGATGGCGATCAGGATCAGGAAGATGACCGCGGGGTGCGGAACCCTGTTCCCCACCTTCTCGATCGCATCAAGAAAACGCTGGGTCGTTGACCTTGGCGCGGCCGCGGGTTGGTTCACGGGCCTCATCCTTCAAATATCTGCTCCGTCGATAGCTTGAGCTAGACGACGAGAACCGGTGACGCTCTCGCAATTGGACGCGCAATTTTGCGAATTGCAACCGTGCCGTTAGGCGAGTGCCGCAGTTGTGGTGAAGACTTGCCGCGCCGCCTCGTCAGAACCGCCAGATCAGGGGGACGTAGAAGGTGGCGATTATGAAGAACCAGATCAGCAGCGGCAGGCCGAGCTTCCAGTAGTCGCTGAACTTGTAGCCGCCGGGCGCCATGACCATCAGGTTGGTCGGCGTGGCGATGGGGGTCAGGAAAGCCGCTGCTGCGGCGACGCCGACGCTCATCAATACCGGCCGGGGCGAGACGCCCATGCCTTGGGCGGCCGCCAGCGCGATCGGGATGACGATCAGGGCGGTGGCGGTGTTGCTGATCAGCTGGCCCAGAGTGGCGGTGAGGATGAACAATCCCGCCAGCAGGAAGATCGGCCCGGAGTCGCCGACGATATTGACCAGTCCGTCCGCCAGCAGGGCCGCCGCGCCGGTCTCATACATGGCCGTTGAGAGCGGCATCATCGCGCCAACCAGGATGACGGTGGTCCAGTTGATGGAGCGGAAGGACTGCTCCACCGTGAGGACGCCTGTCAGGATCATCGCGCCGGCCGCCAGCATCCCGGCGACGACGGGCGGGACGATCCCGGTGGCGAGCATCACCACCATGGCCAGCAGGATCACGACGGTCTGCTTGGCGCCGGCCCCCAGCGGAACCGCCTGACGTCGCACCACCTCGGGTGAATTGACCATCAGGACATCGGGATCGTTGAGATTGAGATCCAGCGCCTTCCAGGTGCCCTGGAGCAGCAGGGTGTCGCCAGCTTCGAGGATGGTCTCGTTCGGGATCAGGTCCGTGCCGCGCCGCTGGACGGCCAGGACGATCAGGTCGCCGCTCTCGGTGATCATGCCGGGAAACACCGAGGTCCCGATCATGCCCGACCGGGGGGGGATGATCACCTCCGCCAGGCCCGAGTTGCGGTTGAAGAGCGTCTCCTGCAACTCGGCGGCCGCGTTCTGCTCGCGGAACGCCAGATGGTTCTGGGCGGCGAAGGCGACTGCGGCGTCGGGGCTACCGCGCAGGATAAAGAAGTCGCCCTCGGCGATGTTCGCCCGTCGCGGCGGGCTGCCGTCGTCCTGCTTAATGGCGATGAGCTGCAGGTCGGGGAAGCTGCGCAGGTCGACGGATGTGATCGGCGCGCCGGCGAAGGGTGAACTGGCGCGGACGCGCATCTGGAAGGCGTCGCTGCTGAGGCCATACTGCTCGACCAAGGTCTGTGCATGGGTGCTGAGGTCGGCCGGGATCTTCCGGCTGATGCTGTTGGGCAGCAGCCGCTCGCCGAAGAGCACGATGATGGCGATTGAACCTAGCAGCAGGGGGGCGCCGACGAGCGCGAACTCGAAGAACCCGAAGCGGCCGAGGCCGGCGTCATTGGCGGCGTTGGAAACCAGTACGTTGACCGGCGACCCGGTCAGGGCCAGCAGCGACCCCGAATGGGCCGAGAAGACCAACGGCATCAACAGCTGCGAGGGCGCCCGCTTGAGGCGCACAGCCATGACGACCACGACCGGCAGGAGGGCCGCGACGGCGCCGTTCACGCTGATCAGGGCGGCGAGAAACGCGACGAGGAGGGCTGTCAGGACCAGGAGGCGCGCGCGGCTGTCCTCGCCCGCCTTGGCGATCAGCATCTGGCCAGCCCAGGTCGTCAGACCTGTCGCTTCGAGCCCCGCGCTGACGATGAACAACGTCGCGATGAAGATGACTGCAGGGTCGCCGAGGCCGCTTAGGGCGTCGTCCAGCGACAGGACGCCCGTCGCATAGAGCGCGAGGGCGGTGCCCATGGCCACGACGACGACGGGCAGCTTGTTCCACACGAACAATACGACCGCGACCACGATGATCGCGGCCATGATGGCGACGTCGCTCAAGACACCGCACCGGCGTGGATGATGACCGCGAGGGAGGACCAGGAACGCGTTGGCCGCGGTGGCGAACCAAACGCGGGCGCGACTGGGTCACGAGCCTTCCGAGCGCTCGTGTAAGCTTTTGGCCAAGCCCCCATACGCAACCCTCGTGACAGCGCCGTCGAATGGCTTTCGGAGCAGCTCGCAACGCGAGAGCAGCCCCATAGCTCTACCTACGCATGCTGGTCGCGACGCCGTCGGGAAGTCAACATTTTAGGCTGGAGCCTGGAGCGGGCGAAGCTTGAAGGGAACGATCGACCGTTCAGCGCCTGGCACCGCCAGCGCGCGATCGATGGGTGGGAAGGCCCGCTGCCGGCAGTTTTCCCGTTCGCAGATCCGGCAACTGACGCCGATGGGGGTCGCTCTGGCTTTCAAGTCGATATCGTCGGCATAGACCAAGGCGCTGGCATGCTGCACGTCGCAGCCGAGGCCGAGCGCATAGCGGCGTCCGGGCTCCAGGTGTGAGCCCGACCGCTTCTCGATACCCCAGGCAAGGCAGAGATATCGCTCGCCGTCCGGCATCTCGGCGAGTTGGATAAGCGTCTGGCCGCCGCCGCCGAGGGCCTCGTGAATGTTCCACAGCGGGCAGGTGCCGCCGAACCGGGCGAACTGGAACCGGGTGGCGCTATGGCGCTTGGTGATGTTTCCGGCCCGATCGACGCGCAGAAAGTAGAACGGCACGCCGCGCGATCCCGGCCGCTGCAGGGTGCTCAACCGATGGCAGGTCTGCTCGAAGCTGGTTTGGAATTGCAGGGCTAGGCGGTCGATGTCGTGACGGGTCGTCATGGCCTCGCGCCGAAAGACCTCGTAGGGCAGCAGCAGCGCGCCGGCCGCATAGTTGGTTAGGCTGATCCGGCCGATCGCTTCGGCGGCCGGGCTTCGCAGGCTGGCGGCGGCCAGTTCAGCCTCGATGATCGCGCCCAGGTCTTCGGCCACGATCTGATAGGCCATCTGGAAGCATCGACTTTCAACCGGTTGGGCCGAGTTGAGGGTCAGGACGCGCGTGACCGGATCGAGCCGGCGCAGCAGATCTCCGGCGAACCGGCGCTCGACCGTGATGCCGAGCGATTGCTGGAGGTAGTTCTCCAGTGCGCGTTCGAGGCTCTCGCCTTGGCGGCCGATGCATCGGGGGGACAAGGCCTCGGCGGCCATATCAAGGGCGTGCACGTAGTTGTCGCAGTAATGGAAGTAGTCTCGCACTTCCTCGTAGGGGAGGAGGGCGCTGGCGGCGACGGCCTCGTCGAGCGCGACGGCTTCCTCCGTCAACTTCAGGCGCTCGTCCATGCGGCGATGGGCGTGATGCAGCTGAAGATAGCGATGCGCGAAGCTCGGCGACTGTTGGGCCACCTGACGGAGTTCGGAGAGCGGGATCGGCGGCGCGCCGGCCGATGTCTCCGCCACGGCTTCTCGCAGATCGGCGAGCAGCCGCTGGTCGTTGTCGGCGTCCAGGGCCTCGGCGGGGACGTCGAAGGTCTCGACCAGAGCGATCAGCACGCGGGAGCTTACAGGGCGCTGATTGGCCTCGATTTGGGATAGGTAGCTGACCGAGATGCCGAGCCGGGTCGCGCAGGCCTCCAGCTTCCAGCCGCGCGCTTCACGCAATGCGCGGACCCGGGGGCCGATAAAGACTTTCTGGCGCATTTCGCAACTTTGCAAAACTGACGACTGAGGGCGTGAAGCTTATGCACGATCTTGGTTGAATCGCGGAGCAAATCTCTGATTTCTGCACCAAGGACGCCGAATTCGGTTGGCGTTTAGTCCCCACAGTTTCACCAAAGGGCCCATGAAGCACATCCTTGAAGAGCTGGAGAAGCGTCGCGGGGAAGCCCGTCTTGGCGGTGGTGAGCGTCGAATTGCGAGCCAGCACGGCAAGGGCAAGCTGACGGCGCGCGAGCGCCTGGACCTGTTGCTGGACGAGGGCTCGTTCGAGGAGTTCGACATGTTCGTCGAGCACCGGGCGACCGACTTCGGGATGGCCGAACAGAAGGTGCCGGGCGACGGCGTGGTCACCGGTTGGGGCTACATCAACGGCCGGCTGGTGTTTGTATTCTCAAAAGATTTCACGGTGTTCGGCGGCAGCCTGTCGAACGCCCACGCGCGCAAGATCGTCAAGGTGCAGGAGCAGGCGTTGAAGGTCGGAGCGCCGATCATCGGCCTGTTCGACGCTGGCGGGGCGCGGATCCAGGAAGGAGTCGACGGCCTGGCCGGCTACGCCGACATCTTCCTGCAGAACACCCTGGCCTCCGGGGTGATCCCACAGATCAGCGTGATCATGGGGCCGTGCGCCGGGGGCGATGTCTACTCCCCGGCGATCACCGACTTCATCTTCATGGTGAAGGACACCTCCTACATGTACGTGACCGGTCCGGACGTGGTGAAGACCGTCACCCACGAGGAAGTGACCCACGAGGAACTCGGCGGCTACCGGGTGCATGCGATGAAGTCGGGAGTCGCCGACGGGGCGTTCGAGAACGACCTGGAGGCGTTGACGCAGATCCGCCGGCTGGTTGACTTCCTGCCGCTGAGCAACCGCGAAGGCGCGCCGGTGCGCGAAAGCTACGATCCCGGTGAGCGGCTGGAGGCCTCGCTCGACACCCTGGTGCCGGCCAATCCGAACAAGCCCTACGACATGAAGGAGCTGATCCTGAAGGTCGTGGACGAGGCCGACTTCTTCGAAATCTCAGCCGAGTTCGCCAAGAACATCATCTGCGGCTTTGGCCGCATCGACGGGGCCACGGTGGGGATCGTCGCCAACCAGCCGCAGGTGCTGGCCGGGGTGCTGGACATCGACTCAAGCCGCAAGGCCGCGCGCTTCGTGCGGTTCTGCGACGCGTTCGAGATCCCGCTGGTGACCTTTGTCGACGTGCCGGGCTTCATGCCGGGCACCAAGCAGGAGCAGGGCGGTCTGATCCGCCACGGCGCCAAGCTGCTCTTCGCCTACGCCGAGGCCACGGTGCCGAAGGTGACCTTGATCACCCGCAAGGCCTATGGCGGGGCGTATGACGTGATGAGCTCCAAGCACCTGCGCGGCGACGTCAACTATGCCTGGCCCACCGCCGAGATCGCGGTGATGGGCTCCAAGGGCGCAGTCGAGATCATCTTCCGCAACGAGAGCGCCGAGGCCATCGCCGAGCGCGAAGCCGACTACAAGGCCCGCTTCGCCAATCCGTTCGTCGCCGCCTCCCGCGGCTATATCGACGACGTCATCATGCCTCACTCCACGCGGCGCAGAATCTCCAGGGCGCTCAAGAACCTGCGCGGAAAGCAACTCTCCAATCCCTGGAAAAAACACGACAATATTCCGCTGTGAGCGTCCAAATGTTCTCGAAAATCCTGATAGCGAACCGCGGCGAGATCGCCGTGCGGATCATCAAGACCTGTCGCCGGATGGGGATCGCGACAGTGGTCGTGTACTCGGAAGCCGACGCCGACTCGATGGCGGTCGAACTGGCCGACGAGACGTTGTTCATCGGTGGGGCTCCAGCGTCGGAGAGCTATCTTGTCGCCGACAAGATCGTCGCCGCCTGCCGCGAGACCGGGGCCGAAGCGGTGCACCCGGGGTTCGGGTTTCTGAGCGAGAACGCGGGTTTCGCCCGGCGGCTGGCTGAGGAGGGGATCGTGTTCATCGGTCCCAACCCGGAAGCCATCGAGGCGATGGGCGACAAGATCGAGAGCAAGAAGTTCGCCGCCCGCGCCAATGTCTCGGTGGTGCCGGGCCATGTCGGCGAGATAGACGACACCGCCCATGCACTGAAGATCGCCGGCGAGATCGGCTATCCGGTGATGATCAAGGCCAGCGCCGGGGGCGGGGGCAAGGGCATCCGGGTGGCCTGGAAGGCCCAAGACGTCGAGGAGGGTTTCCCCGCGGTGCGGGCCGAGGCCAAGGCCAGTTTCGGCGACGACCGGATCTTCATCGAGAAGTTCATCGAGAGCCCGCGGCACATCGAGATCCAGGTGCTGGGCGACAAGCACGGCCATGTGGTGCACCTGTTCGAGCGCGAATGCTCGATCCAGCGGCGTAACCAGAAGGTCATCGAGGAGGCCCCGAGCCCGCTGCTGGACGCCGCCACCCGCGCGGCGATGGGCGCACAGGCCGTGGCCCTGGCCCAGGCGGTGAGCTACGACAGCGCCGGGACGGTGGAGTTCGTGGCCGGCCAGGACAAGAGCTTCTACTTCCTGGAGATGAACACACGGCTGCAGGTCGAGCATCCGGTCACAGAGCTGATCACCGGGGTCGACCTGGTCGAACAGATGATCCGCTCGGCCGCCGGCGAGCCGCTGGCGTTCGGCCAGGACGACCTGAAGATTGACGGCTGGGCGATCGAAAGCCGGATCTACGCCGAGGATCCCTACCGGGGCTTCCTGCCCTCGATCGGGCGGCTGTCACGCTACCTGCCGCCGGTCGAGGGCCAGGTCGGCGCGGCCATCGTGCGCAACGACGCCGGTGTGCGCGAAGGCGACGAGATCTCGATGTTCTACGATCCGATGATCTCCAAGCTCTCGACCTGGGCGCCCGACCGGCTGGCGGCCATCGACGCCATGGGGCGGGCGCTGGAGGACTTCCACATCGAAGGACCAGGCCAGAATATTCCATTCTTGGCCGCGGTGATGGACCAGGATCGATTCCGCTCAGGCCAGCTCTCGACCAACTACATCAAGGACGAGTTCCCCGATGGGTTCGCGGGGACCGAGCCGACCAGCTTCCAGGCCGACCTGCTGGCGGCGGTGGCCTGCGCCATGCACCGCAAGATTACCGCCCGTTCGGCTCCGCAGTTGCTGCGCGACGAGTGGATCGTGATCATCGGTCACGATGAGCGGCGGGTGAAGCTGTCCAACGGCGGCGATGCTTTCCGGGTGACCTTCGACGACGGCCGCTCGCTCAGCCTCACCGACATGGACTGGAAGCCCGGCCAACCGCTGTTCCGCGGGGCGCTGGACGGCGCGGCCTTCACCGTGGCGGTGAAGCCGGCGCCCGAGGGCTTCGTGATCCGCCACCGCGCCGCGACGCAGAAGGTGCTGGTGCTGACCCCGCGCTCGGCCGAACTGCACCGGAAGCTGCCGCCGAAGCCGGCGGCCGACACCTCCAAGCTGATCCTTTCGCCGATGCCGGGCCTGGTCGTGACCCTCGACGTTGTCCCCGGCCAGGCGGTGCAGGCGGGGCAGGCTGTCGCGGTCGTGGAGGCCATGAAGATGCAGAACATCATCCGCGCCGAGCGCGACGGCCTCGTCAAAGCCGTCGGCGCCAAGGCTGGCGACTCTGTCGCCGCAGACGAAGTGCTCGTGGAGTTTGCGTGATGTGGACCGGGACGCACGCTACCGACGTCACCTTGAAGGGGGTCACCGCGCAGTTCGGCCTGACCGCGCGCGCGGTGCGCTACTATGAAGAGGTGGGGCTGATCGTCACCCGCCGCGATCGGGGCAATCGCCGGCGTTTCGACCCCCGCGCGGTTTCGCAGCTACGCATCATCGCCGAACTGCGGCGGGCGGGCCTGGGCATTGACGACATCCGTGTCGCCTTGCAGTCGCGCCCGGAGGCGGGGGATGCGCGACTAGACGTCAGCTATGCGGTCGGCAGGCTCCATGAGCGTCTGGCCAATCTGGAGCAGGAGCGCCGCACGGTCGAGGCGACGCTGGAAGCCCTGACATCTCCCGCGACTGCGGGATAGGTCGCCGCACGTCCCATACGTGTGGGAACTGGGAGTGCGCCTACAGGCTTTCGTAGGCGTGGCTCGGCCCTTGTTGGGCCGCTGATCCCAGAGGGAACCTCCCATGCAGATGAAAGCAGCCGTGGCGCGGGCGTTCGGCAAGCCGCTCGCAATCGAAGAAGTCGCCGTTCCCGAGCCGGGCCCCGGCGAGGTGCTCGTCAAGGTCGTCGCCAGCGGGGTTTGCCACACTGATCTGCACGCCATTGATGGCGACTGGCCGGTCAAGCCAAGCCTGCCGCTGATCCCCGGGCACGAAGGCGTCGGTCACGTAGCCGCGGTGGGGGCGGGCGTTACCGACGTGAAGGAAGGTGACGCTGTCGGCGTACCCTGGCTCTACGACGCCTGCCGCGCCTGCGAATACTGCGAGACCGGCTGGGAGACGCTTTGCGAACGGCAACGGAACACTGGCTACAGCGTCAACGGCGCCTACGCGGAGTATGTGCTGGCGAGCGCGCCGTTCGTCGGCCACCTGCCGCGCGGGACCGATTTCGTGGCGATGGCCCCGATCCTCTGCGCCGGGGTCACGACCTATAAGGGGCTGAAGGAAACCGAGGCGCGGCCGGGCGAGTGGGTTGTGATCTCCGGGATCGGCGGCCTTGGTCACGTCGCCATCCAGTACGCCAAGGCGATGGGGCTCAATGTGGTGGCGATTGATGTCGCTGACGACAAGCTAGACCTGGCCAAGCGACTGGGCGCCGACCTCACCGTAGATGCGCGTTCGCCAGACGCCATCGAGACCGTTCGCCGCGAAACGGGCGGCGGGGCGCACGGCGTGCTGGTCACCGCGGTTTCGCCGCCTGCCTTCCAGCAGGCCATCGCCTGCGCGCGCCGCCGCGGCACGGTGAGTCTGGTCGGCTTGCCGCCGGGCGAGTTTCCGACGCCGATCTTCGACGTCGTGCTGAAGCGCATCACGGTACGCGGATCGATTGTCGGCACGCGACGCGACCTGGCGGAGGCGATTGCATTCGCCGCTGATGGGAAGGTGACGGCGACGGTCGCCGCTCGGCCGCTAAGCGACGTCAACGCGGTGCTGGACGACCTTCGGGTCGGCAAGATCGAGGGTCGCGTCGCGCTCACGCCTTAGACGGATTTGCGCTCGGAAACATGCGAGGCTGGCTATAGATCAAGGGTCTGACCCTGCTTGAGCGGATTCGACCCATGACCATCACCCTCTACGGCATCAAGGCCTGCGACACGATGAAGAAGGCCCGGACCTGGCTGGACGAGCACGGGGTGGCCTACGATTTCCACGACTACAAGGCGCTTGGCATCGAGCGTGCGCGATTGGAGCGTTGGGTGGGCGAGGTCGGCTGGGAGACCGTATTGAACCGGTCAGGGACCACGTTCCGGAAGCTGCCTGACGCGGACAAGAACGGCCTGGACGCCGAGAAGGCCCTCGGTCTGATGATCGCCCAGCCTTCGATGATCAAGCGGCCGGTGCTGGACCTCGGCGATCGGTTGCTCGTCGGGTTCAAGCCCGACCTTTATCAGGCGGCGTTCGGCTGACTTGACGGTGGCGCGAGGCGCCGCCGGTTGATCCCTGTCCGGGATCATGACGAACATTTCATGCGCGTTGTTGCATCTGTACGCCTAGGCCGGCGCCTCTTCCTTTCAGAACGGGGCTGACAGGCCCAACCAAAGGAGAACGGGGAAGTAGATGGAAATACTCATCCCATTGGCGTTTTTCGCCATGATCGCCGCGATTGTCATCGTGCCGCGATACCTGAAGAGCATCGAGCGCCAGAAGTTGCAGGACACCCTGCGGGCTTCGATCGAGAAGGGGGCCGAACTGCCGCCTGAGGTGATCGCGGCGCTGACTAGCGACGTGAAGCCTCGGCCTTCGCCCTACCGGGACCTGCGGACCGGCGTGATCTGGCTCGGCGTGGCGGTGGCGTTTGTCGCGCTTGGCGCGGCGGTGAGCTTCGAGGAGCCCGACGCGCTCTATCCTTTGCTCGGCATTGCAGCCTTCCCGGGCTTCATCGGCCTGGCCCTGATCGGGCTCTCTTTCGTGCAACGCGGACGTCATTGATCGCGGGAAAGGGTGGGGGAAGCGCCCCTGATGTCGGGCTCTCAAAACACTAGGCTGGCCAATCTCCACGATGTGGAGCTAGCCGCTCTCGCAGCGGCCGGCGATCGTGCGGCCTTTGGGGAACTGGTCCGCCGACATGGTTCGGCGGTGCGCGGACTGCTGCGCCGGATGGGCGCGGCCTCGGCCGAGGCCGACGATGTCGCGCAGGACGCCTTCCTGACCGCGTTTGAGAGGATTTCCGAGTTCCGGGGGCAAGGCGCGTTTGTCGCCTGGGTGAAGAAGATTTCGGCGCGGCAATACCTGCGCCGGCTGCAGCGCGAGCGACGGCTCGCCAGCGTGGCCGCGGAAGCCGAGGAGCAGGCGGATGTAGCTCCTTCGCGCGACACCGGCGACCGCATCGATCTGGACGAGGCCCTGAGGTCGCTGGGCGCGGCCGAGCGGATTTGCGTGTCGATGTGTTACGGGGCGGGCCTTTCCCATGCGGAGGCCGCCGACGCCTTGAATCTGCCGCTTGGAACGGTCAAATCCCATGTCAAACGTGGTGTGGAGAAGCTCAGAGCGCGACTGGCGCCGCCCGCTGACGCCGCACTGGAAGGTAGGCGCGACAATGGCTGAGCTCGAATTCGAGCGCCGACTCGAACGTCTCTTCAATGAACCTCCGGCCTTCTCCGATGAGAAGGCTTTCGCCGTTTCTGTCGAGCAGAAGCTGGATCGCGGCTGGACGCTGCGCCGTTGGGTTATAGGCGCGGCCGGGCTGGTCGGCGGAGTGGTCGGCGCGAGCCAACTGATCATGTCCAATTTCGTCGAGCGGGTCGAAACCGCCTCGCAGGGTTCGACCCGGCTGATCGAGGCGGGATTCTCGCAATGGACGCCGCGACTTGAAATGTTGTCGGCGCTCCCGGCCGGCTCATCCGTGGTATGGATCGCCGGAGGGATGGCCGTGTTGGCCATCGGCTTTGTCGTGACCCGCGTACTCGAGGAGTTCTAGCCATGTCGGCTCAGCGTCAGGAAACTGTGAAGCGCATCTCTGCGCCGGATATCGCCGCGCGTAAGGGGGGCGTCCCCATCGTCAGCCTGACCGCCTATACGGCGCCCGTGGCCGAGATTCTGGACGCGCATTGCGACCTGCTGCTGGTTGGGGATTCGGTCGGCATGGTCGTTCACGGCCTGCCGAACACTGTCGGCGTGACGCTTGAAATGATGATTATGCATGGCCAGGCGGTCATGCGCACCGCGCGTCGGGCCATGGTCGTGATCGACATGCCGTTCGGGTCCTACGAGGGCTCGCCGGAGGTCGCCTATGCGAACGCGGCTCGGATCATGAAGGAGACCGGCGCGCAGGCCGTGAAGGTCGAGAGCGGCGAGACGGTGGTCGCCACCATCGAATATCTGGTCAAGCGCGGCATTCCGGTGATGGGCCACGTGGGCCTGCGCCCACAGGCGGTGCTGGTCGATGGCGGCTTCAAGGCCAAGGGCAAGGGCGCCGACGAACGCGCCCAGATCCTGGCCGAGGCCAAGGCCACCGCCGAGGCCGGCGCCTTTGCGATGGTGGTCGAGGGCGTGGCCGAGGGGCTGGCCCGCGAAATCACGGAAGCTGTCTCGGTTCCGACCATCGGGATCGGCGCCTCGGCTGGCTGCGACGGCCAAATTCTGGTGACGGACGACATGCTGGGCCTGTTCGATTGGACGCCCAAGTTCGTGCGTCGCTATGGCGATCTGCGTGGCGAGATCAGCAAGGCGGTCGCCGGCTATGCGGAGGACGTCCGGGCCCGCAAGTTCCCCGGACCGGCCGAGATCTACTTCGCTAAGGCGGGCTAGATCTCGCCGAGCTGAGCCAGCCGCGCCGCCAGAAAGCGGCGTTCGGCAGGCTGGCGGGCCAGTTCCAGGGCCCGCCTGTAGGAGGCGCCAGCCTGGCTCGCCAAGCCCAGCCTGCGCTGCATGTCGGCGCGGGCGGCGTGAGCCAGGTGATAGTTGTCCAGTCCGCCTTGTCCCATAGCCGCCTCGATGGCGGCGAGACCGGCCCGTGCCCCGTCGCGCATACCGATCGCGGCCGCGCGGTTCAGCGCGACGACAGGCGAGGGGCCAAGCCCATGCAGCACGTCATACAGCGCGACGACCTGCGTCCAGTCCGTGTCGTCGAAGCTTGGCGCCTCGGCGTGAAGGGCCGCGATGGCGGCCTGAAGCAGATACGGTCCTGCGCGGCGCGAAGCGAGCGCTTGGTCGATCAGGGCCTGGGCCTGTGCGATCAGTCGGCCGTTCCATAGTGAGCGGTCCTGGTCATCCAGCAGGATGATGTCGCCGGCCGCATCTAGCCGCGCGGGGCGCCGGGCCTCATGCAGCAGCATCAGGGCGAGGAGGCCGATGGCTTCAGGTTCGGCCATCAGATCCACCACCAGCCGGCCAAGCCGGATGGCTTCGGCCGACAGGTCGGCGCGTGTCAGGCTGGGCCCGTCGGTCGCGGCGTAGCCCTCGTTGAAGATCAGATAGATCACCTGCAGGGCGCTATCGAGACGGGCAGGGAGCTCCGCGCGACCTGGAACCTCGTAGGGAATGGCTTCGTCCCGAATCCGGCTCTTAGCTCGCACAATGCGCTGGGCGATCGTCGGCGCCGGGACCAGATAGGCCCGCGCGATCTCCTCGGTCGTCAGGCCGCCGATCTCTCGCAGGGTGAGCGCTGTGCGGGCGTCGGGTGACAGCGCCGGGTGGCAGCAGATGAAGATCAACCGCAACTCGTCGTCCTGGATGAGCTCAGGCGCCGCGGGCGCCTCCTCCTCGCTGGCCTGCCTTGCCAGTTCGGGCAGGATTTCAGCGAGACGGGCCTGCCGCCGCCAGCGATCTATGGTCCGGAACCGCCCGGTCGAAACCAGCCACGCATATGGATTTGCGGGAACGCCATCCTGCGGCCATTGGACCGAGGCGGCGGCGAAGGCCTCGTGCAGCGCTTCCTCCGCCGCTTCGAACCCGCCCAGCAACCGGATAAGGGTCGCTAGTACGCGCCGCTTTTCGGTGCGGTAGGCCGTCGCAAGGGCGTCACGTGCGTCGCCGACGCTCAAAGTCCCGCTCCGTTCCGCATCATGGCGTCAGTCTAGAGCGGTCTGATCTTCGTGATGTCTATCGCCGTTTCGAAGACGATGCGCGGTGAGACATGCAGGGCTGTGGTCAGGGCGTGAAGTTGGGCGGAGTCGAGCCTTCGTCGGCCGTGTTCGGCCATGGACAGTTCCGCGTGGCTAAGCCGAATTTCGTCGGCAAGCTGCTGGAGGCCCAGACCACGAGCCTCGCGGATAGCTCTCAATCTCCGGCCCACGGCTTCCAGGTCCGCGTTCACCGGAGGTAGCGAGATGATCATCGCCATCCCTCCCGTCGACCATTGAAAGTATGTGGCGACACAAAAGTTTAGGACGAAGAAGGCGCGTCGCCAATACTCGACGAAGAACATGTCTCAATTGCCGGTCCTGTATCGTCGCCGGCGGATCACTGATGGGGCGCGGGCGATGTCCGAGCCGCTTGGCGAAGATTGGACCGAGGAGCCGTGAACATGGGGCGGTCACGGCGCCCGCTGCTCGGGCGAAATTGATCCGGGATTTCAGGCGAGCCGAAAACAGGTTCCAACTTTGGACCTCCTCGCACTAGGTTCGCGCAATGGCGAAGCTACCTAGAGCGTTCCGTTTCGTGGGCGCCCAACCGACCTTGCGAATACTGCTCAGTCTCGTGGCCGGATTGTGCCTGGGCGCCGCTCTGGCGGGCCACCCGGTCATGACCCGGGTCTTGGCTGTGGCTGATCCGGTCGGGGGCATGTGGCTGGACGCCTTGCGCATGACCATTGTGCCGTTGGTCTTCTCGCTGTTGGTCGTCGGCGTGGCCTCGGCGGCGGGGACGGCCGCGGCGGGGGGAACGGCCGCCCGGGCGCTTGGGCTATTTGCCTTGCTGCTGCTCGGCTCGGCGACCTTCGCGGCCATAGGCGTCACCGGCGTGTTGGCCATCTGGCCGGCGCCGGTTGAGGCGGTGGCGGGGCTACGCGACGCCGCCGGCCACTCGACCGAAAAGGTCCCGGAATTTCCGGCGATGAGCGCCTGGTTGCGGGCCTTTATTCCAACCAATCCCATCCAGGCCGCCGCCGAGACCAGCATTGCGCCGATGGTGGTGTTCGCCCTGTTGTTCGGCTTGGCCGTCACCCGCATCAAGTCCGAGCTCAAAACCACCTTGCTGCAGGTGTTCGACGGCATCGTCGAAGCGATGCTCGTCCTGGTCCACTGGGTGCTGTTGCTGGCGCCCATCGGGATATTTGCCTTGGCCTTAATGGTCGGGGCGAAGGCGGGGTTCGGAGCCGCAGGCGCGCTCGGTCACTACATCGTGCTGCTCTCGGGGGTCTGCATCGCCGTCGGCTTGCTGGCCTATGTCATCGCGCTCCTGGCCGGCGTGTCGCTGTTTGCCTTCGCCCGCGCCGTAGCGCCGGCCCAGGCGGTCGCGTTTTCCACTCAGTCGTCGATCGCCTCGCTGCCGGCGATGATCGAGGGCACGCAACAGCTAGGCATCCCAGAGCGCATCCGCAGCGTGGTGCTGCCCCTGGCCGTATCGCTTTTCCGCATATCGAGCCCGGCGGCGAACCTCAGTGTCGCGATCTACTGCGCGCATGTTTACGGCGTGCATTTGAACCTCGCCGTGCTGGCGGCGGGGATCGCCGTCGCCGCCGTGATCAGCTTGGCCTCGGTCGGCTTGCCGGGGCAGATTACCTTCTTCACGACGACAGGGCCGATCTGCCTGGTCATGGGCGTTCCGCTGGAGCTGCTGCCGATCCTGCTGGCGGTGGAGACCATTCCCGACATCTTCCGGACAGTCGCCAATGTGACGGCTGATGTCGCCGTCACTTGCCTGGCGAAGGGCGCAGAGGACGATGACGCATGAGCCCAGCCACGGCTTTGCCAGTGGGACGCGGGCGTCGCCGTAAGGGGGAGGGGGCCGACCTGCGCGCGGTCATCTTGGACGCCGCCGAGCTCCTATTCGCCGGGCATGGATTCTACGGCGTCACCACCCGCCAGGTCGCCGCTGAGGCCGGCGTCGACGCCGCCTTGATCCACTACTACTTCGGCACCAAGCGCGGGCTGTTCGACGCTGTCTTCGCGCGCCGGGCCGAGATTCTGAACGTCGAGCGCCTGGAGGCCATGGCGGCCTATGAGGCGGCCCAGCGGGGCGCCATGACGACGCGCGGCGTGGTGGAGGCGTTTATCGGCCCGCTGATCGAGCGTTCGCTGACCGGCGAGGCAGGCTGGAAGAACTACTTCCGCTTGGTGGCGCTGGTGAACAACACGCCGGCGTGGGGCGGGGAGACGATGAACCGCTTCTTCGACCCGGTGGTCCACGAGCTGATCTCGGTGCTGAAGCGGACTATGCCCGAGGCTGAGCTCCGTGATCTCTATTGGGGATATCAGTTCCTGACCGGCTCAATGATGCTGGCGCTCTCGGAGACCGGGCGTATCGACCAGCTTTCCGGGGGGCTGTGCCGCTCCACAGACCTGGAGGCCGTGAGGGCGCGGCTGTTCGACTATTGCGCAGCCGGCTTCGAGGCCATCGTCAAACCACGCTGAGCGTCCCTAGGCGGGACGGCGGCGGCGAAATGTGCGATCTAACCCTTGCTGGATTCTATCTGTTGAGCGCCTTGCTCTTCGACGCCGCGGCCACCGTGATCAAGCGCGACCGGTTCGAATGACCGGGAGCGTTGCAGCCACGGCTCCGCCGCTATAGGTTCCGCCGCTCTGAACCCAAACGCCCATTCGCGCGGAGTCCCCTTACGTGGTTGATGTCTTTGAAGAGGTCGAGGAGCAACTCCGCACCGACCGCTACAAGGCGCTTGCGCTGAAAGTCCTGCCCGTTGTCGGTGGCCTGCTGGTCATCGCCTTGGTCATTGCGCTTGCCGTCTGGGGCTACCAACACTTCCGGACCCAGGCTGCGGCCAAGGCTTCGGAGCAGTACGCGCAAGCGATCGACTCGTTCAACGCGGGGCGCCGCGACGAGGCGATCCGCCTATGGACCGAGGTCAGCCAAGGCTCGTCCAAGGCCTACAAGGCGCTGTCGTTGCAGCATCTTGGCGGCTTGCAACTGGCCGACAACAAGACCGCTGAAGCTGTGAAGCTGTTCGACGAGGCCGCCGAGGCCGCGCCCAACGACATTCTTGGCGATTCGGCTCGCCTCAAATCCGCCTTCGCCTTGCTGGACACGGCTCCATACAAGGATATGGAGGCGCGCCTGACGCCGCTCACGAAAGAAGGCCGCCCCTATCGCGCCGAAGCTCGCGAAGCGCTTGCCTTTTCCAAGCTGATGGCCGGCGATCTCGCCGGCGCCCGGAGCGACTTCAGCATGATCACGCTGATGGCCGACGCCGGCGAGGCCGCGCGGGCTCGCGCCCAAGCCGCCCAGGCCCTGATCGACTCCGGTTCGGCCAAGGCCCTGCCGGCCGCCGTGAAGAGCGCCCTGGCGTTGCCGCCGCCGGTTCAGCTTCCGCCGGGCGCCGCTGCGCCCGTCGCACCCCAATCCGCCCCGCCTGCGCAACAACAGCCAGCCCCCGGACCCCAATGACGCATATGCGCCGTAACAGCCTGCTTGCTCTCCTTCTCACGGCGAGTGTCGCCGTGAGCGGCTGCTCGACGATCGGCAAGATGAACCCCTTCAACAAGGGGGAAGACGGTCCTCAGGAAACTGCGGCGGAGGGCGAGCGTATCGCCATCGTCGCGGCCGACCAGACGCTGGAAGTGGCCGAAGCCCTGAAGGGCGCCGACTTCTTCCTGCCTACGCCCGAGACCAACGCCAGCTGGGCGCAGCCGGGCGGCACGCCCGATCAGTCGATCACCCATCCGGAGGCGGGCGGCTCGCTGAGCATCGCTTGGAAGCGCGGCTTCGGCGAAGGTTCCAACCGGGGTTCGCACGTGACCGCGCCGCCGGTGGCGGCCGACGGCAAGATCTTCGTCATGGACGGCGGGGCTGCGGTCTCGGCGATCGATGGCCAGACCGGTTCGGTGCTGTGGAAGGCCGACCTGCGTCCCGGCTCGCGCCGTGACAAAGAGGCCTTTGGCGGCGGCTTGGCTTTCGCCGACGGCAAACTCTATGTGACGTCCGGCTACCGTTTCGCCGCTCAGCTCGATGCCGGCACCGGCGCGGTGCTGTGGAAGACCACTACCGAACAACCGCTGCACGCCGCGCCGACGGTGTCGGGCGGCCGTCTGTTTGTTGTCGCGATCGACAACACGCTGATGACCTTCGATACGGCCACGGGCGCAGCCGGCTGGAACTATCAGGCGCTGTCCGAGCCCGCTCGCATCCTCGCGGCGTCGAGCCCGGCGGTGCAGGGCGATACGGTCGTGGCGTCGTTCGGTTCGGGTGAACTGGTCGCGCTGCGCGCGGCCAACGGCAACGACCTGTGGAACGAGGCTCTGAGCCGCGCCAACCGCAACAACGCCCTGTCCGAGATTCGCGACATCGCTGGCCGTCCGGTCATCTATCAAGGCGACGTTTTCGCGGTGAGCCATTCGGGGGTCTTCGCGGCCACCGACCTGCGCACCGGCCAAGCGCGCTGGAGCCTGCCGGTCACCGGCATCACCACGCCGTGGCCCGCGGGCGACGTCGTCTACGTGGTGTCCAAGGCGGGCGAAGTCATCTGTGTCGCCCGTGAGAGCGGCCAGATCTACTGGATCCGCGATCTGGGCGAAGGCCGTGAAAAGCGCGCCGGCGGCTTCATGGGCGTCGGCAAGAAGAACTTCACCACCCGGCCGATCTGGTCGAGCCCGTTGCTGGCGTCCAACCGCGTGATCGTGGCCGGACAGACCGGCGAACTGGTGGCGCTGAACGCGCGTACCGGTGAAGTCGAGAAGACTGTGAACCTCGGTGGGCCGACGCTGATCGGCCCGATCGCGGCCAACGGAACCATCTATGTCGTGACGGATGAGGCTCAACTCATCGCGCTGCGCTAAACTAGACAGAGCGTGACGCCATGCCCATGCGGCTTGCAATTGTAGGGCGTCCGAACGTCGGTAAGTCGACGCTGTTCAACCGACTGGCCGGGCGTAAGCTCGCCATCGTCGATGACCAGCCCGGCGTTACCCGCGACCGGCGCTTCGGCACCGGTCGCATCGGCGACCTGGACCTTGAATTGATCGATACCGCCGGCTTCGAGGATGTCACTGACGACAGCCTTGAATCCCGCATGCGCCAACAAACGATCCTGGCCATCGAAGAGGCCGACGTCGCCTTGTTCGTGGTCGACGCTCGTGACGGCGTGACGCCGATGGACGAGGTGTTCGCCGAGATCCTGCGCCGCCACGACAAGCCGGTGATCCTCGCGGCCAACAAGGCCGAGAGCAAGGCCAGCAATGTCGGTGTGAACGAGGCCTTCGGTCTGGGCCTTGGCGAGCCGATCCCGATCTCCGCCGAGCACGGCGAGGGGATGGCTGATCTTTATCAGGCGTTGTTGGCGGTCTGGCCCGAGATCGAGGACGAGCGGGAAGATGAGGGCGAGAAGCCCATCCGGATCGCCATCGTCGGTCGTCCGAACGCCGGCAAGTCGACCCTCGTCAACAAGCTGATCGGCGAGGACCGCCTGCTGACCGGCCCGGAGGCCGGCATTACGCGCGACGCCATTCCGGTCGACTGGATCTGGGACGATCGAGCCGTAAGGCTGGTCGACACCGCCGGCCTGCGCCGGAAGGCCAAGGTCCAGGAGAAGCTCGAGAAGCTTTCGACCAGCGACACTATCCGGGCGATCACCTTCGCTGAGATCGTGATCCTGGTCATGGACGCGACCCACCCATTCGAGATCCAAGATCTGCAGATCGCTGACCTGGTCGAGCGTGAAGGCCGCGGCCTGGTGTTCTGCCTGGCCAAGTGGGACCTGATCGAGGACCAGGGCGCGACCCTGAAGGAGATCACCGAGGAGGCCGGCCGCCTTTTGCCGCAGCTCCGGGGTTCACCGGTCATCGCGCTGTCGGCCGAAACTGGCCGTCACCTCGACCGACTGATGCCGGCGGTGTTCAAGGTCCACAACGACTGGTCCACCAAGGTCAAGACTCGCGACCTGAACGACTGGCTGAAGATGGCGCTGGAACGGCATCCGCCGCCCGCCGTCGGCGGCCGACGCGTGAAGCCGAAGTACATGGCCCAAACCAAGGCCCGTCCACCGACCTTCGTCATGTTCGCCAGCCGCGCCGACCAACTGCCGGACCACTATCGCCGCTATCTGATCAACTCGTTGCGCGAGAGCTTCGAGATGCCGGGCGTGCCGATGCGGCTGACCGTCAAGTCGACCAAGAACCCTTACGCCGAGGGCGAGGAAAAGGGTGGCCCCGCGCCGCGCTCGCGCGTTCCCAACTTCGCGCCGAAGCTTGGCAAGAAGGTCGCCGAGCCGAAGGGGGTCGCGCGTGCGCGTCTAGGCATGGCGCCTCTCGCCGAGCCTGTTGTCGAAGAGCTCGAAAAGCCGAAGGCCAAGCCGAAGCCGAAGGTGAAGCCGCGGAGCAAGTTGCTCTCGCCCGGCAAGCACAAGGTGGGCGCGGGCCCTACGCCGAAGGGCCGCGCGCAGAAGCTCAATCGTCCGGGCGTTAAGCCGAAGCGAGCTTCCCGGCCGCTTTCCAATCGGAAAAACGGACGTTGACCTTGGGCAGGCCCAGGTCCGCCTGAGCCAGCTCGACGATCAGCGGCCCGATTTCCGAGGGGTCGGCCAGGGTCGCAGGATCCTCGCCCGGCATCGCCTCGGCGCGCATCTTCGTCCGCATGGTGCCCGGATCGAGCAAGGTCGCGCGGATGTTGGTGTTTTCAAGCTCGTCGGCCCAGGTGCGCACCAGGTGCTCCAGCGCCGCCTTTGACGCGCCGTAGGGGCCCCAGAAGGCCTTCGGGCGTTCGACGCGGCCCGTGGTGAAGAAGATGCCGCGACCGGCGGTGGACTCGCGCAGCAAGCGCTCGGTCGAGCGGATCAGCCGGTAGCTGGCGGTGACGTTGGTGGCGAACACCTTGTCCCACATGCTCGGATCGATGTGCGAAACCGGAGTCAATCCGCCGAGGATGGCGGCGGCGTGGACCAGGATGTCCAGGCGCTGGAACCGCTGGTGGATCGCCAGGCCAAGAGCGTCGATGTCGTCGCCCTTGTTGAGGTCGAGCGGCACCAGGGTGGCCGCCTTGCCGGTGGCCGTCTTGATCTCGTCGTCCAGTTCCTCAAGCGCGCCTTGGCTGCGGCCGACGGCGACAACGTGGGCGCCGGCCTTGGCGAGGGCCAGGGCGCTGGCGCGGCCAATGCCGCGGGTGGCGCCGGTGACCAGGGCGATGCGGCCGTCGAGGGGAAGGGTCTCAGTCATGACTTGGCTCTTGAAGCGGGCGTTTAGCGTAGCGCTGCGCCAGGGCGGCGCAGACCATGAGTTGGAACTGATGATAGAGCATCACCGGCAGAAGCACGAACCCAACCGTCGCGGCGGGGAACAGGACGCCGGCCATCGGCACGCCGGCCGCCAGGCTCTTGTTGCAGCCGGCGAAGGCGATGGCGATTTCGTCTTCGGTGGAGAAGCCGCGCGTGCGGGCGACCCAGATCATGAAGCCGAGGGACAGGGCCAGCAGCGCCAGACAGATCATCACGATGCGGGCCAGGTCCCAGGCCGAAACCTGGCTCCAGATACCGGCGACGACTGCGCCGGAGAAGGCGTTGTAGACGACCAGCAGGATCGAGCCGCGATCGGTCAGGCTGAGCGGCTTGGCGTATTTCTGGATCCAGCCGAGGATCCAGCGACGCAGGACCTGGCCGGCGATGAAGGGGACCAGCAGTTGCAGCAGGATCGCCTCGAGCGACGACAGCGATAGGGAGCCGCCCTCGGCTCCCAGCAGCAGCCCGACCAGCAGCGGGGTCAGGAACATGCCCAGCAGATTGGAGACCGAGGCGCCGCAGACGGCGGCCGGGACGCTGCCGCGGCCGATCGCCGTGAAGCTGATCGCCGACTGGATCGTTGAGGGCAGGCAGGCGAGGTAGACCAATCCCGGCGCCAGCGCGGCCGGGACGATCCAGCCTGGTAGGGAAGCGGTCCCAAGACCGACAATCGGCCAGAGGATGAAGGTCGTGGCGAGCACAAGCCCGTGCAGCCGCCAGTGCAGCAGGCCCTTGAGCACGGCCTCAGGGCTGAGCTTGGCGCCATGCAGGAAGAAGACCAGGGCGATGCTGATCTTGGTCAGATTGGAGACGACGTGCGCCGCCTCGCCGCGAGCCGGCAGGATGGAGGCGAGCACCACCATCCCCACGATCGCGGCGATGTACCAATCGAGGCCTAGCCTTTTGAGCCAGACCGCCGGCCTTGAACTCACGCGTCGACCAGGAACGACAGTTGGCGGTCTGCGCCGTCGTTGCGGCCCTCGGCGATCTCACGATCCAGCAGACGGGTGGGATAGTCGCCGGTGAAGTAGTGATCGGTGAACTGCGGATTGGCCGGGTCGCGGGCTTCCGACTGCATGGCGGCGTAGAGCCCATCGACCGACAGGTAGCCCATCGAGTCGACGTCGAGGATCTTGGCGATCTCGTCGACCGACTTGTTGGCCGCCAGCAGGTGCTCGCGGTCGGGCATGTCGATGCCGTAGTAGTCGGGCCACATGATCGGCGGCGAGGCCGAGCGCAGATGGACTTCGGCGGCCCCGGCTTCGCGCACCATGCGGACGACGCGAACCGAGTTGGTGCCGCGAACGATCGAGTCGTCGATCAGCATCACCCGTTTGCCGGCCAGCACGTTGCGGTTCGGCGAGAGCTTCATGCGCACGCCCAGTTCGCGGGCGCCCTGGGTCGGCTGGATGAAGGTCCGGCCGACATAGTGGTTGCGGATGATGCCCATTTCGAAGGGCACGCCGGTCTCTTGCGAGTAGCCGAGCGCGGCTGGAACGCCGGAGTCGGGAACCGGCACCACCACGTCCACCGGGACATGGCTTTCCTGCGCCAGGCGCCGACCCATGCGCTTGCGCACATCGTAGACCGAACGGCCGTTCACGACCGAGTCGGGCCGCGCGAAGTAGACGTATTCGAAGATGCAGGGGCGGGCGCGGGCGGCCGGGAAGGGCTTGAGGCTGCGGATGCCCTTGTGGTCGATGACGACCATTTCGCCGTGCTCGATATCGCGGACGAACTTGGCGCCGATCATGTCGAGCGCACAGGTTTCCGAGGCCAGGACGGCCTTGCCGTCCAGATCGCCGAGCACCAGCGGGCGGATGCCCAGCGGGTCGCGCACGCCGATCAGCTTCTTGTTGGTCAGGGCGACCAGGGCGTAGCCGCCTTCGATCTTGGAGAGCGCGTCGATGAAGCGATCGACGAACTTGGCCTTCCGCGAGCGCGCCAGCAGGTGAAGGATCACTTCGGAGTCGGAGGTCGACTGGAAGATGGCGCCTTCGGCGACGAGTTGCTCGCGCAGGGTCAGGAAGTTGGTGAGGTTGCCGTTGTGGGCCAGGGCGACGCCGCCGGCTTCCAGATCGGCGAACATCGGCTGGACGTTGCGGATGAAGCTGCCGCCGGCCGTGGAGTAGCGGGTGTGCCCGATGGCCGAGTGACCCGGCAGGCGATCGACGAGGTCCGAGCCGGCGAAGGCGTCGCCGACGTGCCCCATGTGGCGTTCGGTGTGGAAGCGCTGTCCGTCGAAGACCGCGATGCCGCAGGCCTCCTGGCCGCGGTGCTGCAGGGCGTGTAGGCCAAGCGCCGTAATGGCTGCGGCCGCCGCGGTGTCGTAGACGCCGAACACGCCGCACTCGAGGCGGGGGGTGTCGTCGTCAGGATCCCGGAAGGTCGGCTCGCGCCATCGATCTTGATCCTGAGTCATCGGGATTTCTCCACCAGATCGTCTAGCCCGTGTCGTTCGCGGGGGTCATAGCCTTGGGCGTCACGAGAGTCACGTTGATCGGTCGCCGAACCTTCACGCACTGCATCTTCAAGCGCAGGCGCGAACTTGTCGGCCATGTCTAAGCCCTTGGGCGCGAAGGCTTTTAGGATTTCCCCTGACGCCTTGGTCAGTGGGTAAAACGCCGCACCCGTCATCCATTTCGGAACCCGGTCCGGCGGCGTCGCGGCATTGAAGGCCAAATGCAATGCTCCGAGCACCACTAGCGCGCGTAGAAGCCCGAATCCCAATCCGACCGTGCGGTCCAGGATGCCGAGCACTTGGGTGCTCTGAATGCCTCGGGCAAGGCCGCCACCGGCGATCCGAAGTGCGGCATAAACGACCACGAAGACGACTAGGCCGGCCAGGACGGTTCCACCCCAGTCAGGGTCGATCAGATCGCGGCCGATCGGACCGGTCCAGCGAAGGCTGTAGATCGCGATCACCGCCGCCAACACGAACGACAGCGCGCGCACCATTTCGCGCGTGGCGCCGCTGACAAAGCCGAACCCGGCCGACGTCAGAAGGATCGCCAGGACAACAATATCGAACCAGGGCAGACCGTTCATTCCCATTGGCTTTCACCAATACGCGCGATCGCGTCGGCCAGGCGCGTCACGCCATGTATCTTCATAGAACCGCCCTCGAGGTCCTTGGGGCCAAGGACCTGCTTGAAGCCGAGTTTGGCGGCTTCCTTCATACGGCTTTCCATACGGCTGACCGGGCGGATATCTCCCGACAAACTGATTTCGCCGAACACCACGCAGTCCTGCGGCAACGCTTGGTCCAGCGCTGAGGACGCCAGGGCGGCCGCGGCGGCGAGGTCGGCGGCAGGTTCACTGACGCGCAGGCCGCCGGCGACGTTCAGATAGACGTCGCGATTGCCCAGCGAGAGCCCGCACCGAGATTCAAGCACCGCCAGCACCATCGCCAACCGTCCAGAATCCCAGCCGACCACGGCGCGCCGGGGCGTGCCATAGGCCGAGGGGGCGACGAGAGCCTGGAATTCGACCAGCACCGGGCGGGACCCTTCGATGCCAGCGAACACCGCAGCGCCCGCCGCGCGTTCGCCGGAGGTGTCGAGGAAGAGGGCCGAGGGGTTGGTCACTTCGCCCAGCCCGGCGTCGCCCATCTCGAACACCCCGATCTCGTCGGTGGCGCCGAACCGGTTCTTGGTCCCGCGAAGGATCCGGAAGGGGTAGCCGCGCTCGCCCTCGAAGGAGAGGACGGCGTCGACCATGTGCTCGATCACCCTGGGACCGGCGATCGTGCCCTCCTTGGTGACATGGCCGACCAGGATCACGGCGACGCCGTGCTTCTTGGCCAGTCGGACCAGTTCGCCGGACGCCGCGCGCACCTGGGTCACCGACCCTGGCGCGGCCTCATGAGCGTCGCTCCACATGGTCTGGATCGAGTCGATGACCACGAGATCAAACTTTTCGCGCTTCAGGCTCTCGAGAATGTCGCGAAGCGAGGTCTCGGTCGCCAGGCGCACCGGAGCGTCGGCCAGCCCCATCCGCTGGGCGCGGCCCCGCACCTGCTCGATCGCTTCCTCGCCGGAGATGTAGGCGCAGCGTACGCCGCGTCGGGCGGCGCTGGCCGCGACCTGCAACAGCAACGTCGATTTGCCGACGCCGGGGTCACCGCCCAGCAGGATCGCCGAGCCGGGCACGACGCCGCCGCCGCAGACCCGGTCGAACTCGTCCACGCCGGTCGAGATGCGCGGCGGGGCGGGGGTGGATTCGTCGAGGCCTTGGAATGAAAGCCCGCGTCCGCGGGCGCTGCGGCTGGGCGCGAGCGCGCCTGGCGTTCGCGTCTGGAGTTCCTCCACCAGAGAATTCCAGGCGTTGCAGGCCGGGCACTGGCCAGCCCACTTGGTCTGCGTGGCTCCGCAGGACTGGCAGACATAAACGGCGCCGTCGCGGGCCATACGAACTCTCTGATTCGGGTAAAGCAGCAGTCTAGCGGGCCGGGCCGGCCAAGTCCGTCGCGGTGAAGTTGTTGCTCGTCGCAGCGCATGGGATAGATTCACATGACGCGGGTACGGAAATCGACTTTCAAGGGCGGGACAATATGAGCGCAGTAGAACCAGGATCAGCCACGTCGGGCCTCGTCGAGCGGGTAAAATCCATTCTTCTAAAGCCACGACCGACGTGGGACGTCATTGACGTCGAGCCAGCGACAACGTCGGGATTGTTCAAGAACTACGCCATGATACTGGCCGCGATTCCTGCAATCTGCGGGTTAATCGGCGGCGCGGTTGTTGGCGTTGCTGGATTCCGCACGCCGCTTATCGGCGGAATCATCGGCGCAATCATCGGCTACGTCCTGTCGCTGGTCATGGTCTATGTGCTCGCCTTGATCATCGACGCGCTTGCTCCGAGCTTCGATGGTCAGCGGGACAAGATCCAAGCCCTCAAGGTGGCGGTTTATTCCAGCACGGCCGGTTGGGTCGCGGGGATCTTCTCGCTGATCCCGATGCTGGGGATACTCGCGATCCTGGCCAGTCTCTACGGCCTGTATCTGCTCTATCTTGGCCTGCCCAAGTTGATGAAGGCGCCGGAAGAAAAGGCGCTGGGCTACACGGCCGTCACCGTGATCGTCGCCGTCGTGCTCTCGATCGTCATCGGCGCCGTGACCGCTGCGGTCGCCAATCTCGGCATGCTGGGCGGTGGGATCGGCGCCATGGGGGCGGCCAGCGCCCTCAACGGCGGATCAGTCAAGGTGGGTGATCACTCCGTCGACCTCGCCAAGCTGGAGGCTGCTTCCAAGCAGATGGAAGCCGCCGCCAAGCAGATCGAAAGCGGCGAGGGGCCCGCACCCACCAATCCCGACGTTCTGAAGGCCTATCTGCCGGAAAGCGTCGCCGGCTATTCACGCACCGAATTGACCACTGGCTCTGGCGGCGTCGCCGGGATGACCGGATCGCAGGCCGAAGGCGCCTATGCCAAGGGGCCGATTACGTTTCGCCTGACCATCGTCGACATGGGGGCCGCCGGCGCCCTGGCCGGCATGGCCGGCGCATTCAACGTCCAGTCCTCCAGCGAGAGCGACGGGAAATACGAGAAGATCGGCAAGGTCGATGGCCGGATGACCCAGGAGTCCTACGACAAGGCCTCCAAGCACGGCGAGTACAGCGTGTTGGTCGGCGATCGGTTCATGGTTGCGGCCAAGGGTGACGGCGCCAGCATGGACGAGCTCAAGGCGGCGGCTTCGGCTGTGGGCCTAGCCCGGCTCGAGGCGCTGGCCAAGGCCGGCTAGGCCTCTCCGAGATAAACCCGCTCGGCCCGGTCGCCCAGGCGCACGAGACATTCGTGCGCCACGGTGCCCGCGGCCGTGGCGATCTCGTCCAGCAGCACATTGGGACCCAGAAGTTCCACCCAGTCACCGATCCGCGCCTGGGCCGCGCCGATGTCGAGCGCGATGAGGTCCATGGTCACGATGATGACCGACCGTCGCTCGCCGGCCAGCCAGCCGTAGCCGCCATTGCGTGACGATCGAATGATGCCATCGGCGTAGCCGGCGCCGACCACCGCAACGCGGGTCGGCTTGTCGATCACCGTGTTGGAGCCATAGCCGATCAACTCGCCGGGCTCGACGTTGCGGATGTAGAGGATCGGCGCCTCGAACTTGGCGACAGCGTGCAATCGGGCGTCAGGCCGTTCCTCCGGACCACCGCCGTAGAGGCTGATGCCAGGCCGGATGAGATCGTTACGGTACTCCGGGCCGAGCATGATGCCGGCCGAGGCCGCGAAACTGGTGCGCACGCCGGGGAACAGGCTCCGGACCTGCGCAAACCGCTCAAGCTGCAGCTGGTTGCGCGGATCGTTGGGATCGGTCGCCGAGCCAAGGTGGCTCATAAGCAGGACGACATCGAGCCCGCGAAGTCGGTCGCCCGATAGCGCCACGGCCTCCGCCTCGGCCAGGGTCAGGCCCTGGCGGTTCATGCCGGTGTCGACTTGCAGGGCAACGCTGAGCGCTTGCCCCGAGGCGGCCGCAAAGGTGGTGGCGGCCTCGATCTGCGGCAGGCTGGAGAGCACCGGCGTCAGGCGTGCGGCGGCGAGACGAGAACCCGCGCCGGCCAGGAAACCGTCGAGAACGTAGATGGTCGCGGGATGCTCCGCGCCGAGCGCGGCCCTCAGGCTTTCGCCCTCCGATAGCCGAGCGACGAAGAAGCCCTTTGCTCCCTCGGCCCAGAGCCGGCGCGCCACTTGGGCCGCGCCCAGGCCATAGCCGTCGGCCTTGATGACGGGCGCGGCGTCGGCGCCGGCCGCTTGCGCCCGCAGGACCGCGAAATTGTGGGCGAGCGCGTCGAGATCGATCGTCAGGCGCGCGGAGGTCGGAAGAAACATTGCCGGTCCCATAGCCGAGCAGGCCGCCCCAGGCGATGTCTTACTCGTCGGGAGCGAAGAACTGGCTGTGCGCCAGGTTGCCGAACTTGGTGATGTCTTCGTTGAAGGAGAGCCGCACGGTGCCGATGGGACCGTGACGCTGCTTGGCGATGATGACGTCGGCGGTGCCGCGAACCTTGTCCATGTCTTCTTGCCAGGTCAGGTGCTCGGGCGTGCCTTCGCGCGGCTCTGAACGGCCGAGGTAGTAGCTCTCACGATAGATGAACATGACCATGTCGGCGTCCTGTTCGATCGAGCCCGATTCACGAAGGTCGGAGAGCTGCGGCCGTTTGTCCTCGCGGTTTTCCACCTGACGAGAGAGCTGGGACAGGGCGATGACCGGCACGGCCAGTTCCTTGGCCAGGGCCTTCATCGATTGGGTGATCATCGAGACTTCCTGCACCCGGTTGTCGCTCTTGCCCTCGCCGCCGGTGACCAGCTGCAGGTAGTCGATAACGATCAGGTCGAGGCCATGGGTCCGCTTCAGCCGCCGCGCGCGGGCGGTCAGCTTGGCGATGGTGATGCCGCCGGTGGCGTCGATGAACAGCGGCGCATCCTGGATCTCCAGGGCCGCGTCGCGCAGGCGTCCGAATTCCAAGGCGTCGATCTCGCCCTTACGCAGGCGGTCGCCGGAAACCCCGGACACTTCGGCCAGCAGACGCATGGCCAGCTGCTCGGCGGACATTTCCAGCGAGAAGAAGGCGACCACGCCGCCGGACACCGTCTTCTTGGTGCCGTCGGGCTGAGGTTCCCAGGCGTAGTTCCGGGCGACGTCGAAGGCCACGTTACAGGCCAGCGAGGTCTTACCCATCGACGGACGCGCCGCGAGGATGAGCAAGTCGGAGGGGTGCAGGCCGCCGATCTTGCGATCGAGGTCCAGCAGGCCGGTCGAGATCCCGGCCAAGCCGCCGTCGCGGGCGTGAGCTTCGGCCGCCATGGTGACCGCGCCGTGCAGGGCGTCGGCGAAGGGCACGAACCCCTGATTGTTGCCGCCGGCCTCGGCCAGGGTGAATAGCTGGGCCTCTGCCGCCTCGATCTGGTCGCGGGCCGATCGCTCGGCGTCGCCCTGGGCCGCCTGCTGGGCGATTTCGCCCCCGATCCGGATCAGGTCGCGGCGCAGCGCCAGATCATAGACGGCGCGGGAGTAGTCAGGGGCGTTGGCGGCGGGCGGGGCCCGGTCCACGAGGTCGGCGAGATAGCGGATGCCGCCAAGTTCCTCGAAGGCCGCATCGCGATTGAACTGTTCGGCCAGCAGGATCGGTTCGGCCAGTTGGCCTTTGCGGACCGCGCTTTCGATCGACGAGTAGAGCCGCTGGTGGAAGGGCTCGTAGAAGTGCCGGGCCTGGAGAAAGTCGCCGATCCGTTCGAAGGCGGCGTTGTCGTAGAGCAGGGCGCCCAGCAAGGCCTGCTCGGCCTCGATATTGGCTGGGGCGTGCGGGATCGCAACGTCGTTCTGGGCAGGGCGGAGATCGAGAGCGGGGACGAGCGACATGCGTTTACAGCTACCTAAACCGCCGTGGTCCGGTCGCTGACGATCTCGTGGAACCCACAGGAACTTGCGGGGCCTGTGGACAGATCGCGGAACAGAAACGGCGCGGGGCTTGTAGCCCCGCGCCGCGTCAGTCTCGGTCGTATAGTCGACTAACTACCAGTTGTAGGCCAGTCGCCCGTAGACGAAGCGGCCGTTGAAGCCGAACGGCGAGAACGACGAGAACGGCGAGGCCGAGGTCGTGTTCTGCGACGGGATGATCTGGCGCGGATAGACGTCAAAGACGTTGTCGGCGCCGACCGAGGCGGTCAGGCCCACCGGGAAGGTGTAGCGCGCTTCCAGATCGACCAGGCCACGGTTGCCCGTGCTGTTGTCGGAGCTGCCGTCGGCGGCGGCGCCCGGCGACAGGACGTCGCCATAGAAGGTGGTGCGAACGGTCGCGCCCCAGGCTTCCTTCTTCCAGTCGCCTTGCAGGGTCAGCTTCTGCTTCGGCGTGCCTTCCTCGAACCGCAGACGCGCCTGACGGGCGAACAGCGAGGTCGGGGTCGGCAGGGTGGTGGTCACCGGGGTGCGCTTAACCTCGATGTCGTTGATGTTGCCCGCCGCGGTCAGGTCGAAGGTGCCGGCCTGATCATCAACGATGCGATAGCGGGCGACCACGTCCACGCCGATGGTGTCGGTGTCGACGCCATTGATGAAGAAGCGGGCGGCGGTGGCGCCGTAAGGGGCGAGCAGGTCGTAGATCACGCGGGCGTTGGTGCCCGGCGCGGCCTTCGGATCACCCGTCAGGGTTTCGGACAGGACGATCCGATCCTTCACGTCGATCTTGTAGCCATCGACCGTCAGCTCGAAGGCGCCACGACGGAAGACGAAGCCCAGAGCGTAGTTGTCCGAGGTTTCGGCTTCGAGCGGCTTGGCGCCGAGAGCTGCAGCGACGTTGCTGGTCGCCGGATAGGTGCCGGTCTCATAGGGCACGTTGTCGATGTAGAGGATCGAGGTCGACGTATAGTACTGCTGTTGCAGCGCCGGCGCGCGGAAGCCGGTGGAGACCGCGCCGCGGATGGCGAATTCCGGCGTGAAGTCATAGCGAGCGGCGAGCTTGCCGGTCGTGGTGTCGCCGAAGTCCGAATAGTCCTCGTAGCGGACGGCGGCCGACAGGGTCAGCTGCTCGGTGACCTTGCCTTCCAGGTCGATATAGACGCCGACATTGTTGCGATCGACATCGACTTCGTTGGATGGGGTGAAGCCGGTGAAGCCGCGCGAGCCGAAGGCGACGTTGGTGATCGGACCGCGGGCGTAGGATTCATATTGGCCCTGGTTGATCTTGTAGGTCTCTTGGCGAGCCTCGAGGCCGAAGGCGACGTTCAGCGGACCGGCCAGGCCGACCTCGAATTCGCGGCTGAAGTCCGCTCCGAAGACGATCTGGTCATAGGTCAGACCGCCGGCCTGGAACGAGGTGGGCGAGGCGGCGCCGAACGACGGGTTGATCGTGTTCTGGACGCCGAAATCGATGTCGTTCTTGCCGTAGACGACGTTGAAGTCGGCGGTGAAGCCAGCGATTTCGCCGCGGATGCCGAGGCCTGCGCTATTGTCCTCGGTGTCGGTGGTCAGCAGCGGCAGATAGCCGTTCGGATAGACCGAGAGGACGTTCTGCTGGGTGTCGGTCGGCAGTCGGAAGGTTGCGGCGCTGGAGGCGTCGCGATGCTGATAGCCGTACCAGCCGTAGAGGTCCCAGGTGTCGTTCAGCGACTTGCCGGCGTTAGCGTAGAACGACAGGTCTTCCACATCGGCGTCGCCGAAGCGCGACGTGATCCGGTTCGGCGTGACGCGCTTGTCGATGTCGCTGCGGTTGGTGTTCTCGCGATTGCGGTATTCGGCCGACAGGGTCAGGAAGCCGTCGCCCAGGAAGCTCAGGCCTTGCCAACCCGAAACCGTGGTCGTGGCGCCGTCGGTGATGTTGTCGTTGCGGCCGTAGAAGCCGTCGAAGCTGGTGACGTTCGAACCGTAGGTGACCGACAGGCCGCCGCCGGTGGCCGCTTCACGCAGGCGCAGGTTGATGACGCCGGCGATGGCGTCGGAGCCGTACTGCGCCGAGGCGCCGTCACGCAGGACTTCGATGCGGTCGATGGCGGTCGAAGGAATGGCGTTCAGATCGACGGCGGCCGAGCCGCGGCCGACCGAGCCGTTGGTGTTGACCAGGGCGGTGGCGTGACGGCGCGTGCCGTTCACCAGCACCAGGGTCTGGTCTGGGCCTTGGCCGCGCAGCGTGGCCGGGCGGATGGCGTCGGTGCCGTCGGTGTTCGACGGACGCGGGAAGGTGATGGACGGCACGCTGGTCGCCAGCGCGGTGGCCAGTTCGGTGCTGCCGCGTTGTTGCAGCGCATCGGCGCTGATGACGTCGACAGGCGCCAGGGTCTCAAGACGCGAACGGCCCTCGGTGCGAGTGCCGGTGACCACCAGTTCCTCTACGTCCGTTCCAGACTGAGCAAAGGCCACGCCGGAGGTAAGACTCGCAGCGGACGCCGCCGCGAGTAGAAACACGCGATACTTCATTGATATTCCCCAATTATTTTCCGTCATGAGAGACGTCAGGCTTAAGCCTTGGCGGAACCTATGAATTTGACGCCCTGGGGGAAATGACATGGGCGCCACATCTGCGGGAAAACGCTCGCTTGAGTGGTGCGAAGAGCGCAACCCCAAGACGCGCGGGGCTGACTATGAGGCGCGACAGAAAAACTATGAGGCCTCTGGCGCGTCATCTTGGGCAGACAAGGCCGTATGGCGGCGGCTGCGCGCACGAAAAACGGCGCGGACCGTGAGGTCCGCGCCGTTCTCTAGGCCCGAAGTGACCAGATAGGCTTAGCGGTCGGCGCCGAAGTCGACTTCGTGCGAACCAGCTCCGCCGGCCACCATGTCGGCGGCGGCTTCTTCGTCCGCGAGACGATCTTCCTCGTATTGCGAGGCGATCACGTTCTCACCACGGGCTTGGCGCTCGGCCTCGTCCTGGCTGCGGGCGATGTTGATATTGATGCTGACGACCACTTCGGAGTGCAGGCGAACCTTCACGGGGTGGACGCCCAGCGTCTTCAGCGGCTTGTCGAGAACGACCATGGAGCGGTCGAGCTTGCCACCGGCGCCATTGACGATGTCGGCGACGTCGCGACCCGAGACCGAACCGTAAAGCTGACCGGTTTCGCCAGCCTGACGGATCAGGATGTACGAAGTGCCGTCCAGGTTGTCGCCGGACTTCGCGGCGGCTTCCTTGGCCTTCAGGTTGCGGGCTTCGATGTCGGCGCGTTGGCCTTCAAAGATCTTCAGGTTGGCGCTGTTGGCGCGCAGGGCCTTGTGACGGGGCAGGAGGAAGTTACGGGCATAGCCGTCCTTCACCGTGACCACGTCGCCGAGGCCGCCACGGCCTTCGACTCGTTCGAGCAGAATAACTTTCATGTGCCTGGTCTCCCTACTTCACGACGTAGGGCAGGAGGGCGAGGAAGCGAGCGCGCTTGATGGCCTTGGCCAGTTCGCGTTGCTTCTTGGCCGACACCGCGGTGATGCGCGAAGGGACGATCTTGCCGCGCTCGGAAACGTAACGCTGAAGCAGCTTCACGTCCTTGTAGTCGATCTTCGGGGCGTTGGCGCCGGAGAACGGGCAGACCTTGCGGCGGCGGAAGAACGGGCGGCGAGCGCCGCCGGCGGCGGCCGCGGGGGCCGAAGCGGTTTCGTCAGACATTAGAAGCCACCTTCCTTCGGAGCAAAGCCACCACCTTCTTTGGCGCCGAAATCGTCGCGGCGCGGCTCACGCTCGCGTTCACGATCGCGACGGGCCAGAACCGGCGAGAGTTCCAGGTCGAGTTCCTCGACGCGGACAGTCAGGGTGCGCAGAACGTCTTCGTTCAGACCCAGCTGACGTTCCATTTCCTTCACGGCCGCCGGCGGGGCGTCGAGCGAAAGAAGGGAATAGTGGCCCTTGCGGTTCTTCTTGATGCGGTAGGTGAGGTTACGAAGACCCCAGTACTCGATCTTGGCGACGGTGCCGCCGCCTTCTTCGATCAGAGCCTTGATCTGGTCGTTCAGGGCTTCAGCCTGTTGCGGCGAGATATCCTGCCGCGAAATAACAACGTGCTCGTAGAGCGCCATTTTTTCCTTTTCCCATTTGGAGGGCGGCGCGTCCTGCGGCGGGTGACCGCGGGAAGCGATGGATCTCAGGCGCGGCGACCGGGATGTTCCCGATCCTTTCGCGTTCCGGCTTGAGACCGCCTTCCGTGAAGAGGCGCGCTAATACGGGAAAAGTGGTTGCAGGGCAAGGGTTGTCGGTCGCCGCGCCCCCTCCGCCCAGGGGGAAGGGGCACGGCTATGCGACTATTTCTTCTTCGGGTGGCTGGCGTTCCAGGCCTTTACCGCGGTCATGGTCTCGGTGACGTGGTCGTTGGCCTTCATGTCGGAGTAGGCGTGGATCACCTGGCCGGATGGCGAAATCACGTAGGACGTGCGGCTCGACCAGCCCGGGCGCACCGCGAGCGTGGCGTCGTAGCTGGCCGCGATCTTGGCGCTGGGATCGGCGGCGACCGGGAATTTGCCCGAGCACTTTTCGGTGTCGGCCGAGAAAGAAGCCAGCTTGTCGAGGTTGCCTGAGGTCACGCCGATGACGGTCGCGCCCTGCTTCTTGAAGTCGTCCGTGGCCTCGGCGAACAGCCGGGCTTCCAGATTGCAGCCGGCGGTTTCGGCCGCGGGGAAGAAGTAGAGCACGACCGGGCCCTTCTTGCGGGCCTCGGCCATGGAGAAGGTGATGGGCTTGCCGGCCTGATAACCCTGGGCGGTGAAGTCCGGGGCCTTGGCGCCTTCCTTCAGCGCCGCGAAGGCGGGGGTGGCGGCCAGGGTGGCGAGAGCGGCGGCGAGGGCGAGGCGGCGCATGCGGTATTCCTCCGTGTTGTGGAGACTATACGAAGCGACAGCGGCTTTGTCTTCGCGGCGCTTGCGGTTCGCGCCGGGGGCTGGCCTGACTGCAGGAATAGGCTAGAGAGCCTGCTCCTGGTTTCGGCGCGGATCACCTCCCATGGACAAGACAGCCCTTACGCGGCACGCCCATCGCGTTCTGCGCGACGCAATCATTCCTGAATTGCCGAGCCCGTACTTCGGCAAGGTGCGCGACAACTACGATCTGCCGGACGGTCGGCGGATCATCATCGCCAGCGACCGGATCAGCGCCTTTGACCGCATCCTGGCGGCGATCCCCTTCAAGGGTCAGGTGCTGACCCAGACGGCGCGGTTCTGGTTCGAGAAGACCGCCGACATCTGCCCCAACCACGTCCTCAGCTACCCGGACCCGAACGTGGTGATCGGCCGCCGGCTGGACATCCTGCCGGTCGAGATCGTGGTGCGCGACTACCTGGCCGGCACAACCGGCACCTCGATCCTGACGCTCTACAAGCAGGGCCAGCGCGAGATGTACGGCCACACCTTGCCCGACGGCCTGGCCGACAATCAGAAGCTGCCGACCCCGATCATCACCCCAACTTCGAAGGCCTTCGACGGCGGTCACGACGAGCCGCTGACGCCTGAGCAGATCGTGGCGCAGGGGCTGCTGAGCGCCGAGCAGTGGGAGACCTTGTCGACCTATGCGCTCGCCCTGTTCGCGCGCGGGCAAGAGATCGCCGCCGAGCGCGGGTTGATCCTGGTCGACACCAAGTATGAGTTCGGGACCGACGCGGACGGCCAGATCATCCTGGCCGACGAAATCCACACGCCCGACTCCAGCCGCTACTGGTTCGCCAAGAGCTATCCCGAGCGGCTCGCAGCCGGTCAGCGGCCCGAGAGCTTCGACAAGGACTTCGTCCGCTCCTGGGTGGCCGAGCGCTGCGATCCCTACAAGGATCCGATCCCGGAGATCCCGGAGGAGATGCTGGTCGAGACGGCGGCGGTGTACATCCAGGCCTTCGAGACGATCACTGGCCAAGCCTTCGTGATCGAAGAGAGCGACGAACCCGTTCTGGAACGGATCCGCCGCAATCTCGCGCAATTCTTCTAGAAGAACTGGCCTCCTAGAAGGTTTGGCGGAAAGTCACTCCGATCGTGCGTGGCTGGTTGGTCTGATAGCCATAGCGGGCGCGCAGGCCACGCTCGCGGTCTATCGAGAGCAGGGCGCGCTCGTCGGTGAGGTTCTGGACGAATAGCGCCAGTTCGAAGTCGCGATAGCGCAGGCCGCCCCGCAGGTTGACGATCTGGTAGTCCGGCAGTTCCAGCGGGAAGCTGAGCGTCGACACCGTCGGCGCGCCGATGCCGAACAGGGCGACACTGCGCGGATTGTCCTCCTGGTCGGAAACCTGGGTGAACCGGTCGCCGACATATTGCCAGGTGAGGTTGCCGAACGGCGTCCATTCCCCCCACTGATCGCCGACATAGTTGAGGCTGAAGGCGGCTTGGAATTCCGGGACGGTCGGCAGGCGGTTGCCGTCTCGTAGCCCCTGGATGGGCACGCCAGCGGCGTCGTCCACGCTCGAGGTCAGTTCAGCGTTATTGTAGGAGGCCGAAGCAGCGACATCGAAGTTGCTGTTGAAGCTATAGGACAGCTCGGCCTCCACCCCCGCAGACTTGGCCTTCGGCACGTTAACGATGACGCGGGAAGAACAGCTGCCGGCGTCGATGGTGGCCTGCAGGTTTTCGATGTCGGAATAGAAGGCGGCGAAGGTCAACGAGCCGCGCCGGTCCGCGAACTCCGCTTTCACGCCGGCCTCGTAGTTCCACACGGTCTCATTGTCGAAGCTCGGCTTGGACAAGGCGTTGAAGGTCGCGAAGTCGGCCGCCGTGCAGAGCGGCCGATTGAGCGGGTCGTTGATGCCCCCAAGCCGGAAGCCCTTGGACGCCTGGGCGTTCAAGGTGATTTCGTCCGTGGCCTTGTAGGCGACGATGACGCGCGGCGCGAAGTCGTCGGCGTCGGTGTCGCCGGGGACGTCGATCGTGCGTTCGGCGAAGATGCCGTCGAAGGTGAGGGTGCGGGTTTCCTCATAGCTCGACCAGCGCAGGCCGGCGGTGATGTCGAGCCGCTCGTTGACCGACCAGGTCCCTTCGCCGAACAGGGCGTACTGGTTCTGGTCGTAGGGAACGACCGAGTAATAGAGCGCGTCGCGTGGCGCGGCCGGGCCCGCGGTCGGAATGCCGGTGAGCGCCTCAAAGCCTCTGACGTCGAGGATCTGCGAGTAGTCGCGCTTCACGTCGCTGTAGAAGCCGCCGATCACCCAGGCAAAGGGGCCGTCATCGTTGTTGGCCAGCCGGATTTCCTGGGTGAAGGACTTCACCTTGGTGGCGTCGTTGAGGGGGGCGTTCAGGGTGTACACCGGCTCCGGCAGCCCGATGCTGCCGCCGGTGATCGAACCGGTCAGGGCGGTCGCGTCGCGGATCACCAGGACGTCGCGGTCCTGGTAGGTCGAGATCGAGGTCAGGGCCAGGGCGCCGAAGTCATACTGGATCGTCAGGTCAGCCAGCAGCAGTTCATCCTCGAACTTCTCCTTCAGCTGGGTGAACTGCTCGAGGTCGCCCAGCGTCACGGCCGGGCGGGTCGTCGTGTAGGGATTGGCCAGGATGTTGAAGAGGTCGACCCGGTTGAAGCCGTCCACGTCTATCTTCTGGTACAGCACGCGCGGGGTGATGCTCAGGTTGTCGCTGGGCTGGATCAGCAGAGCGGCGCGAACGCCGGCGCGATTTCCGCCGTTGACGTCCTGGTCGACCCAGCCGCCCGGTTGCACCGCGTCAATGAAGCCGGCGTAGTCGGTGGCGTAGCCCACGATCCGCAACGCGATCTTGTCGCTGAACGGGACGTTGACCATCCCTTTGATCTCAGCGCCCGTCTGGCCATCCTTGACCCCGCTCAGCGTGGCCTCGACCGCGCCTTCGAGGCCGGAGGTGGTGGGCTGGTTGGTGATGTAGCGGACGGTGCCGGACAGCGATCCCGACCCATAGAGCGTGCCCTGGGGACCGCGCAGCACCTCGACCCGGTTGAGGTCGAAAAGGTCGATGTCGGGCGTGAAGAGCGAGAGCGAGATGACCGACTCGTCGAGGTAGACCCCGACCTGTTCCTTCACGCCGGGCTGGTCACGAACAATCTGGCCGGCGGAGATGCCGCGGATGGCAACCTGGCTTTGGCCGGGGCCCAGGTTCTGGACCGTGAAGTTGGCGATATTTCGGGAAAGTTCCTCGATATTGGTCGCGCCCCGCTCGCGTATCTTGGTTTCGCTGAGGGCGTTGATCGAGAACGGAACGTCGATCAGCGCCTCGTCGCGTTTCCGCGCGGTGACGAGGAGTTCTTCGACGGTGGATTGCGCCAGGGCCTGACCGGCCGGCAGCGCCATGATGAGAGCAAGCAGACTCACTTGGGCGGCCGAGCCGCGATGGTGATACGCCATGATGTCCTCCCTCTGCCCCTAGTGCTCGGCGATCTCTGGCGAGATGCACGGCCTGGGTGTTCTGAAGGGGAGGGTAATCCCTCGGCGCCGGGTGCTGTCCAGCACCATTGCGGCGCTAGAAAACCTAGCGGCGACAACGGTCTAGCTGTATTTGGGGCGCTGAAAGATCGCGCAAACCCTTAGCCGGGGCGGGTTGGCGCGAGTTTCTCGCCGCGTCGTCATGGCCACAGCGCCTGTGGCGCCGATCGCACACTTGCGGGGTCATCGACCGCGCAGGCCCGGCAGGACCTGCGCGAACCGATCTCGTGGGGGATTTTAGCCCAGGTCGAGTTTGCTAACGTCCACGCCGCCGGTCACCACCTTGACCTGTAGCAGTCGCATTTCACCACCCGTGAAGCTGAGATCCTGGACCGGGATCTCGCCATCGCGCCGGATGTTGGACGCATCGCGGAGCGTGAGACGCAAGGTCATCGCCTCCTTTTCGACCCCGGCCAGCAGTGCGGCTTGGATCTCGCCGCAGAACTTCGTGGCCAGCGAACCGCGTGGCGGGACGGGGCGGCGGACGGGGGTCTCGGGGTTCATTTCAGGGCTCCGGTTGGATGAGCCGAACCACGGGACCCCCGCGCCTAGGCTGGTGGGAAGGGTGTTAGGCGGAAGCGAAGAAGCCGTGTTCGCCAGTGACCCGCACTTGGCACGGCCGGCCTGCATCCTGCGCAGCGCGAGCGCGCTTGTTGGCGGCGGCCTTGGCTTCTTCCTTGTCGATGGTGTGATCGAAATACTCGCCGCCGTGTTCAACGGCCCAACGGCCGTCGTGGCGCGCCACGGTGAAAATGGACCGATCGGCTGAATCTCTAATGGCCATGCGGATAACTCCTTCTGTCCACGCCGGCGCGTCGTCGGGCGCGACGGCGGCAAAGTCCCACGCCGTAGGGCGCGCGCAGGCGCGCGACTCCTGGAGCGTCGGGGCGAATGCCGTTTATCTATAGGTAATATGGGAAGAAGTCTGCGTATTTCGGCCGAACGAGGTCCGATCTCGTCGGCGTCAGTGAAAATCTTGCCGAATCCACTGCCGGTCTTGGGGCGGAATTCGCGTGTTGATCGGGCCGGTGAAATCCTGCGGATCAGCCCATTTTGATTTGGCCAGGGGCGATGAAAACTGATCCGCAGTTACTGGAGATTATTTTCGATGTCTTGTTTTTAGGTCCCGAGTTCCTCTTCGACCTGACCTAACCGTTCCTTGCCGAAGAATATCTCGTCGCCGACGAAGAAGGTCGGGATGCCAAACGCCCCGCGTGCTGCTGCAGCTTCGGTGTTGGCGATGAGCTCTGCCTTGACCTCGGGATCCTGGGTGGCCTCCAGCAGGGCGCGGCCGTCGAGTCCGGCCTCGGTCAGCACCTCGGCGACGACTGCCGGATCATCCATCTTCAGGCCGCGCTCCCACATTCCGGCGAAGACGGCGCGGGTGTAGGCGCCTTCGACCCCCATCCGGCGGGCGGCGATCAGGCCGCGCATGATCAACAGGGTGTTGATCGGAAAGTGCGGATTGGGTCGGTACTGGTTTAGGCCGTGCTTCTCGATGAAGCGGCGGGTCTCCAAGCCTTCATAGGCCAGCTTTCCCTTGATCTCGCCGAAGGCGGTCATCGGCGCCTGATTGCCGGTGAGCTTGAAGATGCCGCCCAGCAGGCAAGGGGTGATCTTGATTTCCGCGCCGGTGCGACGGGCGATATCCGGCAGGATGCAGTGGGCGAGATAGGCATTGGGGCTCGCGAAATCGAAGATGAACTCGACGGTCTTTCCCATGGGATTTTTCCTCACCAGCTTTCCGACCAGGGGCGCAAATCGAGTTCGTGCGTCCAAGCCGAGCGTTGTTGTTTGTGGAGCCAGACATAGTTGCTGGCGATTTCCTCGGGCTTGAGGATGTCGTCGCGATCAACCCGCTCCTGACGGTCGGGGATGTTGGTCCGGGCGAAGACGCCGTCGATGGCCCCGTCGACCACGACATGGGCCACATGGATGCCGCGTGGGCCGAGTTCCTTGGCGGCCGATTGGGCGACAGCCCTCAGCGCCTGTTTGGCGGCGGAGAAGGCCGAGAAGCCTTGCCGACCGCGCAGCGACGCCGAAGCCCCCGTGAAGAGGATCGTGCCCTTGCCACGGGGCAGCATCACACGGGCCGCTTCGCGGCCGGTCAGGAAGCCTGCGAAGCAGGCCATCTCCCAGACCTTCTGGAAGACCCGGCTTGTGGTTTCCGTCAGGTCGAAGCGGACATTGGCTCCGATGTTGAAGACCACCACTTCCAACGGGCCGACCTCGCGCTCGATGCGGTCGAACAAGGCGACCATCTCATCCTCGGACCGGGCGTCTACGCCATAGGCATGGGCCTTGCCCCCCTCGTCGCGGATCGATTGGGCCAGCTCCTCGAGTTGGTCGATATTTCGGGCCCGGCGCGTGATGCAGACCTCCAACCCCTCCTTGCCGAAGGCGCGGGCTATGGCCCCGCCAACCCCGTCGCCGGCTCCAATCACCAGACAGACGCCCATGGCCAATCTCCCGTAAGTTTATTTTCTGGACGGACCATGGTATCGAATCTGGACCCGGTCAACAGGGGCTGAACGAGGCGAGCGATGAAGTGGGAAGATCTGGCGCACGAGCCTTGTTCGGTGGCGCGTTCGGTCGCGGTGATTGGCGATCGCTGGACCCTGATGATCCTTCGCGATTGCTTCCTGGGCGTCCGCCGGTTCGAAGCATTTCAGGAGCGGTTGGGGATCTCGCGCACGATCATCGCCGACCGCTTGAAGCATCTGACGGAGGAGGGCGTGCTTAGGCGCGTGGTCTATCAGGAGCACCCGACGCGGCACGAGTATCGCCTCACCGAGAAGGGGCTGGATTTGCACCCTGTGGTGATGGCCATCGTACATTGGGGTGATCGCCACTATGCGGGCGAGGCCGGGCCGCCGCTGCTGCACCGGCACAAGGGCTGCGGCTGCGACTTCCATCCGGTGCAGACCTGCTCGGAGTGCGGCGAGCCGGTCGACGCCCGGGCGGTCGAGACGCGCCCGGGCCTCTAGGGCGCCTCAGTCCATCAACTGCTGCGTCAGATAGGTGTATTCCAGCGCCTGGCGTTTGGCGGTCTCGTTGAGATTAGCCGCCGCGGCGTGGCCGCCATCGATGTTCTCGTAATAGAGGTAGTCGTAGCCCAGCTCTTTCAGGCGGGCGGCGGCCTTGCGGGCGTGGGCCGGATGGACCCGGTCGTCCTTGGTCGAGGTCTCCAGGAACACGCGCGGATAGGGCTTACCCTTGGCGAGCTTCTGATAGGGCGAATAGGTGTCGATTACCGCGCGTTCGGCCGGATTGGCCGGGTCGCCGTATTCGCCGACCCACGAGGCGCCGGCGCCGATGTGGGTGTAGCCGATCATGTCGAACAGCGGCACCTGGATGACCACGGCGTTGTAGAGCTCCGGCCGCTGGGTCAGGGCGACGCCCATCAACAGCCCGCCGTTCGAGCCGCCCATGATCCCGAGCTTCTTGGGATTGGTGACCTTGCGCGCGATCAGGTCCCCGGACACGGCGAAGAAGTCGTCATAGACCCGCTGGCGATTGAGCTTCAGGCCGGCCTCGTGCCACCGAGGGCCGAACTCGCCGCCGCCACGGATGTTGGCGATGGCGTAGACGCCTCCGCGCTCGAGCCACAGCTTGCCGACGCTGGCCGCGTAACCCGGCGTCTGGGACACCTGGAAACCGCCATAGGCGTAAAGCAGCGTCGGCGCCGAACCGTCCAGCTTCAGGTCCTTTGGCCGCACCAGGAAATAGGGGACCTTGGTCCCGTCCTTTGAGGTCGCCCAGTGCTGCTCAACGACGTGCTTGGAGGCGTCGAACCGCGCCGGCATGGTCCGCAGGGTGTCGGACTTGCCAGACGCCGCGTCCGCCAGGACCTGGGTCGAGGGGGTAAGGAACCCGGCGATGTGCAGGATCAGGCTGTCGTCGTGGTCCGAGGCCGATGCGATCCCGACCGAGATGTCCTTTGGCAGGTCGAGCGTGGTCGAGGTCCAGCCCTTGGGGCCATGCTGGAAGCTGAGGATACCGCCCTTCACATTGTCATTGAGCGCGACGACCAGACGGTTGCGGGTGGTCGCCACCTGTTCCACCGCCTGGCTGGCGGTTGGCCGCAGAACCAGCACCGGCTTCACCGAGGCGGCGTTGGCCTTCAAGCCCGCCAGGTCCATCGCCAGCAGGTCGCCGGACTTGCCGTCAGCCGCCGCCCAATCCTCCTCGAGGGTGAGGATCATCTGGCCGTCGATCAGCCCTTGGACCGAGGAGCGCAACGGCAGCGGCAGTTTGGTCGCGCCGGCCGTGCCGATCAGCGTGCCGATCAGGTGGTGCTCGGCATTGAAGGTGTCGAGGGGCCGGTGAGCGATCAGGGCCTGCAGCTTGCCGTCGGCGTCGCGCAGGGCGATCGGCGACACGCCATAGCCGCCGTCGTCCGCCTTGCCGCGGAAGACTTCCTGGGCGTCGGCCAGAGCCTGGCCCCGCTTCAGCAGCTTGATGACATAGGGATAGCCGGAGGTGGTGACCTCGCCCTTGGTCCACTCGGTAGCGACGGCCAGGGTGTCGGCGTCGACCCAGGCGAAGCGGTGCTTGCCTTCGGGCAGCAAGAAGCCCGCCTTCAAGAACTCGCCTGTCTGTATGTCGAACTCGCGAACTTCGACGGCGTCCTTGCCGCCGTCCGACAGCGAGATAAGGCAGTAGCGGTCATCGGGCGCCAGGCAGTCCGCACCCTTCCAGACCCAGTTCTTGCCCTCGGCCTTCGCCAGGGCGTCGATGTCCAGGATGGTCCGCCATTGCGGCTGGCCGGTGCGGTAGCTTTCCAGCGTGGTGGACCGCAGGACGCCGCGCACGTGCTGGGCGTCCTGCCAGAAGTTGCGCAGGGTCTGGTCGCCGGCGAAGCCGACGGGGGTGATCCGATCCTTGGCCGTGGCGATAGCCAGCGCGTCCGCATAGAGCCCAGCGTAGCGCGGGTCATTCTGCAACTGCGGCAGGGAGCGGTCATTCTCGGCCGTGGCGAAGGCCATGGCGCGAGGGCCTTCGATCTCCTCCATGTAGACGTACGGATCGTTCGAATCGGGCAGGGCGGCGGCGGGGAATGCGGTCATGCCGCTCAACATGGCGCCGATGGCCAATTTTCCAAGGAACGGGACGCGCATGAAGTGGCTGCCTGCGGACTGTTTCACGAATTTCAGGTTCTGGCAGGGCTGAGCTGGAGGCGCAAACCGAGAGCGCTGAAGCGCTCCAAGACGCGTCCCGATGGCGCAGGCGGGCGTCTCATTTTTTGGGAATGGCGAAGCTGAACCTGCGGTCTAGTTCGCCGACCGGGAATCCGTCATGGTCCCGCGCCATGACAAACGAACCCTTTTTCAAACGGGACGGTCAATATTTCGTCCCAACCCCCGCCTGCCGTGGTCCCTGGAATCCGAAATCCCTGCATGGTCGGGTGATTATCGGCCTTCTGGGCTTCGAACTTGAACAGCGACATGGTGATCCGGAATTTCTGCCGGCGCGCCTGACGGTCGATATGTACAAGCTCCCCGGCTTCGACCCGATCGAGATCACGACCAAGGTCGTGCGTGAGGGCAACCGCATTCGCGTGGTCGACGCCGAGTTCATTTCCGGCGGCGTCAGCATGGGGCGGGCCACCTGCCAGTTTCTGAAGCGCACCGAGAACCCTGAAGGCGTGATCTGGAAGCCGCTGGCCTGGGATGTCCCCAAGCCCGCCGATATCGAGCCTCCGCCCGAGCGTCCGATGGGCGGCATGTGGGCGACCCGCCAGATCAGCGGCGGCTTCGCCTCGAGCGAGCAACGCCGGATGTGGATGAGCGAAGTGCGTGAAGTGGTGGACGGCACGCCGCTGACCCCGTTCCAACGCGCCGCCGTCGCCTGCGACTTCGCCAGCCCCGCGGCCCACGTCAGCGACCAGGGCCTGGGCTACATCAATTCCGATGTGACCCTCTATCTGCACCGTCTGCCGGCCACCGAATGGATCGGCTTTGAAACCACTTACCACGACGCCGACGACGGCGTGGCCGTCGGTGAATGCCGGCTCTATGACGAGCAAGGTCCGATCGGTCTGGCGAGTTGCGCGGCCTTGGCTCAACGACGCCTGCCGCCTCCGCCGCCGCCTAAACCGGCGGGCTAAGCAATGACCGGCCATCTGCTCTTCGTCACCCATTCCGAAGTGGTGATCGATCCGGATCAACCGATCCCGGATTGGCCGCTGTCGGATGTGGGGCGGGAGCGGATGGTCCAGTTCGCCGAGACGCTCGCCGCGGGCGACACGCCCGTCGTCGGCGTTTGGTCGAGCGATGAGCGCAAGGCCCGTGACGGCGCGGAGATCATTGCGGCTCGCTTGGGACTTGACCCTCGTATCGAGCGTGGCCTCCACGAGAACGACCGCAGCGCCACCGGTTACATCGCACCACCGGAATTCTGGGACGTGGTCGCCGAGTTCTTCGCCCGACCAGACGAGAGCGTTCGGGGCTGGGAGACGGCCAGGGCCGCCCAAGCGCGGATCGTGCAATCGGTTGAACGGGTGCTCTCGGCCGAGACCGCGTCCGGCCTCGTCGTGGTCATCTCGCATGGCGGCGTGGGACAACTGCTCACCGCGCACTTGCAGGATGTCGAGATCGGCCAGGAAGATCGTCCCGGCAATCCGGGCGGCGGATGCTGGATCGCTATCGACCGACAAGATCGCAGGCTTGAGGGCGCGTGGCAGGATATTGAGGCCTACCAACCCCTTTCGACCCTACCGTAAGTCGAGCGCTATCGGAGGCGTTGTTCCCCGCTAGGATGGGCTCCATGTCCGACACGCCACCGGTTCTGAAAATTGCATCCCTGACCAAGTCGGTCCCCGGCGGCCGGGTGCTGTTCGAAGGCCTGAATCTTGAGCTCCAGGCCGGAGAGTTCGTGGCGGTCATGGGCGAATCCGGCGTTGGGAAATCGACGTTTCTCAATCTCGTCGCGGGACTTGATCAGGCCGACGACGGGACCATCGCTATCGACGGCGTCGATCTGGCCGGCCTGGATGACGATGCTCGGACCTTGTTGAGGCGCGATCGGATTGGGTTCGTTTTTCAGGCCTTCCACATCCTGCCGCATCTCACCTTGGGTCAGAACGTGGCCTTGCCGCTCGTGCTGCAACAGGTGCCGGGCGAGGAAGCTCTGACCAAGGCGCGTGAGATGATGGAGGCCGTGCGGCTTGGTGGCCGCGCCGAGGACTATCCGCGCCAGCTCTCCGGCGGGGAATTGCAGCGAGTCGCCATTGCGCGCGCCCTGGTGCACCGGCCGGGCCTGCTACTGGCCGACGAACCCACCGGCAATCTTGACCCCGAAACGGCGACGCGGGTTCTAAAGGTCTTCGCCGATCAAGTCCGGCTATCGGGCGCTGCTGCAGTGCTGGTGACGCACTCCGAGGTGGCCGCGGCGGTCGCCGACCGCACCTTGACCCTGGCGCCTTCGGGCCTGGTGGAGCGCCATGGCCGCTAGAGGGGCCAGACTCGCTGCGCGATGGATGATCCTGGGGGAGTGGCGCGCCCATCCGATGCGGGTGGTGACAGCCGGGTTGGCGATCGCCATCGGGGTCGCCCTTGGCCTCGCCGTCCATCTGGTCAACGCCTCGGCGCTCAGCGAATTTTCGCGGGCGGTCAGCACGGTAAACGGCGACGCCGAACTGCAGGTCCGATCCGTCGCTCCCAAGGGGTTCGGCGAGCAGCTCTATCCGCGCCTGGCACAGCTCCCTGGCGTAAGTGCGGCCAGCCCGGTCATCGAGTTGAAGGCTACGACTGGACGCGCCGACGAGCAGATCACCGTGCTGGGCCTCGATGTCCTGCGCGCGGCGGCGGTGACGCCCAGCCTGCTCGGCCGCCCGGTGGCTGCGGACGGAGAGGGCGCGCATGGCCCCACCAACGATGCGCCTTTCGATGAGGATGCGATCTTTCTCTCGGAAGGCGCGCTGGAGGGCAGGGCGATCGGGCAGTCGATCGTCCTGACGGCCAGCGGGCGGACGGCGACGTTCAGGATCGCCGGCGTAGCCTCGGGCATCGGCGAGGGACGCAAGGTGGCTGTGCTCGATATCGCCGCGGCGCAATGGCGGCTTGGCGAGATCGGCCGGCTGCAGCGCATTGATCTGAAGCTGGATGAAGGCGTGGATGAGAGCCGGATGCGCGAAGCCATCGCCGCCACGTTACCGGCCGATGCTCAACTGGTGACGCGCGACAGCGAGGCCCGCCGCAGCGACAGCCTGAGCCGAGCCTACCGGGTCAATCTCGATATGCTGGCGTTGATGGCGCTCCTGACGGGGGGCTTTCTCGTCTATTCGGCGCAATCGCTATCGGTCGCCCGGCGGCGTCTGCAGTTCGCATTGCTCCGCGTGCTTGGCGTGCGTCGAAACGCTTTGTTGGCGCAGGTCCTGGTCGAGGGGATCAGTGTCGGCCTGATGGGCGGGCTGGCCGGCCTAGCCCTGGGCTTTGGGCTGGCCAGCGGCGCTTTGCATCTGCTGGGCGGTGATCTCGGCGGCGGCTATTTCGGCGATACCCGGCCCGAGCTGGTGTTTTCACCGGCCGCTGCAGCGGTGTTCCTGACGCTGGGCCTATTGACCGCGGTGGTAGGCAGCCTGGCGCCGGCGCGGGAGGCCGCACGCGCTCAGCCTGCCATCGCGCTGAAGAACGCGGGCGATGCGGTCGATCCCCGAATCTCCCCCCGAATTTGGCCGGCTTTGGTCTTGCTGCTTGCAGGCGGGGCGGCGGCGCTCGCGCCGGCGATTGGCGGCATCCCGCTGCTCGGCTACGCATCCATGGCCCTTTTATTGGCGGGCGGGGTCGCGGCCATGCCCTGGATCGCCAGGACCCTGTTGGGCCCGGTGCAGCATCTCAGCCTGCGGTGGGCGGCCGTGGACCTCGCGCTCAAGCGGTTATGGGGTGCGCCGTCCCAGGCGGCCGTCGCGCTTTGCGGCATCGTCGCCAGCACCAGCTTGATGGTCGCCATGGCGGTGATGGTCTCCAGCTTCCGCGGCTCGGTCGATGATTGGCTGCAACAGCTTCTTCCGGCCGATCTCTATATGCGGGTCGACGGCGCGAGCGCCGGCGGGGGCTTCGATCCAAAGGCGCAGGCGGCATTGGCCGCGACGCCCGGTGTCGCGACGATCGTCTTCCAAAAGACCACGAGCTTGATGCTGGCCGCCGACCAACCGCCGCTGGCTGTCGTGGTTCGGCCGATGAGAGGCCCGGAAGGCGCCAATCGCCCCCCACTCATCGGCCGCGAGATGGCGCCGCCAACCGGGCAAACTCCGGTCTGGGTCTCGGAGCCGGCGGCTTGGCTCTATGGCTGGAAGCCTGGCCAACAAATCTCTCTGCCCATCGCGGGGGCGCAGCCCCTCTTCGTGGCCGGCGTATGGCGCGACTATTCGCGTCAACATGGGGCCGTGACGCTCGACGCCGGTGATTACACGCGGCTCACAGGTGACGATTGGCGCACCGAGGCGTCGGTGGATGTGGCCCAGGGGAGCTCGCCCGCTCAGGTGGCGCAGGCCTTGCGGGCGAGGCTGCCGGCCGATGTCGCGCCACGCGTGACTTTCGCCGAGCCGGTGACGCTGCGGGCTTTTGCCCTTCGGATCTTCGACCGAAGCTTTGCGGTGACCTATGGCCTCGAGGCCATCGCCATCCTGGTCGGGCTGGCCGGCGTCGCCGCGACGGTGTCGGCCCAGACCCTGGCGCGAACCAAGGAGTTCGGCATGCTGCGCCATCTGGGCGTCACCCAGCGGCAGATCGTGGCGATGCTGGTGACGGAGGGCGCGCTGCTGGGCGCCGTCGGCGTGGTGGCGGGGATCGGGCTGGGACTGATCATGAGCCAGGTGCTGATCCACGTGGTCAATCCACAGTCGTTCCACTGGACGATGGAAACCAAGCTTCCGTGGGGCCTCTTGGCGGGCGTGGCGGTGGCGCTGGTGGCGTCGGCCGCGGGCACGGCGCTTCTGGCGGGCCGGCGCGCCTTGTCAGCGGATGCTGTCCGCGCCGTGCGAGAGGACTGGTGATGGCGCGGTTGCTGGCGACCTTGGCGACGATGCTGGTGCTGGCCAGTCCGGCTGCGACGCAGCCCAAATCCGATGTCCGACTACCCGTCTATCCAGTCGTGGAGCCCGGCGCGCCCTTGCGGTTCCCGGCCGATCACGGCGCGCACCCGGAGTTCAGGACCGAGTGGTGGTACGTGACCGGCTGGCTGGACGCCGGCGATGGCCAGCAAATCGGCTTCCAAGTGACCTTCTTCCGGTCGCGCCCGTCGATAGATCAGCGCAACCCCAGCGCGTTCGCGCCCAAGCAGATCCTGTTCGCCCATGCCGCGCTCTCAGATCCGAAGGTCGGCAAGCTGCTGCACGACCAGCGTGCGGCGCGGGCGGGCTTTGGATTGGCCGAGGCCGCGACCGGCGACGCCGACATCGTCATCGACGACTGGCGATTTCACCGGGCCGCCGATGGTCGCTTCAAGGCCAAGGCTGGCGGCAAGACCTTCATGCTCGACCTGAACTTTGCGCCGACCCAGCCGATCCTGTTGCAAGGGGAGGGCGGGTATAGCCGCAAGGGGCCAAAGCCCGACCAGGCCAGCCACTATTACAGCATCCCGCAGCTCCAGGTGTCGGGGACGGTGACGCGTAACGGGAAGGCGGTTCCTGTGAAGGGTTCGGCGTGGCTGGACCGGGAGTGGTCTTCGACCTTGCTGGATCCCAAGGCGGTCGGCTGGGACTGGGTCGGGCTCAATCTGGATGACGGCGGGGCTTTGATGGCGTTCCAGGTGCGAGACGCCGCGGGCCAGCCGTTGTGGGCGGGGGGATCGCTGCGGGGGCGGGACGGGACCGTCACGCGCTTCACCCCCGGCATGGTGCGTTTCGGCGCCGAGCGCATCTGGCGTTCGCCTCGCACAGGCGGTCGATATCCGGTCGAACGCTCGCTCACCATCGCCCTGCCGCAGGGCGAGCGGCGCTGGAATTTGATGCCGTTGTTCGACGACCAGGAACTCGACAGTCGCGGCGCCGGCGGACCGATCTACTGGGAGGGGGCGGTGTCTACCGACGGCGGGCGTGGCTACCTGGAGCTGACCGGATATGTCAGCCCCATGAAGCTTTAGGCGGCCGCCCAAGCATCAGCGACGGCCAGGAATTCCCGCGCAAGATCCTCTTGGCCAAGTTGCTGTAGCAAGAGCCCGCTCGAGACCCGCTCGATGAAGCCCCATTGCCAAATGGGTTCGGGCGGCACGCCTGTCAGTCGCGCCAGCAGCTCGCAACGCCGCCGACCCAATGCGATGGGATCGCCAGCCAGCAGTTCCTCGCCCCACTCACGCATGGGGATCGCCAAGTCGTATGCGCGCTCGATGAACAACCCGTCGGGGTCGATGAACTTGAAACGCATCGCCTCGCCAGGAACGGCCAGGGTGTTGGCGGCGTGTGCGTCGCCGTGGGCGAGCACGCAGGTCGCCGGATCGAAGGCCCGGCGACGCCGCTCGGCGTAGTCATAGGCCAAGTCGACCGCGCGCTGGGAGCACGCGCCTTCAAAGTCCTGCCAAAGCCCGGCTATGAAGGTCGCAAGACTGTCGGCCTTCTCCGCGCCGCTCATGAAGCCTGCCCCATCAGGATTGGCCAGCCAGGTCTCGCGCAAGGTCGCGCAGATGACCTCGATCTGCTGGGCCACCGGCAGGCCCAGCTCGCCAAGTTGGGAGCCGAGCTTCTCCAGCAGGATCGAATTGCGGTCCGCATCGTACTTGAAGACCGTCGCATAGCCGCGGCCGCCGAAGGCCTGCAGCGCGCGGACCTGATCGTTCGCGGGGGCCAGCCCCGGCATCATGATCTTCAACACGACCTCTTGGTGGTCGTGTGTTCGGCACGTCACCACGAGGGCGTCCGTTCCGCCGCTAAGTACTGAGCCGAGCTCCAGATCCCAATCGTGCGCCAAGCTGGCGGTCAGGGCGGGAAGCCCGTTGAGCCAAGCCCGGCCTTCGTCACCGCGAAGCGACGCCCTGGCTTGTACGATCTCCGGAATCTGGAGCCGGCGCACAGCGTCAGCCCAGGTCAGGCTGGACCAGGATTTTCACGTGGGCTTCCGGGTCGCCTAGGTCCTTGAAGGCCTGGGCCACGCCGTCGAGACCGACCGCTCCAGTGACGACGCCGCTGACGTCAATGACGCCCTGCGCGATGTTGTGCAGGGTCTGAGCGAACTCCTCCGGCGTGTAGCCAAACACGAAGGTGAGCTCGATCTCCTTGGTGATGGCGATCGCCGGCTCGATCCGGTCGGTTTCCATGCAGACGCCGGCGACCACGATTTGGGATCCGGCAGGGGAGGCCTCGATCAGGCTCTGGACCACGCCGGGCGAGCCGACGCACTCGAAGACGACCGGACGGCCGAACGAACCGCCCATCATGCGGACCATGTTCTGCGCCGCGCGCGCCGTGGGGACCCCAAAGCCTTCCCAGCGGGCGTGGGGGCTCTCGACAGCCGGGTCGATGACCACGTCGGCGCCGAGCATCTCAGCCGCCGCACGGCGGCGCGGGGAGTAGTCGGCTGCGATCACCGGCCCATGGCCGTTGGCCTTCAATCCGGCGATGACGGCCAGGCCAACCGGGCCGCAGCCGATCACCAGGGCGACGCTGTTAGGGTCGAGTCTGGCCTTGGCGACCGCGTGGGCGCCGACGGCGAAAGGTTCGGTTAGAGCCGCCTTGTCGGTCGGCAGGCCGTTGGGGACCTCAAGCAGCAGGGCTTCGGACAGGATCATCTGTTCGGCGAAGCCGCCGGGCAGGTTGTTGGAGAAGCCCAGCATCTCGACGCCGCCGACAGGGGTCAGGGTCGCTGGGATCGAGACGATGCGCGTGCCCGCCTTCAGGGTCTTCAGCGTTCCGGGACCGTGGTCGAGGATTTCGGCGCAGAACTCGTGACCAAATACGGTGTCGGCGGTGGGATCAAAGCCATTGGTCATGCCGCCGTTGGCGCGGCTGGTCAGGTCGATCATGTGCTCCATGTGATGCAGCGCATGGAGGTCGGAGCCACAGATGCCGCAAGCGAGCGTTCGGACCAGGACCTGTCCCTGATCAGGCTTCAGATCGGCGATTTCGTCACAGACCAACTGCTTGTCGCGTCGGATGACCGCCCGCATTGCTCTCTCCCGTTCCTGATCGCCCACCTTGCCGGGGCTTGGCATATCCCCTAACCCTCCCGGCTCGGAATCGTAAGTGCGTGGGAGACGCGCAATGAGCCTCGCCTTTCTTTTTCCCGGTCAGGGTAGCCAAGCTGTCGGCATGGGCGCCGACCTCGCCGAGGCCTTCGCCTCGGCCAGGGAAGTGTTCCAAGAGGTCGACGACGCCTTGGGGCAAAAGCTGTTCGCGCTGATGCGCGAGGGGCCGGAAGACCAACTGACCCTGACTGAGAATGCCCAGCCGGCCCTGATGGCCGTGTCGCTGGCCGTCACCCGAACCCTGGAGAAGGAGTTCGGCGTCGGGATCGAGCGAGCCGCGTTCGTCGCCGGTCACTCGCTTGGCGAATATTCGGCGCTCGCCGCCTCTGGCGCGATCAGTCTGGCCGACACCGCGCGGCTGCTGAAGCTGCGCGGTCAGGCCATGCAGCGGGCTGTTCCGGTCGGCGCCGGGGCCATGGCCTCGCTCATCGGCCCCAAGACCGACGTCGCCCTGGCCGAAGCCGCGGCGCAGGCTGGTTCGGCCGCTGGCGTCTGCGTGGTCGCCAACGACAACAACAACGGCAATGTCGTGATCTCCGGTGACAAGGCCGCGGTCGATCTCGCCATCGAGAAGGCCAAAGAACTGGGCGCTCGCGCCATTCCCCTGAACGTTTCGGCGCCCTTCCACTGCCCGCTGATGCAGCCGGCCGCCGACGAGATGGCGCAGGCGCTGGCTAGCGCCACCATCTTGGCCCCGCGCGCGCCGCTGGTCGCCAATGTGACCGCGCGCCCGACCCTGGATCCGGAAGAGATCCGCCGTCTGTTGGTTGAACAGGTCACTGGCCGCGTGCGTTGGCGCGAGAGCATGATCTGGCTGGCGGGTGAGGGCGGGGTGACCCGCTTCGCCGAAGCCGGGGCCGGCAAGGTGCTGTCGGGGATGGCCAAGCGCATCGCGCCGGACGCCGAGGCGACACCCTTGAACACGCCCGCTGACCTCGAAGCCTTTGCGAAGGGACTCTGAGATGTTCGATCTGACCGGAAAGACGGCCCTGGTCACCGGGGCGACCGGCGGCATCGGCGGCGAGATCGCCAAGGCGATGCACGCCGCCGGCGCCCATGTCGTTCTGTCGGGCACCCGTGAGGCGGCCCTGCAGGACCTCGCGCAGGTCCTCGGTGAGCGCACCTCTGCGGTGGCGGCGAACCTTTCGGACGCCGAATCTGTGGATGGATTGATCGCCCGCGCCGAGGAAGCGGCCGGCGCCGGCCTCGATATTCTCGTCGCCAACGCCGGAATCACCCGCGACGGACTGCTGATGCGGATGAAGGATGAGGACTGGGACGCAGTCCTCAAGGTCAATCTCGAGAGCTATTTCCGCCTCAGCCGTGCGGCCATGCGCGGCATGATGAAGCGTCGGTCCGGCCGAATCATCGGCATCACTTCGGTGGTCGGGGTGATGGGCAATCCGGGGCAAGCCAACTATGCGGCCTCGAAGGCGGGCATGATCGGCTTCTCGAAAGCCTTGGCGCAAGAGGTCGCAACGCGCGGGATCACCGTAAATTGCGTGGCTCCGGGCTTTATCGAGAGCCCGATGACCGACGCCCTGAATGAGCAGCAGAAGGCGCAAATCCTAGGCACGATCCCGGCTGGCCGTCTCGGTTCGGGCGGTGACGTGGCCGCGGCATGCGTTTATCTGGCAAGTAATGAAGCCGGCTACATGACAGGACAAACCCTGCATGTGAACGGCGGCATGGCCATGATCTGAGCCCGCTGGCGTGGCCGTAGCGAACATGCTACGTCGCCGCCCGAACCGGCGAGGCGAAGGTCTCAACCTGTATGTTTGCAACGGTTGACATCCTGTCAGTCGTCGCAGATGGATTTAGAAACAAAGGGACTTAAGCGAATGTCCGACATCCTCGAGCGCGTGCGTAAGATCGTCATCGAACATCTCGACGCCGATCCTGAGAAGGTCACCGAGAAGGCGAGCTTCATCGACGACCTGGGCGCTGACAGCCTCGACAACGTCGAACTGGTTATGGCCTTCGAAGAAGAATTCGATATCGAAATCCCCGACGACGCCGCGGAGCATATCCAAACCGTTGGCGACGCGGTGAAGTTCATCGGTGAGCGCCTGGGCGCCTAAGGCAACCCACGGAATTCATTGACTATTCGACCGCCGCGAAGCTCTTCGGAGTTCGCGGCGGTCTGCGTTTTGGAGGCCCCCTCGCATGCGTCGCGTCGTCGTCACCGGTATCGGTCTACTCACCCCTCTCGGCCAAGGCGCCGAACTTAGCTGGCAAGCGATTCTGGCCGGCAAGTCGGGTGCGGGGCGGATCACCACTTTCGACCCCACGGACTACGCCTGCCAGGTGGCCTGCGAAATTCCCCGCGTCGATGGGCGCGGCGGTGGCGGAGAAGGCGTCCCGGGATCGTTCAACCCCGACGACACCATGGCCCCCAAGGACCAGCGCCGGGTCGACGATTTCATCCTCTATGCGATCGCCGCGGCCGACGAGGCGGTGAAGGACTCAGGATGGGTTCCCGAGTCCGACGAAGACAAGGAGCGCACCGGGGTCATTATCGGATCGGGCATTGGCGGCCTGGCCACCATCGAGAAGACCTCGATCGAGCTCTACGAGAAGGGCCCGCGGCGGGTGAGCCCGTTCTTCATTCCTTCGGCCCTGATCAATCTGGCCTCTGGGCAAGTCTCGATCCGTCACGGTTTCAAGGGCCCGAACCACTCGGTGGTGACGGCCTGCGCGACTGGGGCTCACGCCATCGGCGACGCCGCCCGCATGATCAAATACGGCGACGCCGATGTCATGGTGGCGGGCGGCGCAGAGGCCGCGATCTGCCCTGTCGGCGTTGCGGGCTTCATCGCCTGCCGGGCGATGTCGACCGGCTTCAACGACACCCCGGAAAAGGCCAGCCGCCCCTATGACAAGGAGCGCGACGGGTTCGTGATGGGCGAGGGCGCCGGCGTCCTGGTCCTGGAGGAATACGAACACGCCAAGGCGCGTGGCGCGAAGATCTATGCCGAGGTCGCAGGCTATGGCCTGGCGGGCGACGCCTACCACATCACCGCTCCGGCCGAGGATGGCGACGGTGGGTTCCGCGCCATGAAGGCCGCTATCAAGGACGCGGGCATCGACCCGTCGCAGATCGACTACATCAATGCTCACGGCACCTCGACGCCGCTCGGCGACGAAATCGAGCTGGGCGCCGTCACGCGGCTGCTGGGCGACGCGGCTAAGGGCATGACGATGTCCTCCACAAAGTCGGCGACCGGGCACCTGCTGGGCGCCGCCGGGGCCATCGAGTCTGCGTTCGCGGTGCTCGCGATCCGCGACCAGATCGCGCCGCCGACCATCAATCTCGACAATCCCTCGGTTGAAACCGAAATCGACCTGGTCCCGAATAAGGCCAAGCCGATGAAGATCGATGTCGCGCTTTCGAACAGCTTCGGTTTCGGCGGCACCAACGCTTCCGTGGTCTTCAAGAAGGTCACGTGAGCCGCAAACCCCGCAAAGCCAAAGGCAAGGGACGTCGGGCCGCAGGCCTCTCGCCCATGCGCCGGTTGATCATCACGCTCGGCAGCGCAGCGGCGACGCTCGGCGTCGTCGTGGCTCTGGTCCTGGCCTGGGGCCTGTGGTCCTACCAGGGACCGGGTCCCGCCACGGATGGCGGCGAGCCTCGCGTCGTCATGTTGCGCAAGGGCGCGGGCCTGACCGAGATCGCCTCGACCCTGGAACGCGACGGAGCAATCCGTTCAAAAGCGATGTTCGCTGCGGCCGCCCAGGTCACCGGCGCGGCCAAATCGCTGAAGGCCGGCGAGTACGAATTCAAGAGCCGCGCCTCGATGGCCAGCATCCTGCGCGATATTCGCGACGGGAAGATCGTAGTCCATCAGGTGACCATCCCTGAAGGCATGACCTCGCAGGCGGCCGTCGAACTGCTGATGGCGCGGCCGGACCTGACCGGTGACGTGGCTGCGCCTCCCGAAGGCTCGATCCTGCCCGAAACCTATCAGTACGAACGCGGCGAGGACCGCGCCGCGGTGCTGAAGCGAATGATGGACGCGCGCGACGAGTTGCTGGTGCTGCTCTGGGAAAAGCGCCAGCCCGGCCTACCGATCACCACCCCGCAGGAAGCTGTGACCTTGGCCTCGATCGTCGAGAAGGAGACCGGCATCGCCAGCGAACGGCCGCAAGTCGCTTCGGTGTTCGTGAACCGCCTTCGCGCCGGCATGCGGTTGGAAAGTGATCCGACGATCATCTACGGCCTGACCGGCGGCAAGCCGCTGGGCCGGGGGCTGCGGGCCTCGGAACTGGCTGTTCCGAACCCTTACAACACCTACCAGATCGACCGGCTGCCCCCGACTCCGATCGCCAATCCGGGCCGCGCCGCCTTGGCGGCGGTGCTCGATCCGCCCAAGAGCGACGCGCTGTTCTTCGTGGCCGACGGCACCGGCGGTCACGTCTTCGCCCCGACCTATGACGAGCACCTGAAGAACGTCGCCAAGTGGCGGGCGGTCGAACGAGAACGCGAGGCCAAGGCCTTGCAGAACAAGGCCGCCGAACTGAAGGCGGGGCAGTGAGCTTTCGCCGGCGCGACCGGTTTGCCCCTTGGACGGGCGGAGAATTCTGATGCCGCTTTCTGGAATGACGGGTTTTGGCCGGGCCGAAGGTTCGACTGCGGAGTGGAGTTGGGCGGTCGAGGCGCGCTCGGTGAATGGACGCAACCTGGAGATCCGCTTCAGAGGACCTCCCGGTTTCGATCAACTTGATCGGGCCGCGCGTGAAGGCGCGCAGAGCCGCTTCGCACGCGGTCAGGTGAGCGTCGGCGTGCAGGCCAAAAAGGCCGAAGCCGGCGTCCAGGTGCGGGTCAACCAAGAGCAACTGGATCGATATCTGGAACTCGGCGCGCCGTTGATCGCCGCCGGCCAGGCGGGCCCGCCGAGCCTCGACGGACTGCTGGCCTTGCGCGGCGTTCTGGAGGTTGTCGATACCGAGGATGACCCAGAAGCTCAGGCGACGCTTGAAGCCGCCATGGCGCTGTCAGTCGGCGCGGCGCTGGACGCCTTGGCTGTTTCGCGGCGGGAGGAGGGGCTTGCTCTGACCGCCGTGCTGGTGGCTCTGGTGGACCGGATCGAGATGCTGGTGGGCCAGGCCCATGTCTTGGCGGAGGGGCAGCCCGCCGCAATCAAAGAACGGTTCGAGCGTCGGATGGCCGAACTGATCGGCGAGGCTGCTCCGGCCGACAAGATCGTCACCGAAGCGGCCGCCATGGCGGTGAAGGCCGACGTCCGCGAGGAGTTGGACCGGCTGCGGGCTCACGTGGACGCCGCGCGCGGGCACATCGTCGGCGAAGGGCCGCAGGGGCGGCGCCTGGACTTCCTGACCCAGGAGTTCATGCGCGAGGCCAACACCCTGTGTTCGAAGTCGGCGCTGAGTGCGATGACGACGGTCGGGCTGGACCTGAAAGCCACAATCGAACAGTTCCGCGAGCAGGTGCAGAACGTGGAGTAGTCACCATTGGTGACAGCTCTCCTCAACGGGGAGCTCTAGGTATGACAGCTCCCAGATCCGGGAGCATCTGGAAGTGACTGATGACTGACGACCACGCCAAGCCCTGGGAAACCACCCGTCGCGGCCTGCTGCTGCTGATTTCCAGCCCTGCGGGCGCGGGCAAGACCTCGCTGTCACGGCGTCTGGTCTCCGACCATGCCGACCTGACGCTGTCGATCTCTTGGACGACGCGCGCGCCGCGGCCAGGCGAGGAGGAGGGGCGCGAGTACTTCTTCGTCGATCGGCCGGCATTCGAGGCGATGATCGCCAAGGGCGGCTTCCTGGAATGGGCCGAGGTGAACGGCAATCTCTACGGCACGCCGATGGCGGCGGTCATGTCGGCGTTGGATGAGGGCAAGGACGTCCTGTTCGACATCGACTGGCAGGGCGCCAAGCAGGTCGCCGAGAAAGCTCCCGACGACAGCGTGCGCGTGTTCATTCTGCCGCCCTCGTGGGAAGACCTGTCACGCCGGCTGCACGCCCGCGCCCAGGACAGCGAAGAGGTCATCAACCAGCGTCTGGCGCTCGGCAAGGAAGAGATCGCCCACTGGCGGCTCTATGACTACGTGATCGTGAATAAGAACTTCGACCGGGCCTATGCCGATCTTGGCCACATTTATCGTTCCGAGCGGATGAAGCCGGGCCGCAATTCCTGGCTGCCCGAGTTCGTCGATGGGCTGCTGGCCGAGTAGCGCCTGCTCCAGCCCGCACGAGGTTGGGGATAACAGCCGAAAACAACCAGAACTGAGTCGCCCAAGCTAAGGTGTTCTGTTTTTGTTCTTGCCATGGAGGTGCTCATGGCTAGACGGGACGGGCCGCCCTTGCTGGCGTGCGTTGGGATGGATCGGCATTTGGTCGCGCGCTGCGCTTCCCCAGGATGCGAGCGAGCGGCTCCATGCGACCCGACGATCTGGGTCGCGCAAGGGCTGGGCGGGCTACCGCTGGGCGCGTTTTCCGAGCGATTGCGCTGCGTTTGCGGCTGCCGCCGAGGGCGGTTGGAGATCGAGAGCGGGCCGTTCCCGGAGGTGCATGAGGGCGGCGGCCTCTACGTCTTCCGCTAGCTGATCGGAAAAGAGCATCCGGCCAAGCTTGCACTGTCGTTGAGCCCGCTTGCTGCTATCGTGGTGAACACGGGGCGGAGAACGGTTCACATGCTCAAGCCGGCCAGGACGAAGGCGCTCTACGCAGGGTCATTTGACCCGGTGACGCGCGGGCACCTGGACATCATCAGCAAAGCCTTGATGACCTTCGACGCCGTGCACGTAGCGATCGGCACAAATGTCAGGAAAGCCCGGACCTTCGGCGTGGCCGAAAGCCAGGAACTGATCGCCCGCTCGATCATCGAGCTTTGGCCCGAAGCAGGCCTTCCGCACGACGGCGAAGTATTGTTCGGCGGCGTGCTGGAGATCGGCGAATTCACCAACCAGAGCCTTATCGCCTATGCCCGCAGAATTGGGGCTACGCACATCGTACGAGGGCTTCGGGAGGCCAGCGATTTCAACGATGAGTTCAACCTTCACGGGGTGGCAGGGCGGATCGATCCGTCCATCCCGATGGTGCATTTCATCTGCGAGGCGCAGTTCCTCCACGTCTCGTCGAGCACCGCCAAGGAACTGGATGTGATGGGCGAGCAGATCGGTTGGTTGGTCATGCCGTGCGTGGAAGAGGCCTTTGCGGCCCGGCGCGCCTAAACGCCCTCAACGTGTTTCGGTTGGCGTAAAAGGTTCAGGTTGTTAGGCTTCGGACATGGCGCAAGACCGCGCCAATCTGGAGCGCTCCATGGACATTCCTTGCGCGATCCTGATCGCCGCCTTTTGTCTCCCGGACTCGAACTTCAAACTCGAGGTGAAGGCGAGGCCGGACGGCGCCGTGGCTATCGTGACCTCAGGCGAAGTTCGCGCCAACATCCTGCTGTCCGACGAGGGCGGCTCGCCTCCCACCCAGATGGTGAGGCGGCTTTGCTACGAGGGGGCGTGCGTCGACTATTCGACGCGGTTCCGAGACGAGGAGTCATCCATCGAACTGCTCATCGCGGGGGACCGGGGTCGAGAGCGGTTCATTCAGCTTCGCGGACCGCTCCAGCCGGCGACGGACTTCTCGGCGCAAATGAGCTACGTGGTCGACACTCGCGATGGCTTTGTGCGGATCCCGCTCAGTGAATTCCTGACAGTTGTCGATGAGCCGGTAGTCTATCCACCGTGGCCTGAGCGCTGACGGATAATGCCTGGAGGGGTGGAATGCGGTCACCTGTGAACGTGCTCGTCCTGCCGTTTCGCGGCACCGTGGAGGAGGGCTTCAGCTACGCGGTTTTTCGACGTTCTGACGGCGATGCATCGTGTTGGCAGGCGGTTGCGGGCGGAGTCGAGGGCAAGGAAAAGCCGTTGGGAGCGGCGAAACGCGAGCTCGAGGAGGAGACCGGCCTGGCTCGCAGACGGCGATGGTTGCGGCTTGATGCGCACGCGACCGTGCCGGCGCGTCTGTTCCGTGATTGGCCAAGCTGGGGCCCCAATGTGTACGTCGTTCGCGAGTTGGCGTTCGGCGCCGCGGTGGGCCCGAACGAAGTCATTCGGCTGTCTGATGAACATGCGGAACTGGCGTGGCTGACCTATCCGCAGGCGCGCGAAAGGCTGCGATGGGACAGCAATCGCACTGCTCTTTGGGAACTGCACACGCGCCTGACTGAGGGAGCAGCGGCGCCCGCCGACTTGGCCTGAGGGCGCTAATCTTGTAGTAGGCGCGCCTCAACACATGTGTGACGGCCTCTTTCGGGTTTCCGGCCGCCACTGACATTCGAGCCCGCTACTGGAGAAATCCCATGGCGTGGCTCGCGCTCAGCATTGCCGTCGTAACCGAGATCATCTGGGCGCTGAGCCTGAAATGGGCAGGCGTCCAGGCGACCTGGCAGTCCGCCACAGTCCCCATCGCTTTGAGCTTCGTGAACATGGGCCTGCTGGCCTTCGCGATGCGCGGTTTGCCCGCCAGTACCGCCTATGCGATCTGGACCGGGCTGGGCGCGGTCGGGGTTGGCATCTGCGGCGCCTTGCTGTTCGGCGAGAAGCTGTCCGTGGCCCAGATCGGGTTCATGGGCATGATCGTGTTCGGGGTGGTCGGCATGAAGCTGGTCTCCCAGGCCTAGGGACCGCCGTAGAAATCCGGGGCAGGAGAGGCTCAGTGTCGCGTTCGCAGGTCATCATCCTCAATGGGGTCGGCAGCGTCGGCAAAAGTTCGACGGCGCGGGCGCTGCTGGAAATCGCCGGACTGCCGTTCCTGCATGTGGCGATGGACACCTTCCTCGAGATGCTGCCGCCAAGCATGATGGGGCATCCGGACGGACTGGTGTTCGAGGCTGGCGATGACGGTGGTCACCCTTCGATCTCTATCCGCACTGGTCCGGTGCTGGACCGCGCCATGCGGGGCATGCGCCACGCGATCGCGGCGATGGCCGATCAGGGCAATCACCTTGTCATCGATGAGGTGATGCTGGGTCGGGGCGAGGCCATGGCCTATCGCGACCTGTTGTCGGCTCACGACTTGCGGATTGTCGGCTTGTTCGCCCCCCTGGACGTGCTGGAACGACGTGAGCGCGAGCGAGGAGACCGGGAGATCGGGCTGGCGCGATGGCAGTTCGACCGGGTGCATCGCGACGTCGTCTACGATCTGGAAATCGACGCGACCGCGGCGACGCCCATGCAGAGTGCGGGGAGGATCTGCGAGGCCTTTGGACTGTAACTGGCCTGGAAGGCATGGCGGCCATACGAAAACGCCCCGCTCTCGAACGAGGCGGGGCGTTTGTCTGGATCGCTCGTGCTCGACTACTTGGCGAGCATCGCCTTCAGCTCGGCCTGGGTGGCGTTGATCGTCGCCGAACCGTCAGCGATGGCGAGCTTGTCGGTCTCCACCGCGAAGCTGTCGGCGCCCATCTTGATAGTGGCCACCTGCTTGCCGGTGTCATCAGGCTTCACGGCCGTTACCTGACCGATCGAAGCGCCGGTCTTGTCCTTGACCGTAGCGCCGACCGCCAGGGTCGCCGCCGTTGCGCTGGCGTCCGCGCCCGATGGGCTGCTGGCGGACGGCGAAGCCTCCGTGGCCGGAGCCGTGGCTTCGTCCGACTGGGCTGCGCCTTGGGCCAGGGCCGGGGCGGAGGTGATCGCAAGAGCAAGGGCCGCGGCCCCGAAAGTGAGAATTGAACGCATGAGGTCTCCCGTAATGATTGAGGCCTCCCCCGACGAATGTTCAGGCTGGCGGGGCTTTGCGGTCATCAAGGGACCGTGATGGGGCGATATCTTGGCTTGGCTGTAGCGCGCGGCTTGCGGGCGAGGCGAAAAGACCCGAGACCTTGGCCTGCGGCCAAGCCGGTCGGTGGGCGGATGCTTGAATGACAGTGCTCTACTACGCGCTCGCCGCGGTGGCCGAGATCGCCGGATGTTTCGCGTTCTGGGCGTGGCTGCGGCTGGATCGCTCGGTGTGGTGGGTGGCGCCCGGAATGGCGTCGCTCGCGTTGTTCGCCTTCCTCCTGACGCGGGTCGATAGCGATGCGGCGGGCCGCGCCTATGCGGCCTACGGCGGCGTATATATCGTCGCCTCGGTCGGCTGGCTGTGGCTGGTGGAGCAAAGAGCCCCGGACCGCTGGGACCTGCTTGGGGCCGCGATCTGCCTGGTCGGCGCGGCGGTGATCCTGCTGGGGCCGCGCAGCGCCTAGGCGTTGACAGGCAAGGCTAGGCGTCCCTAGCTGCGGCATGGCCTGAGATCGGCATTCGAGGCGTACTTCACGCCTCGCTCCTGGACGCCCCGCGGCTAGCCGTGTCGGGCATTTCGTTCACGCGCCACAGAGATATCTCCATGAGCACGCCAATGGTCGCTATCCGCCGAATTCGCGCGCAGGACCTTTCCCAGATTGGCCGGTTCGCGTTCACCGTATCGATCACCGAGCCGCTGACCGACGCCGGCCGGCTCAGCCAAGCGTTCGAGGACACCGGTTTCTGGCAAGAGGAGGCTGGCGCCGTCGCGATTGTCGAGACAGTCAGCGGACGATTGCTGGGCACGGCCAGTTCTACCGCTCCGGACCGTGCATTCACGGATTGGAGCTCGGCTACATCATTCATGACCCCGCTGATCGTGGACGGGGCTACGCCGCGCCGGCCGTGGCGATGTTCGCTGACCAGTTGTTCGAGCAGCGGCCCGGCGTTCATCGGCTGCAGTTGATGATCGAGGTGTGGAACACCGCGTCCTGGCGGCTGGCGGAGCGCTGCGGGCTCGTCCGCGAGGGGCTGGTGCGCAGCTCAGGGTTCGGCGAGAACGACCCAGGCGACAGCTTCCTCTACGCCCGAACCCGCAAGGACTGGCGTGAACAGCGCCAGACCAAGGTCGGCGGCTAAGCGAGGCGGTTTCTGGCCAGGGTTCGGGTGACGCCGACGCAGATCAGCGTCTGGCCGAAGAAATAGAGCCCCCAGATGGCCAGGCCGATCCAAGCGGCGTTTTCCAGGGCGCCTGCTCGGGCGAAGATCAGCAGGTCGGAGACCACGAACATCAGCGCCCCGGCGCCGACCACCGCGCGGGGGAAACGGCTGGTCCAGGCCATGGCGGCCATCACCGCCAAGCTCATGGAATAGAGGGTGGCGGCGGCGGCAAGATCGCGGTCTGTGGGCAGCAGGAACGTTATTATCCCCGTCGCTGGGACCAGGATGATGGCGAACAGCGCTTGGCTGCGGCTCAGCGCGCGTCGCCGATTGCGCAGATAGAGCCAGATCGCGATGAGTTGGCCGACCAGGAACGCGACTGCGCCCACGGTCAGGCCGGCGGCCTCAAGCAGCATGTCGCCGAGTGCGCCGAAGGCCATGACCGCGCAGATCAGCCAGCCGTCGAGACTGCGCGCCTTCAGGCCGGCGTAGAGAGCCAGCAGGCTGACGCCAGCGCCCTTCCAAAGCATGCTGGTGACCGGCGCGATACCCATGTCCCATGAGGCCACATAGCTAACCCCGGCGACTATGGCGCAGGCCAGCACAAGGTGCGGCGCGAGGTTGCGTCGATCCATTCTTGTCTCCCCCCCAAGGCGCTTAAGCGCTCGACCTGCAATAGAGCCGGTGGCGGGGGAGGGCGGCAAGCCCTTTGCTACCAGACCTTCCACCACTGGTCGGACGCCACTGAAGCGTCGCCGGGACGGACCTCCTGCTGGCCCCAGGAGAAGACCATGAACAGGGTGTGGCTGCGGATCTTGGCGGTGCCGGCCATGCGCGCGCCCAGCGCTATCGGACGGCCTGAATGGGTGTCGTAGGCGAAAGCGGAAAACTCGGCGACGCCGGTTCGGTCCCGGCGAGAATAGGCCGAAAGCTCCGGAATGGTGGCGTTGGTCAGGTTTGACGAGATCGGCAGGGTCAGGCGCGGGATGCCGACCACCCGCTGCATCTTGTCGATCGACAGCGCCCCCAGACGGATCTCGACAACGATATCGGAGTCGATCTTGGTGGGGCTAAGTCGATTGCCCCGGGCGACCAGCGCTTCGCGCACCGCGCTGGCGGCGTACTCCGAGCCCTCGCCGCGGAAGTTGGTCGTGTCGAGAAACACCCGCGCATCGGCAGGCAGGGCCAGAGAGAACTCGCTGGCCGCGCGTTCGGCGGCGTGAGCGACCAGGAGCTGCTCAGTGGCGGTGCGGGCCGGCGCGGTCTCGTTGGCGCTCGCACAGGCGGCGAGGACGAGGCCGCTAATCGCGACGGCGCAGTACCCAACTAACTTCACTATATCCCTCCGGCCGTGACGGAAGGGGGCCAGAGGCTTCTGATTCGCGGCATCAATGGGGCGAGGCTTGCAATCGGTAGCGGGGTGTAAACACACGTTGCTACACTTTCTCCGCGCAGTTCGGGGGAAACGATGGCGAAGCGATGGGTCTTGGCGGCCGCTGTGGCGGCAAGCTGGGCGGGGACGGCGGCGGCCGGGACGATCAAGATCGAACCGGTCGAGACCCTGGGTTCAATAGTGGAATTCCGCGATGGCATGGCCGGTGCGCGCTCCAGCTTGGCGCGAAGCGACGCCGCCTTGCTGGTGCAGCGAGCGACCCACGACGAGAAGGACATGCCGGCCCTCATGATCGCTGTGGAAAACCATAGCCAAGCGTCGTTCAACTTGACGACATCAAGCGTGATCGTGACGACGCAAAGCGGCGAGGCGGTGGCCGTCTATACGCGCGATGAGCTGATGGCCAGTCTGGAGATCCGTGCGCGGAAGCGCGCGAAGTGGGCGCAGATCGCCGCGGCGATGGACGGGGCGGGAGCGGCGGCCCGCGACCGGCCGACGCCGACTAACCCGCGTATCCAGGATGGTCCGGCGCGTGTTGAGGCGGAAAATCAGGCCATGATGGAGGCTGCCCAGGGTTTGGGCTTCGTCGCCCAGACGGTGCAGCCGGGCGAGAAGCACATGACCGACCTCGGACTCGGTCCACTGCCCAAGGACACCAGCGAATTGTCGGTGACGGTCACCCTGGCGGGCGAAGCGCACCGCTTTCCACTGAAGGTGACGCGCTACCGCTAGGGGAAAGTCCGGCCGACGAGGGTCGTCGGCCGGAGGCGCCTTAGTCGAAAATGTCGAAGATCGAGCGCTTCTTGCGATAGCCGCCATAGCCGTGGCCGTATTCGCCGCGCTCGCCGTACTCTCCGCGTTCGCCCCGTTCTCCATATTCGCCGCGTTCTCCCCGCTCGCCGTAGCCGCCGTTCCAGGGCGTCGCGCCCTGGGGGGGAGGGGCGGCGGGGCTGGGAGCCGCCTGTCCAGTCGCAGGCCCGGAACCTTGGGCGCCGGCCGCCATCAGCTTCTCCAGCTCACCGCGATCCAGCCAAACGCCGCGGCAGGTGGGGCACATGTCGAATTGAACACCCGCACGGTCCACGGTCTGCATGGGGGCATTGTCGTTTGGGCATAGGAGCAGCGGCATCAGGGCTTCCTTCTGGACGATGGAGGCGCGACAGCTTCGGGCCGGCCTCACGTGGTGACGTGATGCGTCCGACATCATAACCACCGGCAGGGCCGGCGGTTACCAGAGGGGCCCGGTCCGCGCGCAGAAGATGGGCGCCCGCCCTACACTCGGCAAGGCCCAGACTTGTCGCAGCGGCCCCGCCACGTGAAAAGGGATCCTGGCCGGATGGATGCTCGGTGGGCCAGGAGGAGGCATAGGTTGATCGTTCCAGATGTGCTGAATCCACAGCAGGTCCTCGCTGTCCAAGAGGGCTTGGCCAACGCGCCGTTCCGTGACGGCCGAGCGACCGCGGGGGCCGCCGCCGAGCAGGTGAAGCGCAACGAGCAGGCCCGCGGAGACGACCCCGGCGTGATCGATCTGGCGCGCAAGGTGCGGGTCGCGCTCGAAACTCACCCGATGTTCCGCATGCTCGTTCGGCCGGCGCGTTGGTCCAGCCTGATGTTCTCGCGCTATGGGCCGGGCCAGCAGTATGGCCTGCATGCCGACAACGCCTCGATGTTCGACGTGGACGGCTGGCCGCTGCGAACCGACCTCAGCTTCACCGTCTTCCTCTCCGATCCGGAGACCTATGAGGGCGGGGCTCTGCTGCTGCGCGACCTGGCGGGCGAGCGCGAGTTCCGGCCGGCGGCGGGCTCGGCGGTGCTCTATCCGACCGGCCAGCTGCACCGCGTCACGCCGGTCACGCGCGGCGTCCGGCTGGCCTGCGTCGGATGGGTGCAGAGCACGATCCGCCGCGCCGAACAGCGAGAGTTGTTATTCGACCTTGAGCGCGTCCGGCAGGATCAGAGTGGCGAAGAGGCGACCCTGCTTCTGGACAAGACTATCGGCAATCTGCTGCGGATGTGGGGCGAGGACTGACGGCGCCTCGGCCAAGCGCCTCGGCCATCAGGGTCTGGGTCGTGGCTTGCAGGGCCGGGGACTGTTCGGACAGCAATTGGACCATGCCGACGAACAGCAGGTCGTTCTCAGGATCGACCCAGAACCAGGTCCCGGCCGCGCCGTCCCAGTGATAGGTCCCGAGGCCGACCGGAATTTCGGCTGCTTGCGGGTCGGTGAACACCACGCCGTTGAACCCGTAGCCGAAGCCAGGGCGGATTTGCTGGTGTCCGACGCCCCAACCCTGGGCCAGCATTTCGTCCGATAGCTGGTTGGTCATCATCAGGCTTGCGGCCTGCTCGCTGATGATCCGCCGACCATCGAGTTGCCCGCGGTTCAGCAGCATCTGCGCGAAGCGGGCGTAGTCGCCCACAGTCGAGACCAGTCCGCCGCCGCCTGAGGCGAGGGCCGGCGGCGCTTCATGATCCGGCAGAAGCGGATTGAAGGGGAGCGGGACCAGCCCACGGCTGGAACTGGAACGGTAAAGCGTCGCGAGCCGCGAGCGTTTCTCCGGCGGGGTGTGAAAGGCGGTGTCGACCATGCCCAGCGGCGCGAAGATTTCTTCACGCATGAAGTCCGGCAGGCTCTTGCCGCTCAGCTTCTCGATGATCGCGCCCTGCACATCCATCGCCAGGCTGTAGATCCACTTGGTTCCGGGCTGGTAGGCCAGGGGCAGGGCGCCCAGCCGCGCGGCCATGTCGGTCAGATCAGCCGAGCCCCACACATTGGCGGCTTCGTAAAGCGCCTCCAAGCCGCCCATCGGCTCACGACCATAGGTCAGGCCGGCGGTGTGGGTGAGAAGTTCACGCAAGGTCGGTTCATGATCGGCAGCGATCAGGATCGGCGCGCCGCCGCCGTCCAGTCCCCCAAACACCTTGGCGCCTGTAAAGGCGGGTAGATGCTTGGCGATGGGGTCCTCAGGAGACCACAGCCCGCGGTCGTGCAGGATCATCATCGCCACGGCCGTCACCGGCTTGGTCATCGAGAAGATGCGGAAGATGGTGTCGAGGGCCATGGGCTCCCCGGTCGCAAGGTCCTTGTGGCCCAGCGTGCTGGTGTGGGCGATCTTGCCGTGGCGGGCGGTCAAGGTGACCATCCCGGCGGCCACGCCCTTGTCGATCCAGCCTTGCAGGTAGGTGTCGATGGCCGTCAGCCCAGCCTCGTTCAGCCCTACCTCGGCCGGTGCGGCGCGTGAGAGATCATGCATCCTAGGTCGCTCCCTGGCCTCTATCGGGCCTCGGAAGGAGAGTATCTGGCAATCGCTGACACGCCAGCCTCGTTCGCTAACGATGAGCGGCTGGAACCTTCGCCCATGGTGCAGGTTTGGCTCACATGTCCATTCTCATCCTCATCCTCGTCGTCGTCGTCCTTCTGGCCCTGGCGTTGTACGCCGTTCAGAAGATGCCGATCCCCTCGCCCTTGAACTGGATCATCCAGGTGGTGCTGATCGTCATCGCCATCGCGGTGATCGGCCAACGCGCCGGCCTCTTCTAGCCGCCTCGCCGGCGGCTCATGTCCCTTACCGAGCATCTCGACCTGCGCGGCGGCGAAGTATGCTGGCCTGAACCGAGTTCCGACCTTCCCGTGGCGTCGCTCCCCGCCGACCTTGCCGATGTCGCCATCGTCGGGGCAGGCGTCATGGGAGCCATGTTGGCGGAGCGTATCAGCGGGCAGGGGCGCAGCGTCGTGGTGCTTGACCGCAGGCCTCCAGCATGGGGCGCCACGGCGGCCTCCACCGCCTTGGTGATGTGGGCGGCCGACACTCCGCTCAGTCATCTTGCCCGCACGCTCGGAGCGGCTGAAGCCGCGCGCCGCTGGAAGTGCGTGTATGGCGCGGTGGGCGAACTCGACGAGCGCATCCGGCGTCTGGCCATTGATTGCGGTTGGCGCGCGCGGCCGGAAGTCTATCTGGCGGGGACCTTGCTTGACGAAGCGGGGCTGCAAGGCGAGGCCATAGCCCGTCAGGCGGCCGGACTTCCATCGCAGTTCTTGGACAGCAAGGTCTTGGCCGAAAGGTTCGGGCTCCCCCCGCGCGCAGGCTTGGTCTCGGACTTGGCCTTCGAGGTCGATCCTGTCGCGCTGACGCTCGGACTATTGAAGTGCGCGGTCGGTCGGGGCGCAAAGCTCATTTGGCCGATCGATGTGGTCGCCATCGCCTCCATCAGGGGCGGCGTCTCGCTGACCCTGGCGGACGGACGCGACGTTCGTGCGCGCCAAGTCGTTCTGGCCACCGGATACGAGGCGGCCCGCGCCTATCTCCCGCCCGCCTTCGAACTGGGCTCCAGCTTCGCTATCGCCTCGGCGCCGGGGCTGGCGCCGCTTTGGCGTGCAAATGCGCTGATCTGGGAAGCGTCTGATCCCTACCTCTACGCCCGTACAACCCGTGATGGACGGGTGATCATCGGTGGGGCGGATGAGGATTTCGCCGACGCCGATCGCCGTGACGCCATGCTCAGCGCCAAGCGCCAGGCGCTGACCGCGCAATCTGGCGATCTATTGGGGCGGGAGGGTGTCGAGGCTGAATGCGCCTGGGCCGCAACGTTTGGGAGCTCACCGGATGGTTTGCCGGCCATAGGGCGAGCGCCGGGCTTTGACGCGCTGTGGCTGGCCAGCGGATTTGGTGGGAATGGCGTAAGCTTCGCCAGCATGGCGGCGTCCCTCATCTGCGCCAGCCTCGACGGCGTTCCGGCCCCGGATCTTGAGTGCTTCGCACCCGATCGCTTCGAGACATGATCGCCGGCTGGGTCTAGCGCGGACGCTGAACCTCGGGGATAAGTCTGGCGAAGCCGGGGCAACCGGCCAGGCGGGGGAGTTGAGCCATGGAATTGATCCTCATTCGGCACGGTCTGCCGGTGCGCAATGACGAGAGCTCCGATCCAGACCTTTCGCAGGAAGGGCATGACCAGGCTCGCAAGGTCGCCGGCTGGCTCGCTCACGAAGGCGCGGACGCGGTGTGGTCCAGCCCGATGCGTCGGGCCGTGCAGACGGCGCAACCCTTCGCCGCCCATCTTGGCCACGACATCCGCCAGCACGAAGGCGTGGCGGAGTTTGATCGCGACTCCGGCTCCTACATCCCGATGGAGGTCCTGAAACGCGAGAACTACGAAGCGTGGCTGGCCCTGGCGAAGGGCGAGCATGCGATGGACATCAATGCCTTCAACGCCGCGGTCGTCAGCGCGCTGGAGGAAGTCATCGCCGCCCATCCTGGCCAGCGCGTCGCGGTCTTCTGCCACGGCGGGGTGATCAACGTCTGGACGGCCCACGTGCTGGGCATGGCGCCGCGACTGTTCTTCGAACCTGGCTACACCAGCGTGCACCGCTATATGTGCGCGCGCGGCGGTCAGCGCGCGGTCATGGCGCTGAACGAGCGCGCCCACCTGCGCGAGATGGCCGGCTAGGGGCGGTCGCGCGGCCGCAAGGCCTCGACCTCGGCGGCGGTCAGCAGTGTGATGCGATGAACTTGGCAGCGTTGCTGCCCGGTCACGCCACGGCTGATGAGGGTGGTTCCCAATCCTGTCCCGGTGCAGATCGACGAGCCGGTCCGCGACGCCAGAGTCAGCCGGTTGTTCCAGTTCACGTTCCGGCATGAGCTCATCAGGTCCAGCCGGTAGACGTCGGAGCCGACCCGAATGTTGACGGTGCTGGAGTCTACAGCGGCGAAATTGCTGACGTTGCCCGCGAAGAAGCACTGCTGGCCGGCGTTCGAAGCGCGAGGCCGGTCAGGATCCTTGCTGGCGCAACCGGAGGCTAGGAGGATGACCAACGCCGTGGTCCAGGCTGCAGTGCGTGACATTTGTCGGCTCCCCCTGACGCGTCTTTAACTCGACTGCTCGGATAGGGCGAGGTTGTGGCCAGGAACCTCACCGTGCAAGTGGAAAACGGAGGCCATTTGCGAGCCGTACGCCTAACGCCGGCCTTGGCGCCCGGCCGCGATTGGACCAACTTGCTCGTCCGCCCGTTTTGAATCGCCAAGCCGGAACGGTGTCCATTGTACTGGATGCACCTGTTGCGAGCTGGCGCCTGGAGCCCCGACAAGATGACCGACACCCCGGAATACACGCCGCCGAAGGTCTGGACCTGGAACAAGGAAAACGGGGGCCGGTTCGCGAGCATCAACCGCCCCATCGCCGGGCCCACGCATGACAAGGAGCTCCCGGTCGGCCGCCATCCGTTCCAGCTCTACTCGCTGGCCACGCCGAACGGCATCAAGGTCACGGTGATGTTCGAGGAGCTGCTGGCGCTCGGACATAGCGGCGCGGAGTACGACGCCTGGCTGATCAACATCGGCAATGGCGATCAGTTCGGCAGCGGGTTCGTTTCAGTGAACCCGAACTCCAAGATCCCGGCCCTGATGGACCGCAGCGGGCCGACGCCGATCCGGATCTTCGAGTCTGGCGCGATCCTGGTTCACTTGGCCGAGAAGTTCGGCGAGTTCCTGCCCACCGATCCGGCCAAGCGGGCCGAGTGCATGTCGTGGCTGTTCTGGCAGATGGGCAGCGCGCCCTATCTGGGCGGCGGGCTCGGGCACTTCTACGCCTATGCGCCGACCAAGATCGAATACGCCATCGACCGCTTCGCCATGGAGGTGAAGCGCCAACTGGATGTGCTGGACCGTCAGCTGGCGGACAACCGCTACATCGCCGGCGATGAGTACACCATCGCCGACATGGCGATCTGGCCCTGGTACGGCGGGCTGGCGAAGGGGGTGCTGTACGACGCTGGCGAGTTCCTGTCGGTGCAGGACTACAAGCACGTCCAGCGCTGGGCCGACGCTCTGGCCGAACGGCCGGGCGTGCAGCGCGGCCGCATGGTCAACCGCACCTGGGGCGAGCCCTCGACCCAACTATATGAGCGCCACGACGCCAGCGACTTCGAGCTGAAGACCCAAGACCGCCTGGCCGCCGCGAAGTAGGACCCCGCCATGACATTCGATACGACACTCTCGTTGGCAGGCCCGCTGCGGCGTCCCCGGCAGATGCTTGGCGACCAGGAGTACGGCGGTCATGCCTCGATCCACGACGACGAGATGGCTGAGAAGCTGGGTTTCCGGGCCGGGCCGATCGAGGGGCCGACCCACTTCAGTCTGTTCCCGCCGCTGCTCGAGAAGATCTGGGGCCGGGCGTGGTTTGAGCAGGGCTGCATTTCGTCCCACTACCTGAACATGGTGGTCGAGGGCGAAGAGGTCCGCGCCTTCGCCGAAATCCCGGCCGATGGCGCGACCATGACCCGCGTCTGGGCCGAGAAGGCCGACGGCACGCCAGTCCTGGAGGCCAGCGCCAGCATCGGCCCGGACGCCGGGCCGACGCTGCTGGAGCGTCGCATGGCGGCGCTGCGTCCGCCCGAGAAGCTGCTGATCCTGGAAGACCTGCATGTTGGGATGAAGGGCGCGGTGGACGAGCATGTCCGGATGGACGCCGACCAGCATATGGGCGCCCTCTATCCGTTCAGTCTGAACCAGAAGCTGGCGGCGATCACTGAGGCCTCGCCCTGGTACTCTGACGCTACGGCTTCGCCCTGGGGGCGTGCGATCATTCCGTTGGAGATGATCAGCGTGCTGGCCGAGCATTCCAGCAGACTGGCCGGCTTCCCGGTCAAGGGACCGGCTGTCGGGCTGTTCGCCGACCAGGAGATCCGGCTGATCGACGGCCCGCTGTTCGTGGGCGAGGACTATTTGCTCCGCCGCGAGATCGTGGCCCTGGCCGAGAGCAAGCGGACCGAGTCCTACTGGGTGCGGACACGCATCTTCGACGCGAGCGGCGAGCGGCAGGTGGCCGAGATGCTGCTGAACCACGCGACGCTCAAGCATTCATGCGCCGGATACGCCGAGGCGGGCTGACGCCTGTCTGCTGGCAAGGGAGATCAAGACATGGACGTGAAAGACAAGGTCGTCGTCGTCACGGGCGGCGCCGATGGGATTGGCGCGGCCTTGGCCCGGCGCTTCGCCAAGGCTGGCGCGGCGCAGTTGGTCGTTGTCGATCGTAACGGCGAGGGGGCGGCCGCGGTCGCCCAGGAGATCGGCGGCGAGGCGGTTGCGCTCGACGTCACCGACGGCGAGGCGATGGCGGCGACGGTCGCCGACATTGAGGCGCGGCACGGCCGTATCGACCTATTTGTATCCAACGCCGGGGTCGGCGATGGCGACCCCGACCGCAGCAATGCGGCCTCGTCGCCCGACGCGGTGTGGCAGCGGGCCTGGAACGTGAACGTCATGGCCCATGTCCATGCGGCCCGCGCCGTGACGCCCGGCATGGCGGCGCGCGGTGGCGGCTACATCCTGAACACGGTCTCGGCCGCAGGCCTGCTCTCCCAGATCGGCGGGGCGGTCTATTCGACCACCAAGCACGCGGCGGTCGGGTTCGCGGAGTCGCTGGCGATCACCCATGGCGACCAGGGCATCAAGGTCTCGATCCTGTGTCCGCAAGGCGTCGATACGGCCATGCTGCGGCAGGGCGGTTCGGGGTCGCCCCAGAGCCTGGACGGCGTGCTGACGCCGGACGAGGTCGCCGAGAGCGTTATCGCGGGGCTGGCTGCGGAGAACTTCCTGATCCTGCCGCACGCCGAGGTGCTGACCTACATGCAGCGCAAGACCGCTGACTATGATCGCTGGCTGGGCGGCATGCGCCGGCTGCGCGCCAAGGTGATGGGGGGCTGACGTCTCATCCGCCGAGCGCGGCGCGCTCGGCGGCCCCTATGATGGGGCGAAGCGGCTCGCGAGGTTTGCTGTCGGCGGTAGGCGGGCCTGCATGGTGCAGGTGAAGCCGCTGGCAGGGTAATCCATGGAAGCTGAGCCGCGCAGTTCTCCATGCAGGCTGCGCTCGATGAGGCGTGAGCCAAAGCCCTTGTGCGACGCGGCCTTCACCGGTGGGCCGCCCGTCTCTGTCCAAACCATATCAAGTCGATTGTCTGTCGCATCGAACGTCCAGGAGAGGTCAATGCGGCCTCCGTCGACGGAGAGCGCGCCATATTTCGCGGCGTTGGTGGCCAGTTCGTGGAAAACGAGGGCCATGGAGAGGGCGGCGTCGGGCTGCAGCCACACGTTCGGCCCCTGGATGGCGACCTGGCCTGACACCCTGTTTGCGAAGGGGCTGAGGGCGCGGTCGGCGACCTCAAGCAGGGCCGCGCCATGCCACCGCTCCCGTGTCAGCACGTCGTGGACCTGGGATAGGCTGAGGAGGCGGGCCTCGAATTTCTGATAGGCGATCAACGGGTCAGGCTCGCTGCGCATGGTGCGCGCGGCCATCGATTGCACCGTGGCCAGGGTGTTTTTCACCCTATGGTTCAGTTCGTGGATCATCAGCCGCAGCTGGCTTTGGTACTGGCGTTGTTCGGCTTCGACCTGCTTGCGAGCGGTGATGTCCTCGACGATTGCGATGAAGTAGGCCGGTTCGTCGGCGGCGTTGCGCACCAGGGATACGGTCAGGCTGGCCCAGATCGCGTCGCCCGACTTCGGCAGGTATCGCTTCTCCATCGAAAAGGTGTCGATCTCTCGGGCGAGCAGGGCCGCGAGTTTGGCGCGGTCGGTGCCCAGATCATCGGGGTGGGTGATCGTCTGGAAGCGCATGTCGCGCAACTCGTCGTGGCCGTAGCCTGTGATCGCGCAAAGCCTGTCGTTCACCTCCAGGAAGCGGCCGTCGACCGAAACACGGGCCACGCCCATGGCGGCTTGGTCGAAAACGGCGCGGTATTGGGCCTCGGCGCCTTCAAGATGCAGGCGGGCCTCGACGCTCGGAGTCACGACCTCGGTGTAGAGCACCAGGCCGCCGACGGCGCCGGCGTCCGTCCGCCAGGGCTTGACGGACCAGCGGATCCAATCGACCTGCCCATCTTCACGCATGAACGGATCTGCGGGATGGCTGATCTCGCCTCCGTTCTGCAGGGCCGCGGCATGGATCGCGCGCCAGCGCGCCGGGATCTGCGGGAAGACCTCGTAATGCACGCGCCCAACCAAGGGAGTGTCCCCGGAAAGCCCCTGGTCGGTGAGGAATTGGGCCGAGGCGGCGAGATATCTCATCTCGCGGTCGAAGATGGCTATGCCGAGCGGCGCCTGCTTCAACGCTGCGATAACGCCAGATAGCGCGATCGTCTGGGTGCTCTCGGCCACATCCTCGTTACTCGACCGGCGCCCCGTCACATTTTCCCCTGTCGCGTGAGCCAACTGGTGTTTCCACCAAAGATTGAGGGGCGCCGAGGAAGGGCGGTCAAGAGCGGGTTAGAGCTGAGAGACAACTCAGCCGGTCACATGTGCTTCCGAGACACTCGCTGACACCCAAAGTTGGAAGTTCATGGCTCGACTTCTATTGTGGGTTGTTGTCAGTTCGCGGGCTCTCAATCTGACAGATGGACGACATGGCCGATCGATTGTTCGCCGACACCACATTGGCTGCGCTTTACGACTCCTTTTGTCCTCGGGAGCGGCGGGACGACTTCGACTTCTACATGCCGATGGTGATGGGGGCCGCCGCGGTCCTCGACGTTGGCTGTGGGACCGGCGCGATGTTGCATGAGGCGCGCGACGCCGGACATCTGGGCCGGTTGTGCGGGCTGGATCCCGCCGCCGGCATGATCGAGCAGGCCCGCAGGCGCTCGAATATCGAGTGGGTGCTGGGAGATCTGACCGCCAGTGACTGGAAGTCCGAGTTCGATCTGGTGATCATGACCGGCCACGCCTTCCAGGTGCTGCTCGAGGATCATGACCTGCGGGTGTCGCTGGCGGCCATCGCCGCTGCCCTCACGCCGGGCGGCTGCTTCGCCTTCGAAACACGCAATCCGAAGGCGCGGGAATGGGAGCGTTGGAATCCGGAGCATGCGGCGCAGGTTAGCGATCCGCAGGGTCGGACCGTGCGAATGAGCCGTCAGGTCGACGCGCCGTTCGACGGAAACGTTGTGTCATTCAGCCATACGTTCAGCAGTCCGGATTGGGACCAAGTGGAAGTCAGTCACAGCACGCTGCGGTTCATTGAAGCCGATTTGCTGGCGGCGTTCCTGGCCGAGGCCGGATTGGAGGTCGAGGCGCAATTCGGCGACTGGGACCGCAGCCCGCTGACCGACGTGAGCCCCGAGATCATCACGCTTGCGCGGCCCATCGCTTAGCCGCCGCTGTCGATGGGCCATGGCGAGGCGAATGGCCTCGTCGGCATGCGGGCGCCGAGCCGTAAAATATGAGAGGACAGGTCTGGCGAGGTCGATGGTCCTGAGCGTCGGCAGCCTGCTCGAGTTTCAACCGTCCTTCAGCCCGTTTGCGCCATGACTGTGACCCTGACCAAGGCTTCCGCCCAGCAGGAGCCGATCCTCCAGAACCTGATGCAGTTCTACACCCATGACTTCTCGGAGTTCTGGGCGGGGACGTCGAGGGGCGACCTATCGGCCGACGGGCGGTTCGAGCCCTATCCAATGGCGGACTATTGGAGCCGCGAGAGCTGGTCGGCGCAGTTGATCTGGCAGGATGGTGTCATGGCTGGCTTTGCGCTCGTCAACGATCAGACCCACTCCAGCATGCCTGTGGCGAGCAGCGTCGCCGAGTTTTTCATTCTGAGAAAGCATCGAGGCGGGGGCGTCGGGCGGGCTGCGGCGGAGATGATCTTTTCGCAGCGGCCCGGCTCTTGGGAGGTGGCGGTGGCGCGCAAGAACGTGCGAGCCCTGGCTTTCTGGCGACGCACCATTCTGGAGTCGGGAAGGGCCGGCGATGTTTCGGAGGCCGATGTCAGCGACACGCACTGGAACGGGCCGATCCTGCGGTTCAGCTGGACCGAGAAGTGACAACCGTAGTCGCCGAGAGCATCCGCCATCCAGTCGGGCGGGCCAAGATGGGCGCGCGCTAGAGACTAGACGCTGACAGCGGAGCGAACGCGGCCGGCGTCGCCGAACACACGCAGGTAGCGGGCGATCTCGGTCGGGTTGCCTGTGGCCTTTTCGGGGTTGTCGGAGAGCTTGACGGCCGGACGGCCGTTGGCGCTGGTGACCTTGCAGACCAGGGAGATCGGGGCGAGGGCGTCACCGCTCGCTCCATTGGTGGGCAGGCAACCCTTGAAGTCGTTGGTCAGGTTGGTGCCCCAGCCGAAGCTGGTCCTCACGCGGCCGGCGAAATGGGCGTGGGCCTGTTCGATAGTGTCGATGTCCATGCCGTCGGAGAACACCAGCAGCTTCGATCGCGGGTCGACGCCCTTGGCCTTCCACCACGCGATGATCTCCTCGCCGCCTTCGATCGGTGGGGCGCTGTCGGGGCGAAAGCCGGTCCAGTCGGCGACCCAGTCGGGGGCATCCTTGAGGAACGCGCGTGTGCCATAGGCGTCAGGCAGGGCGATCAGCAGGTTGCCACCATAGGTGTGCCGCCACTCATCGAGCACGCGATAGGGGGCTTGGCGCAACTCGTCCTCGGTCTCGGCCAGGGCGGCGGCGACCATCGGCAGCTCGTGAGCGTTGGTGCCGATAGCCTCCAGATCGTTGTTCATGGCCAGCAGGACGTTGGAGGTCCCAAGCAAGGCTCCGCCAACGCCCTCCTTCAAGGCTTCAACGCACCAGGCCTGCCAGAGAAACGAGTGACGGCGGCGGGTCCCGAAGTCGGACAGGGCCAAGCCGTCCAGCTTTCGCAGGCGCTCCACCTTGCCCCACAGCTTGGCCTTGGCGCGGGCGTAGAGAACGTCGAGAGCGAAGCGGCCCTGATCGCGCAGCGCCGCGCGGGTGCGCAGCTCGTTGACGATGGCCAGGGCGGGGATCTCCCACATGGTGGTGTGCGTCCAGTGGCCGTGGAAGTGCAGCTCGTACTGGCCGTCCTTTTTTGACAGCTTGTACTCCGGGAGGCGGAAGTCTCGCAGCCAGGCGATGAACGCCGGGGTGAACATCTGGGTCTTGCCGTAGAAGCTGTTCCCAGCCAGCCAGATCAACTCCTTGTTGGTGAAGGCGAGCGTGCGGGCGTGGTCGAGTTGGGCGCGAAGCTCGCCCTCATCAACTACATCGGCCAGCCGCACATGACGGCTGCGGTTGATCAGCGAAAAGGTGGCCTGCACGTCCGGGTGCAGCGACCAGATCAGCTGCAGCATAAGCAGCTTGTAGAAATCTGTGTCGAGCAGGCTGCGGACGATCGGGTCCAGCCGCCAGCCGTGATTGTAGGTGCGCGTCGCGATGTCGGTCAGGGCCATCGGGCGAGTACAGCACGCGCGCCCCGGGATTGCAGCCGCTGCGAAGCGTCAGGCGCTTTGTGGGCGGCCCGGCAGATCGTCCATGGCCAGGGCGCCGTCCGGGGATAACTGAGCCACGCGGCGGCCCTGTTCCCATAGTTCGGCTGGGCACGGGCGTAGGTGAGCGGCGATGAACCGGTCCACCGCCTCGGCGTCGCTCCGACATTCCAGGGTGTCGCCGAGCCGTAGCCTCGGACCTTCGAGCAGGTAGATCTGATAGTTCGTCATGACGGCCGTCCAGATCAGTGTGACGACTTCGTGCCCTCATATCTTGGGTCAGGTCTGTCAGGTGCCAGACAGTTTGCGCTCAAGGCGAGGGGAGGTCGACTAGGTGATCTCGCCGAAATCGTCGGGCACCGCTTTTTCGACGCCCTTCTTGAACTCGGCGACCAGTCCGCCGACCCCGAGGGCGGCGCTCAGGCTTTCCAGCAGGATGTCGATGAATTCCAGAAGCTTCTTGAACAGCCCGCGCGCCGGGCGGATGGAGCCCCTACGATTTGCCTCATAACGCCGGCTTTGCGCTTCGATCAGGGCGAGCTTGAACACCAGCGAGGGGCCGGTCAGGCCATGGCGCTCAAGGGCGGAAAGGACGTCTCGCCGACCGAGCGCATCGCGCATCAGGGCGAGTTCACCCGGCACCGGGTCGAAGGCGTCCAGCGCCAGCTGGTGAAATTCCACGGGGATCAGGTCGCCGGGCTGCGCGTCCAATGCTTCGCGCAATTGGTCTTCGAGACTGTACAGAAAGGCGTTGAGGTAGCCGATGGGATCATAGGTTTCCCCGGCTGGAGGTACGCTGAACTCGGCCATGAGCAGCCTCCGCAGCAATGTCTCGCGAGCTTAGGAGTGCGCTGACGGCGCGGCAACCTGCGCTATATTCTCCCTATGCATCAGATCCGCACCGAGGCCGTGATCCCCGCATCGCCCGACGAGATCTGGGCGGTTTTGGCTGACTTTTCGAGCTACGCCGAGTGGAACCCGCTGAACCTGCAGGCGCAGGGCGAGGCGCGGCTGGGCGCGCGGGTGCCAATGGTGTTTCGCAATCTCGCGGCGGGCGGCGACGCGGTGGTGCGCCAGACCGTGCGGATCGTCGCCGCCGAGCCGGGGCGGGAACTGGCCTGGGCGGGCCACGTGCCGTTTCTGTTTGCTGGGCGCCATGGTTTCGTCCTGACTCCGAAAGGACGCGAGACCCATATCCTGCACACCGAAATCCTCGGCGGGTTGCTGGCGCGAACCTGGAGCAGGGCCAAGGTCGCCCGTGACTTCACCCCTGCCTACGCGGCGGTGAACGTCGCGCTGGCCGCTCGTGTCGCGGCGTTGCACTGAACCCCTATCCATCGCCGCGTTTCTGATAGAGACTCGCAACAGTATGACGCGGGCGATTTATTTGTTTTTGGGACTGGGGTTCACCGCGCTGGGCGTGGTGGGCGCGTTCCTGCCGCTGTTGCCGACCACGGTGTTCCTCATCCTGGCCGCAGGCTGTTTCGCCAAGTCCTCGCCGCGCATGGAAGCCTGGATCCTGGATCACAAGGATTTCGGCCCCTTGGTCCGAGCCTGGCGGGAGAATGGTGCGATCCCGCGCAAGGCCAAGGTGCTGGCCTGCGCCGGCATGGCCGGCGGCTTCGTGCTGTTCTTCCTCAGCGTTCACCCCAAGCCTTGGCTGGCCCTGACGGTCGCCGCCGCCCTGGCGGCCTGCGCGCTGTTCGTGGTCTCGCGGCCCAGCGCGCCGTCGGGCGACGCCTAGCTCGCCTCAACCCCGATGAGCTGCAGGAAGCTGACGACCGCTACGCTCTTGCCCTGCGGTTGAGGAGGGCGCCCCTCGACCCACATCGGCATGATGATCCAGGCCTCGGGAAAGCGCCTCAACTCGCGGCCGGGTTTGTCGTCTGGCAGCAGGCGTTCCGCCGGACCCAGGTCGACGCAGGCGCGGTGCATGGGCGCGATGGCGCCGCAGTCCAGCAGCGGCTGTGAATCTGGCATGGCGTGCGGCAGCGCAGGGCCAAGACCTTTGGCTCGTAGAGCCCCGGCGGTGGTCGGGCGAGCAGTTCGGCTCCACCGATCATCCTCTGGCGTTGGTTCGCCGCACATCGGGCAGCGCATCTCGCCCACTGACCTACGTTGGCGGAAGAGATGAGCCCGTGTGTAGACGGGCTCGCCCACGCCGGGTTTGACCACTTGGCTGATGGCGAGTTGGCCATCGACGCTGGGGCAGCGGGAGACGCCCGTCTGCGGCTCCTCCGACCAACTGGTGATCCACGGGACGTCGACGCCTATCTTCAGATCGGACACGGCGCTCACTTCGGGCCCCCGACGGCGGGCGGGCGGAACGCGGGCGCCAAGGCGGCGCGGCGAATAGCATCGGCAACAGGGATCAACATGGTCCGCAGTTGAGCGCAGAAAGCAGCGGTGCGCCATATCCCCTTTGACGCGAAAGTCGCTGCAATGAGCGTAGGCGGCGGCCAGCGGACTTGGTATTGCGGGCGCTTACGAAGCGGAGAGCGTCATGGCCGAACCAAAGGGCAAGCGGGACTTCCGCGACAATCCGCGGATCGACGTCCGCGAGCGTCACGAGGTGGCGTTCTGGGCCAAGCGCTGGGGCGTGACCGCCGATCAGGTCGTGGCCGCGCACCGCAAGGTGGGTCACAACGTCAAGGACATCGCGGCCGAACTCGGCAAGCGGAAGTGACCACCCACTGCTGACCGACCCCTTCTTCTACGCGGTGGCGATTCCCGCGGTGATCCTGCTTGGCCTGGCCAAGGGCGGGTTCTCCGGCATTGGGGTGATCGCTGTGCCGTTGATGGCGCTCAGTGTCTCGCCGGTGCTGGCGGCCTCGATCACCTTGCCGATCCTGATCGTGCAGGACGTGGTCAGCGTGTGGGCGTTCCGGAAGACCTGGGACAAGCGGGTGCTGCTGGTGATGCTGCCCAGCGCGGCGATCGGGATCGGGCTGGGGTTCGCCTTGGCGGCGTTCGTGAAGCCCGGCGCGGTCGAATTGGCGGTCGGCGCCATCTCGGTGGTGTTCGCCGTGCAACGGCTGTGGGTCGAGCGGGCCACGGCGTCCGCCGCCGAGGCACGGCCCGAAGGCCTGCCCTGGCGTGGCGTTCTGGCCGGAATCGCGGCCGGCTTCACCAGCCAGATCGCCCATGCCGGCGGGCCGCCATTCCAGATCTATGTGATGCCCAAGAACCTGGCGCGGGACGTGTTCATCGGCACCAGCGCCATCTTCTTCGCCGCCGTGAACTGGATGAAAGTCCCCGCCTATTGGGCGCTCGGCCAGTTCACCCGCGAGAGCTTGTCGACCGCCGCCGTGCTTCTGCCGTTGGCGATAGCCTCGACATGGGCTGGGGTCTGGCTGGTCCGCAGGGTGCCGGGGCGGAGCTTCTACAAGATCATCTATGGATTGCTGATCGTGGTGGGCGGGAAGCTCGCCTGGGACGGAGCCAGCGCCCTGCTGGTTGGATAAGGCCACAAGAGCGCCCATATCAAAGCGCTATGCTTGAGCTTCAGTGGAGCGTGCGACATGCGGACATCATCGAAAGCGATGGCGGCGGGGATCATCGCCCTGACCATGGCCGCAGGCGGCGCTCAGGCCCAGGAAGTCATGGCCACGGCCGGCGCCACTGGCGCGCCGATCAGCGACGCAATAGCGACCGAGCCCGCGCCAGCGCCGCCGGCCGCCGCCGCGCCGCTCGAAGACACCGCCGCGCAGATCCAGCGATGGTTGGCCGATAGCCCGAGCAATCCCGATGACCGCGACGGCCAATTGCTCGATCTGCGGCGCGAGGATCGTCAGATGCATGGCGAGGTCGGCGTGGCGGTCGGGACCGGCGGCTATCGCAGCGCCTACATCACCAGCGTCATGCCGTTAGGCGACAAGGGCACGCTGGCGCTTAGCTTCAGCCAGGACAAGAACGCTCGCGGCTACTATCGCGGGGCTTACGGTTACCCGTTCGGCGAATCCCTTGGCTACGGCCTGCCGGGATATGACGCGCCGGGCCGCGGGCCGATCTGGTAGTCAGGCGACTGTCCCAAAGCCGGAACGCCGCTCTGGCCCGCCTCTTGCTCGATGTCTCTGGTCGGTCCCGAAAGCGGGCAGGCGAGGCACACGGGGGAAGCGATGAAGAAGTTCCTGGTTACGTTGGCGGCGAGCGCGCTCTTTGCCCTTCCGGCCTATGCCGGCACTGTTTTCACGGACAGCTTTGACGCCGACAACGGCGGCGCCACCGCTCTGAACTATGGCGGCTTCGCGAATTGGAACGTCGTGGGCGGCGCGGTGGATGTCGTGAGGGGCGGGGACCACGGGATCGCCTGCGCCGGGTCCTGTGTCGATCTCGACGGCAGCACGGGTCAGAGCGGCACGATCCAGACGAAGCAGGCCTTCAACTTCACGTCCGGCAACCTGCTCGACATCAGCTTCGATGTCGTCGGCAACCAACGAGGCGGCGCCGCTGACACCCTGTTCGGCGTGCTGGTCTTCGACACCCCGACCACGCTGCACAATGTGACGTTCATGGGTCAAAGCCTGGGTGACCTCACCGGGTCGTCCTACACGTTCAATATCGGCAATATTTCCTCGAACTACCCGCTGACCAACGCCATGTTTTCGGCGACCACGGGTAACGGCGGCAGCTTCCGCCTGCAGTTCGGAACCAATAGCGGTGGCGACAACATCGGACCGCTGCTCGACAATGTGAACATCGGGATCTCCTCGGCGGTGCCGGAACCGGCCACCTGGGCGATGATGATCGCGGGCTTCGGCCTGGTCGGCTCGGCCATGCGCCGCCGTCAGACGCTTCAGTTCGCCTAGCCCCAACCTGCCAAGCATTCTTGATGAGGGCCTGCGCGTTGCGCGGGCCCTTTTTCATGGTCGCTATCGGAGCATCGGAGTCGCACCGGTGAGCGCCTTCTGGGCAGGGGCTTGGCCGTGCCTCCTGCAATGGCGTGTCAGTCTTAAACACAGACGGGGTTCGCGCTTACCGTGCGCCGTGCAAAGCTCTCGGAAGCCGAGAAGAGATCCGCCTATCCAAAAGCCGAGTTGAACGTTCGACGCGTACCCTCTGCAGCTCAAGGAAAAGACGATGGCCACGATCACGACCAAGGACGGCGTCACGATTTTCTACAAGGACTGGGGGAAGGGGCAGCCCGTCTTGTTCTCCCATGGTTGGCCGCTGTGCGCCGACGCCTGGGATGGGCAGATGGCGTTCCTCGGGGCGCAGGGCTACCGGGTGATCGCTCATGATCGCCGCAGCCATGGACGTTCCGACCAGACCTGGGACGGCAACGACATGGACACCTATGCGGACGACCTGGCCGCGCTGATCGAGGCGCTCGATCTCAAGGACTTGGTGATGGTCGGCCATTCGACCGGGGGCGGGGAGGTCGCCCACTATCTCGGGCGGCATGGAACGAGCCGGGTGGCCAAGGCCGTGCTGGTCAGCGCCGTGCCGCCATTGATGCTGAAGACCGTCGGAAATCCGGGTGGCCTGCCGATCGAGGTGTTCGACGGAATCCGGAAAGGCACGTTCGACAATCGCGCCCAGTTCTACAAGGATCTGGCGACCCCATTCTTCGGCTACAACCGGCCTGGGGCGACCTTGTCCGAGGGCGTCCGAGACTCATTCTGGCTGCAGGGCATGATGGGCGGCCTCAAGGGGCAGCTCGACTGCATCCACGAGTTCTCCGAGGTCGACTACACCGAGGATCTGAAGAAGATCGACGTGCAGACCCTGGTCATTCATGGCGATGACGACCAGATCGTGCCGATTGATGCAGCCGGAAGGATGTCGGCGAAGATCATCAAGGACGCGACGCTGAAGGTCTATCCTGGCGCGCCGCACGGGCTGGCGGTCACCCATCAGGACCAGCTCAACGCCGATCTGCTCGCCTTCATACGGGGCTGACGTTCATGAGCCAGGGGGGCGGCAGGCCTTTGGTGCTGATCCACGGGGCGTGGGTCACGGCGGAGTCATGGGACACGTTCCGACAGCCTTTCGATGCGGCTGGCTACACCGTGCACACCCCGACCTGGCCGATGCTGGGCGGGCGCAGCGCCGGACAGCTGAACGAGAACCCGCCGCCCGGCTTTGGGGCGTTGACCACCGGCGCCATCGTCGACCACCTACAGGCGTTCATCGCGACGCTGCCCGAGGCGCCGCTGCTGGTGGGTCATTCATTCGGTGGGCTGTTCACGCAGATGCTGCTGGATCGCGGCGTCGGCCGGGCGGGCGTGGCGATCAACCCGGTGCCGATCGGCGGCATTGTTCCAGGTCCAACCTCGCTGACCGCGGTGCTGCCAGCGGTCGCTCGCTGGAACGGCTGGAACCGCCCCTATGCCATGAGCCGCCGGGTATGGTCCGACCGGTTCGCGAACACCGCCCCGCTGGCGCTCCAGAACGCCTCCTACGACACCTATGTGATCCCGACCTCGGGTCGGATCCTACATCAGGCGGCGACCTGGCTCGGAACCGTGGTCCGGCCGGCGCGGCGGAAGGCGCCCCTGCTGATCACGGGGAGCGAGGGTGATCGGCTGATCACACCCTACATTTCCAGGGCGACCTTGAAGCTCCAACGCCATTCGGCCGCCCCGACCGATTTCACCCTGTTCGCCAACCGATCCCACCTGCTGATCGCCGAGCCAGGCTGGGAGGAGGTCGCGAGCCGCGCGATCAATTGGGCGGCGAGCCGTGGGGTCTAAGGTGAAGCTTCTCATATCCAACAAAAACAAAGAATAGTCGGAGATATCTAACGTGACCGATAGCTTGACCAAGACGGTCGTCTTCGTCCACGGCGCTTGGATGACGCCGGAGTGTTGGGACAGTTTGCGGCAGCCGTTCGAGGCGGCGGGATACACCGTGCACGCTCCCACTTGGCCGTATCTCGACAGGGGTACGGCGGCTGAGCTGCGCGCCAATCCGCCTCCCGGGTTCGGAGGATTGGGGATCGGGCCGATCGTCGACCACTACCAGTCATTCATCGAGAAACTACCGGAAAAACCGCTGATTATCGGCCACTCTTTCGGCGGTCTCTACGTGCAGATGTTGCTCGACAGGGGGCTGGGCGCGGCGGGGATCGGCATCAGTCCGGGGCCCGTGGGCGGCGTTATTCCCGGGCCGATCTCGTTGGCCGCCGCCTTACCGGTGATGGCGCGCGTCGGCGGCTGGATGCGTCCTTACACCTTGTCCCGAGAGGGCTTTGCGAAGAACTTCGCCAATACCGTCTCGCCTGAGGTCCAGGCGGCCGCCTATGACAAACTGGTGGTGCCGACGCCTGGGATGATCTTCTACCAGGCCGCTGGCTCGATCGGGACCTGGGTCAATCCCAAACGTCGTACGCAGCCGTTACTGGTGATCGCTGCTGAGCACGACCGGACGGTGACGCCCTATGTCTCGCGGGCGTCGTACAACGTTCAGAAGCACTCCGACGCCAAGACCGATTTCAAGCTCTTCCCGAACCGCTCGCACTTCCTGATCGCTGAGCCGGGCTGGGAAGAGGTGGGGGACTATGCGTTGAGCTGGGCCCAGGGGCACTGAGGGTCAGCGCCGGCGCCAAGTGTCGGCGAGGGCCAGAAACCCTTCGATGTCGATGGTCTCGGCGCGGGCCTCAGGCGGCACGCCGGCGGCTTCACAGAGTTCCGCTCCACCCAGCGCCTTGAGGCTGGAGCGCAGCATCTTTCGCCGCTGACCAAAGGCGGCGGCGGTGATGGTCTGCAGGGCGTCGAGGCGTGCGGCCTCCGGACGCTCGGCCAGCGGCGTCAGGCGAACTACGGCGGAGGCGACCTTCGGCGGCGGGGTGAAAGCGCGGGCCGGAACGTCCATAACCACTTGGGCGTGGCTGGTGGCCTGGGCGATCACCGAGAGTCGACCATAGGCGTCGGAGCCGGGCTCGGCGGCCACGCGATCGGCCACTTCCTTTTGGAACATCAAGGTCATGGAGGCAGGAGTGAATGCCCCGGTCAGCCACTTGATCAGCAGAGGCGTGCCGACATTGTACGGGAGGTTCGAGACCATGTGAGCCGGTGCGCCTGCGGCGACCTCGGTCTCGTTCGTGGTCAGAGCGTCTTCCAACCGCAAGGTCAGGGCGCCGCCCGACGCGGCCGACAGTTCTTCCAGCAGCGGGGCGAAGCGCGGGTCGGCTTCGACCGCGGTGACGCGTGCGCCGGTTTCCAGCAACGCCCGGGTCAGGCCGCCAGGGCCTGGACCGACCTCGATCACATGATCGCCTGGACCGACCTGAGCCAGGCGGGCGATCTTGCGGGTGATGTTGAGGTCGAGGAGGAAGTGCTGGCCAAAGCTCTTCTTGGCCAGAAGGCCGTGCTCGGCGAGGGTGTCGCGCAGGGGCGGGAGCTGGTCGAGGGTCATTGATGTTGCGAATAGCAGGCTCGCGCCCTTCGCCATAGCTTAAGCCTCGCTTCACCGCGTGTGGATAGAATCGCCAGGTCTTTTTGCGGGATGAGTTCGACGTGACGATCACCCCAATCACCGGGCCGATGATGCCCCAGGTGACGATCCCGGTGACGCCGGTGCGTCCGGTGATCCCTGTCGTGCCGGCCTCAACCCCGTCGATAGAGATCGGGGCGGGGCAGATTTCGGCCCAGGTTCTGGCCCAGACCGCCGAAGGCGCGGCGGTGCGACAGGGCGGGCTCGCCCCGCTGATGGCCGATCTCGCCCAGGCGGCCAGCAATCCGGCGCTGCCGACGCCTGTTCGATCCGCAGCGGCCCAGGTCCTGGCCCAGGCTAGCCCCGCCAGCGCCGCGATTACAGCGGGGGACATCGCCAGGGCGCTCAGCCGCTCGGGTCTCTTCCTGGAAGCCAACCTCGCGGCGGCCCCGCAGACCTCGCCGGTCGGCCAGGACATGAAGGCCGGGCTGCTGGTGCTGAACCAGGCGCTGGCCGCTTGGCTCGCAGGCGCGCCTCGGGCGCCAGCGCCTCGCAATCCGGCGAGAACGCCCCCGCCGCCCTATCGGGCCGGCTCGACGCGAGCCCAGCCTAGCGCGACCCCCAGCCTGCCGGCAGACGCCACCCCCAGCGCGGTGGGCCAGCGGCTGCTGGCCGAGACCAAGGCGGCTGTGGCGCGGCAGGAACTGTTGCAGATCGCCTCGCTGCCCGCCGCGCCCGAAGAGGCGGTGGACGCGCAGATCACGCGCTGGATGTTCGAAATGCCGTTCACGACGCCACAAGGCGCCAGCGTGGCCCAGTTCGAGATCAGTCGCGACGGACGAAGCGGCGTGGGGGGCGAACCGGCTTGGCGGGTGGCGTTCTCCTTGGACATCGAGCCCTTGGGGCCGATCCACGCGCGGGTTTCGCTGGTGGGTGATCAGGCCGTCGTCAGTCTGTGGGCCGAGCGCGACACCGGCCTTGCGCGTCTGCGTGACGATCAGCCGATGTTGAGCGCCGCCTTGGCGCGGGCGAGCTTCCGCGTGGAGATCGCGGTGCATTCAGGCGCGCCCCGAAACGCAGAGCCGCACGCCGGCCAACTGGTGGACCAGACCTCATGAGTCCGCCTGGCAAGCGGCCAGTTGCGGTGGCCTTGACCTACGATGCGCCGAACGCCCCGCGCGTGGTGGCCAGCGGGCGTGGACAAATCGGGCAGAAGATCATCGAGGCTGCGGAAGCTCACGGCGTGCCCATCGAGAAGAACGCGGTGCTGGCCGAAGCCTTGTCGACTATCGAACTGGAGACGGAGATCCCCGAACGGCTCTATGTGGCGGTGGCGGAGATCCTGGCCTTCGTCCTTCGGGCGGCCGAGGACGGGCGGCCCGGCTAGACGGAGCGCGAGACATGTACGGCATCCTGTGCGCCACGCCGGAGGAACTGGCGGCGCTGAAAGCCACGCTCCACCTGGAACCCGCGCCCCAAGTCCATGGCCCCACTACGGTCTGGACAGGACGCCACGCGGATGAAGCCATTGTCGTGGCCCTAGCCGGGATCGGAAAGGTCAATGCGGCGGCCGCCGCTACGCTGTTGCTGGCGGTCTTTGGTGCGCGGACGCTGATCTTCGCAGGCGTCGCCGGAGGTCTGAACCCCGCGTTCCCGGTGGGGTCGGTGCTGTTGGGCGAGCGGCTGGCGATCCATGACTATGGCGCGATTTCAGACCGCGTTTTCACACCGACCGCCTACGGCGTCATTCCCGTCGGCGCGCCGCGGCTGGAGGGGCTGACGCCGGCCTCCGCGTCGGTGCGCGCTCTGCTGGCGCGGCTGGTCCTGGCGGTCGCCGGCCGGTTGGAGGCGCCGCCGCATCTGGGCGGGGTCATAACCGCCGACTACTTCCTCAACTGCGCCGAGACCCGCGACGAGCTACATGCCGCGTTCGGCGCCGACGCCATCGACATGGAGTCCGGCGCTGTGGCTCAGGTGGCCGGCGCGTGGGGCGTCGATCTACTTGTCATCCGGACGCTGTCGGACCTGGCCGGCGCCGACAGCCATCTCACCTATGGCGAGATGGCCGCGATGGCGGCGCGGAACTCGGCGCTCTGCGTGCCGGCGTTGTTGGAAATCCTTAGCGAGGATCGCTAGTCGATCGCGACGATCTCGACTTCCGCGCCGGCCACGGTCGCGACGTCTCCGACGGTTTTGCCCATCAAGGCCCGGGCCAAGGGGGAGTTGTAGGACACCGAGCCCTGGGTTGGATCGGCCTCATCCTCACCGACAATCGAGAAGGACTGGCGGCGTCCGTCCTCCCGCTCGAATGCGACTTTGCGCCCGAACTGGACGGTGTCGAGCGAGAGGTCCGGCTCGATAAGCTGGGCGCTGGCGCGGCGGGCCGAATAGTAGCGCAGGTCGCGGGTGGCGCGGGCCATGGCTGTGCGATCAGCGCCGGCGTCGCCGCTGGCCTGGGCGGCGCTATAGGCCGCGCGCGCCTTTGCGAGCTCGTCCTCGATCTGGGCCAGACCTCTGGCGGTGACGAGGTTGGGGTGCGGCGAGATCGGACGATCGGGCAGATCGGCGGCGGCCGACTCGCTGTCTTGTTCCTTAGTGAAGGCGACGCTCATGGGGCGATCCTCTCGGTCGAGGGTGTCATGAATACGTCGTATCGCAGGGTCTTGCCGACAATCTGATGCGAGGGCTTGCGCAGGCCCGGCATGGGCGGCCCCTTGCGCGGCCATTTGAGCACCACCCGCTTGCGCGCGCAGGCCAAGGCCGCCTGCATCAGCTCCAGTTGGTCGGGATCGGTTCCAACCAGTTCACGAAGGATGCGCATGTCCTTCTTCACAAGGGCGGTGGAGGTGCGTTCGGGGTGCATGGGATCGACGATCACCACGTCCGGGGAGAGGCCCTTCAGCAACTCGCGGGCGTCGCCATGCAGCAAGGTCATGCGGGCGATGGTTTCCACCGTAGCCGCATCGCCCTCCGCCGCCGCCGCGGCCAGGCCGGCCTTCAGGCGCGCATGGACCTGGGGGGAGCGTTCGATCAGGATCACCTGCGCTCCCAGCGAGGCCAGCAGAAAGGCGTCGCGGCCGAGGCCGGCGGTGGCGTCGACGATGCTGGGAGTAATCCCGCCGGTGAACCCCGCTGCGCGCGGCAGGTCCTGCCCACGCCCGCCGCCAAAGCGAAAGCGATGGCCGACCGCGCCGCCGACGAAGTCGATGGTCAGGTCTTGCGAAAGCTCGTCAGGCGAAGGGGGCGTCGAGGCGGGCAGGGCGGCGGGTCCAGTGAGCAGATCCGCCTATCTCGCCCATGGACCCGCGCGCGGCAAGCGCTCAGCCGGTCAGTGACTCGACCCACCGCGCAGCCGACATCCAGGCTGGGGTGGCGCTGAGCGGGACGATCAGGATCTGCTGGGCGAGCAGCAGCGGGGCGCCGATCAGATAGACCGGGTGCGGACGGCCCCGTGTGCGCCAGTCGTAGATGATCGCCGCCACCAGCAGCAGGTCAACCGTCAGGCCGGGCGGGACGGACACGAAGACCGGCGGCGGGCCGATGACGCCGGGCGGGGTCAAGGCGGTCGCAAACAGCCGGGCCATGGCCGCCTGCATCAGCGGGATCATGGCCAGGATCATCAGCCGCTTGTGGACCTCCGGCCGCCTCACCTGGGCGATGGCGGCGCCGAAGAAGCCGGCGAACATCACCAGGGCGGTGAGCGAGACGATCGAGAAGCGACGGGCCTGGTCGGCCATGCCGATCGCGTCGGCCACCTTCATCGAGTTGATCGCCGCCAGCACCACGGTGAACCCCATGGCTGTGGCCAGCGATATGCCGGCCATGCCCCAGGAGCGGTGGTCAAGCACCCGGCCGGTCGCCACCAGCGTCGTTTGCGCCAGGAAGAACAAGGTCCAGGTGAAGAACAGCGTGCCGTGGATGTGCAGGATCGGCGCGCCGGTGAACGTGCTGGTCGCCAGCTTCGCCCAGTAGGTCGGGATGAAGCCGCCGAACGCAATCAGCACGAACACCGATGACATGCCGACATAGAACCAGCGCGTCTTCGAGCCGGCGGCGTCGAACGTCGCAGCGACCATGGCTTGCCCCTCGCCATACAGAATTGAACAACAATGTTATCTCAACTGTATGGGCCAGCCAACATCCTGGCGACGCCATGTCGACCAAGTCGGCTGGTGGCGCGTTCGACTACCCCCGAATGGACGCCGCCCACTGATCGACCACCTGTTCCAGGATGGTCAGCGGGACCGCCCCGCCCAGCAGGACGACGTCGTGGAAACCCTTCAGATCGAACTTGGGACCCAGGATCGTCTTGGCGCGGCTGCGGAGCCGGTCGATCTCGGTGTGGCCGATCTTGTAGCCGCAGGCTTGGCCCGGCCACACGACATAGCGGTCGATCTCGTTCTCGGCCGCGCCGCGAGGCATTCCGACGGTTTGCAGCATGTAGGCGACGGCCTGTTCGCGGCTCCAGCCCTTGGCGTGGATCCCAGTGTCGAGAACGATCCGGGCCGCGCGGTAGAGGAACGACTGCAGGTAGCCGATCTTGCCGGGCGGGTAGTCGTCATACATGCCGAGTTCGTCGCCAAGCTGCTCGGCGTACAGGCCCCAGCCTTCGCCGTAGGCTGTGAAGCCGATGTTCTTGAAAAGCATCGGCGACTCGCCGGCCTCGAGCAGCAGCGCGCCCTGGAACAGGTGGCCGGGGACGGCCTCGTGATAGGTCAGGGTCGGCAGCGCCCACTTGGCCCAGTCGTTGGTGTCACGCAGATTGATGTAGAACGTCCCGGGGCGCGTCCCGTCCAGGGATCCGCTCTCAGCGTAGCCGCGGGGCGCGCCCAGCTCGATGGCCGGCGGCACCCGGCGAATCTCCATGCCGGCCTGGGGCATGCGGTTGAAGACGCGCGGCGCCTGCGCCTTCACATCGGCCATCATGCGGTTGAGATCGGCCAATAGCGCTTCGCGGCCGGCGTCGGTATTGGGGAAGAGCTGAGCAGGATCCTGGGCGAAGGCGGTCAGTCGCGCGCCGACGCTTCCCTTGGTCAGGCCCTGGGCTCTCAACAGGGGTTCGAGACGGGCGGTGAGGTCCGCGACCTGCGCCAGACCAATGTCATGGGCCGTCATCGCGTCGAGCTTGGTCGTGGTGTGGAAGCGCAGGGCGAACTCGTAATAGGCCGCGGTGATCATCTGGCGCGAGACGGTGGCGTCGTGGGTCGCGGTGCGACGCTGCTCGGTCAACAGCGCGATTTGCTCGGCCAGGCCTTGCGCGACGGGGCCATCGACGATGGCGGCGGCGCGGGCGGCCCAATCGGTTCCCAGGCCCTTGGCGACCGCGCGGCGCCCGAGTGAGGACGCCAGGCCCGAGGTTTCTCCACGCTGGGCCGCCAAGGCGCGGAGTTGGGCGAGGGCCTTGTCGATGATGAAGTCCGGCGGGGCCATGTCCATCTCGGCCTGGGCGCGGGCGCGAACGGATTCGTCGCGCAGGGCGGTGGCGAAGTCTGTCAGGCGGGCCAGATAGGCCTCGCAATCAGCCCTGGTCTCGATGACGTGCTTGGTGTCCAGGGCGTCTGGAACCTTTTGATAGGCTCCGGTGAGTTGGCTGATCACATAGGGGACGGGGTAGTCGTAGGCGTCGACCCCAACGAACTGGAAGCGCGCGGCTTCTGCGCATTGATCGGCGTACCAAACGACGGTGTCGAGCTCGGTGACCCCGCGACCGGTCAAGCCCGAGCGGTCGATGGTCTTAAGCGCGGCGCGTGCGTCGATCAGCGGCTGGAAGGAGCCCATACGGCCCGCATGAGAGCGGTCGCCGACGCGGGACTTCAGCGCCGCGCGCGGCCCCTTGTCGAGGCCCAAGCCGCTGGCGTTGAGCGGATCGGCGACCAGCATGGCCTCGAAGATCTCATCATAGATCTTGTGGGCGTGCGCCTGGGCCGGGGCGACCTGCGCGCCGGTTGCGGCGAGAGCTTCGGGCGCACTGGTGGCGCAGCCGACAACGCCGAGGCTCGCAGCGCTGGCCGAGGCGGCGAGCATTTGACGGCGATTGAGCATGCGGAACTTCCCCTCTTGAGACGAGCGCAAGAGGGCACGAGCCGAGGGAGTCGGCAAGGTGGTGGAGCTTCGGGTTCACCGCGTGGCGCTAAAGCGGTCGGGCCCGGTGTCCTACCGTCCAAATCGTGGCTTCAGGCTCGCCTAGGCGGCGCGACGTTCAGCGATGTCATGGGCCATGCGGATCGCGGCGATCAGGCTGTCCGGGCGCGCCAGCCCACGACCGGCGATGTCGAAGGCCGTGCCGTGATCTGGCGAGGTGCGGACGATCGGCAGGCCGAGCGTCAGGTTCACACCGCCCCAGAAGTCGAGCATCTTGACCGGGATCAGGGCTTGATCGTGATACATGCAGACCACCGCGTCGAACTTTGCGCGGGCGGCTTCATGGAAGAGGCTGTCGGCAGGCGTGGGACCTCTGGCGTCGATGCCGAGCTCTCGTAGCGCCATGACGGCCGGAGCTATGATTTCCGCGTCTTCACGGCCAATCGAGCCATCCTCGCCAGCATGAGGATTGAAGCCCGCAACGGCGAGACGCGGCGTCTCGATGCCGAAGTCGCTGCGGAGGGCCTGGGCGGTAACGAGGCCCGCATTGACGATCTTGTCGACGCTTAGCAGCCCGCCAACCTTCGAGAGGGGTTCGTGCACGGTGACGAGCGTCGTGCGGAGTCCCTCGACAGCCAGCATCATGATCGGGCCGCGCGCGCCCTGATAGTTGGCGCTGGCGGTCAGTTCGCCCAGAAATTCAGTGTGACCGGGGAATTGAAAGCCGGCCTCGTAGAGCGGCGCCTTGGCGATTGGTGCGGTGACCAGACCGCTGACTGCGCCCGACAGCGCCAAGCCGACGCCGGTCTCGATCCAACGGATGATGGCGGGCGCGGCGGCCGACGATGGTTGTCCTGCTACGACCGGACTGCGGAGCGGAATGTCGAGGACCGGCAGGGCCTGGTTAAAAACCTCGGCGCCCTGCTTGGGCGTCGTTACTCGCCGAACGATATGCGCGCCCGAGCCTGAGGCCGACGCCAGCGCCTGGAAGTCGCCGACCACCACGAATGCCGGGCCCGAAGCGCGCAGTTGGCTCCAGGCCTTGAAGACGATCTCCGGGCCGATCCCGGCGGGATCGCCCAGGGTCAGGGCGAGCGGGCTCACCGGGTCTCGATCGTCGCCGAGTTCCGCAGGTCGCGCATGTAGCGCCGGGCGATCATGCTGAGCTGCTGGCCAAAGAGCCGGCTCTCGATTTGCTCAGCCGTGACCTGTTCACCACCCGCGCCGCGCTTGGAGCAGACCGCGAGGATGTGAAGGCCCGCATTGGTGCGGATCGGCTGGGAGAGCTGGCCCGGTTGCAGCGTTTCGACCGCCTGGCGGAACGCCGGCGCGAGGTCCTTGATCTCGGCTTCGCCGAGGTCGCCGGCCACGACGCCGTTGACCTTGCCAGCCTTGGCTTCGAGGTCACCGCAACCGGCGACCTGACCACGGAGGGTTTCGAGCGTTGCGGTCGCCGCGGCGATCTGTCCTTCAGTGGCGTTCTGCGGCAGGGCGATGGCGGCCTGCTTCAGGCTGACCAAGGTGGCTGAGCCGCCGGCGCGCTTTTCGCGCAGATAGATGATGTAGACGCCGTCCCGGACCTGGATGGGCTGGGAAAGCTGGCCGGGCCGCATCTGCTCCAGGGCCGCGTCGATCTCGGGCGCCATTTCGCCCGCGGTGATCCAGCCGGCGTCCCCGCCGTTCGCCGCGGTCGCCGCTGCGGAGAACTGCCGGGCGACGGCCGGGAACGGCGCGCCCTGCTGCATCTGGTTCACCAGTTGAGCGGCGCCGGTCATGGCGGTCTCCATCCCACCGACGCGGTTGGCGTCGAGGAAGACTTCGCTGATCTGGTACTGCGGCTTCGAGGCGGCGGCCTCCATGCGTTGCTGCACGGCCTTCACCTGATCCTCGCCGACCCGCAGTCGCGAACCGTAGCGGCCGCGGATCCAGCGCTGCCAGCTGATCTGGGCGCGGATCTGTTCCTTGAGAGTGGTGATGCCGATGCCTTGCGATTGAAGCGAGGCGATGAATTGCTCGGCGGTGAGGTTGTTGCTTTTCGCCATGTCGGCGATCTCTTCGTTCAGTTCCTCATCGCTGGCGATGATGGAGATCTTCTGATCCTTCTCCTGGCGGCGAAGTTCCTGGATCTGCAGGCGCTCGTCGACGAGGGAGATCAGGGCTTCGCGCTGGAACTGCGGAATATTCTCCTGGGTCGGCTGGATCCCCGAGGTGGCGATCAGCAAGCGCATCCGCTGGCCGAGATCGTAGGTCGAGATGATCTGGTCGTTGACCACGGCGGCCACCGATTCACTCAAGCCGGCAGGCGGCGTAGCGGGACGTTCCACCGGCGCGGGCTGAGCCGCGGGCGCCTGGGCCAGAGCGTAGGGAGGCGCGGCTGCGGCGGCGAAGGCTGCGGCCAAGACGACGCCGCGCGCCGCGAGGCCCGAGACTTTACGCGCGCGGTTCATGGGTGAGGTCTTCCTTAGCGTATAGCCGTAGCGGGCGGCCGGCGTGCGGTCGCGGTTGTCAGTTGCCATATAACGGTTCGCCCAATGTGGCGAGGGTTAGGCGGACGGTGATGGACTCGGACGGACCCAGGCGACCGCGCAGGGTGTCTTCCTTGCGATAGATGACGTCGATGCGAGTGCATTCGTCCGTGTAGAACACGCCGAGATCTCGGATAACCCAGGCATCTTCAACCATGTCCCGATTGCCGTAGGCGGTGACGCCCCAGTTCTTGGTGAGCTTGAGTTGACCGCCGAGGTCGAGATTTTCGACCTTGTCGTCGTTGGGGTTGGCGCGGTCGCGCAGGTAACGGACGTAGCCGTTGCCCCACTTGTTGGAGACGTTCATGCCCATCTCGGCGCGGGCGACGTCAAGGTCGTCGTCGAGGCGCGCCCGGGTAAACAGCGACACGCCGCGCAGCGGTTCGGCGTTGACTGCGACAACCCAGTCCGAAGCCTTCGAGCGTAGGCCGCTCTGCTCGGTGAAGATGTCATTGCTTTCGGTGCGCAGCGAGCGACCGATCAACAGGCTGGCGCGTCGCCCGTCATCCCAGAGGATCGAGGCGCGGCCGCCGACATTGGCGCGAATGCCATCTTCGTAGAGGTCGTAGCCCGGGAACTTGTTGGCTCGGAACAGGTTCGTGTCGTCGAACTCAAAGGCGATCGAATCTTCGTTGAGATAGATCGGGTCGCCATTGGCGTCGCGGCCCAGTTCGACCTGCTTCACGTCGGGCGACAGGGCGACTTGAACGAGTGGTTCAAGAACTGCCGTGAAGTCTTTGAAGCGACGGAAGAAAGGATAGCTTACATCAGCGCCAGCTACGCCGACGGCGCGGGCCATGCTGTCTGAGGTCGCGCCCGACGCGACGCCAGCGATATTGTCGTCGACGCTATAGGCATCCACGCGCGCCTGGGCGTAGGGCGAGACCCGCAGGCCGCCGGCGCTGGTGTAGGTCGCGCGCCAATCCAGTTCCCCGGTGGCGCGGCGGCTGTCGAGGCCCGGCAGGTGCTGCGGCGGCGCGCCATAGGGCGACTGGTCCCGTGTGAGCGCCACAGCGCTGGCCCGCATCCGCAAGCGGCCGCCCGCAATCTGGGGCGTGGCTTCAAACCGCGACTCGATCAGCGGCGCGGCGATCGGGAAGGTGCGGTCGTTGTCTTCCGGTCGCAGGCCTTGGATCGTGAAGGCGGCGATCGACAGGTAAGAGGTCTGGTTCTGGCGAACCGCATAGAGCTGGCTGATCAGGCGACGGTCGTCGGCGACGTAGAGGCCGCGGTTCTCATAGACGCCGCCGATGTCGTACTTGTCGAACAGCAGGTCGTCGGAGGTGCGCTCGGCCGTGAAGCCCCAGCGCCAGTCCTGATTGATCGCGAAGGCGCCGGCGCCGAGGATATAGCTGCGCGAGGTCCGGTCGTTGACCGTCTGGCCAGCCGCAGCGGCGATGTCCTTGTCATAGGTGTAGCCGAAGCGGGCGTTGAGCGCGCCTGAATAGAACCGCTTGCGGAATTCGCCATTAAGAAGTGGCGCAACTTTCGTGTTGATTTGAGGGCTTAGCGTCAAATCTGAAGAGGGCGACAGTACGAACAGATAGGGCTGTTCGTAAGACAGCCCCCGGCGTTCTGAGATCGAGACCTCGGGTGGGAGCAGGCCGGACTTGCGCTCGGCCTGGGGGTCCGGATGCCAGAACACCGGCAGGTAGATCAGCGGCACGCCCATGACCTGGATCACGGCGTTGCGGTAGTAGACGAGCTGGCGGTCGCGATCCTGCACGACGTGATCAGCCTTGATCGACCAGGTCGGCGCCTTTGGGGCGCCGTCGGTCGCGCAGATATCGCACGGGGTGTAGATGGCGCGGTTGAGTTCGTTGACCCGGTCGTTGCGGTGCACGGCGCTGGCCGCGGCCATTTTGACGTTCTGGGGCAGTCGCGACGAGAAGCCGGTGGCGACACCGGCCTTCATCTGATCGTCGAGCACGACCTCGTCGGCGAACTGGACCGAGCCATCGGCGTTGATGATCGTCGTATCGCCCTTGGCCCGCATCGTGCCGCGGGTCTCGTCGTAGATCAGCTCATTGGCGCGCAGGGTTCGGCCCTGGTAGCGGACCTCCACATTGCCGCGGGCCGTGGTGATCTTGTTCTTGTCATCGCGGATGACAAGATCGGCCTCCATGTACAGCTCGCCTGCGGCGAGACCGTCGGGGGAGGGCGCGGCGACGCGCGCTGCTTCCTGGGCCTGAGCGTCATACGCTCCGCCGGCGAGGACCACGAGGGCGACGCCTGCGAGCAGGGCGCGCTTGGCCGAGGCTGAACGCCTGCCGAAACTCATGAAGCTCAGGATCCCCTCAACGCGGTTCGAAGCCGATGCATAGCCGGGTCAGCCGGCGATTCAACCGTCTTCGGTGTAGCAGAGCAGTGCAAGCCCCGACAGCAGGGCGACGACAGGTGGCGCCCAGGCCGCCGCGAACAACGGAATGATGTCGGCGTTGGCCAGGGCCCCGGAGAACTCGTTGAAGAAGAAGACGACGAAACCAAGGCCGACGCCAGCCCCAGCCAGGCCAGCCAATCCACCCAGGCGCGCCAGTCGCAACGAGAACGCCGCGGCAAGAATCAACATGGCCGCGAATAGGATGGGTGTGGCCAGCAATTGCTGGAAACGCAGCCGATAGCCGTTGGCTGAGAAGCCTGCCTGTTCGGTCAGGCGAATAGCATCGGGCAGACGCCAGAACGACACCGATTCCGGCGCGGCGAACCGCTCCATGGCCGACTCGGCGTCCAGCGTGGAGCGGATGGAGAGCGATTCTGATCGAACCGAACTCTCGCCGGCGGCGGCTTCGCGCACGTCGGTCAGCTTCCAGTAGCCGGGGTAGAGCTGGGCCTCGGCGGCCTCCAGGCGGCGCTTGAACTCGGGGATGCCTTGCTTGTTCTTTTGATAGACGAACAGCGAGACGCCCTTCAGTCGAACGCGGCCCTGGGCGGTGTCGCGCTGCTTGGCGTGAATCACCATCTGGGTGCGGTCGTCGCCCTGGCGCAGCCACACCTCCTTGGGCGCGTCGGTGAGATAGTTCTCCATCAGGTTCGCCCGGTCGGATTCGTACCTGGCGCTGAAGGCGGCGGCGAGCGGGTTGAGCAAGGTGACGGTCAGCACGCCGATCGCGAAGGCCGCTGCGGCCGAGGGCAGGATGAACCGCCATGCCGAAATGCCTGCCGCACGCATGGCGACGAGTTCCGAGCGCCGATTGAGGCCGACATAGGCACCCATCCCGCCGAAGAGGAAGACGAACGGGAGCAGCAGGACGACGATCGACGGGGTCTGCAGCAAGGTCAGGATGAACAGCTGCGCGACGCCGACGTCGGCCCTGACCGCGACCTCGCGCGAAAGATTCACGAATGAGACCAGGATGATCACCGCGGCGATCACGGCCAGGGCGGCCCCGACGCTGGCCAGGGTCCGGCCCATGACATAGCGCTCGAGCTTGCCGGCGCCGATCATGCCGCCGCTCCCGAGGCGCGGCTGATGCGGTGGGGTTTGAGGCGCATGTCGATGAAGCGCGTCACCTTCTGGCGGAAGATGCTGCGCAGCGCGAAATAGGTCGCCGCGATCGGGACCGCATACTGAAGGATGTTCAGCCAGGCGGCTTCCTCCGCCGCCGCCTGGACAACGAAGCCCAGGATGCGGACGCCGACGGCGATGGCGCTCATGATGGCGATGCGCCGGCCATAGCCGGTGCGGCTGAAGCCGCCGCCAATGATGGCGGTCAGGGCCATGGCCATCAGGGCGATATTGTACAGCGGGCTGGCGATCCGGCTGTGACCTTCGGCCAGCAATTTCAGATAGTTCCGCTTCTCCCAATCCTGGGTGAGGTCGGGGAACAGCAGTTCGTGGAGATAGCGGTCCGAGGGCTTGTAGTGGATCAGCTGCTCGGAGGTCATGAACGGCGAGAGGTCATAGGGGTAGTCGTCGAAGGTCAGGAAATTCAGCACGTCGGATTCGCTGAATTCCTGCATCGAGCCCTTGTGCATGACCAGCACGGCGCGATCGCCGCGCTTTTCAAGCCGGCCCTCGTCGGCGGTGTAGGTCGTGGCCGAGCTGCCGCTCTTTTCGTGATGAATGAACAGGTTGTGGATCAGGCCGGTGGCGTCCACCGATTGTGCGTAGACCGTCAGGCCGGGCGCGGGATTTGTGAACTCACCCTCACGGATCAGGGTCGAAGCAAGGTCGGTTCGAACGCTGAACAGGGTCTGGCGCATTTCGCGCGCCGCCATCGGCTGGATCCAGAGGTTCACCGCCAGGGCGATGATCGTGATGAAGCCGGCCAGCCTGAGGGCAGGAGAGATCACCCGCCAACGGCTCATGCCGCCCGCGAAACAGACCACGATCTCCTGCTCGGTGTGGAGGCGGTTCATGGCCACCAGCGCGGCCACGAACACCGCGATCGGCAGCACCATGTTCAACAACTGCGGCATGGCCAGCAGCGTGACCTTGGCGAAGACGAGCGCGCTCTGCCGCTGGCTGACAATGATGTCGAGCGCCGAGAGGCTCTGGCTAAGCAGTGCGACAGCCGTCAGCGCCGCCGTGGCCAGCACGGTCGGTCCCAAGAGCTGGCGAAACAGATAGCGGTCGATTAGGTGCATGCGGATTTTTTAGGATTCACCCAGGGATTTTTCGCGCCCCGAACGTGAACCTGCTCTAAATCATGCGTCGCTGCGTCACACAACCGCCGCTCGCGCGGCTGGACAAATCGAAACGGGGCCGAATTCACGGTCAGGTTCGATCCTTGTTGGAGCGCGGACCCTACATTTGTCTGGAGTTCGAGGGACCATGGAGATCGAATTCGTTGCGGCCGGCGCCGCGCTTGGCGAGAAAACCGCTCTGGCCTTGGTTGTCTTCGAAGGCGACCTGCTGTCGGGCGCGGCGGGCCAGCTTGATGGGCAGACCGGCGGCGCGCTGGGCCGCGCCATCGCCGCTGCTCGCTTCAATGGCGGCAAGGGGCAGATCCTGGACGTGCTGGGCGCCGGCGGCGACGCCGCTCGAGTTCTCCTGGTCGGCGCGGGCAAGGCCCAAGGCTTTGACGATGTGGCGGCCGAACACGCCGCGGCCTCTGCCTATGGCGCGGTGAAGTCGTCGGGGCTCACGACCTTGCGGGTGGTGTTGCCGTCGGCTGAGCATGGCCTGGCGGCGCGCGCCGCGCTTGGCGTGCGATTGGCGTCCTATCGCTTCGACCGCTATCGGACGAAGGAACCGGCCGACAAAAAGCCGTCGATCGTCAAAACCCAAGTCACCACCGTTGACGATGGCGCCGCGCGCGCCGCGTTCGCTCCGCTCGCGGCCCTCGCCGACGCGATCGCCTTCTCGCGCGACCTGGTCTCGGAGCCGCCGAACGTCCTTTATCCGGAAGAGTTCGCGCGTCGGGTGAAGGCGCTCGAGAAGCTCGGCCTTGAGGTGGAGATCCTCGGCGAGGCGGAGATGGCGAAGCTCGGCATGGGCTCGCTGTTGGGCGTCGGCCAGGGCAGCGTCCGCGACAGCCAATTGGCGATCATGAAGTGGAACGGCGCCGCCGATCCAAACGCCCAACCCATCGCCTTCGTCGGCAAGGGCGTCTGCTTCGACACCGGCGGCATTTCGATCAAGCCGGCCGACGGCATGGAAGACATGAAGTGGGACATGGGCGGGGCAGGCGCCGTCGCCGGCCTCATGCACGTGCTGGCGGGCCGCAAGGCCAAGGTCAACGCCATCGGCATCCTCGGCCTGGTCGAGAACATGCCCGACGGCAACGCCCAGCGGCCGGGTGACGTCGTCACCTCGATGTCTGGCCAGACCATTGAGATCATCAACACCGACGCCGAGGGCCGCCTCGTGCTGGCCGACGCCATCTGGTACTGCCAGGATCGGTTCAAGCCGAAGTTCATGGTCGATCTGGCGACCCTGACCGGGGCGATCATCATCAGCCTCGGCAACGACTATGCCGGCTTGTTCTCGAACAACGACGAACTGTCCGGCAACCTGCTGGCGGCGTCCGGCGCCGAGGGCGAGCCGCTGTGGCGCATGCCGCTGCCGGCGCAGTACGACAAGAACATCGACTCTATGATCGCCGACATGAAGAACACCGGCGGCCGTCCGGGCGGCTCGATCACAGCGGCGTTGTTCATCCAGCGGTTCGTGAACAACGTGCCGTGGGCGCACCTGGATATCGCTTCAACCGCTTGGAAGAAGCCGTCCTCGGTGCCGACGATCCCCGACGGCGCCACCGGCTTTGGCGTGCGTCTGCTGAACCGCATGGTTCAGGACAAATACGAAGGCTAGGCGAGTTCGCCCCTCCCGCAGCGGAGGGGCGGATCGCACGATTCAACGCCTGTTCCTCCTGACGTGGGGGAGGGATAAGGGGCCATGCGCTTCGTACTGCTTCACAGCCCGTTGACGGGGCCCTCGGTCTGGACTCCGGTCGCCATCGAATTGGCGCGGCTCGGGATCGATGCGACGCGGCCGGTGATCCCGCCGCTAGGCGAGATCGCCGCCCCGCTCTACGCCAATGTCGGGCATGCGGTCGCCGCCCAATTTCTGGGGCAGGGCGGGCCCTTTGTGCTGGTGGTCCATTCCGGCGCCGGCGGCTTGGCTCCGGCCGTGGTGGCCGCGGCGACCGGGCAGATCAAGGCGGTGCTCTATGTCGACGCCATTCCGCCCCATCCCGGGCGAAACTGGTTCGAGACCGCTTCCGACGCGCTCGGGGACAGCCTGAAGGCCAAGGTGGAAGACGGGATGGTTCCGGCGTGGGATCAGTGGTTCCCGCCCGACGCCTTGGCGAGCCTGACGCCTGAGGGCGCGTTGCGCGAAGCCATCCTGACTGAACTTGCCCCGACGCCGTTGGCCTGGTTCGAGGAGCCTGCGCCTGAGATCGACTTGCCGTCCGACGTCGGCTGGGCTTTCCTGCGCTTGAGCAAGGCGTATGAACGCGAGGCCGGCGAGGCTAGGCGACTGGGGTGGCCGACCTTGAGGCGGGATCTACATCATCTGGCCATGACCACCCATCCCGAGGAGGTGACGGCGGCCATGCTGGCGCTGACGCGGTTGCTGGGGTTGAAGGCCGTATGAGCGAGGCGCCTTGCGAGGTCTGGTTCTACCATCTTGAGCGCTCGGACCTGGATGATGTCCTGCCTGAGCTTTTGGAGCGAACCTTGTCGCGTGGCTGGAAGGCCGTCGTGCGGGCGCGCCAGGACCAGCGGGTTGAGCATCTGGATGGGAGGCTTTGGACCTATCGCGACGAGAGCTTCCTGCCGCACGCGCCAGATAGCGAGCCCGGCGCCGCCCGCCAGCCGATCCTCCTGACCACGGGGTTCGAGAATCCAAACGGCGCCGACGCCCTGTTTCTCGTCGACGGCGCCGATCCCGGCGAGCTTGCCGGATACACCCGATGCGTGGTGCTCTTCGATGGGCGCGACGAGGCTCAGCTCGCCGTCGCCCGTAGTCAATGGAGCGCCGTCAAGGCCAAGGGGCATCCAGCTTCCTATTGGAGGCAGCAGGCCCGGGGATGGGAGAAACAGGCATGAAGAAGATCCTGATGTTCGGGGCTGCGCTGATTGCGCTGTCGGGTTGCGTCAGCGAGCCGCCGGCCCCGCCGCCCGCGCCGCCTCCACCGCGACCAGCGCCCCCGCCGCCGCCGGTGGCCGACGCCAACGACAAGTGCGGCGCAGCCGCGGCGCAGCGCTTTGTCGGCGGCCCGCGCAGCGAGATCCCAGTGCCCGTGCGGCCCGACAAGCAGCGCGTGCTCTGCACGACCTGCATGGCGACCATGGATTTCCGTGAAGACCGACTGAACTTCTTCTACGACGCCGATACCGGCATCGTGAAAAGGGTCACCTGCGGTTAGAGCATCGTGCGGCCGGAGGCGGGATTAGTGCCGTCTCCGGCCACCGACGTCAGGCGACGCCTGCGAAGCGCAGCATGTCGATTATCGTGAAGTCGTCGCCCTGCCTCGACGGGTCGATGGTCGGCAGGCTGGGCTGCCACTCCGGCTCCTGCGCCAAGTAGGAGCTGCGATCGCCCTCGATCAGGCCGAGGAACACCTCGGTGACTATGCGGCCGCCGACCGGACCGAGCCGCTCGCCGTCTTCAGCGACCGCCGCTTCGCGGAGGATGTAGAACCAGAGCGGCGTGCGGTCATCGAAGCCGAACGGCTTCAATTGGGCAAGATCGGTCTTCGAGAGCGGCGCGATGCCCATGGCCTTGGCCACCTTCTGCCCCGAGGGGAGGGAGAAGGTCAGGTGACGCAGCAGGTTGCGCTGGGCCAACGAGGACGGGTTCGCCTTCGGATCGGGGTTGGGGACCACTGACCCCGGAAGCTTGAACAGGGCTGTCGAGAGGGTGGTGTCGATCTTCTTGTTGGGGCGGACGGCGCCGTCGCCAAAATCGAAGAAGGTCGGCCAATCCACGAACCGGCGCGGCGCACGGCAACCGCCGGACAGGTCGTCCGGATCGGTGGGATCCGATGGCGTGGCGGTGAAGATCATCCCGAAGAAGGGCTGGCCGCCGGGCTCGCCGGTGAAGTTGGCCCGGTAGGAAGGTCGCACCTGGCTGTGTCCGAAGCGATAGGCCGCGACCGAAAACTCGACCGGGATATAGGGCTCGTGACGCCACTTGTAGTGCTTGCGACCGTTGGTCAGGACATCATCGACGATCGCTGCGCCGCAGGTTTTCTTGAGGAACTCGTGGACGATGATCCACTGATAGTGCCAGCGCACCATGCGTTGCGCCTCGGCGAAGACGGCGTCAGGCCGGGTCAGGCCGAGCTTTGTCTTCACATGGTCGACACAGGCGTTGTGGAACTTCAAGAAGGCCACCTGCAACTGCGAGAGGATCAGGTTCTCGTCGTTGCGCGGATCACCGATGAGGGCGACGTTCTGGCTGTTTCGCGGGACGTCGAACTTGCCGGCCGTGCCGGTTTCCTCAAGCAGGAACTTGATCCCTTGGCCGCCGACCTGGTCGTAGAGGTGGGGGCTGCCGCCTGGGCCTGCGCCATAGATATTGTCGAGCGCTAAGCTGGGCGTGCGGAAGTTCGAGATGTGCTCGGGATCGGCCTGTCGCTCCAGGCTGGAGGTCGGGTCAAAGGTCATGTCGTGGTCGAGGAACTGGCCCAGGAAGGTAAAGCCTGCGGTCAGGGTGGGGTTGTTCGGATTCTTTACAGAAAGAGACGCCTCGGTGATTAATTTCACCGGGCCTTCCGTGAGCTTGTCCTTCGCATCCATCAATCCTCCGACCTTTCCGATCTCAAGAAGTGAGGATCGAGTTTCCGGAGTGTCAGATGAAAAGGTCGGGATTTCTCCGAACATGCGACCAAAACGGCCGGAGTCGTAATACTTAGACTTGGGTGGAACTATGTCGTGTGGATAGACACCATGATGCGCCATTTCCGTTCTCCCGTTGTTCTAATTTTTTATGTCATCGATGTAATATGGTTAACATCGCTCGATTTTTGATCGAGGTAACAACGGTATATTCGCGATCCTGGAGTCACAAGGAAAGTATAGCGTGGGATATATTCTGTGTAATGGTGAAGCTTGTTGTTTAAGTCGACTGGCTCTTCCAAATTGAGCGGCGTATTGAAACGGCCGCGAAGCTATTTCCGATTGCGAAATATGTGTCGAAGCGCGGCGATCCCTGCGGGAGCGAGCAGGACCAACACAAGCAGCAGATAGATGAGGCGGGCTTCATCGGGCATGGCGTCAGTGCTCGTCGTCGTTGGGGATGTTGAGCAGTTCTCCGCAAGCCTTGCAGTGGACGGCGTCCACGTCGTGTCTCTGCAGGCCGCAGGTCGGGCAGGGGAAGCGTACCTTGTAAGGGCGGAACAGGGCCTGGGCGAGGCGGACGAAGAGGGTGATCCCGGTCAACATGGTGACAATCGAGATCACCCGGCCCCAGGTTCCTGGCAGGGTGATGTCGCCAAAGCCGGTCGTCGTTAGAGTGGCGATGGTGAAGTAGAGCGCGTCGATGTAGCCGTCGATGCCGTCGGTGCGGGCGAAGCTCGTATAGACGAAGCCGGTCACCACGAAGATGAAGGTGATCAGTGTGGCTGAGGCGCGAACGACGTCTTCCCAGCGCGTCTCGTCATACCGCCGTCCAATGGTTCGCCAGAAGAAATCGGAGTGCACAAGGCTCCACAGGCGAAGCACGCGCAGGAACGCCAGGTTGAAGAGCCAGAATGGGAACAGCAGGGTCACCAGCACGAACAGGTCGATCCAGGTGACCGGCCGCTTCAGCCACTCGCCGAACCTGTCGGACGCATAGGCCCGGGCGGCGAGGTCCGTCGCCAGGATGAACGCCATCGTGTAGTCGATGAACAGGAACGCTGGCGTGTCGCGCAGCAGCGGCGAGGCGATGAAGAAGGCGATCATCACCAGATCGATCGTGATCACCGTCAGCCGGAACCGCACCGACTTCGCCGAGTGGCCGAAATAGAGCTCGTGCAACCGCGCCCTGACACGGGGGGCGCGGCGACGTCTGCCGGGGTCGGGAAGCGACTCTGCGTCGGTGGCCATGACGCCACTGTAGTTACCCCTCCCCACGAAGGGGAGGGAGAAGGTTAGGCGTCGACCTTGACGGCCTCGTAGGCCTCGACCGCGTCGAGCCATTCCTGCTCGGCCTTGTCGAGGGCCGCCTGGGCCTGTTCGCGCTTGCGACCGAGGTCGGCCGCCTTGGCGGGGTTCTCGGTGAACACCTTGGGGTCGGTCAGCGCCTTGTCGAGTTCGGCGACTGCGGCTGTCGCGCGGCCGAGCGCGGCTTCGGCGGACTCGGCCCGGCGGCGCGCCGTGCCGGTCGGGACCTTGGTCCTGGGCGGAGGCGGCGGCTTGGGAACCTCGACCGGTTCGGCGCGGACCTGTGTCGGGGCCTTGCCCGCTTGCTTGGCGCGGTCGATGACGAACTTGGCGTAGTCGTCCATGTCGCCGTCGAAGGGCGCGATGGTTCCATCGCTGGCCAGCCATAGGCGGTCGGCGACCAACTCCATCAAGGAGCGGTCGTGGGTGATCAGGATGACGGCGCCTTCGTATTCGTTCAGCGCGTCGAGCAGGGCGCGGCGCGAGTCGATGTCGAGGTGGTTGGTCGGTTCATCGAGGATCAGCAGGTGCGGCGCCTCGAGCGCCACGAGGTTCAGCAACAGGCGGGCGCGTTCGCCGCCCGACAGGCTGTCGACGGTCGTTTCGACCTTTTGGTGGCCCAGGCCGTATTGAGCCAGGCGCGCACGGCGGCTGGCCTCGGAGGCCTCGGGCATCACCGCGCGGATGATGTCGAGCGGCGTATCCTTGGGATTCAGAGCCTCGATCTGGTGCTGGTGGAACCAGCCGACCTTCAGCCGCGCCGAGCGGGTGAACTCGCCCGTTTGCGGCTTCAGCGCACCGGCGACCAGCTTGGCGAAGGTCGACTTGCCCGCCCCGTTCACGCCCAGCAGACCGATGCGGTCATCGAGGTCGAGGCGAAGGTTCAGGTGCTTGAGGATCGGCGTCTCGTCGTACCCGGCCGACACGCCCTCAAGGCGCAGCAGCGGCGGCGCCAGGGGCCGTTCGGGCGAGGGCAGGATGAACGGGGCGACGTGCTCGGCGACCACGGACGAAACCGGCGGCAGCTTCTGCAGCATCTTCAGGCGCGACTGGGCCTGGGTGGCCTTGGACGCCTTGGCGCGGAACCGGTCGACGAAGGCCTGGAGGTGGGCGCGCTGGGCGTCGACCTTGGCCTTGTTGGCCTCCTGCAGGCGGGCCTTTTCTTCGCGCTGGCGCTCGAAGCTGTCGTAGCCGCCCGTGTAGATCGTCAGCTTGCCGTCGGCCAGATGCAGGATGTGGTCGCAGCTGTTGTTCAGGATCTCGCGGTCGTGGCTGATGATGACCGCGGTGTGCGGATATTTCTTCAGCCGGCTTTCCAGCCAGAGCGCGCCTTCGAGGTCGAGATAGTTCGTCGGTTCGTCGAGCAACAGCAGGTCTGGCTCGGCGAACAGCGCGGCGGCCAGGGCCACGCGCATCCGCCAGCCGCCGGAGAACTCGGCCATGGGGCGGGAAAGGTCGGCGTTGGAGAAGCCGAGGCCCGAGAGGATTTCCGAGGCCCGCGAGGGCGCGCGATCGGCGCCGATCTCGTAGAGCCGGGCGTAGATTTCGCCCATGTGCTCAGGCTCTGCGGTTTCGAGCTCGTTGGTCAGGCGCTCGCGTTCTTCGTCGGCGGCCAGGACAGTATCGAGCAGGGACACCGGAGTGGCGGGGTGCTCCTGGTCCACAGAGGCGATGCGCGCGTTTTTCGGATAGCCAATCTCGCCGTCGCCGGCGTGAAGCTGGTCAAGGATCAACTTGAACAGCGTGGACTTTCCCACGCCGTTGCGGCCGACGAGCCCCACATGGGCGCCCACAGGAATGCTCACGGTCGCGTGGTCAAAAAACCGGCGGCCCCAAGCGTCGAACGTCAGATCATTGATTTGCAGCATGGCGAGCGCGGGGGCTTATCAGAGGCGGGCCCCTGAGGGAATGCGTCCATTGTTCCGCCCTGCTTGGCGATGTCACATCGTACCGCTATAAGCCCGCCACCCGCGCGGGGCTCCGCGCCTCCCCAACAATACAAAGACAAGTCAAAGACAATGACCGAACGCACCTTCTCGATCATCAAGCCGGACGCCACGAAGCGTAACCTGACGGGCAAGATCAACGCCGTGATCGAAGACGCCGGCCTGCGCATCGTGGCCCAGCGCCGCATCCAGATGACGGAAGCCCAGGCCAAGAAGTTCTACGAAGTTCACGCCGAGCGCCCGTTCTACGGCGAACTGGTCGAGACCATGACCTCGGCGCCCGTCGTCGTGCAGATCCTGGAAGGTGAAGGCGCCGTGGCGAAGTACCGTGAAGTCATGGGCGCCACGAACCCGGAACAAGCCGCCGAAGGCACGATCCGCAAGCTGTTCGCCCTGAACGTCGGCGAAAACTCGGTCCACGGTTCGGACAGCCAAGACAACGCCAAGCTGGAAATCGCCCAGTTCTTCACTGACGATCAAATCGTCGGCTAAGACGGCGGAACGGTGGAGCTCGTTCTGCGTTGATCTAACGCGGCACGAGCCCACATGGTCCCTCCAGAGACCTGCCGCACCAGACAGGCCCCGTTCGGCAAAGAGCCGGGCGGGGCCTGCTTGTTTTTAAGGAGCGGCACCATCCGTAAGGCACCCCCTATCGTCACCGCCGGCGCCGGCGACCTGAAATTCGCTGGCCATGAGTTGCAGGTGGACTACGAAATCACCGGCCAGATGCGCACCTTGGCCTCCGCCCACGTTCCTTTGCGGGGATTGCTGCGGACCGCACCTGATGTCGCCGAGGCGCTGTTTCGCGCCGGCGAAGCGGCCCTGACCCTGGACGACGGCCGGGGCTGCCGGATCCGGATGCTTGGCTATACGAGCGGCAGCGACACCGCCTATTTCGAAATCAGAATCTAGCGCGGGCGCGTGATCTGCGTCGGACGCAGGTGCGGCGAGTAGAGGCGGTCATAGGCGCCGACATTTTTCAGGTGCAGGGCGGCGTCCAGCAGGCGAGCGCCGCGCAAGCCACGGGGCGGCGGCTCGGGCGACAAGGCCGCCCACAGGCTCTCGGCTTCCCTATGCAGCCGTTCGTTTCGCTCTACGCTGTTACCATTCATTCCGGTCGAACCATTCAGACGGCGTGAAGTTCCGTCCAAGTAAGGTTGATAGCCGGTAAGAAATTGTATCGCCGGGCTGCGTTGCGGCGATGACACGCCCGGTGCAGGCCTTGTGTGGTCGCCTCACGAATAGCTGGCCGAGATATCGTTTGAGCGCCTGACCCTCTGCGCCGCATCCTTGCCCTAAGCAAAAGGCCGCGGGGGACCTAAGTCATGATCGAGATCATCACCCTGACCGGTGAGGTCCAAGGCGCGCTGGCTCACCCCGCGCAGGCGTCCGGCTTGGGGGTGCTGGTGCTCACCGGATCCAGCGGCCGGGTCGACGTCGAGCGAGCGCGGATGTTCGCCGAGCGCGGCGCCGTGGCCCTCGCTCAACGTTGGTGGGGAGGCGAGGGGCAGGCCCCGGGGATCAACCTCATTCCGTTGGAAGTCTTCATCAAGGGCATCGACCGGTTGAAGGCCGAGGGGTGCGCCAGGATCGCGGTTCTGGGCACGTCGCGAGGGGCCGAGGCGGCGCTGCTGACCGCTGTGCGCGATGCCCGGGTCGATGTGGCTATCGCCATCAGCCCAAGCCATGTGGTTTGGCAGGACTTCGGGCCTGGGCTTGATGGCGCGTTCTGGCCGCCGCGCGCGGCTTTCTCGTGGGCGGGGCGGCCCTTGCCGTGCATCATCTACGATCCGAGGGTGTGGCCGGCGGTCGGCGCTCCGCAAATCTATCGGCCGACCCATGAGAAAAGCCTGGTGACCTTCGCGGAGGATGTCCCGGCCGCCAGCATCCCGGTCGAGGATGCACGTGCGGAGATCATTCTGGTCGCTGGCGCGGGCGACTTGCTCTGGCCCTCCGAGACCGCCGCCCATGAGATCGCCGCGCGGCTGGAGCGGCACGGCAAGCGCGCAATCCTCATCGAGCACCCGTACGCCGGTCATAGCCCGGTGTTCCCAGGTGAACTGCGACCGCCCGAGCCGGCCGCACGGGCATGGGGCGGCACTTTGGAGGCCGACTGCGAACTGGGCGCTGCGGCCTGGGCTGAGATCTCCTCGCGGTTAGGTCTGCCCGCCTGACGCCACGACATGGGTTTCGCCGCCGGGGTCATATGCGCTAGCTGAGTGGCGGCGCGGCGCCGCGCCGGAGGATCGTGGTGGACGTCAGTGAGAGCTTTCCAGAGATCCGTGACGCCGTGCGAAAGCTATGCGCTCAGTTCCCCGGTGAATATTGGCGAGCCCTTGATCGTGACCGCACCTATCCGACGGAGTTCGTGCAGGCCCTGACGGAGGCCGGGTTCCTGTCGGTGCTGATCCCTGAGGCCTATGGGGGCTCGGGGCTGGGTCTGGCGGCCGCGACGGCGGTGTTGGAGGAGATCCACCGCTCGGGCTGCAACGGCGGCGCCTGTCATGCCCAGATGTACACCATGGGCACGATCCTGCGGCACGGCAGCGAGGCGCAGAAAGAGGCGTATCTGCCCAAGATCGCCACCGGCGAACTGCGCCTGCAAGCGTTCGGCGTCACCGAGCCCACGGCCGGGACCGACACCACCCGAATCTCGACCTTCGCCCGGCGTGACGGTGATCACTATGTCGTCAGCGGCCAGAAGCTGTGGATCAGCCGGGCCGAGCACTCGGACCTCATGGTGCTGCTTTGCCGGACGACCGCGCGCGAAGACGCGGCCAAGCCGTCGGATGGCATGAGCGTGTTGATCGTTGATCTGCGCGACGCGGTCGGAAACGGCCTGACCATCCGCCCGGTGCGGACCATGCTGAACCACGCCACGACCGAGTTGTTCTTCGACGAGCTGAAGGTGCCGGTCGCCAATCTTGTAGGGCAAGAGGGCAAGGGCTTCCGCTATATCCTCGACGGCATGAACGCCGAGCGCATCCTGATTGCGTCGGAGTGCATCGGCGACGGCAAGTTCTTCATCGACCGCGCCAGCGCCTACGCCAAGGAGCGCGAGGTGTTTGGGCGGCCAATCGGCCAGAACCAGGGCGTGCAGTTCCCGATCGCCCGTGCCCATGTGCAACTCACCGCCGCCTCGCTGATGGTCGACAGGGCCGCGGCGATGTTCGACGCCGACATTCCCTGCGGCACGGAGGCCAACATGGCCAAGATGCTGGCCTCGGAGGCGTCGTGGTTCGCCGCCGACATGGCTGTGCAGACCCATGGCGGTTTCGGGTTCGCCGAGGACTACGACATCGAGCGCAAGTTCCGCGAGACGCGGCTCTATCAGGTGGCGCCGATCTCCACGAACCTGATCCTCAGCCATGTGGCGACACACGTGCTGGGCATGCCCAAGAGCTTCTAGGGGGACGAGTGTACGACCTTCTCAAGGGCCTACGCGTGGTCGAAGGCTCGGCCTTCGTGGCTGGCCCCACCTGCGGCCTGTATCTCGCCCAACTGGGGGCCGAGGTGATCCGGTTCGATAACATTGGCGGCGGCCCTGATTTTGGCCGCTGGCCGCTGACGCCGGGTGGTGACAGCCTCTATTGGGAGGGACTGAACAAGTCCAAGAAGTCGGTCGCGCTCGACCTTGGCCGGCCCGAGGGGCGGGAACTCGCCGCGCGGCTGGCGGCTGCGCCGGGCGACGAGGGCGGGGTGTTCGTCACCAACTTCCCGGTTGAGGGGTTCCTGTCTTACGAAAAACTCAGCGCCTTGCGGCCGGACTTGATCTGCGCGCGCGTGATGGGCTGGGCCGACGGCGGGCCGGCGGTCGACTACACCGTCAACAGCGCCATCGGCGTGCCGATGATGAACGGTCACCCCGACGACCCGCGCCCGGTAAACAACGTGGTGCCGACCTGGGACCTGCTGACTGGCGCCTATGCCGCCTTCGCCCTGGTCTCGGCGCTGCATGCCCGGAGCCGGGACGGCAAGGGTCGCGAGATCCGCATTCCGCTGTCGGACATCGCCGGGTCGACCATGGCCAACCTCGGCTATCTGGCCGAAAGCCTCGCGGGGCCGGACCGGCCGCGGATGGGCAACGACCTATACGGCGCCTTCGGGCGCGATTTCACGCTGAAGGGCGGCCAGCAGATCATGCTGGTGGCGATTACGCCCCGCCAGTGGAAGGGCCTGCTGGCGGTGCTGGAGATCGAAACTCCGGTGGCGGCCTTAGAGGCTGAACTCGGTGTGAGCTTCGCGAGCGACGAGGGGCTGCGGTTCGATCATCGCGGGCGATTGTTCCCGATCTTCGAGGCGGCGTTCGCCCGCAAGACCCTGGATGAGTTGAAGCCGGCCTTTGAGGCGACCGGCGTGTGCTGGGGACCGTATCAGCCGATGAGCGCGGCGGCGCAGGACCCCCGGCTCATCAAGGGTAACCCGGTGTTCAGCGATGTGGTCCACCCCAGTGGGCGAACCTACCCCGCCGCAGGCTTCGCCGGGACGATCCCGCAGGACGCTCGGGCGCCGGCGCGGGCGGCCTCCAAGCTGGGGCAACACACCGACGAGGTCTTGGCGCGGGTGCTGGGGCTGTCCTCAAGTGAAATCGCGCGACTGCATGACGCCGGCGTCGTCGCCGGACCGGAGGGACGATGACCAGCACGATCGAAACGAGCGAGCCTTCGCCAGGCGTCCGGGTTGTGACCCTCTCGCGCCCGGAGGCGGCCAATGCGCTGAATACGGCCATGGGCGAGGAATTGCTGGTGCTGTGGACCACCCTGGCAGCCGATCCGACGATCCGGGTGGCGGTGCTGACCGGCGCCGGCCGGTTCTTCTGCGCCGGGGCGGACCTGAAGGAACGCGATGGCATGAGCGACCAAGCCTGGTCGGATCAGCACGTCATGTTCGAGGCGATGATCCGCGCGCAGTTGGCCTGTTCGTTCCCGATCATCGCGGCGGTGAACGGCGCGGCCATGGGCGGCGGGGCCGAGATGGCGCTGGCCTGCGATTTCGCCTGGGTCGCCGACACCGCCAAGATGGGTCTGCCCGAGGTGGGGCTGGGGATCATTCCGGGGCTTGGCGGGACGCAGTTCGTGACCCGGGCGGTCGGCGAGCGCCGCGCCGCCGAACTGCTGATGTCGGGCCTGCCGGTCGATGCGGCGCAAGCGTTGGAGTTTGGTCTGGTCAATCGGGTCGTTCCAGCCGCCGAGCTGATGACCCAGGTGCTGGAGCGCGCCCAGGTGATCGCCAGCAAGGCGCCGTTGTCGGTCAAGGCGCTGAAGGCCGTGGTGCGCGGCGGGGCCGCCTTGCCGCTCGATCAGGCGATGGAGCTGGAGCTGTCGGAGTACAATCGCCTGTTCCGCACAGCCGATCGCCGCGAAGGCGTGGCGGCGTTCAATCAGAAGCGGGCGGCGGTGTTTCAAGGCGAGTAGGGGGCCGATGCGCCGCTGCGCGTCACCCCCAATTCCACGCCTCTTCTCCTCTCCCCGGTGGGGAGAGGTTGGGTGAGGGGCCTTAGGCGGCGGCGACGAGCTCGCCGCAGACGAAAGCATCTTCGCCGGCGTGGAGCAGGCCGTCGAGGACGTCAGGCAGGTTCTCAGGGCTGACGATCAGCATCATACCGACGCCGCAGTTGAAGGTGCGGCGCAGTTCGTGCTCGGAAATGCCGCCGATCTCGGCCAGCCATTGGAAGACCGGGGGCAGGGCCCAGGCGTCCCAATCGAACTTGGCTTCCAGGCCCTCGGCGATCGCGCGGGGCGGGTTCTCGATCAGGCCGCCGCCGGTGATGTGGGCGGCGCCCTTGATGCGGCCGGCCTTGATCTGAGGCAGCACGCTCTTGATGTAGATGCGGGTCGGAGCCATCAGGGCCTGGGCCAAGGTCTTGCCTTGCGCGAAGGGCGCCGGGGCGTCCCAGGCCAGGCCGGAGCGCTCGACGACGCGACGAACCAGCGAATAGCCGTTCGAGTGCGGGCCCGAGGAGCCGAGGCCGATCAACAGGTCGCCCGGCTTTTGCGTGTCGAGGGTCGGCAGCACCGCCCCGCGCTCGACCGCGCCGACCGAGAAGCCGGCCAGATCGTAGTCGCCATCCGAATACATCCCCGGCATTTCAGCGGTTTCGCCGCCGACCAGAGCTGCGCCAGCCTGCTTACAGCCCTCGGCGATGCCGGCGACCACGCGCGTGGCTTCCTCAACGTTGAGCTTGCCGGTCGCGAAGTAGTCGAGGAACAGTAGCGGCTCGGCGCCCTGGGCCAGGAGGTCGTTGACGCACATCGCGACCAGGTCGATGCCGACCGTGTCGTGCTGGTCGGTGTCGATGGCGATCTTCAGTTTGGTGCCAACGCCGTCGGTCGTCGAGACCAGCAGTGGATCGGCGTAGCCGGCCGCCTTCAGGTCGAATAAGGCGCCGAAACCGCCCAGGGCGGCGTCCGCTCCAGGGCGGCGGGTCGCCTTGGCCAGAGGCTTGATACGCTCGATCAGGTCGTTCCCGGCGTCGATGTCGACGCCCGCCTGGGCGTAGGTGAGGCCATTGGGTCGATCGGTCATGTGACGCCTTTTGGGCTCAGGGGAGGCAGAAATTAACGCCTGCGCGCATCCGGCGCTTGCAGACTCGGGGCTGCGCGAGCGTATAGCTACTTGATGACGCCGATTACAACCACCGCCGAACTCCAGGCGTTCTGCGACAAGATCAAAGGCCAAGCCTTCGTCGCCGTAGACACCGAGTTCATGCGCGAGACCACCTACTGGCCCAAGCTCTGCCTGATCCAGGCTGCAGCCCCCAACGCCGAGGCGGTCATCGACCCCCTCGCCGACGGGCTGGACCTTGAGCCGTTCCTTGAAATCCTGCGCGATCCGAGCATCGAGAAGGTGTTCCACGCCGCCCGCCAGGACGTCGAAATCTTCAATAATCTGAAGGCGATGCCGGTTCCGTTGTTCGACACCCAGGTGGCGGGCATGGCGGCCGGGTTCGGTGAGCAGATCGCCTATGACGCGCTGGTCCGCCAGATGCTGAAGATCGAGATCGACAAGTCCTCGCGCTTCACCGACTGGGCCAGGCGACCGCTGACCGATGCGCAGCTCGTCTACGCCCTGGGCGATGTGACGCACCTGGCCAAGCTCTATCCGATGCTGCGTTCGCGGCTGGAAAAGGAAGGGCGACTGGCCTGGGTCGTTGATGAGATGCGCAGCCTGGCTGATCCCGCGCTCTACGACGTGACGCCGGAGAACGCCTGGAAGCGGCTCAAGCCTCGCCGCCACACCGCGAAGTATCTTGCGGTCTTCAAGGCTGTTGCAGCCTGGCGCGAGCGCACGGCCCAGATCCGGGACCAACCGCGCGGCCGGATCCTCAAGGACGACGCGATCGACGAGGTCGCCACCCAGGCGCCGACCGACGCCGAGGCCCTGGATCGCCTGCGTTCGGTGCCGAAGGGCTTCTCTGGTTCGCGGTTTGGACCCGACCTGCTGGCCGCCGTGCGTGAGGCGCTCAAGGACCCGGAGGCCTACGCCCCGGTGATTGAGCGGACCAAGCATCAGCCGTCTCCGGCGGCAGGCGCGGTCGTGGAACTGCTGAAGGTGCTGCTCAAGGCGCGCTCGGAAGACGCCGGCGTCGCGTCCAAGCTGATTGCGACGATGTCGGACCTTGAGCAGATCGCCAATGACGACAACGCCAAGAGCCAGGCGCTCACCGGCTGGCGTCGCGAGGCGTTCGGCGAGGACGCCCTGCGGCTCAAGCGCGGCGAACTGGCCCTGGTGCTGGACGGAACCCGCGTGCGTGTCGTGGAAGTCCGCCGCGCACCCAAGGCGACCGCCGCCGCGGAATAGCAACAGCGACCTTCCTGGACGGGAAGGCCGCGATCGAAGCTGACAACGGCTCCCTCTGACGAGGGAGCCGTTTTCGTATCAGCAGGCCAAGGCCGGCCGCCTCGCCAGACGTAGGCTGTAGAGCGCCGCGATGATCGCGGCGGCGGGCATGAAGGCGCCGATCCAGGTGACGGCCTGCAAGCCCGGCCCGTGATCAATGACCGTTCCACCGAGCCAGGCGCCCAGCGCGTTGCCGAGATTGAAGGCGGCGATGTTCAGGCTCGAGGCCAAGGTCTGGCCAGCGCCGCCGGCCGCCTCCATCACACGAAGCTGCAAGGGGGCGACCGTTGCGAAGGCCGCGGCGCCGAGCAGACCGGTGAAGATCACCGCGGCGATCTTGTTTTCCAGGAAGAAGGTCATGGCCACCATCACGATGGTCAGGACGGCCAGAGTGCCAAAGAGGGCCGGCGTCAGGGCGCGGTCCGCAAACTTCCCGCCCAGGAAGTTGCCGGCGACCAGACCGCCCCCGAACACCAGCAGGATGGGGGAGACGGCCGCGAGCGGGAAGCCGGTGATCTGGGTCAGGATCGGTTGGATGTAGGTGAAGACCGCAAAGACGCCGCCAAAGCCCAGCACCGTCATCAGCAAGCCGAGCAACACCTGCGGGCGTCTCAGCACCGCCAGTTCCTCGGATAGCGGGCCAACCTCGGGGGCCTGCTTGGCGCGGGGCACGAAGGCGATCAGCACGACGGCGGCGAAGACGCCGATGCCGGCGACGGCCCAGAAGGTCGAGCGCCAGCCGAAGGCCTCGCCCAGCCAGGCGCCGAAGGGCACGCCGACCAAGGTGGCGGCGGTCAGGCCGGTGAACATCAGGGCGATGGCCGAGGCCCGTCGTTCAGCCGGCACGAGACCGGCGGCGACTACCGAACCGACACCGAAGAAGGTGCCGTGGGCCAGGGCGGTGACGACCCGTGCGATCATCAGGGTCTCGTAGGTCGGCGCTACGGCGCAGGCGAGGTTGCCGAGTGTGAAGATGACCATCAGCCAGACCAGCGTGGTCTTCTGGGGCAGGCGGCGGGTGGCGATGGTCAGCAGCGGCGCCCCGGCGAACACGCCGAGCGCATAGCCGGTGATCAGCAGGCCTGCGGCTGAAATGGATACGCCAAGATCGCCGGAGACCTGCATCAGCAGTCCCATGATGACGAACTCGGTCACGCCGATCCCGAAGGCTCCGGCGGTGAGGGCGTAGAGGGCGAGGGGCAAGGGAAAGGCTCCGGAGCAGGGCGTGGTCCCGGCTAGATGGCGCCATTTGCATCGATGAATTAGAGTGCCGCCTGGAACATCAGATGTGAGTTGAATTCCAAGATGGCGCGATCGGAGGTCAATCGCTCGACCGAAATGGAAGTCTTCGTCCGCGTGGTCGAGACCGGAGGGTTGTCGGCCGCGGCCCGCGCCCTGCGGATCACGCCCTCCGCTGTCAGCAAGCTGATCGCACGACTGGAGGCTCGGCTGGGCGCGAGGTTGCTCAACCGCTCGACCCGCAAACTACAACTGACGCCGGAAGGCGCGGCCTTCTATGCCCGATCAGTGCAGGTGCTGGCCGATATCGATGAGGCCGAGCGCGAGGTGACGGCCGGCGCCGCGCCACGCGGCCGGGTGCGGGTGAACAGCGTGGTCGACCTGGGGCGCAATCTGTTGCTGCCGCTCGTGCCCGATTTCCTCGCCAAACACCCTGACGTGACTTTGGACCTCGTCTTCACCGATCAGGTCGTGGACTTGCTGAACGAGCGGGCCGATGTCGCGATCCGGGTCGGCAACCTGCAGTCCTCAAGCCTGATGGCGCGAAAGCTCGGGGAAAGCCGGGCGGTCGTGGTGGCTTCGCCGGACTATCTCGCGCGGCGGGGCATACCCATGACGCTGCAGGACCTGACCCAGCATGATCAACTCGACTTCAACTTCACGCGCAGCGTCCGCAACTGGCCGTTCTTGGGGCCCGACGGGGAGGTGACCTATCTGCCCGGCGTGGCGGCAGTGCAGGTCGGGGATGGGGAGAGCCTGCGCAAATTGGCGCTGGCTGGAGCCGGACTAGCGCGGATGAGCGCCTTTTCGGCCGCGCGCGACATCGCCGCGGGGCGGCTGGTCCCGGTGCTGGAGGCGTTCAATCCCGGCGATGTGCTGGAGGTCCACGTGGTGTTCCTAGGGCAGGGAGGGCATCTGCCAGCCCGGGTAAGGGCGTTCATCGACTTCCTGGTGGAAAACCTGCTACTGCCAAGCTGGAGCCCGGAGCATTAGGTGCACGAAGCTGTGGATAAGTCTGGCGGGTTGCTGGCGTTCGAGTACCGGTGTTCTTCCACTGAGTTTTGCACCGGTTGTCCACTGGGCGCCGGCTGGTGGACGCTCAAGCGCGCTTGCCAGCTGAGCTGATCGGCGCGAGCCTTCAATTGTCGAAAGGAACTGCCGCGCGGGAGACCTGGGAGACCAGACCACCAGCAAGCAGAAGGCTCCAAGAGCAAGGCCCCAGGGGCAACCCGGACGCCGAACTTGAAAGGGTCACGACGACGAAGACGGCCAGCTAGGGCGACCTCGCGAACCGAACACGTCGAAGACCTTGAGACCCTCAGGCTGCAGAGCCTGGATGAGAAGGCGACGTAGCGGGAAACCGCCGCGCCGCCTTCTTGCTATCTGGACCTACTTCTTCGGCTCGGTCAGCGCCTTGTAGACCAGCGGGTACGAGAGAGAGCGGACGTCCGGCGTATCGCGGCCCGGGATTGAACCATTGAGATTCTGGATCATGCCCACGAACACCAGGTCGTTGGTGGGGTCGATCCAGAACCAGGTGCCGAAAGCCCCGCCCCAGTAGTAGCTGTCCTTGCCTTGCGGGGTCTTGGCCTTGGCGGGATCGAGGATCACCGCGAAGTCCATTCCGAACCCGACGCCATCCATGCTGGGGCCATAGAGGTCGACCTGGACGCCGTCGTTCAGCACGTTCTGGCGCATCAGCTTGACGGTTTCTGGCTTCAGGATGCGCGCGCCATCCAACTCGCCGCCGTTCAACAGCATCTGGGAGAAGCGCCAGTAGTCCTCAGTGGTGGAAAGCAGGCCGCCCGAGCCTGACAGAAGCACAGGCTTCACCGAGGCGTTGATCGGGTTGGGCGGGGCGATCAGCTTCTTCTCGGCGTCATAGCTATGGATGGCGCTGACGCGCGGCAGCTTGTCGGCGGCGACCGCAAATCCGGTGTCTGGCATCTTCAGCGGATCGAAGATGCGGGTCTGGAAGAAGACATCGAGCGGCTGGCCGGAAAGTTTCTCGACCAGATAACCCTGGATGTTGACGCTGGGGCCATAGCGCCAGTCGGTCCCCGGCTGGGTGGCGAGCGGCAGCTTGGCCAGCTTGTCGATCATCGTCTGCAGCGGTTGGTCGCGGTCGGTCACATCGGGCGCATAGCCGCTTGAGACGTCGAATCCGGCCGTATGGCTCATCAGCTCGCGCATGGTCATCGGATGAGCTTGAGCGACCAGAGTCCCGTCGGGGCCCTTGACCTTCAGGTTGGCGAACTCGGGAATGAACTTGGCGACAGGGTCGTCCAGCTTCCACTTGCCCTCTTCGAAGAGGATCATCATCGCCACACCGGTGACCGGCTTGGTCATCGAGGCGATGCGGAAGATCGTGTCGCGCTGCATCGGCGCCTTGGAATTCACGTCCTGAACGCCATAGGCGTCGAAGTGAACCACCTTTCCGTGGCGAGCGACCAGTGTGGTGACGCCGGCGAGGCGGCCCTGGTCCACGAGGCCGTGCATCGCCTGATCGACGCCCTTCAGCTCCTGCGCCGACATGCCGACCGAGGCCGGGGCGGCGAGCTTCACCTCTGCGTGGACCGGGAGTGCGAGGAGCGCGGCGCTCGCGAAAAGGCCGGCCAGCAGGCCTTGGCGTGTCAGCGTCATGGATATCCCCCGAAATGGATTCGTTCTTGTTGAGCCCATTCTAGGTCGGGGTATGGGCGGCGCCTAGGGCAGGGCCAGCGCCTTGCGCATGACCTCGAACACCGCCGGATGGTCCATCAGGCCATGGATGCCCTGCGAACCGGGGCCTGTGGCGTAGGTGGCGATGTCCTCGCCGGTATGGGCGGCGCTGTAGAGGGGGACGGCGGCGAAGGTGCGAAGGTCGGGATCGGCGGTGTCGACGCCGGTCGGGTCGGGACGGAGCTCGCCCACCGGCGCGGCGCCAGGACCGCTGGCGTACATCAGGATCGGAATGGCCTTGCCGTCGAGCGCCTTGGCCGGGTCGTCTTCGTTGCCGGGCAGCAGGCCGAGGATCGAGGTTTGGCGGTCGCCGCCGTTAATCGTCAGCCCATGGCTGTGATCGGCGGTGACGATGATCAGGGTGTCCTTTGGATCGGTCATGGCCTGGGCCGCGGCCACCGCCTTGGCGAGCTCGACCGTCTCGTTGAGGGCCTCTTGAGCCAGGCTCATGTGATGAGCCTTGTCGATCAGCGCGCCCTCGACCATCAGGAAGTAGCCCTGCTTGCTCTGCGACAGGACTTCGATGGCCTTGACGGTCATCTCGATCAGGCGCGGCGCATCCGTCTGCGTGGCGGTGCGGGAGTTCTCGCGCATCATGTTCCCTGGCGCAAACAGGCCGAGCAGGCGCTTGGCGCTTTTGGGGACCGAGGCCAGGTCTGTTCCGGTCTTCACATAGGTCCCGCCGCTGGCGCGCCATTCGGCGGTCAGGTCACGGCCGTCAAGCCGCTTGCCGTCACGCTCGGTGGGGATAAAAGCGGCTTCGCCGCCGCCCAGCATGACGTCAAGCTGCAGAGCCTTGGGGCCATCCAGCATTTGCCGGGCGATGTCCTTGCAACCAGCCGCCACAGCTTCCGGCGGCAAGTCGGCGTCCGACTGCCATTGGCGCGACGGCGTATGGGCGTAGAGCGAAGCTGGCGTCGCGTCAGTGATCGCGGCGGTCGACACCACCCCGGTCGCTAGACCCTTCTTGCGAGCCATTTCAGCCAGGGTGGGAACGGTGGAGCCCGTGACCGAGGCGCAGTCGCCGCGCCGGACCTTGTCGTCGACGCCGAGCGCGCCGTTCAAGGTTCGGCGCCCCGTGAGGATCGCCGAAGCGCCGGCCGCTGAGTCGGTCACCAGACTGTCAGCCGAATAGGTCCGCACCAGGCCAAGTTGCGGAAAGGCTTCGAACGAGAGGCGGTTGGAGGCGCCGTCGGCGCCTCGTTGCTGCGCCTCATAGATGCGCGCGGCGGTGAGCGTCGCCACGCCCATGCCGTCGCCAATGAACAAGATCACGTTCTTGGCGCGTTCAGCGGCGCTGGCCGGAACGGCCAAGGCGCAAATGGCGGCGCTGAGCATCAGAGCTACCGACCTATGTCGGGTCCGCGACCAAGTCATTTCGCCCATCACCACAAACTCCACTGACGCACTGCTTGGCCGCCAATGGGGCGGCGGCCTCTTGGGCGCGTTCATCGGCGGCGTTCGTCACGTGGGCATGAAGGCTGGATGTCGGTTTGATGTCAGGGCGCGCTTGGTGGCCGCTACGGCAGGCGCCCTAACCTGATGGCCTGCAGGTCCAGTGAGGTGGTGATGGTCAAGATTGTCAGGATTGGCGGAGCCGGCGGCTTCCTCGGCGACTCCTCGGTGGCGGCGCCGCAGCTGCTGAAGGGCGGACGTCTCGACTACATGATCCTCGACTATCTGGCCGAGGCGACGATGTCGTCCTTGGGCCAACTGAAGGCCGCGCGGCCCGACCAGGGCTATGCTCGTGACTTCACCGAGTGGGTCTGGAAGGACAACCTTCACGAACTGAAGGCTCAAGGGGTCAAAATCGTCACCAACGCCGGCGGGCTGAATCCGCGGGCTTGCCGGGCCCGGATGGAGGAACTGGCGGCCGCCGCTGGTCTCAGCTTCAAGATCGCTGTGGTCGAGGGCGACGATCTGATGGACCGCCTGGGCGAGCTGGCTGGGCGCGGATTGACCGAGATGTTCACCGACGCCGAGTTCCCCGACCCTAAGCGGGTGTTCACCGCCAACGCCTATTTCGGCGGTCGCCCGATCGCCGAGGCCCTCGCGGCCGGCGCGGACATGGTGATCACCGGGCGGGTGGTCGACAGCGCCCTGGCGTTGGGGCCGCTGATGCACGAGTTCGGTTGGGTTGAGACTGACCACGACCTGCTGTCGGCCGGTTCGTTGGCGGGACACGTCATCGAGTGCGGCGCTCAGGCGACGGGCGGTCTGTTCACCGATTGGGAGGATGTGCCTGACTGGGCGCATATCGGCTACCCCGTGATTGAGTGCCACGCCGACGGCGGCTTTGTAGTGTGCAAACCTCCCGGCACTGGCGGTTTGGTGTCGCCGGCCGCAGTGGCCGAGCAGATCCTCTACGAAGTCGGCGATCCTCAGGGCTACGCCTTGCCAGACGTAGTCTGCGATTTCACCCAGGTGAAGGTCGAGAGCGTAGGCGAAAACCGGGTGCGGGTTACGGGCGCGAAGGGCTATCCGCCGAGCGGAGCGTACAAGGTCTGCATCACCTTCGAGGACGGCTACCGGTTCATCGGCGCAATGCCGGTGGTCGGTCGCGATGCAGCCCGTAAGGCCGAGCGGCAAGCCGAGGCTCTGCTCGAGCGACTGTCCGAGATGCTGCGTGGGCGCAACCTGCCGCCCATCCGTGACCATCGCATCGAACTACTGGGAGCCGAGGCTTCCTACGGGGCCCAGGCCCGGCCCGAGGCTAGGGCCGTGCGCGAGGTTGTCGCGCGAGTGGGCGCCGAGCATGAGAGTGCTGAAGCTCTTGGGCTGCTGGCTCGCGAATTCGCCTCGCCTACGACGTCGATGAGCGTCGGCTCCACGGGCTGGTTCGGCGGCGCGCCCACCATCACGCCCGTTGCTCGAGTTTACTCGGTGTTGCTGCCGCGTGGCGAGGTTTCGGCCTTCGTGAGCCTGGGCGACGTAACCCGGGAAGTCGAGATCGCGCCGCCCTCAACGGCATTCGATCCGGGGCAGGTCGTCCGTCCGGCGGTTGCCGGGCCCCCTGAGGTCAACGGCGAACTGGTGCGCCGGCCGCTGATCGAACTGGCTTGGGCGAGGTCGGGCGACAAGGGCGACGCCTTCAACATCGGCGTCATCGCCCGCAAGCCGGAATATCTGCCCTGGATCCGGCGCGGATTGGAGCCCGGGGCGGTCCAAGCCTTCTTCGCCCATGAGTTCGAAGGGGCGAAGGCGCCCAAGGTGCTTTGCTACGAACTGCCAGGGTTGGAAGCGATCAACCTCCACTGCATCCAGGCGCTGGGCGGCGGGCAATTCTCAAGCCTGCGGCTCGATCCGCTGGCCAAAGGGAAAGCCCAGCAGCTGCTGGATATGGAAATCGAAGTGCCGGCGGATTTGGTGGCCGCCTAGGTCTCAGCGGCCGCGTCTTGGGCGCGGCGAGCGGCCTCGATCGCGCCAGCGATCGCCGCTCGGGCCTGCGGGCTATTGCGCCAGCACGTCGAGCCCAGTTGCGCGGAGGCGGCGACGCGCAGTGCGGCGGCATCCTGCTGCGCCAGGGTGGCGAGATCCTCGACCCCCATTTCCTCCAGCCGTTGCACGACCGTGGGCCCGACGCCCTTCACCGCGAGCAGTATGGTCCTTTCGAGTGATGAAAAAGCCATGCTGACTCCGGGGCGCCGCCTAGCCCAACTGCAGCTTGAGCTTCAGGGCCTGGGCCAGTGTCTGGGCGCGTTTCGCGGTTTGCTCGCCGAGGAGCATATCCGACCAGCCGTCCTGCGCCCGCAGGATGAGGCGATCGCCTTCGATGGTCAGCGTCGAATGGCCGAGCAGGCTGGCGTTGCGGCCGGAGAGATCGCAGCCGAGCCGAATGGCCGAGCCAAGCGCGCGTGCGCGCTGACGGCGCTCCACCGACAGCACCTTGGACACGGTGCCGGGCTCGGGCGTCGCTGGGGCCGACGAGTGTCGGGCGAATGCGGCGCAGGCCAGGAAGGCGCGCTCGGGATGGTTCATGCCGGCGATCGGCGCGCGCAGAACCTGCTCGAACGCGAGTTCGCCGCGATGGTCCGGGTGCAGCCGCGCCCCGAGATCGGCCAGGCGACAAGCAGCGGCAGTGAGGATGGGTTCGCGCGCGCCGAAGACCGGCGCCAGCCGGCTGAAGGCCGGATCAAGCCAATCGTGCAGAGCCATGCCCAGGTCGCAGGAGAGGCCACGCACCGTGGTCAGGGCTTCGCACCCTTCGATCAGCGGGTCTTGGGCTGCTTCTCCAGGCGGCATCGCCTCCAGCAGCAGGCCCTCGCGCAAGCCGTAGGCGGAGATGACGATACGCTCGATGCCAAGGCGTTCGATCAGGGTGTCCAGCACCAGGGCGGAATAGGGCAGGGTGTCGAAGCGCTTCTTCGACAGGCCCTGCATCCGTTCCAACGAGGCCTTCGACTGACGGGCGACGAAGCGGGCGACGTCGACGGCGTCGGATCGGTTCATCTCATACTGGTGGGCGACGCGCAGCGGGTAGTCGGCCATCTCCATGTGCAGGAGAGCCAGGTTGCGCCAGGCGCCGCCGACGGCATGGAATTCGCGGGTCCGGAAGCGGACGCCGGCGTTGTCGATGCGGGTGTCGATCACCTTGCGCATCTTGTCGATGTCGAGCGGTTTGGGGGCCCCGAGCGCGAAGGGACCGAGCGGCAGGGTGACCCCGTCGCGCGGCGCGCCGCGGTCGAGGTGCACGAGCTCCAAGCTGGAACCGCCCATGTCGCCGACGACGCCGGCGGCGTCAGGCTGCCCGGCCAACACGCCCAGGGCGGCGTAGCGCGCCTCCTCGACGCCAGATAGGACGCGCAGCCGCAGTCCGGTTTCCATTTCCACCCGGGCGAGGAAGGTTGGCCCATCGGAAGCCTCGCGCACGGCGGCGGTGGCGACGGCGAAGATGTCGGTTCGGTTCCATCCGCTGAGCGCGGCGCGGAAGCGTCGCAGGGCGAGGAGAGCCGTCTCGATCCCGTCGGGCGACAGGCGGCCGGTCGCGGGAAGGTCGCGGCCGAGGCCGGCCAACGCCTTCTCGTTGAAGACGGTCCAGATCGCGCGCCCTTCGAGCCGGTAGATCACCAGGCGCACGGAGTTGGATCCGACGTCGATGACGGCGGTCTGACGGGAACCTAGGTCCTTGAAAGCTCCAGGACCGGGATCGGGGGTAAGGGCCCGGCTATCCGCGCGGGGCCACATGATCGATCGCGCGCGGCATGTCCTTCACCTTCTGTCCCCGGCCCGACAGGCTGGGATTGGTCATGAAGTACTCGTGCGCGGAAAAAGCGCCCGGGTGATCCCATGATGGATCGCGGGTATAGCGGCCGTCCGCGTCGAGCGTCCAGCTTTGCGCTTCGTCCTTGAGATTAGCCACCATGATCTGCTGCAGGACCTGCTGATGGACCGTGGGGTTCTCCACAGGCGTCAGGCACTCCACGCGGCGGTCTAGATTGCGCGGCATCCAGTCGGCCGACGAGATGAAGACTCGGTTTTCCGCCGATGGCATGGGCGCGCCATTGCCGAAGGCCACGATCCTGGCGTGTTCCAGGAAACGGCCGACGATCGACTTGACCCGGATGTTCTCCGAGAGGCCCGGAACGCCCGGCCGCAGGCAGCAGATGCCGCGAATGACGAGATCGATGGAGACCCCGGCCTGACTGGCCTCGTAGAGGGCGTCGATGATGACTGGATCGACCAGCGAGTTCAGCTTGGCCCAGATGGCGGCAGGCTTGCCGGCATGGGCGTTCTGCACCTCCCGCATGATGTAGGTCAGCAGGTCAGCCTTCATCGTCAGCGGGGAGGGCGAAAGCTTCTCCAGCCCGTCAGGGCGTGCATAGCCGGTGATGAAGTTGAATAGCCGGGCGCTATCGCGGCCCATGGCTGGATCGCAGGTGAACAGCGACAGGTCGGTATAGATCCGCGCAGTGACCGGGTGATAGTTCCCAGTCCCGAAGTGGCAGTAGGTGCGAAGCGTGTCGCCTTCCTTCCGCACCACCATCGATAGCTTGGCGTGGGTCTTGTATTCGACGAAGCCGAAGACGACGTGGACCCCGGCGCGTTCCAGGTCGCGCGCCCATTTCAGGTTCGCTTCCTCGTCGAAGCGAGCCTTGATCTCGACCAGAGCGGTGACGTTCTTGCCGTTCTCGGCCGCTTCAATGAGGGCGGCGATGATCGGACTGTCGGACGAGGTCCGATAGAGCGTTTGCTTGATCGCCAGGACGTTCGGGTCACGCGCCGCCTGACGCAGGAACTGGACCACCACATCGAAGCTTTCGAAGGGGTGGTGGACCAGGATGTCCTTGTCGCGGATGGCCGCAAAGCAGTCGCCGCCATGGTCGCGGATCCGCTCTGGGAAGCGGGCCTCGAACGGCTTGAATTTCAGGTCGGGACGATTGGCCGGAATAAGCTGGCTCAGTTCGTCGAGGCCCAGCAGGCCGTCGATGAGGATCAGGTCCTCTTCCTTGGCGTGCAGGTTTTCAACGATGAAGGAGCGCAGTTCCTCGGGCATGCCGGCCTCGAGTTCGACCCGGACGACCGAGCCGAGACGGCGCTGCTTCAGCCGCACCTCGAACTCACGAACCAGGTCTTCGGCCTCTTCCTCGATTTCCACGTCGCTGTCGCGGATCAGGCGGAAGACGCCTCTCGCCTCGACTTCGCTGTCGGGGAAGAGATGATCGAGGAAGAGCGCGGTCATGCTCTCCAGGCTGATGAACCGGCGTTCGGGACGCTTTCGCCGGCTAGGCGCGGCGGGCAGTTCCCAGAACCGCGCGACCTGCGCCGGGATCGGCACCAGGGCGTACATAAGACGGCCGTCTGAGACCCGCTTCAGCTTCAGCACGAGGCAGAACGCCAGGTTGGGGATGAACGGGAATGGGTGCGCCGGATCGATGGCGAGCGGCGTCAGCACCGGGAAGACGCGCGTGATGAAGGTCGCCTCAAGGGCCTGCTTCTCGGCCGGCGTGACTTGGCCGGAATTCACGACCGTCAGGCCTTCGCCAGCCAGTTCCTCGCGCAGCCGGCGCCACTGGGCCTGCTGGTCGGCCATCAGGTTGGCCGCCTCTGCGTTTACGCGAAGAAGCTGTTCGACGGGGGTGAGGCCGTCTTGGGACACGACCCGCAGGTCTTCGCGAGCCTGGGCCTTCAGGCCCGCCACGCGGACCATGTAGAATTCATCGAGGTTGTTGGCCGAGATCGACAGAAACCGCAGCCGCTCGAGCAGCGGGTGCCTAGGGTTCTTGCTCTCGTCGAGCACGCGCTCGTTGAAGGCGAGCCAGGATATCTCGCGATTGAAGAAGCGCTCGGGCGAGCCGATCAGCTCGTGGTCGAGCGCCAGAGGCGCCGCATCGGCAGGCCGCAGACCAGGGGCGGCGTAGGTCATGATTTCAGCGTCCGTAGGCATGAGTTGGTTCTGGACCAACCCGAAATGTGCCACAAGTCATCCATCGAAAAGATCAAGATTCTCGGTATCATCTTCAAGAATCTGTCGCGCAAGTATGCGCGAAATAGGGCGTTGTTCATCGTCCGCGGCTTCGTCCAGCCGCTTCACGATTTCGCGCGCATAGGGGATCGACCTCTCCATGCGGCGCAGCAGGTAGGGATAGACCTCCTTCGGCGCGCGAATGCTCCGTTCGCGGAAGAATTTCTTCAGGACGCCTTCCAGGACTTCGTCGTCCGGTTCCTCAATCTCGGCCACCAGCAGCGCGTTGAGACGTGAGCGCAGGTCCGGCAATTCTGTTCGCCAGGCCGCCGGCGCCTCGCGTGCGGTCAGCAGCAGTCCGCCGCCCTCGCGCCCGGCCATGTTGATCAGGTGGAACAGGGCCTCGTCGTCGACGCCTTGATCTATGTCTTCCAGCAAGACCGGGCGGCCTGCCGCGGCCGCGATGTCGGGCGAACTTCGCTCCAGGACGACGGCTCCTGCGCGCGCGGCCCATTCGCGTGCGAGATGCGTCTTGCCGCTGCCGATCGGTCCAAATAGCGCCAAGGCCCCGCCAGGCCACTTCGGCCAGAGGTCGAGCGCGGCGATCGCCTGGGCGTTGGACGGGCCTTTGACGAAATCCCGGCGTGCGAAAGAGACCGGACGCCGGAGTTCCAGGCGCAATTGCCGTGTCATGCGTCTGGTCCAACCAACTGAAACACGAGGGCAGTTTACCAAGTCGGCGAGGTCCGGTCGATGTACTCGCGGTGGGGGCTTGGGGATGACTTGTCGAAACCGAGGACAACTTGGGCGCCAATCCCCTGGGGCGCCGCACCGGGAATATTCGGCCAGCCACATCAGGTCTTGGCCTGAGGTCGAGGGGACGATTGTGGGCCAGGGTGCCGCGAGCACCTGGAGGTCCCAATGCCCGCTGCCGAGCATGACATTTCGCGAACGATCCTGCCGATCCCGGACAAGAAGTTCGTGGGTCTGACGACCTATGACGCCAAGGATCCGAACACCAAATATCCGCCGATCACGCCGCTTCGACCACCGAAGGGCGCGCCGAACGTGCTGATCGTGTTGATCGACGACGTCGGCTTCGGCGCGTCGTCGGCCTTTGGCGGACCTTGTCATACGCCCAACGCCGAGCGGTTGGCGGCCGGGGGGCTGAAGTACAATCGCTTCCACACCACCGCGCTTTGCTCGCCGACCCGCCAGGCTTTGCTGACCGGCCGCAACCACCATTCGGTGGGGATGGGCGCGATCACCGAGATGGCGACCTCGGCTCCAGGGAACAGCTCGATCCGGCCGAAGGAGAAGACCGCCTTGGCCGAAATCTTGAAGCTCAACGGCTATTCGACGGCCCAGTTCGGCAAGTGCCACGAAGTTCCTCTGTGGGAGGTCACCCCGGTTGGGCCCTTCAACCAATGGCCGACCGGATCCGGCTTCGAGCATTTCTACGGCTTCGTCGGCGGCGAGGCGAACCAGTACTACCCGGGACTGTACGAGGGCACGACGGCGGTCGAGCCGCCGACGACCCCGGAGGAGGGCTACACGCTCACAGAAGATCTGGCGAACCGGGCCATCACGTGGGTGCGTCAGCAGAAGGCGCTGATGCCGGACAAGCCGTTCTTCATGTACTTCGCGCCCGGCGCCACCCACGCGCCGCACCATGTGCCCAAGGCTTGGTCGGACAAGTACAAGGGCAAGTTCGACGGCGGCTGGGACAAGCTGCGCGAGGAAACGATCGCTCGGCAGAAGAAGTTGGGTGTCATCCCACAGGACGCTGAGCTGACCGCCCGCCACGCCGAAATCCCGGCTTGGGACGACATGCCGGACGACCTGAAGCCCGTGCTGGCCCGTCAGATGGAAATCTATGCGGGGTTCATGGAGCAGGCCGATCACGAGATCGGGCGACTGTTCGCGGCGCTGGACGACCTGGGAGTCGCCGACGATACGCTGATTTATCTGATCATTGGCGACAACGGAGCCTCGGCCGAGGGCACGCTGAACGGGTGCTTCAATGAGATGACCACCTTGAACGGCCTGCCGGGGATCGAGACGACAGAGTTCCTACTCAGCAAGATCGACGACTTCGGGACCCCCAAGGCCTACAACCATTACGCCGTCGGTTGGGCTCACGCGCTGTGCGCGCCGTATCAGTGGACCAAGCAGGTCGCCTCGCACTGGGGCGGCACGCGAAATGGGACCATCGTCCATTGGCCGAACGGCATCAAAGCCAAGGGCGAAGTCCGCAGCCAATTCCATCATGTGATTGATGTCGCCAAGACCATCCTGGATGTCGCTGGCCTGCCGGAGCCGACCATCGTCAACAGCATCTTCCAGGCCCCACTGGAAGGCGTCAGCATGGCTACGACCTTCAACGATCCGAAGGCGCCCGAGACCCACGAGGTCCAGTACTTCGAGATGATGGGCAATCGCGGCATCTATCATCAGGGTTGGACCGCGGCGACCAAGCACCGCACGCCCTGGAAGGCCGATACCCCGCCACCGTTCGCTGATGATGTCTGGGAACTCTACGGCCCTGACGACTGGACGCAGAGTAAGGATATCTCTGCCCAGAACCCCGAAAAGCTGGCCGAACTCCAGCGCCTGTGGCTGATGGAGGCGGTCAAGTACAACGTGGTGCCGCTGGATGACCGGGGCTTTGAGAGGGTCAATCCGGACATCGCCGGGCGTCCTCAGTTGATCACCGGCAATTCCCAATTGTTGTTCCCTGGCATGCGGGTGGCGGAAGGCTGCGTGCTCACGCTCAAGAACAAGTCCCACGCGGTGACGGCCGATCTCACCGTTCCCGAAGGCGGCGCGGAGGGCGTGATCATCACCCAAGGCGGGGAGGCGGGCGGCTGGGTGCTGTACGCCAAGGGGGGCAAGCTCAAGTACTGCTACAACTTCTTTGGCATCGACTATTTCATCACCGAGTCGGACGCGGCGATTCCGCCGGGGGCCCATCAGGTCCGCATGGAGTTCAAGTACGACGGCGGCGGCCTGGCGAAAGGCGGCGACGTCGCCCTGTTCTTCGACGGCAAGCCGGCCGGAAAGGGGCGCGTGGATAGGACCCAACCCATGGGCTATTCGGCCGACGAGGCATGCGATGTGGGCAAGGACACCGGTTCGCCGGCGTCACCCGAATACGGGCCCCGCGACAACGCCTTTAACGGTGACATCGCGTGGGTTCAGATCGACATCGGTGACGATGACCATAGCCATCTGATCACCCCTGAAGACCGATTGAAGCTGGCTATGGCCAAGCAGTAGAGCGCTTTTCGCGGTTCGCGAGACTGTCTCGCGAACCGCGCGCTTACGTCTCGATCGGGCGGACCCGGTCGCGAGCTGACATCAGCGACCAGCCCTCAGGCCGCAAAAGTTCGATGGGCGAGAAGCGGACCTTGTAGTCCATCTTCTCCGAGCCCCGGACCCAGTAGCCCAGATAGACATAGGGAATCTCGGTCAGGCAGGCCTGGACGACGTGGTCGAGGATCACGAACGAGCCAAGGCTGCGTTTGCCCATGGTCGGGTCATAGAACGAATATACCAGGCTGAGGCCGTCGCTCATCAGGTCGACAAGGGCGCAGGCGATCAGGTCCCCCGGACCGCCATCCTTGGACCGCAGACGGTACTCGATGATGTGGGTGCGGACCGCCGTATCCTCGACCATGGCGACATAGTCGGGCCAGGTCATCTCGGCCATGCCGCCGTCGGCGTGGCGGGTCAGCAGGTATCTGCGGAGCAGGTCGAACTGCTCCATCGTGGCCTCGGCCTCGACCAAATGGCGCTCAAGGTCTTCATTGCGCGCCAGGACGCGTCGTTCCGAGCGCGAAAAGGCGTAGTCCTTGGCCGGAATGCGGGCGGAGACGCAGGCCGAGCAGCTTTCGCACGCCGGGCGATAGGCGATGTTCTGCGATCGCCGGAAACCCACCTGCGTAAGGCTGTCATTGACGTTAGCGCCATCCGACAGCGGCAAGTGCGCGAACACCTTCCGTTCGTGCCGGTCCGGCAGGTATGGGTACGGGCTCGGCGCTGTCAGGAAGAACCTGAGTTGTCGTGTCGGAAAGTGCTGCGTCACGGACTTGCGATCGCTTTCGAACCACTGCGCCTGGGGAGATTAGGCGTCATGGAAAGCTCAGGCGCAAGGTCCCAAAATGTCAGTCCTCAGGTTCCGTCACTGCAGCCCGTGGTTCGGCGGCAAAACGGGGGCCTCGCGCAGCAGTACGATGGCGATGCGGCGGTTGCCGGCGAGGGTTGGATCATCAGGGTACAGCGGTTCGGAGTTGGCCTTGCCGGACACCTGGTAGACGCGGTCTGGATCGACGCCTGCCGATTGGAGCACGCGGCGTGAAGCGTCAGCGCGGGCCGCCGACAACTGCCAATCGCCATCAGGCTTGGCGCCGTCCACCGAAGCGTTGGTGTGGCCGGCGATGCTGACGCGATTGGGCAGTTGATTCACGATCTTGGCGACGGCGCGCAGCAGCAGCTTGGCGCGGTCGTTGGGTTCGGCGCGGCCGGTTGCGAACATGGCGCGGCCCTCCTGATCCACGAGCTGGATGCGCAGGCCCTCGGGGGTCTGGTCGATCAGGATGTTCTTCGAGAGCTCGGCCAGCTCGGGCATGTCCTGCAGCGCCTGGCGCAAGGATTGGGCGGCCGAGGCGAAGGCGGCCTGTTCGCGCTGGAGAAGGGCCTCACGCAAGGCCTCGGTGGAGGCTTCCGGCGACATTTCCTTGGCCGCGTCTTGCTGGGAGCCGTCGTTCGGATTGGGCGATTCCGGGGCCATCTGTTCGATGATCGCCTGGGAACCTGCGCCCTGAGCGCCGTCTTCGCCAAGGGCGGTGCCGCCCAGGATGCCGCCGGAGCCGGATGTGGATTCAGAGATGCTGGCCGGCGCGAAGTAGTCGGCGATGCCGCGCTTCTGCTCGGGGCTGGTGGTGTTGATCAGCCACATAAGGAGGAAGAAGGCCATCATCGCGGTGACGAAGTCGGCATAGGCCACCTTCCAGGCGCCGCCATGGTGAGCGTGCCCCGCGGCCTTCTTGACCTTCTTGATCAGGATAGGCGCTTCGCCCATCGCCATGTTCAAACCCCGTCAGCCCGACTCCAGCGGAGATTGGCGCGGGGCCCGTTAAGATGACGTTGAGTTGAGAGAAGGATGTGCGGATGAAAGTCGCTTTCGCGGGCCTGGGCGTAATGGGCTTTCCCATGGCCGGTCATCTGGCCAAGGCTGGCCACGACGTCTCGGTGTTTAATCGGAGCCCGGAAAAGGCCCAACGCTGGGTCGCGGCGCACGGCGGGCGTGCAGGAGCTACCGCGGCCCAAGCGGCGCAGGGGGCTGAGATCGTCTTCCTGTGCGTCGGGAATGACGACGACGTGCGCGGGGTCGTGGCGGACATCTTGCCGGTGATGGCGGCCGGCGGCGTTGTCGTCGATCACACCACCACCTCGGCCAAGGTCGCGCGCGAAATGGCGGCCCTAGCCGCCGAGAGCGGGCGTTGGTTCATCGACGCTCCGGTTTCGGGGGGGCAGGCCGGTGCGGAGAATGGCCAGCTGACCGTGATGTGCGGCGGTGAGGCCGGCGCCTACGCTCGCGCTGAGCCGGTGATCGCAGCCTTCGCCAAGGCTTCGCGGTTGATGGGCGGGCCGGGCGCAGGCCAACTGACCAAGATGGTCAACCAGATCTGCATCGCCGGGATCGTCCAGGGCTTGGCCGAGGGCATGCACTTCGCCAAGCGCGCCGGGCTGGATCCGCTGGAGGTGGCGGCGGCGATCTCGAAAGGCGCCGCCCAGTCCTGGCAGATGGACAATCGCTGGGGAACGATGGCGCAAGGCGAGTTCGACTTCGGGTTCGCCGTCGATTGGATGCGCAAGGATCTGGGCCTGGTGCTCGACGAGGCGCAGGCCAACGGCGCCAAGCTCGACCTGACCGCGCTGGTGGACGGCTACTACGCTGAGGTCCAGGCGATGGGCGGAAACCGCTGGGACACCTCAAGCTTGGTGGCGCGGTTGGAAAAGTAGTCCGCCTGCCATCGTCTCGTCGTCGTCCGGATCATCGTTCAGAGGACCGGATGACGATGCGGGTTCATGTCGCCATTAGTCGTGGCAGCACCTGCCGCTCCAACAGCGGCGCGAACCGCACGCTGGGCGGGGACTTCGGGTCGACCCAGAGCAGTTCCTCGATCTCGGCCTTGGCGACCGCGTCGCCGGCCACGACCGCCAGATAGATAGAGCCATAGACGCGGGTCTCGGGCTCGTTGGCGGCTGGCGCATCGAACGTGCCGAGATGGTCGGCGGTGATCAGGTCGCAGCCGATCTCCTCGCTCAATTCACGCGACAGGGCGGCGATGTCGCTTTCGCCGGCCTCCCGCTTGCCGCCGGGCAGCATGAAGGCGGTTGTGCCGCGCTTGCGGACGGTCAGGATGCGGCCGCCGACGTCACGAATGACCCCGGCGACGATCTCTACAGCTTTCACGCGCCGAGCATCTTCGCCGCGCGCGGCGCGAAGTAGGTGATGACGCCGGCGGCGCCGGCGCGCTTGAACGCTCCCAGACTTTCCAGGATCGCGCGCTCCTCATCGATCCAGCCGTTCTGGGCGGCGGCCATGATCATCGCGTATTCGCCCGAAACCTGGAACGCGAAGGTCGGCATCTGGAAGGTTTCGACCACGCGGCTGACGATATCGAGATAGGGCATGCCCGGCTTGACCATGACCATGTCGGCGCCCTCGGCGATATCGAGAGCGACCTCGCGCAGGGCTTCCTCGGTGTTGGCCGAGTCCATCTGGTAGGTCTTCTTGTCGGCTGGCGCGCCGCCGGTTCCGAGCTTTCCAGAGCCGATGGCGTCGCGGTAGGGGCCGTAGAACGCCGAGGCGAACTTGGCTGCGTAGGACATGATCATGGTGTCCTGCAGGCCGGCGCCTTCAAGCGCGGTCCGCAGGGCCGCGCAGCGCCCGTCCATCATGTCAGACGGAGCAAGAATATCGCAGCCGGCCTGGGCCTGGATAAGCCCCTGTTCGACCAGACGCTCGATGGTCGGGTCGTTGAGGATCTTGCCGTTTTCAATGACGCCGTCGTGGCCGTGGTCGGTGAAGGGATCGAGCGCGACGTCGCACATGATGCCGACCTCAGGGGCCGCGTCCTTCATGGCCTTGACCGCATTGGCGATGACGCCGTTGGGATCTGCGGCGCGCGAACCGGTGGCGTCCTTCTTGGAGCCGTCGATGTGCGGGAAGATGGCGATGGCCGGGATACCCAGCTTGCGGGCTTCCACCGCGGCCTTGGCGCATTCCTTGACCGAGAGGCGCGAGACGCCTGGCATGGAAGCGACGGGAACCTCGCCATCGCCCTCATGGACGACCATCGACCAGATCAGGTCGGCCGGCGTCAGCACGCTTTCACGGACCATGCGGCGGATCCAGTCGGCCTGGCGCAGGCGACGGAGACGAAGGGCGGGGTAGGCGGCGAGGGGGGGAGGGCTCATGGGCGCGCGCTGTGGCCCATCCCCCGCTCGGAAGCAAGCCTGACGAAGCCTAAAGCCGGCGCGAGGACGAGCCAAAGCCCGCCGATGGCGGAGAACAGGGCCGACGAGGCCAGCAGCGCCACTAGGGTTCCGTCGAGAGTGACGTTGGAGAGGTCCAACTTCACGTTGTCGTGCACATCCCAGCCGGGGACCCGGGTGAACTGGAAGACCTCGCTCGTCACGCGGATCACGACGCCGAGGAAGCTGACGCCTGCGGCCAGCGCCAGGCAGAAGGCGATCCAGAAGACCCGGATCTGGAATTTGTAGTGGGACCGGATGGTCTGAGGGGCTTCCTCCTGCTGTGAATAGGCGATGATGGCGGCGATCAGGGCGGGCACGCCGGCGAAGAACACCGAGGCGAACAGCAGCCCGTAGTTGATGAAGGCGAGATTTCGTACGGACTCGCTTACACGCCCGCCGACAGCTTCATGCGCCATGGAAAGACCCCGAAGAAAGGCGCGCCCCCGAGCGCCGCGTCGTTGACAGGTTGCGCCAGCGGGGCGACTTGCTCAAGTCAGCCTCTGCAGACGTGAGTTCGAGCGCATGGATTTCGCCCTTTCTGACGATCAACGCGCAATACAAAGCGCAGCGATGGCCTTTTCGGTGGCCGAACTTGCCCCAAACTCGGCCCGCTGGGACGAGGAAAAGCACTTTCCAGCGGATGTTTTGCGCCAGGCGGCGCAGATGGGGTTCGCCGGAATCTACATTAGCGAGGATGTCGGTGGCGCAGGTCTGACCCGTTTGGACGCCTCCATCGTGTTCGAGGCGCTGAGCTACGGCGATGTATCGGTGGCGGCCTATCTGACCATCCACAATATGGCTTCGTGGATGATCGATCGGTTCGGCGAGGACCAGTTGCGCCAGCGCTACCTGCCGCGCCTGACCACCATGGAGTTGATCGCAAGCTATTGCCTCACCGAGCCTGGCTCGGGATCGGACGCGGCGGCGTTGCGGACGACGGCGACGTTGGATGGCGACCACTACGTGCTGAACGGCTCGAAGGCCTTCATCTCCGGCGGCGGGGTTTCGGATCTCTATGTGGTGATGGCCCGGACCGGGGATGGCGGCGCCAAGGGCGTCTCGGCCTTCGTGGTCGAGAACGGGACCCCTGGCCTGTCGTTCGGGGCGCAGGAGAAGAAGATGGGCTGGAACGCTCAGCCCACCGCCCAGGTGCACTTCGACAATCTTCGGATCCCCGTGGCGAACCGCATCGGCGGGGAGGGCGAGGGGTTTCGCTTTGCGATGATGGGGTTGGACGGCGGGCGGCTGAACATCGCCTCCTGCTCGCTCGGCGGAGCGCAGTTCGCGCTGGACACGGCCCAGGCCTACATGAGCGAGCGCAAGCAGTTCGGAAAGCAACTCGCCGATTTCCAGGCCTTGCAGTTCAAGATCGCCGACATGGCGACCGAGCTTGAGGCCGCGCGTCTGATGGTGCAGCGGGCGGCGCATGCGCTGGACAACCGCGATCCGCAGGCGACCAAGTACTGCGCGATGGCCAAGCGGTTCGCGACCGACGCGGGCTTCGATGTGGCCAATCAGGCGCTGCAACTGCACGGCGGTTACGGCTATCTGAAGGACTATCCGCTCGAAAGAATCGTTCGCGACCTGCGGGTCCACCAGATCCTCGAGGGCACCAACGAAATCATGCGGGTGATCATCGCCCGGGAGATGTTCCGGCAATGAGCGACGTCCTGACCCGTATCGAGGGCCGTGTCGGCCGGATCACCTTGAACCGGCCGCAGGCGTTGCACGCCCTGACGACCGACATGTGCCAGGCGATGACGGATGCGCTGTTGGCTTGGCGCGAGGATCCGGCCGTCGAACTGGTGTTGCTGGATCATTCGGGCGAGCGCGGCTTTTGCGCGGGCGGCGACATCCGGATGCTGGCCGAGAGCGGCGCAGCCGACGGCAAGGCGGCTCGCGAGTTCTTCTTCATCGAGTACCGGCTGAATCACCTGCTGTTCGAATATCCCAAGCCGGTCGCGGTGATCATGGACGGGATCACCTTGGGCGGGGGCGTCGGGCTGGCGATGCCGGCGCGATATCGGATCGCGACTGAGAAGACCACCTTCGCGATGCCGGAAACCGGGATCGGCCTCTTCCCCGATGTCGGCGGCGGCTGGTTCCTGCCACGGATGCCGGGTCATATCGGGCGGTGGCTCGCCTTGACCGGAGCCAGGATCAAGGCGGCGGATTGCGAGTTGGTCGGCGTGGCCACCGACTTTGTCCAAAGCGCGAAGATCGCTGATCTGAAGGCGGCGATCCTGGCAGATCCAGCCGCGATCGAGACGGTGTTGACGGAGTACGAAGGCGACCCGGGCCGGCCGCCGTTGGCCGAGCACCAGGACGAGATCGACAGCATTTTCGCCCTGGACGGCCTTGAGGCGATCTTGGCGGCCCTAAAGGCGTCGGGGAGCGATTGGGCCAACGAACAGCTCAAGGTCCTGGCCACCAAGTCGCCACAGACGATGAAGGTCGCGCTGCGGCAGCTTCAGCTCGGCGGCGGGGCTAAGACCTTCGCCGAGAACATGACGATGGAGTACCGGATCGGCGCTCGCGTCGTGCAAAGGCACGATTTTCTGGAGGGCGTGCGGGCCGTGATCGTCGAGAAGGACCACGCTCCTCGGTGGAATCCGCCGACGCCCGAGGGCGTCAGTGAGACCATGCTCGATGCGATTTTTGCAGCTCTTCCTTCCACAGAGGAGTGGACACCCCTAACTTGACTGCAACGGCGGCCAATGAGCACGCCGATGGAGGAAGCAAGATGACGCGCAATCTGTTGATGGCCGCGAGTGCGGCTCTGTTGCTTTCCGTATCCGCCGCCCACGCCGCTCCGCCGGAGAACGTCACCGCCGCCGTTGCCGACGCCGGCCGTCCCGAGGCCGACAAGGCTCGCGACGCTGCCCGCAAACCCGCTGAAATGTTGACCTTCGCGGGGGTGAAGCCTGGCGACAAGGTGGTCGAGATCCTGCCCGGCGGTGGGTATTTCACCCGCGTGCTCAGCGCCGCTGTCGGACCGACCGGCAAGGTCTACGCCGCGGTGCCGGCCGGAGATGTCGAAAAAACCAAGGCGGCTCTGCAGAAGGGCAATGTCGAGGTCGTCACCCTGGACGCCAAGGACTTCAAGACGCCTGAACTGGTGGACGTGATGTTCACGGCCCAAAACTATCACGACTTCCATCTGAAGCAGCTCGCGCTCGACGTGCCGGCCGTCAACAAGACGCTCTACAACACGATCAAGCCGGGTGGGACGTTGCTCATCATCGACCATGCGGCTGTGACGGGAGCGCCGATCGAGGTCGCCGACAGCCTGCACCGGATCGATCCGGCCATCGTCAAGCGCGAGGTCGAGTCAGCCGGCTTCAAGTTCGTCGGCGAGGACAACGCGATCCGCAATCCGGCCGATGACAAGACGGTCAATGTCTTCGATCCGAAGATCCGTGGGAAGACCGACCAGTTCGTCTACAAGTTCCAGAAGCCCCAGGGTTAGTCATGCGCATCGCGTTTATCGGCCTGGGCAATATGGGCGGCGGCATGGCCGCCAATCAGGTCAAGGCGGGCCACGAGGTTGCGGCCTTCGATCTTTCAGCCCAGGCGTTGGATCGCGCCAAGGCGGCGGGCTGCACGCCCGCCGCAAGCGTGGCCGAGGCGGTCAGGAGCGCCGACGCCGTCGTGACCATGCTGCCAGCCGGGCCCCATGTCCGCGCGGTCTATGCCGAGCAGATCCTGCCCAATGCGCCGAAGACCGCGCTGCTGATTGATTGCTCCACCATCGATGTGGAAAGCGCCCGGGCGGTCGGTCTCCAGGCGCGTGAACTGGGGTTCCGCTTCGCCGACGCACCGGTCTCCGGCGGGACGGTGGCGGCCGACGCCGGAACGCTGGCGTTCATGGTCGGCTGCGACGAAGCTGATTTCGCGGAAATCGAAGCCGTCATTCAACCGATGGCTCGCGCGACGATTCGCGCCGGCGATCACGGGGCCGGGCAGGCCGCCAAAATCTGCAACAACATGGTGCTGGGCATTTCGATGCTCGGGGTCTGCGAAGCCTTCGCCCTGGCTGAGAAGCTTGGCTTGGATGCCGAGCGATTCTTCGACATCGCCAATCAGTCCTCTGGTCAGTGCTGGTCGTTGTCGACCTACTGCCCCTGGCCGGGACCGGTGGGGACCGCGCCATCGAACCGAGGTTATGAGGGCGGATTTGCCACAGCCATGATGTTGAAGGACCTGAAGCTGGCGCAGCAGGCGGCGGCTACGGCTGGTGCAGCCGCGCCGATGGGGGCTCAGGCAGAAGGGCTGTACGCCTTATTTGATCGGCTGGGATACGGAACTAAGGACTTCTCCGGAATTGTGCAGATGCTTCGCGGTCGCTTGGATGAACTCGCCTGATCGATCACGAAGGCTGAGCAGTCGCTTACGAATTCTGATCGATTGTGGCGTGACAGATTGTAGACAATCGGCGCGGGTGGCGCGATAAGCCCGGCCATATCAAGAGGACCGCCCAGGGCGCGAGATCGTCGAACGTCCACGGCGGAGTTCAAATCGATGGATTATAAGAGCGCCTTCGCTTCCGCCCTCGAACAGATTCGTTCGGAAGGCCGATACCGAGTGTTCGCCGATTTGAAGCGTCATCGCGGCCAGTTTCCGCAGGCGACGTGGACGCAGGCCGACGGGACGCAGTCCGACGTCGTGGTCTGGTGCTCCAACGACTATCTCGGTCAGGGCCAGAACCCGATCGTCACCGACGCCATGCACAAGGCGATCGATGAAGCCGGCGCCGGCTCGGGCGGCACGCGCAATATTTCGGGCACCACGCACTACCATGTCGAGCTGGAGCATGAGCTCGCCGACCTGCATGGCAAGGAAGCAGCCCTTCTCTTCACGTCGGGCTACGTTTCCAACGAAGCCTCGCTCTCGACGCTGTTCAAGATTCTGCCGGGTCTGATCATCTTCTCCGACGAGCTGAACCATAACTCGATGATCTCCGGCATTCGGGCCGGCGGTCGTGAGAGCCGCCGGGTCTTCCGCCACAACGACCTGGCGCACCTCGAGGAACTGCTGGCCGCCGCGCCGGCCGATGCGCCCAAGGTGATCGCCTTCGAAAGCGTCTATTCCATGGACGGCGACATCGCCGACATGGCCGGCACCGTGGCCCTGGCCAAGAAGTACGGCGCCATGACCTATCTGGACGAAGTCCACGCGGTCGGCATGTATGGCCCGCGCGGCGCAGGCGTCGCCGAGCGCGACGGCGTGATGGACCAGATCGACATCGTTGAAGGTACGCTGGGCAAGGCGTTCGGCGTGATGGGCGGCTATATCGCCGCCGACGCCGTGATCGTGGATGCGATCCGCTCCTACGCCGACGGCTTCATCTTCACCACCTCGATCCCGCCGACGCTGGCGGCCGGGGCGGTCGCTTCGATTCGCTGGCTCAAGGAGCACAACGAAGTGCGCGAGGCTCATCAGGAGCGCGCTGCGACCCTGAAGGCCCGGCTTCGCAAGGCCGGCCTGCCGGTCATGGACTCGGTCAGCCACATCGTGCCGGTGCTGGTCGGCGACGCGGTCCACTGCAAGATGATTTCCGACATCCTGCTGGCTGATCACGGCATCTATGTGCAGCCGATCAACTATCCGACCGTGCCGCGTGGCACCGAGCGCCTGCGCTTCACGCCGTCGCCGGCGCACACCGACGAAATGATGGACGCCCTGGCCGACGCGCTTGAAAAGCTGTGGGTTCATTGCAACATCGCGCGCGTTGGCGGCGTCGCGGCATAGTCGCGTCTACGATGAGATGACGCAGACCTGCGTCATCTCGGCCTTCTTGGAGACCCCACGGGTTCACAAAACAAACTGATTGCTACGCCTCGAACGAGGCCAAAACGTTCCACTCATCTCCGCGTCGGCGGCCATCTGCATGGAACCTGGGATCGCGCTTCTGCGCTGATCCCATCGCGTCGCCTGTCGCTCCTGCCGAAACCCATATTCGCGGGGAGGAGCACAGGGCCTCGTTGTCACTTTCCTCGGCGTACGCCGCGGCCCAGGCCGATTTCCTTGGCGAACGCCGAGCGCCGCGCCGCATAGGCCGGAGCGACCATCGGATAATCAGGCGGCAAGCCCCACCGGCGACGATAGTCGTCCGGGCTCATGTCGTAGCGCGAGCGCAGGTAGCGCTTGAGCATTTTGAGCTTCTTGCCGTCTTCCAGGCACACGATGAAGTCGTGCTGGATGGAACGATTGATAGGGACTGCGGGTTTGGGTCTCTCTTCCGGCACGGCGATGGTCGAGCGATTGAGGCCCTCCAGCGCGCCATAGACCGATCGAATGATATCAGGGACCGCGTCGGCGGATACGGAATTGCGGCTGACATAGGCCGCGACGATGTCCGCGCCCAGTCGCATCAGTTCCTCGCCCGAACGCCCCTCAGGCTCGGCTTCGATACTCATTCAGGATCCCCTGGCAACACGATGAACGACAGCGGGCGCGCGCAAGCGCGCGCACCCCCATGTCTGACGCAACGTCGCAGAGAGAAGTTCGTTCCCCGCCGTTGGATCACGCGACCGATGGCGCTAAAGAGCGCTCGACGAGGCGCTCGCCCGATATTCGCCTCCACCGTTTCCCGAAAGGCCCGCCCATGACCGTGCACGCCCAAACTCCCGCAGACGCCTTCTTCACCTCCAACGTCGCCCAGACCGATCCTGACATCGCCGCGGTGCTGTCGGGGGAACTGAAGCGCCAGCAGGATCAGATCGAGCTGATCGCCTCGGAGAATATCGTCTCGCGGGCGGTCATCGACGCCCAGGGCTCGGTGCTGACCAACAAGTACGCCGAAGGCTATCCGGGCAAGCGCTACTACGGCGGCTGCGAAGTCGTCGACGTGGCCGAGGAAATCGCCATCGCACGGGCGAAGCAGATCTTCGGCTGTGAATACGCCAACGTCCAACCGCACTCGGGCAGCCAGGCGAACCAGGCGGTGTTCATGGCGACGATGAGCCCCGGCGACACCTTCATGGGGATGGACCTGTCGGCTGGCGGCCACCTTACCCACGGCAAGAACGTCAACCAATCGGGCAAGTGGTTCCGTCCGGTGGCCTATGGCGTGCGTCAGCAAGATCATCTGATCGACTACGACATGGCCGCCGAGGTCGCTCTGGCCGAAAAGCCGAAGGTGATCATCGCCGGGGGCTCGGCCTACAGCCGCCACATCGATTTCGCCCGCTTCAAGGAAATCGCCGACAGCGTCGACGCCCTGCTGATGGTCGATATCGCCCACTATGCGGGCCTCGTGGCCGGCGGCGTCTATCCGAACCCATTCCCGCATGCCGACATCGTCACGACCACCACGCACAAGACTCTGCGCGGCCCGCGTGGCGGCATGATCCTGACCAACTCCAAGAAGCTGGCCAAAAAGATCGACTCGGCTGTCTTCCCTGGCCTGCAGGGCGGCCCGTTGATGCACGTGATCGCCGCCAAGGCCGTCGCCTTCGGCGAGGCCCTGAAGCCCGAGTTCAAGCAATACGCCCGCCAGGTCGTCGATAACGCCCGCGCCTTGTCGGACAGCCTGCAGACCGCCGGCTTCAAGATCGTTTCCAACGGCACCGACAGCCACCTGATGCTGGTCGACCTGACCCCCAAGGGCGTCAGCGGTTCGGACGCCGAGGTGGCCCTCGAGCGCGCCCTGATCACCACCAACAAAAACGGCATCCCGTTCGACCCGCTGCCCCCGATGCAGACCTCGGGCCTGCGCGTGGGCACCCCGGCCGGCACGACCCGCGGCTTTGGGCCGGGCGAGTTCCGTCAGATTGGGACCTGGATCGGTGAGGTTCTCGATGGCCTGGCGACGGGCGGCGACAACGGGGCGGTGGAAGCCAAGGTGCGGGACGAAGTCCTGGCGCTCACGAAACGCTTCCCCATCTACAGCTAGACCCTGTATCTGGGGGCTTGGTTAGCCAGAAGGGGCTAGATCATGCGGTGCCCGTTCTGCGGCCACGCCGAAAGCCAAGTGAAGGACAGCCGCCCGTCGGAAGACGGCGCGGCTATCCGCCGTCGCCGGTTGTGCCCGGAGTGCGAAGGCCGCTTCACCACCTTCGAGCGGGTGCAGTTGCGCGAGCTGACGATCCTGAAGCGGTCCGGGCGGCGTACGCCGTTCGACCGCGACAAGCTCGCCCGTTCGATCGCCTTGGCTACGCGCAAGCGTCCTATCGAGCCCGATCGGATCGAGAAGATGATCTCGACCATCGTGCGTCAGCTTGAGAGCATGGGTGAAACCGAACTGCCGTCGTCGGCGGTCGGCGAGTTGATCATGAAGAACCTGAAGGGCCTCGATGACGTGGCCTATGTCCGCTACGCCTCGGTCTACCGCGACTTCCGGGAAGCCGGCGAGTTCGCGACCTTCCTCGGCAAAGAGGGGCTGAGCGACGGCGACGAGGATGGCCGCTAGCGTCACGCTCAAGCTGGCCACCTCGCTGGATGGCCGCATCGCCACCGCCTCAGGCGAGAGCCGCTGGATCACCGGGGCGCAGGCGCGCGAGGCCGTGCATCGGCTCCGGGCCGAGCATGATGCGGTGTTGGTCGGGGTCGAGACGGCCTTGGCCGATGATCCGGAACTGACCGTGCGTCTTGACGGCTGGACGGGACGCCAGCCGGCGCGCGTGGTCCTCGACAGCCGCCAGAGGCTCGCCAACGACTGCAAGCTCGTCGCGACCGCGCGTGAGATTCCAACCTATTTGATCACCCCGGAACCGCCCGAGGCCAGGCTAGTCGCCGCTGGGGTGCGGGTGCTGCAGGTCGAGGCGCTCGGTGAAGGGCGACCTGAGTTGCATGACGTCGTGGAAACCCTGGCAGAAGCGGGCCTGAGACGAATATTCGTCGAGGGCGGCGGGCAGGTGGCCGCTAGCTTCCTGCGCTGCGGTCTGGTTGATCGCATTGAATGGTTTCGGGCCGCCATGGTGATTGGCGGGGAGGGGCGACCGGGTATCGGCACCCTGGCGCTGGCGGCTCTGGCAGACGCACCGCGACTGCGTCGAATTGAAGTCCGGGAGGTCGGCGACGACCTCTGGGAGCGTTACGAGAGGATTTGAATGTTCACTGGCATCGTCACCGACGTGGGGCGGCTTCGCGCCGTTCGTGAAACCAATCGCGATCTTCGTTTCGAGGTCGAGACCAAATTCGACCTGTCGACGATCGACATGGGCGCCTCGATCAGCCACGCCGGGTGTTGTCTGACCATCGTCGAAAAGGGCGATGACTGGTTCGCGGTGGAGATTTCCGGCGAGACGATCAGCCTGACCACCCTAGGCGCGTGGAAGGAAGGCGATCCGATCAATCTGGAGCGCGCGGCGCGCGTCGGCGACGAACTGGGCGGCCATATCGTCTCGGGCCATGTCGACGGCGTCGGCGAAGTGGTTTCGATCGAATCGGAAGGCGGCTCGCACCGCGTAAAAATCCGTGTCCCTCGGCCGTTGCATCGTTTCATCGCCCCGAAGGGCTCGATCACCGTCGACGGGGTTTCGCTGACCGTGAACGAGGTCGAGGACGACGTCTTTGGCGTCAATCTGATCCCCCACACCTGGGATGTGACCACGCTGGGCCGGCTTCAGCCAGGCTCGAAGGTCAATCTCGAGATCGACATGTTGGCCCGCTATCTCGCCCGCTGGCGAGAAACGGCCTAAAGGGTCGGACTGAACAGAGACTGGACCCCATGCTCGAAGAGAAAATCCGCATCCTGATCGTCGAGGCTCGCTTCTACGACGACCTCGCTGACGAACTGCTGAAGGCTGCGACCGACGTGATTACGGCCCACGACGCCGAGTACGATGTGATCAGCGTGCCTGGAGCGCTGGAAATCCCCGGCGCCATCGCCATCGCCGAAGAGGGCGGCAGCCGTCCGACCGGCCGACGCTATGACGGCTATGTCGCGCTTGGCACGGTGATCCGTGGGGAGACCTATCACTTTGAGATCGTCTCCAACGAATCGGCTCGCGGGATCATGGACCTGGCGGTCGGCAAGCGCCTGGCTATCGGCAACGGCATCCTGACCGTCGAGGACGAAGATCAGGCGTGGGCGCGGGCCAAGGCCAGCGAGGGTGACAAGGGCGGCGGCGCTGCGCGTGCTGCGCTCGACATGATCGAACTCAAGCGCCAGCTGCTTGGCCAAGCCCGATGAGCCGCGTCCACAACCAGCGGTCGGTTGCACGCTTGGCGGCGATCCAGGCGCTCTATCAGATGGAAGTCTCCGGGGTCGGGGTCGAGGCCGTTATCCGCGAGTTCGCTGACCATCGCTTCGACCGTGGCGTCGAAGGCGACGCGGCGACCGAGGGCGACATGATGGCCAGCGCCGACGAGGGGTTCTTCGCCGAATTGGTCCGCGGCGTGGTCGAGAACCAGCGCGAAATCGACGCCGCCGTGGTCAAGCGCCTGGCCTCCGGCTGGCGGCTGGAACGGATCGACGCCACCGTGCGGGCGATCCTGCGGTCCGGCGCCTTTGAACTCGCCCATCGCTCCGATGTCCCCACCGAGGTGGTGATCGACGAGTATGTCGAGCTGACCAAGTCGTTCTTTGAAGGCCCCGAGCCTGGCTTCGTGAACGGGGCCCTGGACGCGGTGGCCCGCGATGTCCGCACCTGACGCGCCCGTGGCTGGCGGGTTGGACGAGTTTGGGCAGATCGCCCGGCTCTTCCGCCCTCTGACCAACGGGGCCCCTGAGGCGCTTGGCTTGCTCGATGACGCCGCGGCGATTCCGTCGCGGCCGGGATTCGATCTGATCGTCACCAAGGACGCCATGGTCGAAGGGGTGCATTTCCTTCCCGGAGAGGCGCCCGATCTGATCGCTCGCAAGCTGCTCCGGGTGAACCTCTCCGATCTCGCGGCCAAGGGCGCTGAGCCATATGGCTACTTCCTGGCCACGGCCTGGACGCGCGCTTTCGGCTGGGATGAGCGACAGGCCTTCGCCGAGGGCCTACGCATCGATGGCGAAGTCTACGGGCTGACGCTCCTCGGCGGCGATACAGTGGCGACCCCCGGCCCGCTGACCTTGTCGCTCACCATGTTGGGTTGGTCCCCGAACGGCGCGATGATTCGCCGGGGCGGCGCCCGAGCCGGCGACTTGGTCTGCGTGTCAGGCGTCATTGGCGACGGCTGGTTGGGACTGAAGGCGGCCCGTGGCGAGTTGGACGACCCGGACGGGTATCTCGCGACCCGCTATCGATTGCCGTCGCCCCGGATCGAATTTCGCGATGCGCTCCGCAAATACGCCCGCGCCGCGGCCGATGTCTCTGACGGGCTGATCGCCGACGCCGGGCACATTGGCGAGGCCAGCGGCCTGGCGATGCATATCGAACTTGATCGTCTTCCTCTTTCGGCCGCCGCCCGAACTTGGCTGGAGGCGCAGAGCGACCGCACCGGCGCGCTGCGCGCCCTGGCGTCCGGCGGCGACGACTACGAGATTGTCTGCACCGTCGCTCCGGATGCGGCCGCCGCGCTTGGCATGAGCGTGATCGGGACGGTTTCGGACGGGGCGGGGATCAGGGTGACCGTGGACGGCGCCGAGGTTCCCGCCGGTCCGGGCGGCTGGAAGCACGTGGTCTAGCGCGAAAGCTTCCAGAAACCCGTGGCGTGTAAGGATCTGTGGATGATCCGCCACGCCGCTGCTTCAGCCGTCATCTTGCTCGCCATCGCCGGACAGGCGGCCGCCTCGGAGAAGGCCGCGCCGGTGACGCCGAATGGTCAGTACGTGGACTTGGCCCCGGTCGCCTTGCCGATCGTCGTCGAGGGGCAGTTGATCAACTACGTCTTCGTGTCCACCAGGCTACAGCTGACAGCGTCGGCGGACGCGGCCAAGCTGCGGGCGAAGGAGCCGTTCTTCCGTGACGCCCTAGTGCGCGCCGCGCACACGACGCCGTTTACGGACCCCAGCGACTACACCGTCATCGATGTGGCCCGTCTGCAGGCGGTGCTCCTGAGGGAAGCAACGGTCATTGCGGGCGGGAAGGGGATCAAGGCGGCGGTCGTGACATCGCAGACCCCAAAGCGGCGCCTGGGGCTGCCCAAGCCCCCCGCGCCTCGCCCCGCGCCGGTCGTCCGGCCCTAGGCCTGCGCCCTGGTGCATTCGGGCCTTGTTCAACGCGGCGTTGCGCGTCCCGGCTTCTACTGGCAACGTCTCGATTATTAATAAAGGAGCGCCGGTTTCACGGGGCTCCACCCAAGGGAAAAACGAACAGGGCCTGGAGCGTCGGGCACCGTCCATCCCGGGCGGCGGTTGGCGACTTCGTGCAATCGATAGGGGCGCTTAGAACATGAGTCTTACGCTTACGCTGGTGATCGCCGCCGGCTTGTTGGCGGTGCTCTACGGCATCGTTCAAACCGCATCGTTGTTACGTGCTTCGCCGGGCAGCGCCCGGATGCAGGAGATCGCCGCGGCGATCCAGGAAGGGGCGCAGGCCTATCTGCGCCGTCAGTACACCGCGATCGCCATCGTGGGCGTCGTCATCCTCATCGCCGTCGCGGTGTTGATCGGGCCGCTGGCCGCCGCCGGTTTCCTGGTCGGCTCGGTGCTGTCGGGCCTGGCCGGATTCGTCGGCATGCTGATCTCGGTCCGGGCCAACGTCCGCACCGCCCAGGCCGCATCGGAAGGCCTGGCGCAAGGGCTGTCGCTGGCGTTCCGCTCGGGCGCCATCACCGGCATGCTGGTCGCGGGCTTCGCCCTCATCGGCGTGGCGGGCTACTACGCCGTGCTCACCGGTCCGCTCGGCCATGAGAACACCAGCCGTGAAGTGGTCGACTCGATGGTCGCCCTGGGCTTCGGCGCCTCGCTGATCTCGATCTTCGCCCGTCTGGGCGGCGGCATCTTCACCAAGGGCGCCGACGTCGGCGGCGACATGGTCGGCAAGGTCGAGGCCGGTATTCCCGAAGACGACCCCCGCAACGCCGCGACCATCGCCGACAACGTCGGTGACAACGTCGGCGACTGCGCCGGCATGGCGGCCGACCTGTTTGAGACCTATGCGGTGACCACGGTCGCCACCATGGTCCTGGCGGCCATCTTCTTCCGCGGCACCGACGCCGTCAGCAGCATGATGCTGTTGCCGCTCGCGATCTGCGGCGTGTGCATCCTCACCTCGATCATCGGCACCTTCGCCGTCCGCCTGGGCAAGTCCAACAACATCATGGGCGCGCTCTACCAGGGCCTGATCGTCACCGGGGTCCTGTCGGTGTTCGCGATCTACTGGGTGGTCCACCAACTCGTGCCCGGTCCGTTGACCGTGGGCGAGAAGACCTTCGACGCCATGAGCCTGTTCTGGTGCGGCATCGCCGGCCTCGTCGTCACCGCCCTGATCGTGGTGATCACCGAGTACTACACCGGCACCGGCTTCCGCCCGGTGAAGTCGGTGGCCAAGGCTTCGGTCTCGGGCCACGGCACCAACGTCATCCAGGGCCTGGCCATGTCGCTGGAGTCCACCGCGGCGCCGGCGCTGGTCATCGTGGTCGGCATCATCGTCACCTACGGCCTGGCGGGCTTGTTCGGCATCGCCATCGCCACGACGGCCATGCTGTCGCTGGCGGGCTTCATTGTCGCGCTGGACGCCTTCGGTCCGGTCACCGACAACGCTGGCGGCATCGCGGAAATGGCCGGCCTGCCGCCGGAAGTCCGCGTGACCACTGACGCCCTCGATGCGGTCGGCAACACCACCAAGGCCGTCACCAAGGGCTACGCCATCGGTTCGGCGGGGCTCGGCGCTCTCGTGCTGTTCGCCGCCTACACCGAGGATCTGAAGTACTTCGCGGCCAATGCCGAGCCGGGGTCGTTCTTCGACGGCCTGGGCACAGTCGCCTTCGACCTCTCAAACCCCTACGTGGTTGTGGGCCTGCTGATCGGGGGGCTTCTGCCCTTCCTGTTCGGCGGGATGTCCATGACCGCCGTGGGACGTGCGGCCGAGTCGGTCGTCGAGGAAGTCCGTCGTCAGTTCCGTGAGAACCCGGGCATTATGACCGGCGAGGTGAAGCCTGAATACGGCCGCGCCGTCGACATCCTCACCAAGGCGGCGATCAAGGAGATGATCGTGCCCTCGCTGTTGCCGGTGTTCTCGCCGATCGTGCTGTTCATCGTCATCAACGCCATCGCGGGCAAGGTGAACGCGTTCGCCAGCCTCGGCGCCATGCTGATGGGCGTGATCGTCACCGGGCTGTTCGTCGCCATCTCGATGACCTCGGGCGGCGGCGCCTGGGACAACGCTAAGAAGCTGATCGAAGAAGGGCACTATGGCGGAAAGGGATCGGAGGCCCACAAGGCCGCCGTAACCGGCGACACCGTCGGCGACCCCTACAAGGACACCGCCGGTCCGGCCGTGAACCCGATGATCAAGATCACCAACATCGTGGCCCTGCTGCTGTTGGCGGTTCTGGCCAATGGCGTCGTCGGCTAGGCCGCAGCGTCCAAACACAAGAAAGCCCCGGAGATCGCTCTCCGGGGCTTTTTGATTCTGGGGGTGGGAGAGCGCTAGCGCTGATCGCCCGGACGGCTGCCAGGGACGCCTTCGTCCTGGTTTGGCAGCATGCCGCCACGGCCGACGTTGCCCAGCAGCTGTTCGAGGATGGTCAGCTCGCGTCCGCGAGTCGGGGTCTCGCGACCGTTGAAGGCGATGACCTTGCCGTCCTTCAGGGACATGGTGTCGACGTTCTTCACGACCTCGGTTTCCTTATCGAACGTCACCGCCACAACGTTGCGCGAGGTGATGACGGGGCGACGAAAAGCGACGCGCTCCTTGATCTGGTCGATATAGAACCAGACATTGGGATCGAAGGTGGATGTAGCCGACGGCGAGCCTAGACTGGCGCGAACGGTCGACTTGGTGTCAGTGCCGACCTTGACGTCCTTCGGATTGGCCTCGATGGCCTGGAACCCGGAGTAGGTCGTGATCGGCGCGCAAGCGGCCGCTGAGGTCAGTAGACCGGCGGCGAGTGCGACATAGGCGACGCGGCGAAACATGTGCGAACCGGACCTGTTCAATTCTTCGAGGCTTTGACCTATCTCTCGCCGCCCCTTAGTTCAATGCCGCCTGTATCTGCGCCTGAGGGCGAAATCGAGGCCGATATGTTCCTAGACCGTTTCTTCCGTCCTCGCGTGACCCAAGCCATGGGGCAAAAACTCTATGTAGGAGTGGTCGCTCAGGCGCGGACCCCGGCCCTCTACGAGGCCTATGGCGTGCCCGACACCGTCGAGGGCCGATTCGAGCTCTACACCGTGCACGTCTTCCTGTTGCTGGACAGGCTGCGGGGGGAGGGCGTGCGCGCCAGCGAGACCTCCCAGAGCCTGTTCGACACCTATCTGAGCGCTCTCGATGACGCATTGCGGGAGATGGGCGTCGGCGACCTTTCAGTCGGCAAGAAGATGCGCAAGCTGGGCGAAGCTTTTTACGGGCGGGTCAAATCTTACGAGTCGGCTTTTGCGGCCCTGCCGCAGACCGATCATCTGCAGGCGCTGCTGAGTCGCACGGTTTATGAGCAGGGCGGAGCGGAGAACGCAGCGAAGCTTGGCGAGTATGTCATTCGCCAGCGTGCGGCCCTCGCCGAACAGAAGCTGGACACCCTCATGGACGGCCAAGTGGCCTGGAGCGCGGCGTGAGCGACTGGAAACATGTGATTCGGCTCGGCGACTTGGCGCGTGGCTCGGTCAGCGTACGGCTGGAACCTGACGCCGAGACCCTGGCGAAGCTGGCCAAGGAACTGAAGCTCGAGGCCTTGCCGGCTTTGAGCGGCAAGTTGAGCGTGCGGCCTTGGCTGGATGGCGCCGAGATAATTGGGCGCTACTCTGCGCTGGTCGTGCAGATTTGCGGCATCTCCCTCGATCCCTTTGAGGAGGAACTGGAAGGCGAGATTGCACTCCAGGTCGTGCCGCCGGGCAGTCCCCACGCCCTGATCGAATCAGAAGGCTCCGAGATCAGTCTTGATCTGGACGCGCCCGATCCGCCGGACGTGCTGGAGAGCGATGAAATCGATCTCGCTCACTATCTGGTCGAACAACTGGTGCTGGACCTCGACCCGTTCCCGCGCAAACCGGGTGTTGAGTTCGACTACAAGCCTGCTGTGACAGAGGAATCGCCTTTCGCCGTGCTCAAGCGGCTTAAGGACGATGGCGCTTGAACGGCGCGCGGTTTCCATCGGCTGGGCGTGGTTGTACTTTGAGACTCTTCCAGCGTGACGCTGTGAGGGGTAAGGCGGCGCTGTGAGCAAGTCCCCGATCATTTCCATCGACGCCATGGGTGGCGACCACGGACCATCCGTCGTGGTCCCAGGCGTCGTCTTGGCGGCCGCCGAAGCCCCTGGCCTGCGCTTCATGCTCCACGGCGACGAGGCCGCGATCTCGGCTGAACTGGCCAAGCATCCGGCCCTCAAGGACCGGGTCGAAATCCGGCATGCCGACCGAGTCGTGGCCATGGACGAGAAACCCGCCCAGGCCCTGCGCCGCGGCAAGGGCACCTCGATGTGGGCGACCTTGGAGGCGGTGAAGAGCGGCGAGGCATCCGCCGCAGTCTCTGCCGGCAACACCGGGGCCCTGATGGCGATCTCGCTGCTGATCCTGCGGATGAGCGTCGATGTCGATCGCCCGTGCCTAGTGGTGGGGTGGCCGGGCGTACACGGCACGACGACGGTGCTGGACGTCGGCGCGAACGTCGATTGCGACGCTGAGCGGCTGGTCGAGTTCGCGATCCTGGGAGAGGCCTTCCACCGGGCGGCGCATGGCGTCGCCAAGCCGACCGTTGGGCTGCTCAACGTCGGTTCGGAAGATATGAAGGGCCACGAGGAGGTCCGCCAGGCGCACGCGATCTTGCGCGGCGGGCAGTTTGACCTGGACTATCGCGGCTTTGTGGAAGGCGACGAGCTGTTCCAGAACAAGGTCGATGTCGTGGTCACCGACGGCTTCACCGGCAACGTCGCCCTGAAGACCGCCGAGGGCGCGGCCAAATACATCGGCGGCGAGCTGAAAAGCGCGCTGATGAGTTCGCCGATCTCCAAGCTCGGCACGCTGTTGGCGCGATCGGGCCTAAGGAAATTCTCCGAGAAATTGAGCCCCGACGCCGCCGCGCCCTTGCTCGGCCTCAATGGCGTGGTGGTGAAGAGCCACGGCGGCGCCTCGGCCCGGGATTTCGCCGCCGCGATCCGCATGGCGTCGAAGTTGGCGCAAAGCGACTTCGCAGCGGAGATCGAACGGAATATGACGCGGCTTACCGCCGCGGTGGCCGAACATCAGCCGCCGGCCGTGGATGGAGCCGCCTGAGTGACGAAAGTTCTGCGTAGTGTTGTGACCGGCGTCGGGGGCTACCTGCCCGACGAGATCGTCACCAATGACGACTTGGCCAAGGTGGTCGACACCACCGATGAGTGGATCGTCGAGCGCACCGGCATTCGCCAGCGCCATCGCGCGGCCGAAGGCCAGCCGGTTTCCGACCTGGCCGTCGAGGCCGCTCGGCGCGCACTCGCCGCCGCCGGCAAGACGCCGGCCGACGTCGATCTGATCATCGTCGGCACCACGACCCCGGATCTAACCTTCCCGGCCACCGCGACCATCGTGCAACGCAAGCTGGGATGCCCGGTGGGGATCGCCTTTGACGTTCAGGCGGTCTGTTCGGGCTTTGTCTATGCACTGTCGACCGCCGACGGGTTCGTCGCCCGCGGCCGTTCGAAGTGCGCCCTGGTCATCGGGGCCGAGACCATGACGCGGCTGATGGACTGGACCGACCGTGGCACCTGCGTGCTGTTCGGCGACGGGGCCGGGGCTGTCGTGCTGGAGCCTGGCGAGGGTGATGGCACCATCGCCGATCGCGGCCTTCTGGGCTTTGCCCTGCGCGCCGACGGCACCAAGCAAGACCTGCTCTATGTCGACGGCGGCGTCTCCACAACAGGACAGATCGGCCACCTGCGCATGCAGGGCAACCAGGTCTTCCGGCATGCGGTCGTGAACATCTCCGAGGCGATCCTCGCCGCGGCCGCCGACGCCGGCGTCGCGGTCGAGGACGTCGATTGGTTCATCCCGCACCAGGCCAACCAACGCATTCTCGAAGGCGTCGCGCGCCGGGTGGGCATCCATGAGTCGAAGGTGATCTCGACGGTGGCCGAGCACGCCAACACCTCGGCGGCCTCTATTCCCCTGGCCCTGGCGAAAGGCGTCGAAGATGGACGCATCAAGCCGGGCCAGATGCTGCTGCTTGAAGCCATGGGCGGCGGTCTGACCTGGGGAGCCTGCGTTATTCGTCTATAGCTCACGCAAGGTAAGATCCCGGGCGCTTGCCTCTCGCGCATAAGAGCGTGAGGTTGTCGTTTTGGGTAACTAATCCCTTGAAGTCTTTGACCTGATGCGACAATCAGATCATGACGACGTGTCGATCTCTTCAGTAACGGTGTTTTTTCCGGGGTAGGGGCGTTCATGAAAGGCGCGACAGTTACGCGAGCCGATCTGTGTGAAGCGGTTCACGAGGAAGTGGGTTTGACCCGCCAGGACTGCTCGGAACTTGTCGAGCGGACTCTGGAGCTTATGGCTCAAGCCCTGGAGAAGGGTGAGCAGGTAAAGCTTTCCGGATTCGGTGTGTTCCAGGTGCGGGCAAAGCGTGCGCGCATGGGCCGTAATCCCAAGACTGGGGAACCTGCCGCGATCGAACCGCGCCGGGTGATTGGCTTTCGCGCCTCCCAGGTCATGAAGGCGCGGGTGGACCGCGCCCTCGCTAAGTGAGGAAGGCGGCCGCGTGGCCAAAGGTCCTGAAGCATTTCGGACCATCTCGGAAGCAGCCGACGAGCTGAACGTGCCGCAGCACGTGCTGCGGTTCTGGGAGACGAAGTTCTCCTTCATTCGACCCATGAAGCGGGCTGGTGGACGCAGGTTCTACCGCCCGCAAGACATCGCCGTGCTGCGCGGCGTGCGCACCCTGCTGCATGACGCAGGCTACACCATCAAGGGCGTGCAGAAGTTGCACAAGGAGCAGGGGCTCAAGCGCCTGCTTGCCGCCGCTGACGGCGACATCGGGCCGCGCCCTGAGGGATTGGCTATCGACCTCTCCAGTGGCGACCTGACGGAGGAGGGGCGTGAACGGTTGCTCTTCGCTCTGGAAGACCTGCAGGTGGCCAAGCGCCGCCTGGACACCTTGCTCGATAAGAGCTGAGGCTCAGCCTCCTGCGGCGCGGTCGACGAAGCTCGCCAGGATCAGCGGCCAGCCGTACTCCGACGCCATCTCATCGCGATACCCCGCGCCGGCCTCGCCGCACCGCTCAAAAGCGTCGTGCGTCAATCGCACCTCGGTCCCAGCCAGCGGCGTGGGTGTGAAGCGGACTTCGACCTCGCTCGATCTGGTGCGATCTGCCAAAGGATTCGCAGACGCCGAGGTGGTTCGACCTCCAGAAGTCGCCCCCAATCCACGCGAAAGCCGTGGGGGCCAATCTCGTGACATAGGTCGCCAGACTTCATCCCCAGGGAAATCGAGGCCAATCCCGCGGCCCCCGCATAGGTGTAGTCGGTAGGCCACCAGGTCCCAAAACCGCTGATGAACAAGGCGAATGCTCTATCTGGCGTCAGGGCGACGGTCACGGTTTCCGCTATCGGCGCGATGCTCTGCGCCATCACCGCGCGCCTTCCTTGAAATTCAGCTTGCCCGCCGGGCGCAAGCGGTTAGAAGGGCCGCCTTGCCGATGTCGGAGCGTGGCGCAGCCTGGTAGCGCACTTGACTGGGGGTCAAGGGGTCGCAGGTTCGAATCCTGTCGCTCCGACCATCGGCGGATTTCCCCAAATGATGAAGACGACCAGGCCGGGGTGACCGGCTGGGGCCGGGTTTGGCCTATTGGCGGCCGCGGTTCATCCAGGAAATGAGCGGCAGGATCGGTATGCCCCACGCGAGGCCGCCGATGCCGTAGAAGGCCAGCTGCGCGGCCCAGTGATCGGGCAGCCGCTCGCCAATCATCGTCAGGGCCCAAGCATAGGCCCCGAGGAAGAAGACGATACCAATACCACCAATGAATTTCCGGACGCGCGCGCTCATGCCCCCAGCCTATAGGAGCGCAAGCGCGCGCCGTCACTAGACGCTAACGTCGCTTCATCATCCCGAGCAGGAAGAGCAGCAGGATCGCGCCCAGCGTCGCGATAATGAAGCTGCCGATCCAGCCGCCGAAATTGATGCCCACCAAGCCAGCAAGAAAGCCGCCGAGGAGGGCCCCAACAACGCCCACAATCAGATTGGTAAGTAGACCCTGGTCGCGCTTCATCACCTTTTCGGCGACGAAACCGGCAGCTATGCCGATGACGATCCAGCCAATTATTCCTACACCTTGCATTGGGCAGCCCTCTGGTTGATCCCCCTAAGCAAAATGCAATCAAGCTTAACCGGTTCCGTTTGCCCGGCATGGACCTCGCGGCCGATCTCCGATAGCGGATCGCCGTAAGAACGCCCTGAAGAGTGCCCATTCAGAGTCATGACCTCGTTCCTTCGTTCAGACCGGTCTCGCCCGGTCGCGGTTTGGTTGTTCGTTGTCGCCGCCCTTGTGCTGGCCATGATCGTGGTCGGAGGCGCGACGCGGCTCACCGATTCCGGTCTCTCGATCACCGAGTGGAAGCCCGTCACCGGAGCCTTGCCGCCGATGTCGGCCCAGGACTGGGCTGATGAGTTTGCGCTCTACAAGGAGATTCCCCAGTACGCCCAGCTGAACCACGGCATGAGCCTGGAGCAGTTCAAGGCCATCTACTGGTGGGAATGGAGCCACCGGCTGCTCGGGCGGTTGGTCGGCGCCGTGTTCGCCTTGCCGTTCGCCTATTTCCTGATCCGCCGCGAAATCCCGCGCCGGCTGATCGGCCGTTGCCTGGGCCTGTTCGTCTTGGGCGGCCTGCAGGGCGCGGTTGGCTGGTGGATGGTCGCCAGCGGCCTCTCGGAGCGCGTCTCCGTGGCGCCTGAGCGGTTGATGGTCCATTTGGGCCTGGCCTTCGCGCTGCTGGGCGCGTTGGTCTGGACTGCGCTGGACGCCTGGAACGGCGCGGCGCGCCAGACCCTGCCCAGTCCCTGGTCGCGAGGCGCTCTGGCGCTGGTCGGCCTGATCTTCGTCCAGATCCTACTCGGCGCTCTGGTGGCCGGAACCGATGCGGGCTTTGTCTACAATGATTGGCCGCTGATGAATGGCTCGCTGATCCCGCAGGACTACGCCGGCGAGAACCTCTGGGCGACGGTGGCTCACAGCCAGGGCGCGGTGCAGTTGCACCACCGGCTGGGCGCCTATCTGTTGACCTTAATCGCCATCGCGATGATCTGGGCTGCAAGCCGCTCGCGCTATCTGACCTTCGACACGCGGATGCTGGCGATCACGGTCGGCGGCTCCATCGTGCTGCAGGCGATCCTGGGCGTCATCACCCTGATCTTCGGCGTGCCGATCTGGCTGGGCATGGCCCACCAGATCGCCGCGGCCATCGTGCTGTCGCTGGCGGTCGCCCTAGCGTGGCGCGCACGTCGGCCGTAGCTAGCCGGCCGCCAGGCGCTCGCATGCCGTGGGGCCGGCGGGGCTGGCTAGTTGGCGCCGAATGAGATCGGCGCACTGCGTCGGGCTCAGGACCCCGGTGTCGACTTCGAGATCGTAGACGCCTGGCCGGTGCACAGCGTCCTGCCACAGTCTGACGGGAGCCGGGATAGGATCGTCGGGCGAGCTGGTCGCGTATTGGCCCTCGCGGCCGGCCTGTCCGGTGTTGCGCCGTTGCATGATCACCTCGATGGGGCAAAGCACGCCGACGATCAGTACGGGCAGGCCAAGAAGTCGCCGGGCGCAGTCCTGTAGAATGCCAGGCGAGGACGGCTCGACGCCGTAATGGCCGACATCGACCACCACGTTCAGGCCCTGGCGACTGTGCGCAGCGATCGAGTCGTAGAGGGCGGCGTAGAGCCGGGGCAGGAGGGCGGCGACTTCCGAGCGCTCGGCCAATGGGCGCAGGCCGACGCCGGGCTGCAGCCGTGTCGGCGTCATGTGCCTGGCATGAACATCCACCCCGAGATTCATCCAGGGACCTTCAAAGGTGTCCTGGATGACCGCGACGATGCTGGACTTGCCTGATCTGGGCGCGCCGTTCAGCACGATGATCTGGCCCGGCGCGATCATCCCTGGAACGCCGCCCAGGGGCCGGTGATCGCCAGGGTGCAGCCAGGACTGTAGATGTTCACGAACAGGGTCGAGCCATCGGGCGAGAAGCAGGCGCCGGCCAGCTCGGACGTTCCGCGGGTCTTGGCGCCTTCCAGCATCTGGGCGTTGCGGCCGAGCGTGTAGGTCTGTCCCTCGGGCGTGACGCCGCGCAGGTAGTTCGTGCCGCCGATCTTGTCCTCGCAGGCCACGATATGGCCCCAGGGGGCGATGGCGATGTTGTCCGCCATTTCCATGAAGCGGATGTCGGACGGCTCGACGAACAGCTGCAGCCGGCCGGGTTCGTCCGATTCGCCGGCTTGGCCTTCGTGCCGGCTGGGGACGTAGCGCATCACCTGGCCGTGGTACTTCGGACCGCCGCTGGTGCAGGTGAAGTAGAGTTCGTCCTTGCCGAAGAAGATGCCTTCACCGCGGGCGAACCAGGATGCGCCGGCGGCCTTGCCGCGCTGGCGCAGGTCGTTGTTCGGATTGTCGACGCCGTCGAGGTCGACCCAACGAACGCTCTTCCAGTCGCCCTGCCGCCAGGACACCTCGTCCCAGTTGCGCGGGTCGCCACCGTCGATGACCGCGAGCGCCTGAAGCCGGCCGCCCTCATGCAGCCGCCGGCGATTGTTGGGGAGATAGCGGTAGAAGAGGCCCTTACCGTCGATCTCGTCCTCGGTCATGTAGATGGCGCCGGTGCGCGGATCGACGGCGCAGGCCTCGTGCTTGAAGCGGCCCATGGCGGTGATCGGTGTCGGATCGGCCAGGCCGCGCAGACGGGAAGGGACCTCGAAAACCCAGCCATGGTCCTTGCGGCTGGTCTGGCCGGCCTTGGTGGTGGTCTCTTCGCAGGTGAGCCACGAGTTCCAGGGCGTGACGCCGCCGGCGCAGTTCACCGCGGTTCCGGCCAGGCTCAGGTGCTGCGCCTTCAGCTCATGGGTCTTGAGATCGTAGATCAAGGTCGAAGTCCCGCCGCCGAGCGGCAGACCGGCCAGATCGGTGTCGTAGAGGCGGTTGGCCGCAACCTTGGGAGCGAGCAAGCGATCGGCGCCGTAGGCGGTGATCTGGAGGTCGCGGGGCGGCGGGCTGATCTCGTGATTGCGGACCAGGGCGACGCGGTTGCGGCCGGCCGGGAAGCAGCCCATGCCGTCCATCTTGCCCGGCGCGATCAGGCCGTCGTCCATTCTGTCGCCGGCCTTTGAGATGACGCGGTAGGAGAAGCCTTCGGGCAGGTCGAAGATCTCGGCCGGGTCGCGCTTCAGCGGGCCATAGCCGGTGATCTGGTTGGCGTAGCCGGGATTGGAATAGCCGTCCGATCCGGTCGTTATCTGGGCATGGGCGAACCGCGAAAGGCCCGAGAAGGCGGCCGCGGCCGCAGCGGTGTGTAGGAACTGGCGACGGGAACCGATCATAAACTCTTCCAGCTTGGCTTTGGATGGCTGGACGGGACCATAGAAGCCGAAGTGCAATTTCCCGCGGTATCATAATACCGAAGTCGGGAAAGCCTTGTCTCATAACGATTTGCGGGATGTAGATTGCGTTTGAGTGTTGACAGGGAGGCTGTGGCTGCTTACTAGCCGCCCCTTCGTCGGGACCGTTTCGTCCCGCTAACTTACGGACCCGTTCCCATGATGAAGACGACGGCTTCTTTGAAGCCCGCCGACGTCGAGAAGAAGTGGATCGTGATCGACGCAGAGAACGCCGTTGTCGGCCGTCTCGCCTCGTTCATCGCCATGCGTCTTCGCGGCAAGCACCGCCCTGACTACACCCCGCACGTCGATTGCGGCGACTTTGTCGTCGTGATCAACGCCGACAAGGTGAAGTTCACCGGCAAGAAGCTGACCGACAAAGTGTACTACTGGCACACCGGTCACCCGGGCGGCATCAAGGAACGCACCGCGGACAAGATCCTCGGTGGCAAGTACCCGGAACGCATCCTGGAAAAGGCCGTTGAGCGCATGCTGCCCAAGGAAAGCCCCTTGGCCCGTAAGCAAATGACCCACCTGCGTATCTACAATGCGGGTGAGCATCCGCACCAGGCGCAGAACCCCGAAGTCATCGCGTTCGCCGACCTGAACTCCAAGAACGTGCGGAGCAAGTAAGCCAGATGTCCGAGACTCAAGGTTTCGAGGCCCTGCAAAGCCTCTCGTCCAACCCCGACGTCGCTCCGGCCGAGCCGAAGATCGACGCCCTGGGCCGCGCCTATGCGACCGGCAAGCGTAAGAACGCCATCGCCCGCGTTTGGATTAAGCCCGGCAAGGGCACGATCACGATCAACGGTCGCGATCAGGAAGTCTATTTCGCGCGTCCCGTGCTGCGCATGATGATCGCTCAGCCGCTGCAGGTCACTGACCGCCTCGGCCAGTTCGACGTCATCGTCACGGTCGAAGGCTCGGGCCTGTCGGGTCAAGCCGGCGCGATCCGTCACGGCCTGTCCAAGGCGCTCACCTATTACGAACCGGCCCTGCGCCCGGTCCTGAAGCCGCACGGCTTCCTGACCCGCGACAGCCGCGTCGTTGAGCGTAAGAAGTACGGCAAGGCGAAAGCCCGACGCAGCTTCCAGTTCTCGAAGCGCTAACCCGCTTACGCGAGCTCGCGTTTGGAGGGGCGCTTCGGGCAACCGAAGCGCCCTTTCTCATATCCGGTCGATAGTTTTCAGGACCCGCACCATGTCCCACACCGTGTTCATCGATGGCGAAGCCGGCACCACGGGCTTGCAGATTCGTCAGCGCCTGGAAGGCCGCAAGGATCTCGAGATCCTCTCGATCGATCCTGCGAAGCGTAAGGACGCTGGTGCGCGCGCCGAGCTGCTGAACGGCGCCGACGCTGTGATCCTGTGCCTGCCCGACGATGCGGCCAAGGAAGCGGTCGGGCTCATCGAATCCAACCGGGTCCGGGTGATCGACGCCTCGACCGCCTATCGGACCGCCTCGGGTTGGACCTATGGCTTTGCGGAAATGGACCAGGACCAGCGCGCGGCGATCGCCTCGTCCAACCGGGTCAGCAATCCGGGCTGCTATCCCACCGGCTTTATCGGTCTGGTGCGTCCGCTGGTGGCCGCCGAACTGATTCCGAGCGACTGGCCGCTGACGGTCAATGCCGTGTCCGGCTACACCGGCGGGGGCAAGGGCCTGATCGCCGAGTTCGAGGCGCCGACGCCGCCGAACAGCGGTGACGCCTTCCGGATCTATGGCTTGCCGCTGCAGCACAAGCATATCGGCGAGATGCAGGTCCATGGCGGCCTGGATCACGCGCCCCTGTTCGCCCCGGCGGTCGGCCGCTACGCCCAAGGCATGATCGTCGAGGTGCCGCTGCAACTGTGGGCGCTGCCCGGCAAACCGCGCCCGGCCGAACTGCGCGAGGCGCTGGCCAAGGCCTATGCGGGCGAGGCCTTCGTGGAGGTCGCGAGCGCCGACGAATGCGCGGCCCTGCAGAAGGCGCGCGCGGGCGCGGCCGGCTACAACGCCGACCTGGATCCCGAGGCGCTGAACGGCACCAACCGCATGAAGCTCTACGTCTTCGGCAATGAAGAGCGCCATCAGGCGCGGCTGGTGGCCGTGCTCGACAACCTGGGCAAGGGCGCGTCGGGGGCTGCGGTGCAGAACCTGAACATCATGCTCGGCCTGCCGGAAGCCTCGGGCCTGTGATCCTGCGCCGGGCGAGCGCGGCGGACGCCGAGGTCTGCGCCCGGATCCAGCGGGAAGCGAGCCGCGTCTCGCTCCCGTTTCTACCTGCGCCGGGTCCGATCGAAAACGCGGTGGCGTTCTTCGGGACGAAGCTGCTGGTGGAGAACGAGACGTGGATCGCCGAGGAGGACGGCGTGGCGGTCGGCTATGTCGCCTTCCATCCGGGCTGGCTGGAGCATCTGTTCATTCTCCCGGACCACCAGGGACGGGGGATTGGTCCGCAGCTTCTGGCTAAGGCGTTGGAGGACGGGACTCCTCGGACGCTTTGGACTTTCCAGGCGAACACGCGCGCCCGGCGCTTCTACGAGGCGAGAGGGTGGACGCTGGTTAAGCTGACCGACGGCGCTGACAACATGGAGAAGACGCCGGACGCTCTCTACGCTTGGGCCGGCGGCTAAGCTTGCATCCGAAGCCTGAGAGGAATCGTATCTCAGGCATGGACAAGATTGATCGACGCGCTTTGTTGCTTGGTTCCGCGCTGGTCACGCTGCCGACCGCGGCGCTGGCCGCTGAAGATCCCTATGCTGGTTCTCCCTGGCGCCAGCTGACCGACGCCCAGTGGAAGGCGCGGCTTGATCTGGCGACCTACAACGTCCTTCGCCACGAGGCGACGGAGATGGCCGGCACCAGCCCGCTGAACAAGGAAAAGCGTCCGGGGACCTATGTCTGCGCCGGGTGCGGCTTGCCGCTGTTCAAGGCGGCCTGGAAGTTCGAGAGCGGCACCGGTTGGCCGAGCTTCTATACCGCCATCAAAGGGGCGATGGCCAAGAAGACCGACTACGCCATCGGCGTGCCGCGCACAGAATACCACTGCGCGCGCTGCCTGGGGCACCAGGGCCACGTCTTCCCCGACGGCCCCCGACCGACGGGGCTGCGCTACTGCAATAATGGCGATGCGCTGCGGTTCATAGCAGCCTAGAAGCGCGGTTTGCCGCCCACGCGATCGGTTGTCGATTGACGGCGACTGATCGCATCACTCAATTTGCGGCGAACCACTACGGAGAGCTGCATGCGTCGCTTGATCGCCAACGCTAGGCCGACGCGTTGAGAATTTCCCGCGTCATCGCCGCGATCTACGGTTTTCTGTGCGTCGCGGCATTGCTCCTGATTCCTGCTAGCCTGGGTGGCTGGTTTGGGATGGCGCGTGATCCCTTGGCCGGGATCTTCGCGATCGTGCTGGGTGCGCCTTGGAGCTACATATTGAACTTCCTCCCCAGCTTGGGGATCTGGTTCAATGTTGCGGCTGTCGCCCTCGGCATGGTGATGAATTTCCTGATCATTCTTGTGGCTGGGGACCTGCTCGCCCGTCTACGGCGGGCCGTCCTCTAGTGAGACGGGCCTCGCCGATGGTGTCGGCGTCGCGCCCGTACCCGGCTCCATGAAAGCCGACATGTTCATCGAGCTCACCCTGGCGACGGCCATGGTGCTGCTGACCGTCACGATTCACGGAACCGGGCTGATGGGCCTGGGGCGCATGCTGGCGTCGCTGGATGATCGTTGGGCCGCGGCCCAGATGAGCCCGTTGTCCTGGCACGGTTGGTTCGTGACGGTGGCCCTGGTCATGGGCCTCTTCCTGCTGCACGGCCTGGAGATCTGGCTGTACGCCCTTCTCTTCATTCACCTGGGCGCGGTGCCTGAATTTCGGGAGGCGGTCTATTTTTCGACCAGCAGCTACGGATCGATCGGATACGGCGACAGCGCCATCGCTGGGCAATGGAAGCTGCTGGGCGCCATTGAGGGCATCAATGGCTCCATCCTGCTGGGGTGGTCGGTGGCGTTCTTCGTGACCGTGATGGCGCGGATGCTGCCACCCCTCAGGCGCCGATAGAAGCTCGCCTCAGGGCAGAGGATTGGCCAAGTCGAACTCGACGCGGAAATGGCGATCCGGCCGGCGCAGTTCGTAGGCGAACAGTTTGTCCGGCTCGACCTCCATCGCCCAGACATTGGTCAGGGAGACAGCGCGGTCTTCACGGACGAACATCGCCTTTGAGGCGGCGTCGACCGGGAACTCCTGGCGCGAGGCGGTTCCGGGCGTGGCGGTATCGCCGCCATATTGGCTGACGGCGTCTTCCGCCCCATCAGGATGACGATGGTCGTGCTTCAGGCGCAGGCCGGTCGTGGTCTTGGTCACCACCCAGGTGCGGGAGCGATCCTCGCCGACCTGGAAGGGGATCCGCACTTCGTTTGGGGTGCAGGTCTTCACCTGCATCACCAGCGGCTTGCCGTTGAAGCTGGCGTCGGCGGGATCTGTCGTGACGACCTTCCCTTGGAAGCTCTGACCGCACAGGGTCGATAGACGCGCGAAGAAGGCTTGCTGAGCGGTATCGGCCTTAGCGGGAACTGCGATCATCAGGGTGAGGGCGGCGAGGGGCAGGGCTCTCATTTCGTCTCCGGGGCCGGCGGCGCGAGCGCGGCCAGGACATGATCGACGGCGCGGAGCACGGCGCCGTTGTGGGTGAGTCCCAGCAGGCTGGCATGCGCCGCCTCAGGCACGTTCTCGTAGTAGCCGGCGCGCGAAGCGCGTTCGGGGGCGCGCCGGGCGATATTCCATTCGCCCATCCGCACGGCGTCGCCAGCGGTGACTACGGCGACGGGCCATTGGGGATCGAGGCTGACGACGCCAGCCTGAGCCGATCCCTGGTCCCAGACGAGGACTTCAGCGGCGGCCGTGCGCGCGTGGCGGCCGGACACAAAGGCGTGGCTCTTTTCGGCCGCGCCCTGGGGCGGCAGGCCTATGCGGTCGCCCCAGTGGTAGGCGACGCGCGTCAGGCCGAGCGAGCCGGCGACAGCCGTGGCCCGCCCGACATTGCGGACCCGATTGAGGAACGGCTGGGCGCGGGGATCGCTGGTCATTTCCGGGGTTGTGGCCTCGAGCAACACCAGGCCGGCGACCAATTCGGGGTGCTGGCCGGCGAACAGCCGGATGTGCTGGCCGCCCATGGAGTGGGCCATGAAGATGAAGGGGCCCTGTTCGCCAGAAGCCTTGATCAGCTTGGCCAGGTCGGAGGCGATGGCCTGGCTGTCTCGGGGGTTTGGTCCGGGATCGGAGAAGCCCATCCCGGCGCGGTCGTAGGCGCAGGATCGGACGCCCTTCTGGGCCAGTCCTTGCTGGATGGCGGCGAAGTCGGCGGCCAGGCCCCAGGCGCCGGCTTCCATCCACACGACCGGCTTGTCGGTCTTCGGCCCCTCGCAGACCAGCCGCAGCTTGCGCCCGCCGATATCGACGAAGCGCCCGCTGGGCTCGAACCGGCCTGACAGCGCCACCACGGCGAAGCCCGCGCCGATCCACAGGGCGAGCAGGATCGCCAGCCCCCCGACTATTATCTTGATCATCTAACCCCCGGATCGGTCGCTTACGACTTCACCTTTACATAGGAACCCGGCGCGTCCTCGATCGGCTTGAATTTGCCACCCGCGGGATCGCGGGCCGGGACCAGGCCGCCGGACTTCTCGCGTAGCCAGGTCGCCCAGTGCGGCCACCAAGAGCCTGCGGTTTCGCGGGCGCCCTCCATCCATTGTTCGACAGAGGCCGGCAGCTCGGAATTGGTCCAGTGCTGATACTTGTTGGCGACCGGAGCGTTGATGACCCCGGCGATGTGGCCGGAGCCGGCGAGGGTGAAGGTCACCGGCCCGCCAAACAGCCGCGCGCCACGATAGACCGACCGGGCCGGAGCGATGTGGTCTTCCTTGGAGGACTGCACGTAGACCGGTGTCTTCACGGCGCCGAGGTCGAGCTTGACGTTGTCGAGCACCAACTCGCCCTTGGACAGCGCGTTCTCGCCGTAGAACTTGCGCAGGTAGAACATGTGCAGCGCCTTGGGCATGCGGGTCTGGTCGGAATTCCAGAACAGCAGGTCGAAGGGCTTGGGCTCCTTGCCCATCAGGTAGTTGTTCACGAAGAACGACCAGATCAGGTCGTTGGCGCGCAGCGAGTTGAAGGTCTCGGCCATCGCCTGGCCCGACAGGACGCCGCCGGCGGCGTCCATCTGCTTTTCGAGATCGGAGAGCCAGTCGTCATTGGTGAACAGCAGCAGGTCGCCGGCCTCGGCGAAATCCTGCTGGGCCGCGAAGAAGGTGGCCGAGGCGATTCGCTTGTCGTTCTTCGCCGCCATGTGGGCGAGCGTCGAGGAGAGCAGGGTGCCGCCGATGCAGTAGCCGACGGTGTTGACCCGGTCGACGCCGGCTTGAGCCATCACCGCGTCAGTCGCCGCATAGATGCCCTCGATCATGTAGTCCTCGAAGGTCTTGGCGGCCATTTCCACGTCGGGATTGACCCAGGAGGCGACAAAGACCGTGAAGCCCTGGTCGGCCAACCAGCGGATCATCGAGTTCTCGGGCCGCAGGTCGAGGATGTAGAACTTGTTGATCCAGGGCGGGAAGATCAGCAGCGGGATCTCGTGGACCTGCTCGGTCGTCGGATTGAACTGGAGGAGCTGCAGCACCTCGTTCTGGAAGACGACCTTGCCCGGCGCGGTGGCGACGTTCTCGCCGATCTTGAACATCTGGTAGTCGGTCTGGCTGATCGCCAGCTGACCGCCGCCGCGAGTCATGTCGTCGGCGAAGTTCTCCATCCCCTTGAGCAGCGAGGCGCCTTGGGTCTGCATCGCCTCGCGCAGGGCGGCAGGATTGGAGACCAGGAAGTTCGACGGGGAGAAGGCGTCGGTCAGCATCTTCATGAAGAATTCGACGCGGCGCTTGGCGATCGGATCGACGTCCTGGACCTGGGACACCAATGAATTCAGCCAGTTGGAGGTTAGCAGGTACGATTGCTTGATAACGTCGAAGACCGGGTTTTCCGCCCAATCGGGATCGTTGAAGCGCTTGTCGCCCTTGTCAGGGCGAACCACTGGCTCGACGCTTTCGCCGCCGGCGCGGCGAGCAGCCGACTGCCAAAGCTCAAGGTATTGCTGGAAGAGATCGGCCTGGGCCCGAACCATGCGGTCAGGCTGCGAGGCCAATCGCCCCATCACGTCGGTCAGCGCCGGCGCGACGTGGAACGGGTCCGGCTGCAGGGCGGCCGGGCGCTCGGCCTGGCGCAGGGCAGCCTCTGCGATCGCGCCCTGCGCGGTCAGCGCCGCGCGGGCCAGATTGGCGGAAAGCTTTTCCAGCATGTCGCGCTGGTCGCTGCTCAGGCTTTCGAAGGCAGGGGCGGCGGGCGCGGCCTTCGGCGCGGCTTCGGCTGGCTTTTCCACCGGCGCAGATTCGACTTTGATCTCAGACTTGATGCCCTTGGAGGCAGCCTTGTCGGCAACCTTGGCCTTCTTCTTCGGCTTGGCCTTGGTCGGTGTCGACGGTTGTTCACTCATCGCTCAACTTCCTCCGGTACGCGCTTCCTTGGGGCTTTGCTGCGCTCGCGCTCTTTCGCCCGAGGCGATCATGACATAAGACCGGACGGGAAATGAACGCGCCGCTTCGACTTTTCGCAAAAGCGTCCTTCAAGACCTCCACGCGGGGGCTGATGCTCTGCGTCTGCGCCAGCCTGTCGTTGGCCGGTTGCGCCAACTACAATCCGCTTGCGACAGCTCCGATTGACCCGACCTCGCCGGTCGCCGAGGACGTTGCGCGGCTGGGGCGCGTCGACGCCCCGTTCCCGACGTTCGCAGACATTCCCCCGAAGCCGACCGATGAGCGCCCCGTGGCCGCGTGGGGCAAGGAAGCTCGGCAGCTTCAGACCGCCGCCTCGGCGCTTGAGCGTCAGACCGCCCCCAATACCTGGACGCTGAACGGGACTGAGCGTTTCCAAGCGCGCGCCCTAGCTGAAGCTGGCCCGGCCAATGAGAGCGCGGCTTCGTCGACCGCCGCCACCGAAGCCTTCGCGCGGCAGCTCCGGGAGCGAGCTACCCCGCCTCCGTCGCCTCGGTAAGCGGCTGGCGGGGGCATAAATGACCTTGAACCTGCTTGGCGCGGCCCCAGACGGGGGCTATCCATGCGCGACTTCAGCTCCCAATCGCCGCACGGCCCGCGGCCCGAGCTCAAAATGACTCCCGAATTCCACCGTATTCGCCGCCTTCCGCCCTACGTCCTCGAGGAAGTGAACCGCATCAAGGCTCGCTTGCGCGCCGAAGGTGTCGACATCATCGACTTCGGCATGGGCAATCCCGACATGCCGACGCCCAAGCATATCGTCGACAAGCTCATCGAGACCGCCCGCGACCCCAAGGCCGGCCGCTATTCCGCCTCCAAGGGCATTGTCGGCCTCCGTAAGGCGATGGCCGGCTACTACAAGAAGCGCTTCGGCGTGACGCTGAACCCGGACACCGAGGTGATCGCCACCCTGGGGTCGAAGGAAGGTTTCGCCAACCTGGCTCAGGCGCTGACCGCGCCGGGCGACGTGATCATCTGCCCGAACCCGGCCTATCCGATCCACGCCTACGGCTTCATCATGGCCGGCGGGGTGATCCGCCACGTGCCGGCTCATTCGCCGGAAGAGTATCTGGCCGGCGTCAGCCGGGCGATGAAGCACTCGGCCCCGCCGCCGTCGGTGCTGATCCTGTCCTATCCGTCGAACCCGACCGCGCAGTGCGTGGATTTGGAGTTTTACAAGGACGCGATCGCGCTGGCGAAGAAGCACGATCTGCTGGTGATCTCCGACATCGCCTATTCGGAAATCTACTTCGACGACAACCCGCCGCCCTCGGTCCTGCAGATCGATGGGGCCAAGGAAATCGCCGTCGAGGTCAATTCGCTGTCGAAGACCTATGCAATGGCCGGCTGGCGCGTCGGCATGGTTGTCGGCAACGAACGCATCTGCTCGGCGTTGGCGCGGGTGAAGTCGTATCTGGACTATGGCGCCTATACGCCGATCCAGGTCGCAGCTGCCGCGGCCCTCAACGGTCCGCAGGATTGCGCCGATGAGATCCGGGCTATTTACAAGGCTCGCCGCGACACCCTGGTCAGCTCGATGAAGCGCGCCGGCTGGGACATTCCCTCGCCGCCGGCTTCGATGTTCGCCTGGGCGCCGGTCCCCGAGAAGTTCAAGGAGGCCGGTTCGCTACTGTTCTCCAAGCTGCTGATCGAGGAAGCCGGCGTCGCGGTCGCGCCGGGCGTCGGCTTCGGCGAGTACGGCGAAGGCTATGTTCGGGTGGGGCTCGTGGAGAACGAACACCGCATCCGTCAGGCCGCGCGCAACGTGAAGAAATTTCTGGCCAACGCCGACGAAATCCTGGCGCGGGCTCACAACAATCTGGCGGCGCAATGAGTAAGACTGAATGGCGGATCGGCGTCGCGGGCCTGGGTACGGTTGGCGGCGGACTGCTGAACTTCCTGTCCGACCACCCCGATTTCGCCCCGGCCGGCGGCCGCGCGATCGTGACCGGCGTCTCGGCGCGCTCGCGGTCGCGTCCGCGTCCGTTCGATATCTCGAACCTGCCGTGGTTCGACGATCCCGTGGCCCTGGCGCTGTCGCCTGACAACAACGTCTTCGTCGAGCTGATCGGCGGTTCCGATGGCCCGGCCAAGGCCGCCGTTGAAGCGGCGCTGAACGCCGGCAAGCCAGTTGTCACCGCCAACAAGGCGCTGATCGCCGAACACGGCGCCGAACTGGCCGCCCTGGCCGAAGCCAAGGGCGTCCCGTTGCTGTTCGAAGCCGCGGTGATGGGCGGTACGCCGGCCGTGAAGGTGATGCGCGAGGCGCTGGTCGGCGATGAGATCAAGTCGGTCGCCGGCATCCTGAACGGCACCTGCAACTACATCCTGTCGGAAATGGACTCCGGGGGCAGGGCGTTCGCCGACGTCCTCGCCGAAGCCCAGCGCCTCGGTTACGCCGAGACCGATCCGACCATGGACGTCGGCGGCTTCGACGCGGCCCACAAGATCTCGATCCTGGCGGCCTTGGCCTTCGGCTGCGCGCCGAACTACGCGGCGGCCGAGATCGAAGGCATCGACCAGGTCGCGCTGCTGGATATCAAGCTGGCCAAGGATCTCGGTTACCGGATCAAGCTGATCGCGTCGGCCGACCGCTCGGACGGCGGCGTGCTGGTGCGCGTGCATCCGACCCTGGTGGCGCAGAACCATCCGTTGGCCCAGGCCGGCGGCGCGCTGAACGCGCTCTTCATCGAAGGCACGCGGATTGGCCGGATCTATCTGCAGGGGCCTGGCGCCGGTTCATCGCCGACCGCCGCGGCCGTCGCCGCCGACATCGCCGACGTGATGACGGGCGCGGTTCGCCCGGTCTTCCAGGCGCCGGCCGCCACCTTGAAGGCCTTTACGCCTATCGACCCGGCAAAGAGCATGAGCCGGGCCTATCTGCGCTTCCTTGTGAAGGACGAGCCCGGCGTGATCGCGGCGGTCTCCGAGACCCTGGCCGAGGCCGGGGTGTCGATCGAGAGCTTCCTTCAGAAGCCCGTCGAGAACGCAGATGGGGTGCCGATCGTGCTCACCACGCATGCAGTCGCCGAATCCGTGCTCGTGGCGGCGATCGACCGCATCGCAAACCTGCCATCAGTGCTCGATAGACCGCGCCTCTTGCGTATCGCGCGCATTTAAGAACCAAGAGATAGAGTGCGCCGACGAGGCGCCGGGAGAGACACATGAGTTCGGAAAATCTGGATCGCGGGCTGGTTCTGGACGCGGTCCGGGTGACAGAGATCGCCGCGATCGCCGCTTGGAAACTGGTTGGACGTGGCGACGAGAAGGAGGCTGACCAAGCCGCCGTCGACGCGATGCGCACGGCGCTCAACGATCTCGACATCGATGGCGAGATCGTCATCGGCGAGGGCGAGCGCGATGAAGCGCCGATGCTCTATATCGGTGAGAAGGTCGGTAGCGGCAAAGGCCCGGCGATCGACATCGCCCTCGACCCGCTGGAAGGCACGACCTTGACAGCGAAGGCCATGGCCAACGCCCTGGCCGTGATGGCATGGGCGCCGAAGGGCACCATGCTGAACGCGCCCGACACCTATATGGACAAGATCGCCTGCGGGCCGGGCTATCCGGCCGGCGTGATCGACCTCGACAAGTCGCCGGCCGAGAACGTCAAGGCGCTGGCCGAGGCCAAGGAAGTCGACGCCTCGGAAATCACGGTCTGCATTCTGGACCGCCCCCGGCACGCCGACCTGATCGCCAGCGTTCGTTCGGTGGGCGCGCGCGTCTATCTGATCACCGACGGCGATGTCGCCGGGGTCATGAACACCGCCGATCCTTCGACGGGCGTTGATCTCTATGTCGGGCAGGGCGGAGCGCCCGAGGGCGTGCTGGCCTGCGCGGCGCTAAAGTGCGTTGGCGGTCAGTTCCAAGGCCGACTGGTGTTCCGCAACGCCGACGAGAAGGCCCGCGCGGCCCGCGTCGGCATCACCGACTTCGACAAGAAGTACGATCTGCACGAGATGGTGCGGGCCGACGCGATCTTCGCAGCGACCGGCGTGACCAACGGCGCCCTGCTGGACGGCGTGCAGTATGAGGACGGCTTCGTTCATACCCACACCCTGGTGATGAACTCAGCCACCCGCACCGTGCGTGAAGTGCGGATGAAGCGCCCGGTCTAAGGTATCCTTCGTGGCGGTTCCGACTCCGGCTAGGCTAGACCAATGGCCGATGGAACCGCCTCCTTGGGATATCTAGGCGTCAGCCGCTCCTTGAGCGGGCGGCTGTGGCGCGAGCGACCGGCGGACGCCGAGGTAGTGCGCCGTCACCAACTCGGCCTCGGCCTCAGCGAGCCGCTGGCCAGAGCGCTGGCCTCACGCGGGGTCGGCGCCGATGACGGCGAGAACTATCTCAACCCCACCCTCAAGGCGCTGTTTCCCGATCCGTCGAGCTTCGTCGACATGGATCTGGCCGCCAAGATCCTGATCGACGCCCTGGTCGCCGACCGGCCGATGACGGTCTTCGCCGACTATGACGTCGACGGCGCGTCTAGCGCCGCGCAACTGGTCCGCTGGTTCCGCACCCAGGGCAAGGAATTGCCCATCTATGTTCCTGATCGTCTGACCGAGGGCTATGGCCCGTCGCCGGCCGCCTTCCGCCGTATTCGCGAATCGGGCGTCGAATTGGTTGTGACGGTGGACTGCGGCGCGGCGGCCTATGAGGCCTTGGCCTGCGCCAAGGAGATCGGTCTCGACGTGGTGGTGATCGATCACCACCTGATGCGTGATGAAATTCCCGAGGTCGCCGCGCTGGTGAACCCAAACCGGCCGGGCTGCGGCTCAGGGCAGGGGGTTCTGGCTGCGGCCGGCGTCGCCTTCGTCTTGATGGCCGCGCTCAATCGCGAAGCCCGCGGTCGCGGCCTGTTCCAGGATCGGCCCGAGCCGGACCTGCGCCAATGGCTGGACCTGGCCGCCATGGGCGCGATCTGCGACGTGACCCAGCTTGTGGGGTTCAACCGGGCGCTCACCACCCAGGGGTTGAAGGTCATGTCGGCCTGGCGCAACCCAGGTCTGAAGGCGTTGCTCGATGTGGCCAAGGGATCGGGGCCGGCCAGTGTATTCCATGCAGGTTTCATTCTCGGGCCCCGGATCAACGCCGGCGGCCGGATCGGACGTTCCGACCTCGGGGCTCGGCTGCTGTCCACCGATGATCCGGAAGAGGCCGCGATGCTGGCCGCCGAGCTCGACGGCCTCAACGCCTCGCGCAAAGAAGTCGAGCGGGAGATCCTGGAAGAGGCGATCCGGATCGTCGAGCGCGAGAGCAACCAGGACCAGGCCGCTCTGACCATGGTCGCGGCCGATGGTTGGCATCCGGGCGTCATCGGGATCGTCGCCAGCCGGCTCAAGGAACGCTATCGCAAGCCGGCTCTGGTCATTGGCGTAGACCGAGCCGCCAATATCGGCAAGGGTTCGGGGCGCTCGCAGACCGGGGTAAACCTCGGTCGCGCGGTCCAGGCGGCCTATGACGAGGGCCTGCTGCTGGCGGGCGGCGGGCACGCCATGGCCGCTGGCCTTTCAGTCCGTCCCGACACGATCCCTGAATTGCGGGCGTTCTTGAACGAGCGCCTGGCGGACGAAGCCCAGGCCGCGGCCGAGCAGGATGGCTTGGATATCGACGCTCTGATCACCACGGGCGGGGCCGATCGGGGGCTCTACCAGTCGTTCCAGGCGTTGGCGCCGTTCGGTCCCGGCAACCCCGAGCCGATGTTCGCGGCGGCCAATGTGAGGGTCGAGCGGCCGATGGCCCTGCGCGGCGGTCATGTCCGCGTGACTTTGACCGATGGTTCGGGCGGGCGGTTGAAAGCCGTCGCCTGGCGATCTGAGGACACCGAGATGGGCCGACGTCTGTTGAACGAAGGCGGCGCGATCCACGTCGCGGGTCGTCTGAAGCCGGACGATTGGCAGGGGCGCGAGAGCGTCGAGCTCGAAATCGAAGATGTGGCGGACCCGCGCCGGGTCGGCTGAGATCATTTGACCGCCAGTCGATGGCGCTCCACGCGGTTGGGTTGGACGACTTGGGGCTCGCCATGCGGCGGGATCCTGTCGGGGCGATTCCGTCACTTCCGTCCTTGCCGAGACTTTTCCCTTAAGTCTTTCGATGGCGTCAGCGGTCGCAAGGCCAGGAAAAACGCCTGTTTGAGCACCGTCCATAGGCTGTGGCGGGACTTTTGAAAAAGGTTCAGCAAGGCGCTTGCCACCCTGCGGAATCGACAATATAGACACGCCTCTCGCGCACGCGGTCCCTTCGTCTATCGGTTAGGACGCCAGGTTTTCAACCTGGAGAGAGGGGTTCGACTCCCCTAGGGACTGCCAGCGCGAGGCTTTTCCATACGGCGAAAAAGCGAACAAATACGACCGTAGCGCTCATGCGGTCCCTTCGTCTATCGGTTAGGACGCCAGGTTTTCAACCTGGAGAGAGGGGTTCGACTCCCCTAGGGACTACCAGCGCGAAGCTTCACAATGCGACATATGCGAGAGCAATTGTGACGGGTGCGCGCATCGGTTGGAATTTGCCCCATTGACGACCATAGCCCAACAAGAACAGTGTTATCGCTGGCAAGGTCCGGAAGGATCAGGGGGACCAGGCCAGAGGGGCATATGTCTGGTTACGAATTCGAGGGAATGGATCCGCACGAAGAGTCAGTGAGGATCAGCGGGCGCGTTAAGTGGTTCGACGCCGGCAAGGGATATGGCTTTATCGTACCTGACGACCCGCATCAAACGGGCCTCAAGGACGTATTGCTTCACGTCACCAGTCTTAGGAACTCGGGGCGCGAGAGCGCTCTGGAGGGCGCTGTGATCGTCTGTGACGTGATCCGCCGCCCGAAAGGCTGGCAGGTCGCCGAGGTGGTGGAGGTCGACGAGACGTCGGCGCCAGCGCCCTCCGAGCGCCGAAGGCATGACGAGGGGCAGGGCGGCTTTCGACGGGAACGCGACAGCTATGACAATGGCGGGTTTCAGGCCCGTCAGCCGCGAAGGCCGCTGACCGCGCGGGGGCCGCTCGAGCGGGCCAAGGTGAAGTGGTTCAACCGTGCAAAGGGCTATGGCTTCGTAGTCCGCGACGGAGAGACCGGCGACATCTTCGTCCACATCGAGACCTTGCGCCGGTCCGGCATCGAGGACCTGCAGCCGGGCGACGACGTCATGGTGCGTTTCGCGGAAGGTCCGAAAGGGCTTGTCGTGGCGGAGATCGAGTCTGTAGGTCTGGCTTAAGACCTAGCAACTCGGAGTTCTCCGGTGTCCAGCCTGACGGGGCCGCTGCGCGGCTTGATTGCGACCGCAGGCGCGCTTGCGCTGCTTGCGGCCTGTAGCGAGCGGCCATCTGCTCAAATAGCCCCTGCGGCGTCTCAGGCGCCTGCAGCGGCCGTTAGCGCGCCGGCAAAGGCGCCGATCGGCGCGGTAGGGGAGGCTCCCGCCGGTTTCGAGGTGCTGGAGACGGTGACGCCCGCGGGCCGGACGCGATTCTTTGTCGAGATCGCCGACAACGACGCCGAGCGCGAGCGCGGGCTGATGTTCCGCAAGTCGCTGGCGCCCGATCGCGGCATGTTGTTCGACTTCAAGACGCCGCGCGAGGTGGCGTTCTGGATGCGCAACACGCTCATCCCGCTGGACATCATCTACATCCAGGCGGACGGCACGGTGCTGTCCATCGCCCGCAACGCCATGCCGCTGTCGGAATCGCCGATCCCATCGGGCGGGCCGACGCTGGGCGTTCTGGAACTGGCCGGGGGGCGCTCGGCCGAGATCGGCTTGATGCCCGGCGACCGTATCGAGCATCGGATATTCAAGCGTGATTGATCGCGACGTCGTACCGCCGCCGCCCGAGGGATTCGTCGAATCGACGGGGCGGGGCGCGTTCTCGGGCCACAACGGTCCGTATTTCCATCGCGCCCAGATGGGAGAGCTGACCGAGCAGGCGTTCTACGCCCTGCCGCGTCATGCCAATGGGCTCGGACTGGTGCACGGCGGGATGCTCAGCGCCTTCTTGGACGGCTTGATGGGCGCGACGGTGTTTCGCGCCACCCGACAGACCGCGGTGACCATTCACCTGTCGATCGACTTCCTGCACATGGGCCGGGTCGGCGATTGGGTGATGGGCGAGGGCAAGATCACCCGCGTGACCAAGGATGTCGCCTTCGTGGAGGCGCGCGCGCACGTTCGCGGCGTAGACGTCGTGCGGGCCACCGGGGTCTTCAAACTGATGCATAAACGCGCTTAATCGCGCCGAGCGAGTTTGTTCGTTTGCGATTAAGGCCAAAGCCTTATATCGGAGCCCCTCGCCGGCGTTATTCGGGGTGTAGCGCAGCCTGGTAGCGCATCTGGTTTGGGACCAGAGGGTCGGAGGTTCGAATCCTCTCGCCCCGACCAACGCCGGTCAGAATTGTTTGAGGGTCCGCATGCTCGCGCGCATCTATCGTCCAGCCAAGAACGCCATGCAGTCGGGCAAGGCTAAGACCAAGGACTGGGTGCTGGAATTCGAGCCTGCCTCGGCGCGTCGTTCGGACCCGCTGATGGGTTGGACGCTGACCAACGACATGGACGGCCAGATCCGTCTCGCCTTCGAGACCAAGGACGAGGCCGTCGCCTATGCGCAGGCCCACGGCATCGCCTTCCAGATTTCGGATCCGAAGCCGGCCAAGCGGATCATCAAGGCCTACGCCGACAACTTCGCCTTCGGCCGCAAGCAGCCCTGGACGCACTAGTCGGCGTTTCGCCGCGTCCAGTTCGATGAGCTTGGAGCCGGGCCGCTTGGGCGGCAGGCGTGATCTCTTGCGCCAAGCGCCGCAGCGCCTTATCCCGCAACGACCGATGAAAACGCGCCCATAGCTCAACCGGATAGAGCATCCGCCTTCTAAGCGGACGGTTGCAGGTTCGAGTCCTGCTGGGCGCGCCAATCCCTCAGTACCCGCCGATGATCGGCAATATTTCGCCGGTGATGTAGCTGGAGCAATGGGGCGAGGCGAGGAAGACGTAGGCTGGCGCGATCTCTTCGGGTTGGGCCGGGCGCTTCATTTTTGACTGAGCGCCGAACTCGCTGACGTCCGCGGCCTGCTTGTCGGCGGGGTTCAGCGGGGTCCAGACCGGCCCAGGCGCGATAGCGTTGACCCGAATTCCCTTGGGGATCAGATGGCCGGCCAGGGCGCGGGTGAAGGCGTGGATGCCGCCCTTGGTCATGGAATAATCCAGCAAGTCCTTGCTGCCGTCGATGCCGGTGATCGAGCCCGTCATCAGGATCGCCGACCCAGGCTTCATGTGCGGGACGGCGGCCTTGGCGAGGTAGAAGTAGCCATAGAGATTGGTCTTCAAGGTCCGGTCGAAGTGGTCGTCGGTGAGGTCCTCGAACGTAGGGACATGTTCCTGGAACGCGGCGTTGTTCACGAGGACGTCCAGCGCCCCGAACGCGTCGAGGGTTTTCTTGACGGCCTTTTTCGCGAAAGCCGGATCGGCGACGTCTCCGGCCAGAAGAATCGCCCTGCGGCCCTCCTTCTCGACCGCGGCCTTGGTCGCTTCGGCGTCCTTGTCCTCATTGAGATAGGCGATGGCTATGTCGGCGCCCTCGCGTGCGAACAGCACCGCCACAGCGCGGCCGATGCCGGAGTCGGCCCCGGTGATCAGGGCGACCTTGTCCTTCAGCTTTTCCGAGCCCTTGTAGAACGGAGCGTCGTAGAGCGGCGCCGGGTCCAGGGCGGCCTCGTCGCCGGGCTTCGTCTGATGCTGTTTGGGAAATGGAGGGGCTGGGTACTTGCGCGCGCCCGCCTGCATTGCCCCTTCGTCGGCTTCTGGCTTGGATTGGCGCTTCTCCTTGGCGTCTATCTTCGCCTGTATCTCCCGACCGGCCTTAGCTGCGACATCGGCCTTCTTGGAAGATTGCCTCTCGGCTTTTGGCTGGCTCATCTGCGGTGTCCCTCTGGCGATCCGAGAGGGGCCAATGATGCTGCGCGGCCGAGGTTCCTAAGGCTAGGCTTGAGTTCGCCGCCCAGGATGGCGATGGTCGGCGCGCGTTCGAGTCAGGTTCGGGGAAACGTCATGATCGGTTTCAAGTTGAGCGCCGGGGCGTTCGCGGCCTTGGTGTTGGCTAGCGCTTCGCCGGCCGTGGCCGCCGGGTTGAGCGCGCAGGAACAGAAGCTGGTCACCGCAGCTGGCGGCGAGGAGGCGCGCTCCCTGGCGCTGCTGGAAACCCTGGTGAACATCAACAGCGGCACCTTGAACACCCCAGGCGTCGAAGAGGTGGGCCGGCTGATGCAGAGCGAGCTGCGCGATCTGGGGTTTGACGTCCAATGGGTTCCGATGGCGGAAGTCGGACGCGCCGGGCACATCGTGGCGACGCACAAAGGCTCGGGCAAGGGCCGCAAGATGCTGTTGATCGGCCATCTGGATACGGTGTTCGAACCGTCCAGCCCGTTCCAGAAATATGTCCGCCGCGGGGACATCGCCGAGGGACCAGGGGTCAACGACATGAAGGGCGGGCTTGTGATCATGGTCGCCGCCCTGCGCGCCATGAAGGCGGCCGGCACGTTGAAGGACGCCGACATCACCGTCGTGCTGACCGGCGACGAGGAGCGGGCCGGGCGGCCGTTGTCGGTTTCGCGAGCGGATCTCATCAAAGCGGCCAAGGCTAGCGACCTGGCGCTGGAGTTCGAGGGGCTGGCCCTGGAGAACGGCAAGGACATGGCCTCGATCGCGCGGCGATCGGCGACTGACTGGACTTTGAAAGTCACAGCGAAATCGGGCCATTCGTCAGGGATCTTCAACGACAGCGTCGGCTATGGCGCGGCCTATGAGCTGGCGCGGATCGTCGACGGCTTTCGGCGCGAGGCCCGCGAGGTCAATGCGACATTCAATGTCGGTTACATGGCCTCTGGCGTGAGCGCGACAGCGAACGCAACCGACACAGGGGCGGTGGCGACCGGCAAGACCAACATCATCCCGGCCGAGGCGATCGCGCGGGGTGACCTGCGCACGCTCTCCAATGCCCAGACCGACAGCATTCGCGCCAAGATGCGGGCCATCGTGGCGGAGCCGCTGGCGGGCGCCGAGGCGAGCATCTCCTTTGAGGACGGTTATCCGGCCATGGCCCCCAGCGAGGCCTCCCGCAAGCTGCTGGAAACCTTGAACGAGGTGAACCGCGACCTTGGCCTGGAGGCCATGCCGGAGCTGGATCCTCTAAAGCGTGGGGCTGGCGACATCGGCTTTGTCGGCGACATCCTGCCCGGACTGATCGGGTTCGGGGCCGCAGGGCAAGGCGCACATGCGCCTGGCGAGACGATGGAGCTGAGGAGCCTGGACCGTCAGACCAAGCGCGCGGCCTTGTTCATGAGCCGGATGGCGCAACCCTAGAGCGCTGTTGGCTTCGACGGGATCGAAGCCGCGCCTTGTCGCGCTTTCTGGCGTCGAAGGTAGCCACTCCGCCGGAAAGCGCTCTAGGCGATCGCGCGGGCGTAGGCGTCCAGGCCGCCGCGCAGGTCGGCGATCAACTCGTCTTCGTTCTCCAGGCCGATGTGCAGGCGCATCAGCGGACCGGCGTAGCGCGGAGCGAACTTGCGCTTGCCGAGTTGCGGGTCGCAGAGGATCGCCAGGCTTTCAAACCCGCCCCAGGAGAATCCGAGACCGAACAGCTTCAGGGCGTTGAGGAAGGCGTTCGCGCAGGCTTCCGAGCCGGGCTTAAGCACGAAGCCGAACAGGCCGCAGGCGCCGCTGTAATCGCGGGCCCAGAGCTCATGGCCGGCGGCGCCGGGAAGGGCGGGGTGGATGACCTCGGCGACCTCGGGTTGCTCGGCCAGCCAGGCGGCGATCTTGAGGCCGGCCTCGCCTTGACGGCGCAGGCGGGTCGGCAGGGTCCGAAGGCCGCGCAGCATCTGGTAGGCGTCCTCGGCGGCCACCGCCCAGCCGAGATTGTGGACCCCGTCCTCCAACTGGCGGACCAGGGCGGGATCATTGGCGACGGCTGAGCCCATGAAGACGTCGGAGTGGCCGCCGACATACTTGGTCAGGGCCTGGACGCTGATGTCGACGCCCTGCGCCAGCGGTTTGAAGAGATAGCCGGCGCCCCAGGTGTTGTCGGCCAAGGTGAGGATGCCTCGGGCTTTGGCCAGGCGCGCGATGGCGGCGAGATCCTGCATCTCGAAGGTCAGCGAGCCGGGGGATTCCATCGCGATCAGCCGGGTCGCGGCGGTCGCCGACGCCAGGAGCTCTTCGGGCGACCGCAGCGGATCGTAGTAGCGGACAGCGACGCCGTAGCGCGCCAGCACCTGATCGCAGAATCGGCGGGTCGGCTTGTAGATGTTGTCGACGACCAGCACCTCGTCGCCGGCCTTCAGCACGGCGAGTATGGCGCCGGTCAGGGCCGCAAGGCCTGAGGGGTAGAGGCTGACCCCGGAAGCCCCTTCCATCTCGGCCAGTGCCGACTTCAGGGCGTCGTGCGCGGCCAGGCCGGCGCGGCCATAGGTCAGGTAGGCGTCATCGTCGTAGAGCGCCTCGGCGCAGGGCAGCAGCACCGTCGATCCGCGTTGGATCGGCGGGCCGACCGTTTTGACGAGGTCGCCAGAGGTGGAGCCGGCGCGGATTAGACGGGTTTCTTGAGACATGCGGGTTGACGGGCCGGAACGAACTGGAGCCAAAATCAGCGGTCACTTAGGGCCTCAGCAGCTTAGCAATCAAGGAGGGCGGCCAATCTCTCGGCGCAGTATTTCTCGGCCAGGACCATGGATTTGTCTGGCCGCCGCCGTCGTGCTTAGCGGCTGCAGCAAGCCGAAGGAGGCGCCCGCAGCGCCGCCGCCGGCCCCAGTCCCCGTCACCGAGCCCGCGCCGGGCGCCTACAAACCTAAGCCGAGCCCCACCTTGGCGGCGATCAAGGCGCGCGGATGGGTGTCCTGCGGGGTCAATCCCGGCTTGGCCGGCTTCGCCTATTCAGACGACCGGGGCGCTTGGCGCGGCTTCGACGTGGATGTCTGCAAGGCCGTGGCGGCCGCGACGCTCGGCGATGCGAACGCGGTGCGATTTACGCCGGTGACGGCCCCGGACCGGTTCACCGCGCTGCGGGCGGGCAAGATCGATATTCTGTCGCGCAACACGTCGCTGACGCTCTCGCGCGACGCCGGCGAAGGCGTCGATTTCCCGGCGATCACCTATTACGACGGGCAGGGGTTCCTGGCGCCCAAGGCGTTGGGGCTGGCCAGCGCCGACGAACTCAACGGCGCGCGGATCTGCGTTCAGCAGGGCACGGCCAGCGAAACCAACCTGGCCGACTATTTCCAAGCCCGCGGATTGAAGCACTTGGCCGTGGTGGTGAAGGACACCAGCGAAGCACTGGTGCGCTACCAGGCCGATGAGTGCGACGCCTTCACCGCCGACATGGGCGCCTTGGCCTCGGCGCGGTCGTTGCTGAATAGTCCGAACGCCCACGTGATCCTGCCGACGGTGATCTCCAAGGAGCCGTTGGGCCCGGTCGTGCGACAGGACGATCCGGCATGGGCCGACATCGTGCGCTGGACCGTGTTTTCGATGATCGCGGCGGAGGAGCTGGGAGTCGATTCCAAGTCGGCCGCCGACCTGGTGAAGACAACCACTGACCCACGGGTGAGGCGTCTGCTTGGCGTGCAGGATAATCTGGGCGGCGTGCTCGGCCTGAAGCCGGACTGGGCCTATCAGGTGATCACGCAGGTCGGCGCCTATGACGAGGTCTTCAACCGCAATCTTGGGCCGGGATCTTCGCTCAAGCTTGCGCGCGGCCACAATGCGTTGTGGAGCGCTATCGAGCCCGGCCTGCTGTACGCGCCGCCGCTCCGCTAGGGGCCGGTGACGATGGGGGCGTCGGGCAGGCCGCCCCATTCGGTCCAGGAGCCGTCATAGACGGCGACCCTATCCAGGCCGACCCGGGCCAGGGCGAGGGCCAGGACCGAGGCGGTGACGCCCGAGCCGCAGCTGGTGACGATCGGCTTGGAGAGATTGACGCCGGCGCTCTTGAAGACCGCCTTGAGGTCGCGCTCCGACTTCAATGTGCCGTCGTCGGCAACCACGCCTTCCCAGGGCACATTGGCGGCGCCAGGCATGTGGCCAGACCGCAGGCCTGGACGCGGTTCGGGCGTTTCACCCGTGAAGCGGCTCGCGGCGCGCGCATCGACGATCCGAGCATCGCCAGAGGTCAACAGGGCGCTGACCTCGTCAGCATTGCGGACGAGGTCGGCGTCGAAAGCGGCCTCGAGTTCAATCGCGCGCGGGTAAATTTCGCCGGCTTCGACTGGTCGCCGTTCGGCCAGCCATTTCTTCAGGCCGCCATCCAGCACATAGACCTTGGAATAGCCCATCACGCGCAAGGTCCACCAGACACGCGCGGCGGAGCGAATGCCATGGGTGTCGTAAACCACGATGTCCGCCTCGCGCGGCAAGCCCAGAGCGCCGGCCGCCCGCGCGAACTCCTCAGGCGAGGGAAGCATGTGCGGCAGGTCGCTGGATCGGTCGGCGATGGCGTCGATATCGAAGAACACGGCGCCGGGAATGTGGACCTGGAGATATTCCTCCCGTCCAGAACGCCCCTCGGCCGGCATGAACCAGGTTCCATCGATCACCCTGACGTCGGGCGCCCGAAGGCGGTCGGCCAGCCAGGCGGTGGAGACCACGGGATCCATGTTTACAGCCACTTTGGCACCGGGAAGCCGCGTTCCTTCAGGAACTCCGGATTGAAAATCTTGCTCTGGTAGCGCGAGCCCTGGTCGCAGAGGATGGTCACGATCGTGTGCCCCGGTCCCAGGTCCTTCGCCATGCGAATAGCGCCCGCGACATTGATTCCGGTCGAGCCGCCCATCACCAGGCCCTCGTGCTCGACCATGTCGTAGATGACGTTGAGCATTTCGACGTCGTCGATGCGATAGGCGTGATCAACCTTCAAGCCTTCCAGGTTGGCGGTGATCCGACCCTGGCCGATACCCTCGCTGATCGAGGTCCCTTCGGACTTCAGCTCGCCGTCCGCGTACCAGGAATAGAGCGAGGCGCCGTGTGGGTCGGCCAGGCCGATCTTGATGTCCGACTTGCGGGCGCGAAGGGCTTCAGCGACCCCAGCCAGGGTGCCGCCCGATCCGACGGCGGAGATGAAGCCGTCGACCTTGCCGTCCGTCTGTTCCCAGATTTCGGGGCCGGTCGTCTCAATATGGGCCTGGCGGTTGGCGACATTGTCGAACTGGTTGGCCCAGACGGCGCCCGCCGGCTCCTTGGCGTTGAGCTCTTCGGCCAGGCGGCCGGAATAGCGGACGTAGTTGTCGGGGTTCGAATAGGGAACCGCATCCACCTCAACCAGCTCGGCGCCAAGCAAGCGGATCGCGTCCTTCTTTTCCTGGCTCTGAGTGCGGGGGATGACGATCGTAGTGCGATAGCCAGAGGCGGCGGCGACCATGGCCAGGCCAATGCCGGTGTTGCCGGCTGTGCCCTCGACGATCCGTCCGCCGGGACGCAGCAGGCCGCGTTTCTCGGCGTCGCGTATGATGTAGAGCGCGGCGCGGTCCTTGACGGACTGGCCGGGATTCATGAACTCGGCCTTGCCGAGAATTTCACAGCCTGTGGCCTCGCTTGCACGGCGAAGGCGGATCAGGGGCGTGTTTCCGATTGCGTCCAGGACGCTCTTAGCAACGGTCATGGCCGTCTACTTAAGTGGCGTAGCGGCTCAAGAACAGAGGGATCAGGCCTTGGCGAGGCTTAGCTGCACCACATTGGTCCGGCCGGTGCGGAAGCCGGCCTCGCAATAGCTGAGATAAAATCGCCAGAGCTTGCGGAAACGCTCGTCGAACCCGAGCTGGGATATCTCGCCCCAGGCCTCTTCGAAGCGGTGTCCCCACTCGGCCAGAGTGTCGGCGTAGTCCTCGCCGAAACGGCTGATCCCGGTCCAGTTCAGGCCGGACTGCTCGGTGATCGGCTTCAGGCGTTCTTCGGAGGGCAACATCCCGCCTGGGAAGATGTACTTCTGGATGAAATCGGCCCGGCGTCGATAGGCGTCGAAAATCTCATCGCGGATGGTGATGATCTGCAAGCCGGCGCGGCCGCCAGGGGCCAGGGCGTTGCGGATCTTGTCGAAATAGGCCGGCCAGTACCGCTCGCCGACGGCCTCGAACATCTCGATGGAGGCCACACGGTCGAAGCTGCCCTGGACGTCGCGATAGTCGATCATCCGGATATCGGCTCGCTCGGAGAGGCCTTGGTCGAACATGCGCTTGCGGGCGAAGTCGTACTGCTCCTTGGATATCGTGATCCCGGTGACCGTGGCGCCGACCTCCTTGGCCGCGAACTCGGCGAAGCCGCCCCAACCGCAACCGATCTCCAACACGCTATGGCCAGCGGCCAGACCCATGCCTTGAGCCAGGGCGCGGTACTTGTTGGTCTGGGCCTGATCCAGCGGTTGCCCGGGCTGCTCGTATCGGGCGGCCGAATAGGTCATCGTGGTGTCGAGCCAGCGCGAGTAGAAGGCGTTGCCCAGGTCGTAGTGGGCATGGATGTTCTTGCGCGAGCCCTTGCGGGTATTGGCGTTGAGGCGGTGGCCCACGAAGTTGACGGCGCGGGCGAGGGGGTTGCCCAGCATCAACTTGGCCAGACGGTCGAAGTTCTGGCTCATGGCGCACAATACGGCCGAGAGGTCGGGCGTCTCCCACTCTCCGGCCATGTAACCCTCGGCGAATCCGATGTCGCCGGAGGCGAGAACCCGCCGCATGAACCGGAAGTCGTGGATGATGATCCTGGCGTCGAAGCCAGGTTCGGCGCCTTTGATGCGCAATTCACGCCCGGCGGGAGTGACGAAGGTCAGCTCGCCGGTTCGCCAGTTCAGCGCCAGTAGACGCGCGGCGAAGCGGAATGCGGCCGGCGCACCCGCCAGTTCTGGGAGCCTATGAAAGGCCCGGGGCGAGGCGGCCAAGGCCGCCAACGATGGTTCATGCGCCAAGCTCATGGTCGCAACCCTCGATTTTCCACAAGCTAACACTGCATTTCAGATTGCGACGAATCAACTCCGACCCTTGACCTACGGTTCCGCTAGCCGAGCGGATGCGAGCCGAGACGTTTTCGCGCTTGTGAAGCGAGCGGACGCGCGCCACTTAGGCCGCTACGGCGCTGCGACGCCGACGGCCAAAAAGCTCGGGAATGTCATGACGGTACTCACGCTCAATCGCTGGAATATCTCCATCGGCGACGGCCAGCCGCTGGTCGTGATCGCCGGGCTGAACGTCATCGAGGATTTGGAGCAGACCCTCGACGCCGCACGCCACCTCAAGGCGGTGACCGCCGAACTCGGGCTGCCGTATGTGTTCAAGGCCAGCTTCGACAAAGCCAACCGGTCATCGGTGAAGAGCTTCCGCGGACCGGGCCTGAAAGAGGGGCTCAAGATTCTGGCCGAGGTGAAGTCGCAGCTGAACGTGCCGATTGCGACAGACCTGCATGAGGTCGATCAGGCCGAACCGGTCGCGGCCGTCGCCGACCTGGTTCAAATCCCTGCATTCCTTTGCCGCCAGACCGACCTGGTCGTCGCCACCGCCAAGGCCACCGAGGCGGCGGGCGGGCTATTGCACGTCAAGAAGGGACAGTTCCTGGCGCCCTGGGACTGCAAGAATATCCTGCTGAAAATCAAGGAAGTGTCGGACGTCGGCGTGATCCTGTGCGAGCGCGGAAACTCGTTCGGCTACAACAATCTCATCGTCGATATGCTGGGCATTCCGGAGATGAAGAAGCTGGGCGCCCCGGTGACCATCGACGCGACCCACGCGGTGCAGCTTCCGGGCGCTGATCCGCGCACTGCCGGGGCCTCGACCGGCGGTCGCCGTGACGGTGTGGCTGTGATCGCGAAGGCGGCCGTCGCGGTCGGAGCAAACGGCGTCTTCCTTGAGTTCCACCGCGAGCCGGACAAGGCGCTTTGCGATGGGCCGAGCTGCCTGCCACTGGACGGCGCGCACGATCTGCTGGCGAGCCTGAAGGCCATCCATGCGGCCGTGCAATAATCGGCGTAGGCTCTGAGCCCATGGACCTCTCGGCCCTTCAACATATCCTGTCCTCGCTGTCCGGCGCGCGGATCGCCTGCGTCGGCGACCTGATGGTCGACCGCTTCGTCTATGGCGATGTCACCCGCGTTTCACCCGAAGCTCCGATCCCGGTCCTGGCCCGCAAACGCGAGTTGGTGATGCTGGGCGCCGTCGGGAACGTGGCGCGCAACGCCGCGGCCCTGGGGGGCGAGGTCTGCCTGGTCGGCATGATCGGGGGCGACGCGGAGGGCGTGGAAGCGCTACGCCTGATCAAGGCCGAGGAGGGCGTGGAAGGATTCGTGGTCACCGACGCCAATCGTCCAACCACCTTGAAAACGCGGTTTGTTTCCGGCGGTCAGCAGTTGCTGCGCGTCGACATGGAGATCAGCGGACCGGCGAGCGGCGACGTCGAGCAACGCTTGATACGCACGGTCCGCGACGTCGCGCGCGACGTCGGCGTGGTCCTGCTGTCCGACTATGGCAAGGGCGTGGTCACGGCCGGCGTGATCGAGGCCTGTCGCGCGTCGGGCGCGGTGATGATCGTCGACTCCAAGGCTCGGAGCTTCGCACGCTACGGCGCTGTGGACATCGTCAAGCCGAACGCGGCTGAGCTGGCCCATGCCACCGACATGCCGACCGCGACGGATGGGGAGATCGAGGCGGCGTTGGCTCATGCCCTGACGCTGTGCGAGGCCAAGGCGATCCTGGTCACGCGGGCGGCCAAGGGCATTTCTCTGGCCGTGCGCGGCGAGGCTGTTCGGCACTTCCCAGGGGTGCCGCGCGAGGTGTTCGACGCTTCGGGGGCGGGCGACACGACGCTGGCGGCGTTGGGTGTCGCCTTGGCGGCCAAGGTCGACATCGCCGACGCCATCAGCTTCGCAATGCTGGCTTCGGGCGTGGCGGTGGGTAAGGCCGGGACCGCCGTAGTGACGCCGGAAGAGATGATCGAAGCCTCGATCAGCGCGCACATGGCGCCTGCCGAAGCCAAGATCGTCACGCCGCAGAGAATGGCCGATGAGATTGCGCGTTGGCGCGCCAAAGGCCTGAAGGTCGGCTTCACCAACGGCTGCTTCGACATCCTGCACAAGGGCCACGTCGCCTATCTGGCCCAGGCGCGCGCCTGGTGCGATCGGCTGATCGTGGGCGTCAACTCGGACCGTTCGGTCCGCGCGCTCAAGGGCGAGGGGCGGCCAGTGAACGATCTGGAAGGTCGCGCCGTGGTGCTGGCGGGCTTGGGCTCTGTGGACCTGGTCGCGCCGTTCGATGAGGACACGCCGATCAGCCTGATCGAGGCCGCGCGGCCCGATGTCCTGATCAAGGGCGCAGACTACGCCGAAAGCGAAGTGGTCGGCGGGGACTTCGTGAAATCCTATGGCGGGGAAGTTAAGCTGGCGCAGATCATCGACGGCTATTCGACAACCGCCGCCATCGCACGGATGCAGGAGAAGGCATGACCCGTCGGATCATCTTCGTCACCGGCGGGGCCGGTTTCATCGGCTCCAACATCGTCGCCAAGCTGGCCGAGGACACTTCGCTGGACGTCGTCGTCTGCGATTGGCTGCATGAGGCCGAGCTGGGCAAGTGGCGCAACATCGCCAAGCATCCGATCGGCGACTTCGTGGCGCCGGAAGCGATGTTTGAGTGGCTGGAGAAGCGCTGGCGCGACGTTGAGCTGGTGGTCCACATGGGCGCTGTGTCCTCGACCACCGAGCCTGACGCCGACAAGATCGTCCACGCCAACTTCACCTTGAGCCGGGATCTGTTCCGCTGGTGCGCCGATCGCCAACGGCGGTTCGTCTACGCCTCGTCCGCCGCGACCTATGGCGACGCCACCGACTTCGAGGACCGCGACGATATCGACTCGCTGGCCGCCCTTCGGCCGTTGAACACCTATGGCTGGTCCAAGGCCCTGTTCGACCTGTTTGCGGCGCGTCAGGCCGCGCGGGACTATGCGCCGCCGCAGTGGGTCGGTCTGAAGTTCTTCAATGTCTACGGACCGAACGAGGAACATAAGCACTCGATGAAGTCGGTGGCCTCGCAGATCTGGCCAAAGGTGCGCGACGGCCATGCCGTGCAACTGTTCAAGTCCTATCGCGATGGCGTGCCGGACGGCGGCCAGACGCGCGACTTCGTCTATGTTCGCGACGTCGCCGACGTGGTGGGGTGGTTGGCCAAGAACGAGCAGGTCAACGGCGTCTACAACCTGGGCTCCGGGACCGCGCGGACCTTCGAGGACATGGCCAAGGCGGTCTTCGCCGCCGCCGACCGCGCCCCGGAGATCGAATACACGCCGATGCCGCCGGCCATTCGCGACAAGTACCAGTACTACACCCAGGCTCACATGGAGCGCCTGCAGGCCGCGGGCTACAACCAGCCCATGACCGGGCTGGAAGAGGGCGTGGGCGACTACGTGAAGCGCTATCTCTCGCAGCCCGACCCGTACCGGTAGGGCAAGGGCGGGCATGGCCGATCGTCCGAAAGGGTTCAAGCGACTGGTCACGGCCGGGGTGATCCTGGCCCTGCTGCTCGTGGCGGCCGCGGCGTTCGTGTGGCGGGACGACATCTTGCGGACCCGGCTTGATCCCAAGGAGCCGTTCCAGACCTACGATCCGCCGCCGGCGCCGGACTACGCCGCCAAGACGGCTTGGGCTTTGCTGCCCGCCAACCCCGGTGCGCCGGCGCCGACCGACCCCGTCGCCGACGTCTTCTTCGTCGGCCCGACCACCTTCGACGGCGGCCGCCATTGGAACGCGCCGATGGACGACGCCAAGGCCGACCGCCTGTTTCGGCAGGTGATGGCTCCGAACTATGCCGGCCCGTTCGTGCGCGTGGGGCGGATCTTCGCGCCCCGCTACCGTCAGGCCAGCCTCTATACTTTCATGACCCTGCGCGAAGACGCCAAGGAGGCGCGGCGCTTCGCCTATTCCGACGTGGTCGCCGCCTTCCGGCACTATGTCACGAACTACAACCAGGATCGGCCGTTCGTGGTTGTCGGGGTGGAGCAGGGCGGCAGCTTGGCCGCGCGCCTGCTGGCCGAGGAAGTCGCTTCCAATCCAAAGCTCAAGGCGCGCTTGGCCGCCGCCTACCTGATCCAAACCGTCGTGCCCGCGAACTCGCCGCCAGTCCCGGCCTGTATCGCGCGGGACCAACCGGGCTGTCTCGCCGCTTGGGTTTCGGTGTTCGAAGGAGAGCCCGAACGCGCCCAAGCCATCCTGGATCGTTCGCTGGTCTGGGATCAGGATGGCCAGTTGGTCAATCTGCAGGGGAGGGTTCCACTGTGCTTCAATCCGTTGCTCGGCGCGGCGAGCAACGCGCCCGCCCCGGCGCGGTTGAGCCTGGGTGCGGCCAACGCCACCGGACTTGAGTGGGGCGCCCGGCCGGCGTTCCTGACCCGGCAGATCGCGGCGCGGTGCGAGAAGGGTGTCTTGCGCGTATCCCGCCCGAAGTCTTCGTCGCTGAAGCCATCGGGATCTTGGACCGATCAGCGCAAGGCCGCGGCCTACAACCTATTTTATGCGGACATAGAGGCCGATGCGAAGGCCAGGGTCGCGGCGCTGGAAGCCCAGCGCGCGGCTGCGCCGAGTTAGGCGCGAAATGCAGGGGGGCTTTGTGTGAGTCAGGCGTCGCTGGTCCCCGTTCCCCGTCCTCGCGTCGTCATTGTCGGCGGCGGTTTCGGCGGCATCGCGGCTGCTCAAGAATTGGCGACAGCTCCGGTCGACGTGACCGTGCTCGATCGACGCAACTATCACCTGTTTCAACCGCTGCTTTATCAGGTGGCGACCGCCGCCCTGTCCCCCTCGGAGATCGCCTGGCCGATCCGGCACCTATTGCGCCGGCAGGCTAACGCTCGCGTCCTGTTGGCCGAGGCCACGGGCGTTGACCTCGAGGCGGGTTGCGTCCGCACCACGGCCGGCGATCAGCCGTACGACTATCTGGTGGTCGCCACCGGGGCCGCGCACTCCTACTTCGGCCACCCGGAATGGGCCGAGTGCGCGCCGGGCTTGAAGAGCATCGAGGACGCCACCGCTATTCGCCGCCGGGTGCTCGGCGCCTTCGAGCGCGCCGAGAATGCACAGCCTGACGAGCGCGAGGGCCTGCTGACGTTCGTGATCGTCGGAGGTGGACCGACCGGGGTGGAAATGGCTGGAGCGGTGGCGGAACTGGCCCGTGACGCTCTGGCTCGCGACTTCCGAAATGTCGATCCGCGCGAGGCGAAGGTCGTGCTGGTCGAGGCGGGCGAGCGGATTTTGGCGGCGTTTCCGGAGAGCTTGGCGGCCTATGCGGCAAGGATGCTGGAACGGCTGGGCGTGACGGTGATGACCAAGACCGCGGTCACCGGTTGCAGCATGAAGGGCGTGGAACTGGGCGACGCGGAATTGGCGTCGAGCACGATCATCTGGGCGGCCGGGGTAGCCGCCTCGCCACTCGCGGCGGACCTGGCAGGCGCCCATGACCGGGCCGGGCGATCGGTCGTTGGAGACGACCTTTCACTGGAGGGGCGCCCCAACGTGTTTGTGGTGGGCGACGCCGCCTCGATGAAGGGACCAGCTGGCGCGCCCGTGCCCGGGATCGCGCCAGCGGCCAAGCAGGCTGGTCGTCACGCGGCGCGGGTGATTGGGGCTAGGGTGGCCGGACGCCCAGAGCCGGAAGCGTTTCGCTATCGCCATGCCGGCGATCTGGCCACGATTGGACGCAGTGCGGCCGTCGTCAGGTTCGACAGCTTCCGGCTGACGGGCTGGTTGGGTTGGGTCTTTTGGGGATTGGCGCACATCTATTTCCTGATCGGACTACGCAATCGGGTCGCCGTCGCGCTGGACTGGTCCTGGAGTTGGCTGACCCGCCAGCGGCATGTGCGGCTGATCATCGGCTAGGTCTCGAGATCACTGGAATTGACCGGCGGCGTCGCCAAGGGCCATCGTGCGGCCCCAAGCCCCTGATGGAGATCTCCATGACCAATCGTCAGATCGTTCTTGAGCAGCTTCCACAGGGAAAGTTGTCGCCTGACCATTTCCGTCTCGCCGAGGCGGCGATCCCGACGCCGGGAGAAGGCGAGGTTCTGGTGAGGACCCGCTATATCTCGTTGGACGCCGCCAATCGGGCATGGATGCAGGGCGCGACCTACCGAGCGGCGCTGGCAGCGGGCGATGTCATGGCCGGAGGGTCGCTGGCCGAAGTGGTGGAAAGCAAGGCGCCCGGTCTAGCCAAGGGCGACCTGCTGTTCGCCGACACAGGCTGGCAGGACTATGCGGTGCTGGCGGGCAAGTCGGTGTCGAAACTGCCGGACCTGACGCCGGTCACTCATCTGCTCAGCGTTTATGGCGTCGCCGGACTGACCGCCTATTTCGGCCTGCTGGAATGCGGGCAGCCAAAGGCCGGCGAGACAGTCGTGGTCTCGGCGGCGGCGGGCTCGGTGGGCTCTCTGGTTGGACAGATCGCCAAGATCCGAGGCTGCCGCGTAGTGGGGATCGCCGGCGGCGCCGAGAAGTGCGCTTGGCTCAAGCGCGATCTCGGATTTGACGAGGCGGTGGACTACAAGGCCGGCGATGTTCGCCGGGCGCTACGCGCCGCCTGCCCGAACGGGATCGACGTCTATTTCGACAATGTCGGCGGCGAGATCTTCGAGGCCGCGCTGTTCAACATGAACAACTTTGGCCGGATCGCCTGCTGCGGGGCCGTGTCGCAGTATGATGGAGCCGCTCCGCCGCACGGTCCGCGCGGGGTGCCGGGCCTGATCGTGACCAAGCGGCTGAATGTTCGCGGCTTCATCGTCTCTGATTTCGACGAGCAGCGCGAAGGTGCGCTTTCCGACCTGCAAAGCTGGGTCGACGGCGGCAAGTTGAAGGTGCTGGAGGACGTTATCGAGGGCCTGGAGAACGCCCCGGCGGCCTTGGTTGGCCTGTTGGCGGGCGAGAACCGTGGCAAGCGAATGGTCAAGGTGAGCTGATCCTCGAAGGTCAGCCCGCATCCTTTAGCGGCGAGCCGGGGCGCCAGTCGAAGAGCTCCTGCAGAACCTGTAGCGCCTTGCCCCGCTCAGAGGTCAGTTCGGGGTCGCGATCGACGATCATCCGCGCGTCATCGCCGGCCGTCGCGATGAGGTCGCGGTGGGCGATCGGGTCGGCGAAGACATAGGCCGGGAAACCCGATTGGCGCAGGCCAAGGGCGTCGCCGCCGCCGCGTAGCTCCAGGTCAACCTCGGCGATCTGGAAGCCGTCGTCCGTTCGACGCAGGATGTCGAGCCGCTTCTGGGCCGTCTCCGAGAGCGGCGGATCGTAGAGCAGGACGCAGGCGCTCTCGCGGGAGCCCCGACCGACCCGGCCTCGCAACTGATGGAGTTGGGCCAGGCCGAAGCGTTCGGCCTGTTCGATCACCATGATGGTGGCGTTCGGCACATTGACGCCGACTTCGACAACCGTGGTCGCAACCAGCAGGCTGATCTTGCCGTCGGCGAAGTCGGCCATCACGGCATCCTTCTCGGGACCGGTCATCTTGCCGTGGACTAGGCCGACGCCGGGGCCGATCTTCTGGCGCAGCTCGGCGGCGCGCTTCTCGGCGGCCTTCAGATCGATCAGCTCGGACTCGGAGACAAGCGGGCAGATCCAGAAGGCCTGGGCGCCCTGGGCGATGACGTCGCGCAGGCGGGCCTCGACCTCGTCGACGCGGCTCATCGGCACGGCGCGGGTGGCGACGGGCGTGCGGCCGGGCGGTTTCTCGTCGATCCGCGAGACGTCCAGGTCGCCATAGACCGTCAGTTCCAGGGTCCGCGGGATCGGCGTCGCGGACATGGCGATCAGATGGACAGCCTCGCCCTTGGCCTGGAGCCGCTGGCGTTCGGCCACCCCGAAGCGATGTTGTTCGTCGACCACGGCCAATTGCAGGCGCTGAAAATTCACGTCGTCCTGGAACAGCGCGTGGGTGCCGACGGCCACCTGCACCGCGCCGGAGGCGAGGGCGCGCAGCTTCTCGGCGCGCGCCAGACCCTTGTCGCGACCGGTGAGTAGAACGGCGCTGACGCCATGGCCTGACAGCGGCCCCGATAGGGTCTCGAAGTGTTGGCGGGCCAGGATTTCGGTGGGCGCCATCAGGGCGCTTTGGCCTCCGCCGCCCGCGACATCGGCCATGGCCAGCATGGCCACGACGGTCTTGCCCGAGCCGACGTCGCCCTGGATCAGCCGGCTCATCCGCTCTCCGGCGGCGAAGTCATGGCGAATGTCGGCGAGGGCGCGCTCCTGGGCGCCGGTCAGGGCGAAGGGCAGGTCCGCGCGGGTCTTGGCGGAGATCTCGGCGGGCGTGATCTTGGCCGCAGGCTCGCGGCGGCGATCGGCCTTGCGTTGCGCCATGGCGAGTTGGTGGGCCAGCAGTTCGTCATAGGCGAGCCGACGAACGTGCGGCGTTTGAGGGGCGAGGTCGATCTCGCCGGCCGGTGTGTGAAGCCGCATCAGGGCCTCGCGCCAGCTTGGCAACTGTTCCCGGGCCCGCCAGGCGGCGTCTTGCCATTCCGGCAATTCCGGGGCGCGTTCCAGGGCCTCCAGCGCGAACTTGCGGACCGTCCGTGCGGGAAGGCCGGCGGTGGCCGGATAGACAGCCTCGAAGAGCGGGATTTCGTCGACACGCTCGGGAGGCAGGAAATAGTCCGGATGGGCGATCTGCAGGTTGGAGCCAAAGCGTTCGACCTTGCCGCTGACGACGCGTTTGGCCCCGAGCGGATGCTTCTGTTCGAGCTGACCGCCGAAGCCGCCGAAGAACACCAGGGTCAGGACGCCGTTCCCGTCATAGGTCTCCACGCGCCAGGGCTGCTGCGGACTGCGGGGCGGCTTGAAGGCGTCGACCTGCACTTCGAAAATCTGGATGGCACCTTCGACGGCGGTGTTCACGCTGGCCCGCGTCCGCTGGATCACCGAGTGGGGCCGCAGGAATAGAACATCGCGCACGACCGGACCGGCCAGCTTTTCCAGCAAGGGCGCCACGCGCACGCCGACCCCTTTGAGCGAGGTGATAGGCGCGTAAAGCGGGAATAGAATCTCAGGCCGCATGGCGGGAACATAGCGCGACCATGGACAGGGTGCGGCGCCCGTGATGATCTTCTTTCAAACAAGGGGGGAATCCAATGCGTAGCGCATTCATCGCGACGGCCGCCGTCGTCCTGCTGACCGGTTGTGGCCAACCATCAGACGCCGCCAAGACCGCCGAGCTGGCGGCGCCTGCGGCTCCGCCAGCGGTCCCGGTTGACGCCAGCTTCACCGGGTTCACCAAACCCAAAGGCGACAATCAGTTCGGTTACTATCTCCCGGTCGCCGAGGTGAAGGTTGGCAACTACCGGCTCGACAACCTCCACATAGCCGGACAGCAAGGTTTCGGAGACTGGGAGAAGGGCGATCGAACCAAGACCTATGGCCCGGTCATGCTCGAGTTCGTGGACATCACCAGCCCCGCCCGCAAGAACGCGCTGGGCAACGTCACCTATTCGGTGAAGCTCAAGGTGCTGCCCGATGCCTACGCCGTGACCGACGACAGGGTCAGGTTGGTGGGCAAGCATCCTAAGCTTGGAGATGTGCGGATGGACGTGAAGATCGACCCGTCGGCGTTGAAAAAATCCAAGACGACCAAGGGCAAGGATGGCGTCACGGTCGCCGCTGGCGCGCTGCAAGTTGGTGATACGCCCTTTAAGGACGTCGCTTTCACATGGCGCGGAGGCGATTGGGGCTGATCGCCCCTGGCGTGGACGGGCGGGGGGGCCTATATCGGCCCTCCCTCATGAACACCCACGAAACACGACTGAAAAAAGTGAAGTTCCGGGCTTGGCACCGGGGCTTTCGGGAAGCGGACCTCATTCTGGGGCCGTTCGCGGACCGGTATGCCGGTACGCTCAGCGACAGCCAACTCGACGCCTTCGAGGCGTTGATGGAAGAAGCTGACCAGGACCTGTACGAGTGGATCGTCGAGCGGACGCCGACGCCGCCGGAGTTCGACGGCGAAATCATGAAGATGATCAAGACTTTCCGGTTCGAGGCCTTTGAGGCTCGCGGAGAGGACCATGGCGGCTGACGGCGCGCGGGCGCCCACGGCGGCAGACCATCGGCGGATAGCACAGGATCCAGGACGTCTCGACCTAGTCGGCGCGCCCGAGGGCTTCGACGCCCTGGTGATGGCCGACATAGTCAAGGCCCGTGGCGGTCTGTCGGTGTTCGTGGCGCGCGACGGCTCGCGCCTGTCGGCCTTCCTCGATGCGTTCACCTTCTTCTCGCCCCAGGTGCAGGTCCTGCGGTTCCCGTCGTGGGATTGCCTGCCTTACGACCGCATCGGTCCTTCGCCGGGCGTCGCCGCCGAGCGGATGACCACGCTGGCCCGGTTGGCCAAGGGACTCGATCCCAAGAAGCCATCGCTGCTGGTGACGACGGTTCCGGCCCTGCTGCAGCGCGTGCCGCCAAAATCGACGGTCGAGGGCGCGGCCTATTCCGCCAAGGTCGGCAACGTCGTCGAGATCGCCGATCTCGAACGCTATTTCGCGATCAACGGCTATCAACGAGCCTCCACGGTCTCGGAGCGCGGCGAATTCGCGATCCGAGGCGGGGTGATCGACGTCTTCCCGCCGAGCGCCGAGGAGCCGGTGCGGCTCGACCTGTTCGGCGACACGCTGGAATCGATCCGTGGCTTTGACCCGGAGACCCAACGCTCAACTCGCCAGCTCAAGGATATCTCCCTGCTGCCGGTGAGCGAGTGCTTGCTGGATAAGGACGCGATTTCACGCTTCCGGCGTGGCTATGTCGAGACGTTCGGCGCTCCGGGCGGCGACCCGCTCTACGAGACCGTCAGCGAAGGTGGCCGGCGCGCGGGCATGGAGCATTGGCTGCCGCTGTTCTATCCGGACATGGCGACCCTGCTGGACTACCTGCCCAACAACACCCTGATCGCTACGGACCATCTGGCCGACGCAGCCCGCGAAGAGCGGATGTCGATGATCGCGGACGCCTACGATTCCAGGGCCCAGGCGGATCGCAAGGTTCACTATCATCCGCTGTCGCCCGACCGGCTCTACATGGACGCCGAGGAATGGCGCGAGCGGTTGGCCGCACCGCCGACCCGGCGGTTCTCGGCCTTCCAGGAGGTCGAAGGCGATACGGTCGTCGACATGGGCGCGCGTCTTGGCCGAACTTTCGTGGCCGAGCGTCAGCAGGACTCGGTCAATCTGTTCGAGGCCACCGCTGATCACGCCCGCAAGAAGGCGGCTGAAGGCAAGCGCGTATTGTTCGCGTCCTGGTCCGACGGCTCGTCGGACCGCCTGGGCGCGATGCTGGCCGATCATGGCCTGAAGAACATCTCGCTCGCGCCATACTGGGACGCGGCCAAGGCCGCCGATCCCAAGACCCCGCAGCGCGTGGTCTTGCCGCTGGAATCCGGTTTCGAGACCGAGAACCTGGCGGTTATTTCCGAGACCGACATTCTCGGCGACCGGCTGGCGCGCCCGCGCCGCAAGCGCCGGGCGTCGAACTTCCTGGCCGAGGCGTCGTCGCTGACGCCGGGCGATTTGGTCGTCCACATCGACCACGGGATCGGGCGCTATGAGGGGCTGAAGACCCTCGACGTCCAAGGCGCGCCGCACGACTGCCTCGAACTGCAATACGGCGGCGAGGCTAAGCTCTATCTGCCGGTCGAGAATATCGACCTGCTGACCCGCTACGGTTCGGACGGCGAGAACGTCCAGTTGGACCGCCTGGGCGGCGCGGCCTGGCAGGCGCGCAAGGCGCGGGCCAAGGAGCGCCTGCGCGAGATGGCCATGGGCCTGATCGGCATCGCCGCCGAACGCGCGACCAAGGTTACCGATCCCGTCGTGCCGCCGCATGGCGTATTCGACGAGTTTTGCGCCCGCTTCCCGTACGAGGAAACCGAAGACCAGCTCAACGCTATCGGGGACGTGCTGGAAGACCTGGGCGCCGGACGGCCGATGGATCGCCTGATCTGCGGCGACGTCGGCTTCGGCAAGACGGAGGTCGCGCTGCGGGCGGCCTTCGTGGTGGCGATGAGCGGCCTTCAGGTGGCCGTCGTCGCTCCGACGACCCTGCTGGCGCGCCAGCACTTCAAGACCTTCTCCGAGCGCTTCCAGGGTTGGCCGATCAAGGTGCGCCGCCTGTCGCGCCTGGTCCCCGCCAAGGAGGCGGCCGAGACCCGCGAGGAACTGAAGAACGGCGAGGTCGAGATCATCGTCGGCACCCACGCGGTGCTTTCCAAGCAGGTCGGGTTCAAGAACCTTGGCCTGGTGATCGTCGACGAGGAGCAGCACTTCGGCGTGAAGCACAAGGAGAAGCTCAAGGAGCTTCGCACCGACGTGCACATGCTGACCCTGACCGCGACCCCGATCCCGCGGACCTTGCAGATGTCCCTGTCGGGCATCCGCGAGATGTCGATCATCGCCACCCCGCCGGTCGACCGGTTGGCGGTGCGGACCTACATCACGCCCTTCGACCAGGTGGTCATCCGCGAGGCGCTGCTGCGCGAGAAGTATCGCGGCGGCCAGGCCTATTACGTCGCGCCGCGGATCTCCGACCTGCCGGAACTGGAACGCTTCCTGCGGACCCAGGTCCCGGAAGTCCGCTTCGTGGTCGGTCACGGCCAGATGGCGCCGACCCAGCTCGAAGAGGTCATGAGCGCCTTCTACGAGGGCCAGTACGACGTGCTGCTGTCGACGACCATCGTTGAAAGCGGGCTCGATATCCCGACCGCCAACACGATGGTCCTGCACCGCGCCGACATGTTCGGCCTGGCCCAGATGTACCAGTTGCGCGGGCGGGTTGGCCGGGCCAAGGCGCGGGCCTACGCCTATCTGACAACGCCTGCCGAGAAGCAGATCACCCTGTCGGCCGAGCGCCGGCTGAAGGTGCTGCAGTCCCTCGACAACCTGGGCGCCGGCTTCCAGCTGGCCAGCCATGACCTGGACCAGCGCGGCGGCGGTAATCTGCTGGGCGAGGAACAGTCCGGGCACATCCGCGAGATCGGGGTCGAGCTCTACCAGCAGATGCTGGAAGACGCGGTCAACGAGCTGAAGGAACTGGCCGGCAAGGGCGATGGCGCCGCCGATCGCGGTTGGTCGCCGCAGATCAACACCGGCGCGGCGGTGCTGATCCCGGAAGAGTACGTGCCGGACCTGAACGTGCGTCTGTCGCTCTATCGCCGCCTGTCCGACGCGGAGAAGTCGGGTGATCGCGAAGCCCTGGCCGCCGAAATGATCGACCGCTTTGGTCCGCTGCCGCCCGAGGCTGGTCAGCTGCTCAAGGTCGTGGCGATCAAGGGTCTTTGCCGCGAGGCCAATGTCGCCAAGATCGACGTCGGTCCCAAGGGCGCGGTCGTCACCTTCCGGGGCGACGAATTCAAGAACCCGATGGGGCTGGTCGGCTTCGTGCAGAAGAACCAGGTCGCCTGGAAGATCCGCCCCGACCACAAAGTGGTCGTGAAGGGCGAATGGGAAACGCCTGAACAGCGGCTGGCGGCCGCCGAGCGCGTGCTGAGCGAACTCGCGAAGCTGGCGGCCTAGCCGCGGAGGCTCAAGACTGGGCCGCCTGCGCGTCGGCAAGCAGCCGGCGGGCGCGGATCCACATCTCCAGGCGCTGCGCGCAGACGAGACCGGCGGCGAACAGCAGGAAGATGTCGGTTATCTCCACCGGGGTGACATGCAGGTCCTCGGTGTGGCCCATGGCGTAGTCCCGGAACGCGAAGCGAAGCAGGAACACGCCGGCGATCAGCGCCATGGCCAACGGCGAGGCCTTGCTGGTCAGGTCATGGGTCTCGGGGTTGATCGAGATGATCGTCGCGCGGCCGCGCCACCATCCCATGCCGATGCCCATTCCAAGCGCGAACATCTCGGCCACGAGCACTGGGAAACGAGGTGTGGTCTGGGCCGAGAGGCTGAAGACGACTCCTCCGAGGATGAGGGCTGGCATGATCCACATCCGCTCGATCCGCAGGTTTCGGGTTCGAACGCCGCGCATAACGATCACCACGATGGCGATGATCGGGACAAGGTAGGTCCAGGGGCCCGCCGTGTCCTGAGGCCCCATCAGCCGACCTTCTTCTGGGCGCGGGCCGCGGCTTCCTCGAGCGCCTTGCCGACAGTTTCGGCCGAGGTGACGTCGGCGACGCCGATGTCGAAATCGACGACGAAAGGCGGTTTGCCATCGCCTGCCTCGAAGGCGGTGCAGCCGATGACGGCCGCGATCCGTTCTCCGGCGGCGCGGGCCGAGGCCTTGCCGGTCGCGGGCAGGGCCAGGGCGAAGAGCTCAGGTCCGAGGCGGGCGGCGGTGTCCTCGACACGGACCAAACGGCCGATCATCGAGCCGATCTGTGGAATCGCGCGATCGAGCCAGCCGCCTGCGCGGGCATGGGAGACGTCGGTTCGCTCCGCCAGCTTGAGTACGCAGACCGAGAGGGGACGCCCCCGTGCGCGGGCCGCATGTGCCAGGCGCGCGGCGTGCAGCGCGAACAGGTCGCGGGTGAAGAGGCCGGTGGCGGCGTCCATCAATCCCGAGGTGCGGGCCTTTTCCAGAGCACGGCGGACCGACATGTGGTGGCGGTAACTGCGGGCCAGTTCGAGGACGCGCCGAGCGGTCTCGGTCTCGGGTGTTTCGGGGGAGGCGACGTCGGAAACGCCGCGATGATAGGCTTCGGAGGCGGTGACGAAGCTTTCCTGGCGCATGTAGAGCAAGGCGGGCGTGTGATAGAGGCGGGTGTTGCGGCGCATGCCGGCGGCGATCGAGAGCGCCTCCTGGCTGGTGTCGCCGGCCCAGAGCACGACCGCGTCGAACGGGCGCTCATGTAGGTAGTCGAACGCCGTATAGGCGGTGAAGGCGCCGACCACTTCAGCGCCGGATCGGGTCAAGGCGTTGGCGAGCGCCAGGAACTGCGGCGCCGGCTCGCCGATGGCCAGGACCTGGAAGGGGCTGGTGTCGACCTCCGGACGGTCGAGCTGCCGACCGCGATCAGCGAAGGTCGCTAGGCGGAGCTCGAACTCTTCCTCGGCGACGGCGGTGCGGACCAAGGTTTCGAGACGCGTCGCGGCCTGGGCAGGATGCAGCGGGGCTGCAACCGTCAGATCGAAATCGTAGGTCTCGAGTTCGGGGCCAGGATCGCCGATGGCGATGACGGGCAGGCGGCGCGCGCCATAGGCGGCCTTCAGGCGCCGGGCCATGGTCAGGGCTTCGTGCCCGCCGCTGGCCAAGTCGACAATTGCAGCTTCGATGGTCAGATCGCCCAGCGCCGCCAACGCGGCGTAGGGTCCGCGCGCGGTGACGGTGCGCCAGCCGAGCCGGTCCAGCCCTTCTGCGAGAGGCCCCGCCAAGGCGTCGTCGCGTGCAACAATCAAGACGCGCGCCTGGACGCCAGCCGTCATTCCTAGGAATCCTAATCTCGCCCTCACCCAGGGAGGGCGGGAATCGAAGCACGCTACGACTATACAGCCCCAGGGCGTGGGCGACAGCGACCGCGCGTCGCAGGAAGACCGGGAGGACGGCGATGGAACAGAGCCTTAAGGGCCAGGTGGCGGTGATTACGGGGGCCTCGGGCGGCCTGGGCGCGCATTTCGCGCGAGTTTTGGCCCAGGCTGGCGCGGCGGTGGCCCTGACGGCCCGCAGACTCGATCTTGTGGAGAACCACGCTGGCGACATCGCAGGGACCGGGGGCACGGCCATGGCGCTCAAGTTGGATGTCGCCGACGCCGCATCCATCGGTCCGGCCCTGGACGAGGTGGAGACCGCTCTCGGACCGATATCGATCCTGGTGAACAACGCCGGGGTCGGCGGGGAAGGACTGGCCCTGGACCTTTCAATCGAGGACTGGGACCGCACTTTCGACGTCAATGTCCGAGGTGTGTTCTTCGCCGCCCAACAGGCCGCCAAGCGGATGATCGCCTCGGGCGTGGCCGAACGCGGCGACGCCCGGATCGTCAACATCGCGTCCATCGCCTCGCACACCGTACTGCCGGGTCTATCGGCCTACTGCGCCTCGAAGGCGTCCGTCGCGATGCTGACGCGCGGGCTGGCCCGCGAGTGGGCGCGACGCGGCGTGGCGGTGAACGCGATCTGCCCCGGCTACATCGAGACCGACATCAATTCGGATTGGTTCAAGACCGAGGGAGGGCAGAAGCAGATGAAGGCCTTCCCGCGGCGCCGGCTGATGGAGGCCGGGGATCTCGACGCGGCTTTGCTGATGTTGAGCGGCCCGGCGGGGCGGGCGATCACCGGCACGGTCATCACCGTCGATGATGGACAGTCGCTGCCGGGCGGCGGCTGACGGTTGGCTGACGGGACGTCATAGCCTCTAGGCTGCGAGCCATAATCAAGGGAGACGACGCATGGGCCAGGGACCGCTTTCGGGGCTGAAGGTCGTAGAATTCGCCGGCATCGGGCCCGGGCCGTTCTGCGGCATGCTGCTGTCGGATCTGGGCGCGGACGTCGTTCGGATCGATCGCAAGGGCAAGGGGCGGGCCTCGCCCGCCGACATCACCAGCCGGGGCCGTCGGTCCATCGGGCTGGACCTCAAGAACCCAGACGCCATCGAGACCTGCCTGAAACTCATGGAGGGCGCGGACGCGGTCTTCGAGGGCTTCCGGCCAGGCGTGATGGAACGACTGGGGCTGGGACCGGACGTTGCGCTCAAGCGCAATCCCAAGCTGGTCTATGGCCGGATGACCGGCTGGGGCCAGTTCGGTCCCTATGCCAACGCCGCCGGCCACGACATGAACTACATCGCCATCACCGGGGCGCTGCACGCCATCGGGACGAAGGACAAGCCGATCCCGCCGCTCAATCTGGTCGGCGATTTCGGGGGCGGGGCGCTTTATCTGGCCTTTGGCCTCCTGGCCGGCGTGCTGAACGCGCGGTCGACGGGGCAGGGGCAGGTGATCGACTGCGCCATGAGTGATGGCGCGGCGTCTCTGATGTCGATGTTCTACGGCTTCAAGGCCGGCGGCATGTGGAAGGACGAGCGCCGGGTCAACCTGCTGGATGGCGGCGCCCACTTCTACGACACCTACCAGTGCGCTGACGGCAAGTGGATCTCGATAGGCTCCATCGAGCCGCAGTTCTACGCGTTGCTGCTGGAGAAGACGGGGATCAACGATCCCGAATTTGCGGCACAGATGGATCGGGCGAGTTGGGACTCGCTGCGCGACAAGCTGGGCCATGTCATCGCCCAGAAGACCCAGGCCGAGTGGTGCGAGATCATGGACGCCACCGACGTCTGCTTCGCGCCGGTGCTCGATCTCGATGAGGCGCCCAAGCACGCCCACAACGTGGCGCGGAAGACCTTCGTGGAACTGGAGGGTGTGATCCAGCCGGCGCCTGCGCCGCGATTCTCGGCCACGCCGGGCGCGATCCAGGGGCCACCGCCCGCCATCGGCGCACACGATAAGGAAGCGTTGGGGGATTGGGGCTTCTCGCCCGCCGCGATCGACGCGCTCAAGGCGTCGGGCGCCTTAGCCAGCTAGCTGCGTCATGCTCCGGATCGGCCCAGGGGCCGATCCGGAGATGCCGTACTGTTCTACTTCGTAGGCGCGACCATCGAGGTCAGGGCCGTGGCGGCTTCCTTCTGGGCGACATGGGCGTCGGCCGCGAGCGGGATCAGGCCGCGTTGCTGCAGGTAGCCGCCCTTGCCGGTGGCGGCGTCAGACACGAACGCGTTGACGAACTCGCGCAGGCCCGGCGTGACGCCGATGTTGGCCTTCTTCACGTAGATGTAGAGCGAGCGCGACACCGGGTAGGTCCCGTTCGAGATAGTCTCGAAGGTCGGGGCGACGCCATCGATGGTCGCGGCCTTCACCGTGTCCATGTTGTTCTCAAGGAACGAGTAGCCAAAGACGCCGATCGCATTCGGAGTCTTTGTCAGGGTCTGGACGATGGCGTTGTCGTTCTCGCCGGCGTCAACCCAGGCGCCGTCGCTGCGGATGGTGTGGGCGCGGGCCTTGAAGGCCTCTTCGTCCTTGCCGTGCAGGGTGGCGAGGGTCGGGATCATGCGGGCGCCCTTTTCGAGGCCCAGTTCGACGAAGGCGTCGCGGGTGCCGGAGGTCGGCGGCGGGCCATAGACGAGGATCGCCTGGGCGGGGAGGGAGGCGTCGACCTCCTTCCAGGTCTTGTACGTGTTCTTGGCGAACCCGGTCGGCGATGGCAGTTCGGCCGCCAGGCCGCGATAGATCTGATCGAGCTTGAAGTTGTAGGTCGGGCCCGTCTTGGCGTTGGCGATCACGATGCCGTCATAGCCGATCTTGATCTCGACAATGTCGGTCACGCCGTTCGTGGCGCATTGATCGAACTCTGACTTCTTGATCGGACGCGAAGCGTTGGCCACGTCGGGGAAGCCCGCGCCGCTGCCGCCGCAGAACAGCTTGAAGCCTCCGCCGGTGCCGAGGCTTTCAACCTTCGCCGGGCGGCCGCCTGTGGTCTTGGCGACGTTCTCGGCCACGCGGGTGGCGAACGGGAAGACGGTGGATGAACCGGCGGCCCACACTTGGTCGCGGCCGCTGGCGCTCGGGCCTGCGGCCTTTTCCGCGCCGCCCTTGGAAGGTTGTTGTCCGCAGGCGCTCAAGGCGACGGCGGCGACGGCGAGATAGGCGAAAGTCTTCATGGGATGGCTCCGCACCAATTTAGATTGTGCGGCTAACATCCTTCTTTGACGGTTCCGTGAAGGTTGGATGACAGCTTGTCATCAAGATGAACGAGTTCCGCGAACGTCGTTCAGGCAGGGTTCAGCCGACAGGTCCGAAAGTCTCCTCAGATTGGTCGCCGCATTCTCCCGTCCCTCGACGCGGCGGCCCGTCCGATGGAGTGACACGCCCATCGGCGGCGCGCCGGCCTCCCGGACCGGCGCGCCGTTTTCATATGTGGGGCACACGCGATGATCGCTTGCGCCTAGGTGCGACCTTGATCACCTTCCGCCGCATGTCGATCCGCCAGAGAATCCAGCACTTGCGAGAGATCGATTGGGACCCGTCGCACTGGGCGCGGCTGGCTCTGATCATCACCGCGCGGGCCTTGAGCCGGCTCTGGGGACGCGATGTCATGCTCTATGTGGGCGGGGTGTCGTTCTTCGTCATGCTGGCGGTGTTTCCAGCCCTGGCGATCAGTATCGGCGTCTACAGCCTGCTCGCCGACCCGAGCACTGCGGCCCACCAGGCCGAGATGCTGGCGCGGCTGATGCCGGCGGGCGCCCAAAGTCTGTTCCAAGGCGAGCTGGAGCGGTTGGCCCATGCTCCGTTCCAGGCCGTGTCGACCCAGAGCATTGTGGCGTTGGTGGTCGGCGGCTATGCCGCGCACCGCGGCTTCAAGGCGTTGCTGGCGGGGCTGTCGTTCATTCATGACGACGAGGCGCCCCGGGGGTTCCTGGGCTTCAATCTGCTGGCGCTAGGGGTGTTGTTCGCCGCCTTCGCGATGATGGCGTTCTTCTCGGTCGTCTTCTTCTATTTTCGGTTCGTGGCGGCGGCGTTTGGGCTCAAGCCTCTGGCCGGTGTGCCCTGGCTCTACAGTGAATGGACCTGGGCCAGCATCGGCCTGACCTTCGCCATGAGCCTGATCTACCGGTTCGCGATGTCGAGCAGACCCGTCGATTGGCGCGCCTCGATCCTGGGCGGCGCCTCGGCCGCAATCCTCTGCCTGTTCGTTTCCTGGGCCAGCGCATTCTACGTGGAACAGATCGCCCATCTGGGCGCGACCTACGGCTCGGTGGCCGCAGTCGTGATCTTCCTGATCTGGCTGTCGTGGAGCGTGAACGCGGTGTTCTTCGGGGGCGCCTTCGCCACGGAGATCGAGATCGTACTCAATCAGCAGCGGTCCCTGCCGCTTCTCACCGACGGTCGAGAGAAACCTAAGCTGGTTTCGCGATCAGAAAATTGAGGACGCCTTGGTCCTCGGTGACATCCAGGACCGTGAAGCCGGCGTTCGCCGCGAAGTGCGGAACATCAATCCGCGCGAGCGGATCATCGGCATAGAGCCGTACATTGGCTCCCGCCGGGGCGCCCTCCAGAGCCCGGCGCAGACGTAGCGTCGGGACCGGACAGCGATGTCCGCGAGCGTCCACGGTGATCTCTGACGATGACATGTCGGGGCCATACAGCCTGAACGCCTTGAACCCAAGCTCGGCCTTCGCGTTTCCCTCCATTGCATCGAGTAAGGGGGCGTGCGTGAGTCAGGCTTTCACAACCAACATTCCTGCGCGGCTTGATCGCCTGCCGTGGAGCCGCTTCCACTGGCTGGTGGTGGCGGCGCTGGGGATCACCTGGATTCTGGACGGGCTTGAAGTCACCCTGGTCGGGTCATTGTCCCCGGCGATTTCGCAGGGATTGGGCCTTACGACCACGCAGATCGGCCTGACTGGCAGCGCTTACATCCTGGGCGCGGTGCTGGGCGCGCTCGTGTTCGGCCGACTGACCGACACTTTCGGGCGGCGCAGGCTCTTCACAATCACGGTGGCCGTCTATCTGCTGGCGACCATCGCCACGGGGTTCGCCTGGGACTTCTGGTCATTCATGCTTTTCCGGTTCCTGACCGGAGCGGGGATCGGCGGTGAGTACGGGGCGGTGAACTCGGCGATCCAGGAGCTGATCCCGGCGCGGCGGCGCGGCTACACCGACCTGGCGATCAATGGCAGCTTCTGGCTGGGCGCGGCCTTGGGCGCGGGCGGATCTCTGATCGTCCTCAATCCGGACGTCGTCGACCAGGCCTGGGGCTGGCGCCTGGCCTTCATTATCGGCGGCCTGCTCGCGCTGATTGTGATCTTCATCCGACGCTACATTCCCGAGAGCCCACGGTGGCTCATGACCCACGGAAAGCCGGAAGAGGCGCTGGCGATCATGGAGGCGATCGAGGCGGGCGTGGAGCGTTCCACCGGCAAGACGCTGTCGCCGGCCAGCGAACTGCCGACCCTTCGCCTGCGACCAATCCGAACCTCGTGGTTCGACATCGCCAAGTCCCTGGTCGTGCAGCATCCCAAGCGAACGACACTGGGGCTGGTGCTGATGGCCACCCAGGCGTTCTGCTACAACGCCATCTTCTTCACCTACGCCTTGATCCTCACCAAGTTCTACGACGTTCCGGGCTCTTCGATCGGTTGGTTCATCCTGCCTTTCGCGGCGGGGAACTTCCTGGGGCCGCTACTGCTCGGCCACTTCTTCGATTCGGTTGGACGCAAACCGATGATCGCCCTGACCTATGGGTTGGCCGGCGTACTGCTGTGCCTCACAGGTTGGATGTTCTCGGAGGGCATGCTGACGGCGACGACGCAGACCGCGGCCTGGACGGTGATCTTCTTCTTCGCCTCGGCAGGGGCGAGCGCGGCCTATCTCACGGTCGGCGAGAGCTTCCCGCTTGAGATCCGGGCGGTGACGATCTCGCTGTTCTACGCCTTCGGGACCTTGCTGGGCGGGGTAGGCGGGCCGGCGCTGTTTGGAGCGCTCATCGACACTGGGGAACGCAGCCAGATCCTCTGGGGCTACTTGCTGGGCGGCGGACTGATGATCGTCGCCGCCGTGGTGGAACTGTTCCTGGGCGTCTCTGCCGAGCGGAAACCTCTGGAGGAGGTGGCCCCGCCGCTTTCCCTGGTCCCGGACGACGTTCCCTAGCTTGGCCAAGCCGGAGGGTGACTGCCTAGCGGCATGGTCGGCCGCGACCATCGCGTCGGGGTCGCGGAAAGCAAGACCGGCGGGCGGAGGTGGCGCACCGGGCCGAAACCAGACTCGGAATCGATCCGCCAGCTATCGATCTCCTCCGGCGTCAGCGGCCGCACGTCGTCCAGGGCCTCGGCAGGCTCGTTCCCCAGGCCGCGGAGCCACATGCCTGTCTGGGCCAGGGAGACGCGGACCATGTAGCTGCCGCCAAATCTGGCGCGGCGATCCAGCGCCACCATCGTCCCGAAGGCGGCGAGGAAGCCGGTCGTGTAATCGGTGACCGCGCCGGGTTGAAGCTTCGGGCCCGCGTCGCCGCCATGAATGTGGGCCATGCCGGTGACTGTTTGGGCCAATTGTTCCCAGCCGGGGCGCTGGCTCCACGGTCCCTCGTGTCCGTAGGCGTTGATCGAGGTGTAGATGATCCCGGGGCGGAGCCTGGCCAGGTCCAGCGGGCCAAGACCCATCCTTTCCAGCGAGCCTTGTCTGTAGCCCTGGCTGAAGACGTCGCATTCGGCGACCAGGGCCTTGAGCCGTGCAAGCTCGGCGGGAACAGTGAGGTCGAGCCAGGTCGAGAGCTTGCCGTGGTTGACGTCGCTGATGAAGAATTCCGTCGCCGGCAGCCGCGGCGAGGCCACATAGAGAACGTCGGCGCCGTATTGCGCCAGGGTGCGAGCGCAGGCCGGCCCGGCTAGTACGCGGGTAAGGTCCAGCGTCCGGACGCCCGACAGCGGGCGGCCGCCGCCGGCGGGCAGGGGCATCGGCGGGCCCTCCGCGATCTTGACGACTTCGACGACGGGGCGAGCGGCCAGAACCCGGCCCTGTTCGGAGGCGTCCCACTCCTCGGCGGTGCGAACCATCGCCCCGCATACTCCGGCCTGGGCAATGGCGTTCTCGAGATCCAGAGCGTTCCAGGCGCCGACCGTCGCGACCACGGCCGCCGTGTCGACGGGCGATCCCAGGAGATCGTGAAGCTTGGCGGCGCTGGCCGGGAAACTCGGGTGTAAAAACACCGAACGGCCGTCCTTGGTCCGGAAGAAGCCCATGGCCGGCGTGCCACGGCCGCCGCCTCCGGCGTCTTCGGGACGGGCGGGCGGGGCGCGTGACGCGTCGGCGAATTTCTGGAACGCGAAGCTGACCAGGGCCGCGCCGGCCTCTCTCGTGGAGACGGTGACGTCCTGCTTCTGACCGCCGCGCTGGACCCAGAGGTCCGCGGCCATGGCGCCGGTGGCCGCCAGTGCGGCGGCCGCTGCGGCCTCGGCCTGGAACCGGGTTTGCATCCCGCGGGCTTCTTCCAGAATGCGCACGGCGGCGTCGGGCGTCTTGCCCGCGATCCCCATCAGCTGCGCGAACGCCTCGGTCGCCGCGTTCATCACGATCTCCCCCAGTTGTCAGCCCGCAGTATGCGGTGTGTCGGACCAGGGACAACCGCGCACCGAGAGGTGGCCCAGGCGATGTGGGTCATCTCGACGCAAGCAATTGGAAAGATGCGTAAACCTGCGCGCAACGACTCCGCCGTAAGCTGACGATCAGATTGAGGTCGGGGCGGCATGCAATCTCTATCGCGCAGGTTTCAGGTCAGTCTGGGGGTGATGTCGCTCGTCATCACCGTGCTCGCGACCCTGGGCGTCTTCCTGGTCTTTCAGCGAGAGCTGTCGTACCGGCAGATCACGTTCCTGGCGGACTACGTGCAGGAGCGTAGCCTCAATGTTGATCGGCGGTTCTCCAACCTGGAAAACCTGCACCGTTCGGCCGCAGATGAAATGGCGCGGCGCGTCAATCAACTCCCGCCGGCCGAGGTCGAACGCCTGCTCGATCTGTTCTATCCGCTGCGGAAGGACGGGACACGACGTAGTCGTCCCGAGGCCTTTGACGGCCACCAAACCGCGACCGGGAAGGTGGTCTACGGCATTGGAGCCTTCTTATCGCGGCCCAGCGAGATGCAGGGGATGGAGAAGGCGGCGATCGTCAGCGCTTTCGAGATCGTTTCCGATTTCGGTCAGGCCGCGCACGGCGAGTACGACAACTTCTACTTCTTCACCCCCGCCACGCGGCTGGTGATGTTCGGGCCCGAGCGGCCCGACCGGCTGATGTTCTACCGCGAGGAGGCGCCCGCCGACCTCGACATCGGCAAGGAAGAAATGGCGACCCTGACCACGCCCCAGAACGATCCACAGAGGGCGACGCGTTGCACCAACCTGCAACGCCTAATCCAGGACAATCACGGGGAGCGTCTGGCGACCGCTTGCATGACCCCTGTGTACATCAACGACGAATTCGTCGGCGCCTTCGGGTCCTCGATCGAGTTGACCGGATTTTTCCTCGACGCCATCCGCCACACGCTGCCGGGTGCGTCGAACCTAGTTGTGACCGGCAAGGGAGAGCTCATCGCCTATCCGGGGTTCGAGACCCCCGGTACGGCCTCGGAGGCGACGATCCGCGGCTATGAGCGCAAGCTTGGCGTGAAGGCGCTGGTCCAGGCCATTAAGGCCGATGGTAGGTCCCACGGCGTCGTGGTCAGTCCATCCGGCCAGGACATCGTCGCCTTTGGCCGGCTCAGCGGTCCCGACTGGTATCTACTGCTCACCTATCCCAAGTCGGCGGTCACCTGGTCGGCGGCCAAATCGGCGTCGTGGGTGCTGCTGCTCGGCTCGCTGGCGGCGCTGGCGCAGGTCGTCCTGGTCGTTGCGATCGCTCGCAAGACCATCGTCCGCCCGCTGCGGCGCTTGGCGGTTTCGTGCGAACCGGAGGCCTTTGGCGAGCGCGAACGGCCGGACGTCGCCGACATCGAAGACCGGAACGACGAGATCGGCGTTCTGGCCAAGGCGTTGCGCGGCGAACGCGAGAAGGTGCAACAGGTGCTGGCCTCGCTTGAGGATCGGGTCCACGAGCGAACCGCCGAACTGGAACGCGCGAACGCTGAAAAGTCGCGCTTCTTGGCGAATATGAGCCACGAGCTGCGAACGCCGTTGAATGGCGTGATCGCGATCTCCGAAACCTTGTCGGCGCGACAGACCACGCCACAAAGTCGGGAACTTGCGGAACTGATCGTCTCGTCGGGACGGTTGCTGGAGCAAGTGCTCACGGACATCCTCGACTTCTCGAAGATCGAAGCTGGCCAGATTGGCTTGTCCAGCGAGCCCTTCTCCATGCTCAATGTCGTCCACGGCATCGCCGAACTGCACAGGGCGGCGGCGGAGGCCAAGGGACTGCAGCTGGCTTGGAGCGTGGACGCCGGCGCCGCTGGGCGTTTCGTCGGCGATCAGGTTCGCTTGAGCCAGGTTCTCTCCAACCTGTTGTCCAACGCGGTGAAGTTTACCGACACCGGCTCGGTGAAGCTCGACGTCCGCGCTCAAGGGCGGGCGATAGGTTTTACGGTGACTGACACCGGCATCGGCTTTGACGACGAGGTGAAGCAACGCCTGTTCCGACGCTTCGAACAGGCCGACGATTCAATCCGCAGACGCTTTGGCGGCACGGGGCTTGGCCTGGCCATCAGCCGCTCGCTTGTTGAGATGATGGGCGGTCGTATCGAGGTGGAGTCCGAGGCCGGGCTTGGGTCGATTTTCAGCTTTGTCTTGCCCTTGGAGCGCGCCCTGGATGCTCCCCCCGAGGCGCCGGCGCAGGCGGCCGATCGTGTCGAGATCAGCGGGCGGCGCATCCTGGTGGCCGAGGACCATCCGACCAACCAGAAGGTCGTTCAGCTTATCCTGCAGTCCATAGGGATCGAGCCGGTGATCGTCGAGAACGGGGCCCTGGCGCTGGAGGCGCTGAAGGCTGAACGGTTCGATGTGGTGTTGATGGACATGCAGATGCCCGAACTCGACGGCCTGTCGGCGACCATCCAGTTGCGGACTTTCGAGCGCGCGAACGGCCTGGCGATGACGCCGGTGATTATGCTGACGGCCAATGCGCTGGACGAGCATGTCGCGGCGAGCCACGAGGCGGGGGCCGATCTCCACCTTTCCAAGCCGATCAGGGCTGATGCTTTGATCGAGGCCATTGTCCGGGCGATCGGGGCGAGCGACGCCGCCTTGGGCGCCGAAGCGTTGAGCGGCTGACGACCCCGTCGCGCTCAGCTAGAACCTGCGTAAAGCACGTGCGGGATGCGTCATGACCCTCATCACCACGATCGAACAGCTAGAAGCCCTCTACGGGCAGCCAGGCGAGAGCTCGACGGTCAAGGAGGCCGACAGGCTCACGCCGCAATACCGGGCGTTGATGGAGGCTTCCCCGTTCGTGGCCTTGGCGACCGCCGGGCCCGAGGGGTTGGACTGCTCGCCACGCGGCGACGCCGGCCAGGCAGTGCGGATTGTTGACGACCGGACGGTGATGATGCCCGATCGGCGCGGGAACAATCGCTGCGACTCGTTGCGCAATATCGTCCGCGATGAACGCGTGGCGTTGCTGTTCTTGATCCCCGGCTCGGGGACGACCCTTCGCCTCAATGGAACCGCCCATCTCTCGATCGACCCGGACCTGTTGGCTTCGTTCGCGGTCAAGGGACAGGCGCCGCGATCGGTGATCGTGATCACCATCCAGCGCGTCTATTTCCAGTGCGCGCGGGCTATCGTCCGTTCCGAGCTTTGGAATCCGGACCGGCATGTCGATCCGGCGAGTTTGCCGACCCCCGGCGATATCCTGGCTGCGATGAGCGAGGCGCGGGTCGGCGGCAGGGCCTATGACGAAGAGTGGCCCGAGCGCGCCGCCAAGACCATGTGGTGAGGTCGCTAGGCCCCGAACACCTGTTCAGCGGTCGCCGCGGGTAGGACGCGGAAGGCGCCGGGTTCAAGATCGTCCGGCAAGCTCAGGCCGCCGATCCGGTCGCGGTGAAGTTCGACCACGTGGTTGCCGACCGCCGCGAACATGCGGCGCACTTGGTGGTATCGGCCTTCCTCGATGATCAGCCGCGCCTTGGTGTCCGACAATGGCTCAAGGATCGCCGGCAGCAGGGGCTTTTCCTCGCCCTCCAGCATCAGGGTTCCTGCGGCGAACACCGCGCCTTCTTCACCGGTCAAGGGGCGGTCGAGCGTGGCGATATAGCTCTTGGGCACATGGCGCTTGGGCGAGATCACCCGATGCAGGAAGTCGCCGTCGTCGGTGATCAGCAACAGGCCCGAGGTGTCTTTGTCCAGTCGCCCGACGCTTGAAAGCGCCGGATCGCGAACGCGCCAACGCGGCGGCAGCAGATCGTAGATCCGGCGGCCCGCTTCCTTGTGCGAGCAGACCACGCCGACGGGCTTGTGCAACATGATGACGACCGGCGGCGGGGGATCGACTGGATTGCCCATGATCAGCATGCGAGAGGGCAGGTCGGCCCCAATGGCGATCCGGGCGTTGGCGTCGGTGAGTTCGGCGCCGTCCAGGGTGACTTCGCCGGCGTTGACCAGAGCGTGCATTTCCTTGCGGCTGCCATAGCCCAGATTGGACAGCAGGCGGTCGATCCGCATGGTCGGGGTCTTGCTCATCGGCGAGCCTCGTAGATCTTGAAGCCGCTGGCGTCGGCCACCGGCTTCACGACCTTGAAGGCCTCGTTGAGCACGCTTTCGTAGGGGAGGTGCCGGTTCGCGGTCAGCCAGAGCGTGCCGCCCTTGCGCAGGGCGCTGGATGCGACACGGATAAAGGCCTGGCCTAGCGCGCGATCCTCCGCGCCGCCATCGTGGAAGGGCGGGTTCATCACCACGAAGTCGAGGTCGGCCAGCGGCGGAGCGATATTGCGGACATCGGCCCATTCTATGGTGGCCCGGTCGTCCTCAATGTTGCGCCGAGCGCAATCATAGGCGCGGCGGTCGAGCTCAATGAGTCTCAGCTTGGTCACATCGGGCGACTCCAACACCGCCCGCGACAGCCAGCCGATGCCGGCGCCGAGGTCCGCGCCCTGGCCCTTGAGCTTGGGGAGGTGCCTGAGCAGCTGCTCGCTGCCGGAATCGAGGCGCTCCCAACTGAACACGCCGGGCTGTGACCAGAGGCCAGAAGGCATCAGGCGCGGCGCGCCCTCGGCGATCGCCGCCTCAATTTCGGTGAGGGACGCAGGCCGCTCCACGGCGCAGATACGGTGATGCCGTCGGGCCGTTTCGGCGACCTGGCAGCCGAAGCTCTCCAGCGTGCGCTTCAAACGTAGACCGCCGCGATCCTTGGGGGCCGCTGCGACCAGCGTGCCGCCAGGCGCCAACACCCGCAGCGCCTGGGCGACCACATAGCGAGCTTCGACCGCCCCAGGCGGAACCAACAGGGCGACATCTTGGAGCGACGCATCGGCGATCTGGGCGATGTCGTCGGAGCCAGGGATCAAAGGCGATAGCTGGCGCGCGCCCTTTGGCGTCTCCAGGACGTCAGCGGGCGGTGTTCCATAGACGGCGGCAGGCAATGGGCAGGTCCGAAGCGGCGAATCTCAAGGCCTATGTGTAGGCGATCACGCGGCCCAGCGCCGCGACGATCATTGAACACCACCCCGAGCCCGTCGCAATTGGACACGCAAGTTGAGTTGGCGAGAAGCCGGCGAGGCCTAGGGTCCGGCGATGTCGAGCATTCACTCCACCGCCGTCATCGCATCAGGCGCATCCATCCACGGCAGTTGCGAAATCGGCCCCTACGCGGTGATCGGGGCTGGCGTCCGCATGGGGCCGGGAAATGTCGTCAGCCCTCATGTGGTGATTGAGGGGCGAACGGAGATCGGGAAGAACAACCGCTTCCTGACGTCTTGTTCTATCGGCGCCAGTCCGCAGATCACCGGCCGGAGCGGCGAGGTGGGGAGGCTGACGGTCGGCGACGACAACGTCTTTCGAGAGTTCGTCACTGTCCATTCGGGCGGCGACGGGGTCACAGTCCTCGGATCGCGCAACCTGATCATGGCGACGGCTCACGTGGCGCACGACTGCCGGCTGGCCGACGACGTCGTCCTGGCCAACGCCGCGACCCTGGGCGGTCATGTCGAAATCGGAGACATGGCCCAGCTTAGCGGCCTGTGCGCGATCCACCAGCATGTGCGAATCGGCGCCCACGCATTCGTGGCCGGCGGCTCGATCGTCACACAGGATGTCGCTCCCTATTGCTTGGTGCAGGGCGACCGCGCGCGGCTGGTCTCGCTGAACTTGGTCGGTCTCAGGCGGGCGGGGCTTTCGGCTCTGGAGATAGCGGCGTTGAAGCGCGCATATCGGGAGCTGTTTCTCGGCCAAGGCCCAATGGCCGAACGGATCGCGGCGGTCGAGGCCGGCGACCGGGACGAGCGTGTCAGGCGCTTGGCGGCCTTCCTGCGGACCACCACGCGCGGGGTCATCACGACGTCACGCAGAAGCTTGGCGGCTGCGGCCTAGCGCCCATTCAAACACCTTCGGCTTGCCGTTTGTCGCCCGATAGGCGAAGTGACCGCCATGGCCATTGGACGCAGGAGAGTAGATCGGGCGCAGCGCTTTCGGGCGCGCCGGATCTGGTGGGATCGGCACGGCGCATTTATGCGTGGCGTGGTGACCGGCGCCGCCCTGTGCGCGCTGGTCATGTGGATCACGCAGGTTGCGAACACTTTCTAAGAGCTGGGGATAGGTCGTGAGCCGCCCGGTTCGCACCACAATCCTGTGGAACTGGTCCGCGTTCGGTTGCGGAATCGCTGCTGATCACGACAGGGACGTATGAGGGATATTCGGAGCATGGCAGTGTCACCCCACAACGGTTCGCGGCCGGCGGTCACCCAGTTGAAGCCCCGCATCGTCGTGTTCGGCGTCGGAGGCGCTGGGGTCAACGCCGTCAACAACATGATCGAATCGGGCCTCGAAGGGGTCGACTTCGTCGTCGCCAATACCGACGCGCAGCAGCTTTCCCTGGCGCTCGCCAGTCAGCGCATCCAACTGGGCATGCATGTGACCCAGGGGCTGGGCGCAGGGGCCAACCCGAACGCCGGCCTGAGCGCGGCTGAAGAGTCGATGAGCGACATCGTCCACTATCTGGACGGCGCCGACATGGTCTTCATCACCGCCGGCATGGGCGGCGGCACCGGGACCGGCGCGGCGCCCTTCGTGGCGCGATGCGCCCGCGAGCGCGGCATCCTGACGGTCGCCGTCGTGTCCAAGCCGTTCCGTTTCGAAGGTCGCCACCGGATGCGGCTGGCTGAAGCCGGCCTGCGTGAATTGCAGCAGTTCGTCGACACCTCGATCATCGTGCCGAACCAGAACCTGTTCCGCATCGCCACTGAGCAGACGACCTTCGCCGAAGCCTTCAACATGGCCGACCAGGTGCTGCATGCCGGCGTGCGTTCGATCACCGACCTGATGGTGCTGCCGGGCCTGATCAACCTCGACTTCGCCGACGTGCTGAGCGTCATGGGGGGCATGGGCAACGCCATGATGGGCACGGGCGAGGCGACCGGCGAAGGCCGCGCCAGCGTCGCTGCTCACAACGCCATCCAGAACCCGCTGCTGGACGAGACGTCGCTGGCTGGCGCCAAGGCCGTGCTGGTGAACGTGACCGGCGGCTCGGACATGACCCTGCTGGAAGTCGACGAAGCGGCCAACGTCATCGCCGACCAAGCCGATCCGGACGCCAACATCATCTTCGGCGCGGCGTTCGACGCGTCGCTGGAGGGCAAGCTGCGGGTGTCGGTCGTGGCGACCGGCATGACCTCGGGCAACACCGACGCTCCGATCGGGCCGGCGCCGACGTCGCCGCAACCGGAAGCCCCTGAGCAGGGTGTCGATCAGCAGCCGGCGACACGCCGGTTCTGGTAGTCGCAAGCCCGCACTAGAACCGCCTGCGCCGCGCGGGGATCTACTCGACCGGCTTCAGCAGGTAGGCCTCCTTATCCAGTTCGCCTTCCCATTTGGCGACGGTCACCGCGACCGAGAGATCACTGGTGGCGTTGGTGATGGTGCGGGTCATATCCAGCAGCCGGTCGAAGGGCAGGACGAAGCCGACGACCAGCGCGGTCTGTTCGGCGCTGAGGCCGATCACTTGCAGCACCGCCGCGAGCATGAACAGTGAGGCCGACGGCACCGGAGCCGTGCCGAGCGCTACGACCGTCGTGGTGAGGGCCAGCATCACATATTGGGCGAGGGTGAGGTCCACCCCGAACGCCTGGGCCGACAACATGGCAAGCAGGGCGACATAGAGGGCGGTGCCGTCCATGCTCAAGGTCACCCCAAGGGGCAGGGCGGTCGAGGCGACCGTATGACTGACACCCAGGTTCTTCTCGGCCACCCGCATGGCCACTGGCAGGGTCGCGGCGCTGGACGACGTCGAGAACGCGATGGTCACCGCGTCGGTGATGTCCCGGAAGAACGGAAGCACGGGTAACCTGGCGACCAGGCGGATCAGCCCCCCGTGAATCAGCAGCGTCTGAATCGCGCAACCGACGATCAATCCGGCGGCGAGTTTCAGCACATGGACGAAGGCGCCGGGCCCTGATGTGCCCATCACCCAGGCCACCAGGGCGAAGACCCCGAACGGCGCGACTTCCATGATGAAGCGAACGATTTGGAGCATGACGTCGGCTCCGGCCTGGAACAGGCGTGCGGCGATCTCGGCCTTGGGCGCGATGGTCAGAATTCCGAGACCCACGAGAATCCCGAAGAAGATCACCGATTGAATCTCGCCAGCGGCCAACGAGGCGATCGGATTGGTGGGGATGATGCTGATCAGGTGTTCGCCGAGACCAGGCGGCGCCTTGGCGATGACCTCCGGCGTGGCGTCCATGACGTCCATGCCGACGCCGGGTTGGAACAGAGTGCCTACGGTCAGGCCAACCGTGACGGCGATAACGGTGAGCGTCAGATAAAGCACCAGGGTCTTGACGCCGATGGAGCCTAGGCGCCGTGCGTCACTCATCCCGGCGATTCCCGAGACGATGGAAAAGAACACCAGCGGGGCCACCACCATGCGGATCAGGCGGATGAAGACATCGCCTATCCACTTGATCTGGATGGCCACCTCGCCCAGCGCCAAGCCGACGACTGTACCGAGCACCAGCGCCGCCAAAATGCGCTTCCACAGCACGACGTCGAACCAGTAGCGCCGAATGAAGCTGCGGCGTTCCGGCGGCGGCCGGAGGTCAGGTTCGATCGCCATGAAGACTCCAGCACGCGTTGAGGGTCAGCCGAGAGGAACGACGATAGGCGGAACCCCGTTGCAAAAGCGATAGGCGTTGCACCCAGCGGTTGGCGCCCAGGCTGGAGTGTGAGAGCCAGGAGGCTGCAACTCAGACGAAGCGCTTTCGGGCGCAGGAAGGAAGCCTATGACCTCGCCGAAGATGGAAACCCTGGCCATCCACGCCGGAGCCGCTCCGGATCCGACCACGAAGGCGCGGATCACCCCGATCTATCAGACCGCTTCCTATGTCTTTGACGACGCCGACCACGCGGCGGCGCTTTTCAACCTTGAGCAGGGCGGCAACATCTACACCCGGCTGATGAACCCGACGACCAGCGTCCTGGAAGAGCGGGTCGCGGCCTTGGAGGGCGGCATGGCCGCCTTGGCGGTCGCCAGCGGTCACGCCGCGCAGTTCATCGTCTTCCACACGTTGATGGAGCCCGGCTGCAATATCGTGGCTTCGCGCAAGCTCTATGGCGGCTCGATCAACCAGCTGGGCCAGAGCTTCAAGCGGATGGGATGGGGCGTCACCTTCATCGACAGCGACGAGGCGTCGGACTTCGCGGCCGCCATCGACGACAAGACCCGCGCGGTGTTCGTGGAATCGATCGCCAACCCGGGCGGTGTGATCACTGACATGGCGGCGATCGCCGAGGTCGCTCACGCGGCCGGGGTGCCGCTGGTCGTCGACAACACCATGGCCAGCCCATACCTCTGCCGGCCCTTCGAGCACGGTGCGGACATCGTGGTCCATTCCCTGACGAAGTTCCTCGGCGGCCACGGCAACTCGCTGGGCGGGATCATCGTCGACAGCGGGCGCTTCGATTGGAAGGCGGGCGGCAAGTATCCCTACCTGTCCGAACCCAACCCGTCCTACCACGGCAAGGTCTTCACTGAGGCGTTCGGTCCAGTCGCCTTCATCCTGGCCTGCCGCGCTCTGGGCCTGCGCGATCTTGGGCCGGCCCTCTCGCCGTTCAACGCCTTCATGATCCTGACCGGGATCGAGACCTTGCCGCTGCGGATGGAGCGGCACTGCCAGAACGCGCTGGCCGTGGCGCAGTGGCTGCAGAAGCACCCGAAGGTGGCGTGGGTCTCCTATGCCGGCCTGCCGAGTGATCCCTATTACGCCAAGGCCCAGAAATACACGCCGGGCGGGGCCGGCTCGGTCTTCACCTTCGGGCTGAAGGACGGGTTCGACGCCGGGGTGAAGCTGGTTGGCGGCGTGAAGCTGTTCTCCCACCTGGCGAACCTGGGCGACACCCGCAGCCTGATCATCCACCCGGCCTCCACCACGCACCGTCAGTTGGAAGAGGCCGCTCAGCGCGCGGCCGGCGCTGGCCCGGATGTGGTTCGGTTGTCAGTCGGCCTCGAGCATATCGACGACATCATCGCCGATCTCGAACAGGCCCTGGCCCAGATCTAGGGGCGACGTCCCGGCGGGCCAGGTCCGCCGGGACTTGTCCGGGCGCGCCCAGGGCGCGCAGCATGCCCGCCTCGCTCGGGTGTGCGGCGACAACGGTCGTGCGGCCGGCCTCGACCAAAGGGCGGGCCGCCGCCGCCGAGATGCAGATGATGCGGCCTGCGCTGGAGCGCTGGCCGGCCAACAGGTCGGCGAGCCGACGACCGGCGCGCGGCGAGTGGATCAACACCGCTGCAGTCTCGCCCGAGGTCAACCTCCGGACATCGCGGCTATCGGCGTCGAGCGCGGTGGCTTGAGTCTCGTAGACAACGCAACTGGTCGCTTGGACGCCACGCGCCGCCAGGGCGGCGTCGAGATCACCGGCTGGTTCACGAGGGCCGGGACGAAGCAGGCGGCCGGAGAAATCCTGCCGCCGCGCGTCGATCAGGGCGACCAGGTCGTGGATGTCTCCAGCCGCCGACGCGACCTTGGTGAAGCCGGCGACGCGGGCTGCGTCCGCGGTGCCGTCTCCCACTGCGAAGACGGGCAGGGCGCGCTCATTGTCCAGGCGCGCGAAAGCCGCAACGCCGTTCGGGCTTGTGAAGGCCAGGGCGCCGACGCCATCCAAGTCGGCGCGATGGTTGAGCAGCCGCACCTCAAGCAAGGGGCTGACGATAGGAGCCCAGCCAAGCGTCCGCACGCGCGCGGCGCTCTGAGCGCCGCCCGGCAAGGTCCGGGTGATCCAGACCCCTAGGCCCGAGATGCTCGCGCCGCGAACGGCGCCTTCAACCATTTCCAGACGCCGCCCCTTTTCGGCTGTGGCTTTGCGGGTTCGACCTTGCGGCGCTTGATCGTTTCCAGGCGCAGGCTGAGCCCGAGTTCGCCAGCTCGCATCAATCGGCGCGTGTTCAGGCCGGCGGCTATTCTCGGGTCGTCCCACAAGGCTGATTGCAGAGCGATTTCCTCAGCCAGGCGCTCAGCCAGCCGCCGCGCCGCGGTGAAGGAGTCCTCGCCGTCCTGCAGCAAGCGCGCTTCGATCGCTGACGCCACGGAGGCGGCCACTGCGTCGGCCGGCTGATAGGGCGTCACCAACCGTCTCAGCTCCGCGCGGCTTTCAGGACTTGGGCGCATCTCCTCGGCGAAGAAGGTCGGCCAATTGCACAGCGCCGCGCGTCCCCAGGCGAGGTCATCGGCGGCGACTTCGAGCGCACGGCTCTTCAGCTGCTCCCGAGCCGCCCCGGAATAGGCGAGGTCGGCGGCGCGTTCGCGAAGGCGCGCGACAACGCCCGCGCGGCCCGCGTGGGCCGCCAGGTCGTTGATCTCCTGGTGGACCTCGATGATCGCAGCGGCGGCGGCCGACGCCACGATGGAATCGGCTATCCCGACCGTCGGGGAAGTCATGGTGTGTCCCCTAGCGGCGATAGGCTGCGGTCGCGGCGGCCCCTTCGAGCAGGCCGGCGGCGCCCTTTGAGCCTTGAGATCGCAAGGCGCGGGCCGCTTCACTGATCGCGAAGCTGTTGGCCGGGTGAGACTCGGCGAAGGTCTGGACCAGGGCGGCCAGGGCGGTTTCCAGATCGGCGATGCGAAGCTGATGGTCGTGAAGGCTCAACGACATGAGGTGTCTCCGGTGAGGCGCGCGACGTCGAGGCGCAGAAGCGTCGGCGCGGAGAAGCGATGGGTGCAGGTTTGGTCCCGTCCAAGGCCGGCGTGCAGCCAGCCAACCCCGAGCTCGGCGGGGGGACGCCTAAGCCCGGGGTGGCTCGCCTTCGACGCGCCGGCCTGCATGGCAGCGACGGCCATCGGGAGGAGGGAGGGACCACATGACCCCCAGAACATGGCCCGCCAGGCAGGAAAGTCAATCGGCCGGCGTCCGGGCTGTGGGAAATTCAGTTAAGAAACCGCGATTTGACATGCGGCATGGCCTGGCCCATCCTGGATCCATCATGAATTTGCGGACATCGAACAGCCCGCGCCGACAGCAACAACGCGGCGCCGCCGAACAGTCTTAACCCCGAACTGCTTGAGGCGAACGCCTCGCGGTTCGGGGAAGACTTCATGGTCCCTGTAGTAAATTTCATGAAAGCTTGTGGTGGCGTCGACCGCCCAAGAATGAATTGTGTCTCAAAAGACGAAAAAGCCTGCGCCTCCGCGCGCGGGTGATGCTGCTGTTGCTGCGCCCGGCGCGGGCTTGAGCGTCTTCCCATTCCTGACGCGGGTCTTCTCGCCGCGCGCCTATCCCGTCGATCTGCGACGGGGGCAGGGGGCCGCCTCTCGAGGCCGGTCATGATCGGTCCCATCATGATCGTCTTGCTGATGGCGGCCCTCGCCGCATCTGCGGGAGCCGCCCGCTGGCTGACCTTTGGTCACGCCGTCGAAGCCGGACGCTTCGATGATCCCATCGGCGCGATCTTCACCGTCTGGCTGGAGCACGATCACCGCGCGCCAGACGCCGCAAGTCCACATTCTCAAGGAGTTTCCACATGACCAACACCTCTGCGCCGCCCGTCTTCGTATCGACCGACGACTTCCAGGCCTTGTCCAGCCTTGGGCAGATGCTCGAAGGCGCCACTGCGCCAGGGCCCGTGCTCCTGGCCGCCGAGATCGGCCGCCTGTCCGTCGTCGAGGACCCGAAGGCCGGCGCGCCTTTCGTGCGGATCGGGTCGCGGGTGACCTATTGCGACGTGCAACGGCGCCGCGTGCGGACGGCGCGCGTCGTCATGCCGGGCCAAGGCAGCATCCACGAGAGCAGCATCCCGGTGACGTCGCCGGTCGGCGCGGCCTTGCTGGGCCTGGGCGTCGATGACGTATTCAGCTGGTGGACGAACGGCGGCATGCGCAGCGTCCACGTTCTGGACATCGGCAAGTGAGCGGACTCGAGGCCACGCGCCATCGCCAGTTCGCCGCCTTGCCATTCACCATCGGCGCCGACGGTGACGCACGCGTCCTGCTGATCACCTCACGAGGGACCGGCCGCTGGGTCCTGCCGAAGGGCTGGCCCGATACGGCCGACGCGACCAACGCCGACACCGCCCGGCGCGAGGCCTTCGAGGAAGCCGGGATCCACGGCGAGATCGTCGGCCTGAAGGAGGTAGGCGCCTATCGCTACCAGCAGACGGGAAAGGACGGCGTCGCCGCAACCTGCCGCGTCGGGGTGTTCGCCCTCCGCGTCTCGGGCCTGGCCAAGACCTGGCCCGAGAAGGGGCAGCGGGTCCTGCGCTGGTGCGCCCCCAAGCAGGGGGCGTGTCTGGTTCAGGAACCTGAACTCGCCACCCTGCTGTCGAGCTTCAAACCGCCTGTCGAATTCTGACGGCTATACGAGGATAGTCATGTTCACACGTCCGCCCATCTATGCGCTCGCCGACGATGTCCCCAAGCTGAAGCTCCTTGTCGGGGCGGCCAGGGAAGACAGCCCAGGCGCGGCCCTGCTTGCCGAGGAGTTTGATCGCCTCTGCGTTCTTTCCCATGGGGGCAAGGAGCCCTTCGTGCGGCCGGGATCGTCGCTGACCTATCTGGACCTGCGCACCAAGCAGGAGAGCCGCGTGCGTCTGTCGCATCCGGCCGACACAGATCAATCGCCTGGCGACGTATCGCTGCTGTCGCCGCTCGGCGCGGCGCTGATCGGCCTGATGGAAGGCGCGATCTTCCGTTGGACCGAGGCCGACGGCCGATTACGGGCGGTCAAGGTCACGTCCATCGAGGCGTGATCATCCCGGCGGCGTCAGAGCAGCCAGGTGCGGATCAGCATGCTGATCGCCCCGACCGTCAGGACGCCGCCGAGCCACAGCCCGGCGAACCACAGTAGCCGGCGCCACAGTTGCGGAGGGCGGGCGGTCATCAGTGATAGCCCTCCTGCCCGACCTTGCCCCGGAACACCCAGTAGGCGTAGCCGGTGTAGGTCAGGATGATCGGCACCAGCACGACCGCGCCCACCAACATGAAGATCAGGCTCGAATCCGGTGCGGCCGCCTGCCAGATCGTGACCGCGCCCGGCACCACATAGGGGAACATGCTGATCCCCAGGCCGATGAAGCTGAGGCCGAACAGGCCCAGCGCCAACAGGAACGGCCAGTACTCGTGGCCGCGCATCAAGCTTCTGAAGAACAGCACCGTGCCGACCAGGACGAGCAATGGGACTTGCGCCGTGAGCAAGACGTTCGGCCACGCGAACCAGTTCTGGTAGTAGGCGCCTTCCAGGAAGGGTGTCACGGCGCTGACGACGCCGATCAGGCTGATCGTGGCGGCGCCAAGCCATCCGGCCATGCGCCGAACGTGGACCTGGGTCTCGCCCTCTGTCTTCATCACCAGCCAGGTCGCGCCGAGGAAGGCGTATCCGACCACCAAGCTGACGCCGGTGAGCAGGCTGAACGGCGTCAGCCAGTCCCACCAGCCGCCGGCATACTGGCGGCCCTCGACGGTGATCCCCTGCAGAAGCGCGCCCAGAGTAATGCCCTGAGCCAAGGTGCCGACGATCGATCCACCTGTGAACGCGACATCCCAGAAGGCTCTGTGGGCTGGATCCCGCCAGCGGAACTCGAAAGCCACGCCACGGAAGATCAGAGCCAGCAGCATGACGATGATCGGGGCGTACAGCGCAGGCAGGATGACGGCGTAGGCGAGCGGGAAGGCCGCCATCAGGCCGCCGCCGCCGAGCACCAGCCAGGTCTCGTTTCCATCCCAGACCGGAGCGACGGAGTTCATGGCCGAGTCGCGTTCGCGGCCGGGTTTGAAGGTCGGGAACAGAATGCCAATCCCGAGGTCGAAGCCGTCCATCACCACATAGGCGAACACCGCAAAAGCGATGATGAAGGCCCAGATAGTCGGGAGATCCAGAGCAAGGCTCATGACGCATCTCCTTCGGCGGCGTGGTGGATTCCAGGAGCGGGCGTGATCCCGGCTGTCCGAACCGGCTGATCGGGGGCTTCCTCCAGGCCTGGCTCGCCGGCGTGGGGCGCGTGGCTCATCAGCTTGAGGATGTACCCGGTGCCCGCCGAGAAGACGACGAAGTAGACGATGACGAAGGCGAGCAGGGAGGCGGCCACCGCTGGCGCATCCAAAGGCGCGGCCGAATGGGCCGTTCGGAGCAGGCCATAGACCGTGAACGGCTGGCGCCCGACTTCGGTCGTCACCCAGCCGGCCAAGACCGCGACGAAGCCGGCCGGCCCCATCACCAGAGCGAAGCGATGCAGCAGGGGCCAGTCGTAGAGGCTGCGCCGGACCCTCGCCAGGACGCTGAACGCGCCCAGGCCGAGCATCAGCATGCCCAGGCCGACCATGATCCGGAAGGACCAGAAGACGATCGGCACGGGCGGCCAATCCTCACGCGGTACAGTCTCAAGACCGGCCAAGGGCGCGTTGAGGTCGTGCTTGAGAATGAGCGAGGAGGCCTTCGGGATCGCGATCTGCGCACGGACCTCGCCGGCTTTCTGATCGGGAATGCCGAACAGGATCAGCGGCGCGCCGTCTGGGTGGCTCTCGAAGTGCCCTTCCATCGCCATGACCTTGGCCGGTTGGTGCTCCAGCGTATTGAGGCCATGCATGTCGCCCGCGAAGATCTGAATCGGCGCGGCGACCGCCACAAGGCCCATGGCCATGTTGAACATCACCCGCGCCCCGGCGTTGGTCTTGTCCTTCAGCAGGTGCCAGGCCCCGACTGCACCGACCACCAAGGCCGTGGTGAGATAGGCGCCGAGTACGGTGTGGACCAACCGGTAGGGGAATGATGGATTGAAGATGATCGCCAACCAATCATCCGGGGCGAACTGACCCGCAGCGTTCATGGTGAAGCCCTGCGGGGTCTGCATCCAGCTGTTGGCGGACAGAATCCAGAAGGCCGAGATGAAGGTTCCGATCGCGACCGCCAGGGTCGCCATGAAGTGCAGTTTCGGCCCGACGCGATTCATGCCGAACAGCATCACGCCCAGGAAACCGGCCTCCAGGAAGAAGGCGGTCATGACCTCGTAGGCCATCAGCGGCCCGATGATCGGTCCAGCCTTGTCGGAGAACACCGACCAGTTGGTGCCGAACTGGTAGGACATGGTGATGCCGGACACGACGCCCATGGCGAAGGCCAGGGCGAAGATCTTCAGCCAGTATTTGAAGAGGTTCAGATAGACCTCGTTCTTGGTGCGCAACCAGAGCGCTTCCAAGACGGCGAGGTAGCTGGCCAGCCCAATCGAAAAGGCCGGAAAGATGAAGTGGAAGGAGACGGTGAAGGCGAACTGAGCCCGCGCAAGCGTTAGGGCGCTGATGTCATCGAACATCTCACTGGCCCTCGGTTCTCGGCCGTCGACGTGACTTGCCCCCGGCGACGACCTTCAGGCGATCTTTCATTTCGAACACCTTCTGAACCTTGGAGCCTACCTCCAACAGTTGAATCAGGGTTTCGGTTTCCAGCTTCTGGATATCGACCGACCAGCGGGTGATCAGCTCGATCAGGCCGTGCATCTCGGCCATGCGGTCCTGGGCGTGGCGCTCGCCGGGCGTAGCCGGGGTTTCGACCAGGGCTTGGCGCAGCATGGACAAGGTCGGATCGATCTCTCGCTTCCGTCGCTCTTCGGCCAGGATGCGAACAATCTCCCAGATGTCCTCAGGCGTGGAGAAGTACTCCCTGCGGTCGCCAGGCTTGTGCTGCAGCTTCACAAGCCGCCAGGAGGTCAACTCCTTCAGCCCCATGCTGACGTTTGAGCGCGAGAAGCCGAGCTTCTCGGTGATGTCGTCGGCGTTCAACGGGTCCTCGGCCAGGAACAGCAGGGCGTAGATCTGCCCGACGGTGCGGCTGATTCCCCATCGGCTCCCCATTTCCCCGAAGTGGAGGACGAAAGACTGCGTTAGTGGCGGCAAATTCATTTTCGTGAACTTTCAGGAATTCCTGAAAGTTAGAAACATAAAACCGCCAGGTCAACCGCTGCGGTGACGCGACGGCAACCCTGCCATGACGGGAAACTATTCGGCGGCGATCGCCAGGTTGGCGTGTTGAGGACCGCGGATCAGCTTGCCGGGCATCTCCCCGGTGGCTTCCCCTGCCTCAAAGGTCACGACACCGCTGACAATGGTCGCGGCGTAACCCTGAGCGCGCTGGATCAGGCGCCGCCCCTGGGCCGGGAGATCGAAGGCCATTTCCGGCGCCATGATCGCCAATTTGTCGTAGTCGATCAGGTTGAAGTCGGCCTTCATGCCGGGTGCGATGACGCCGCGATCATGCAGTCCATAGAGGCGGGCGGTGTCACGCGTCTGCATCGACACCACCTTCTCCAGCGACAGGCGCGGCCCCCGCGCGCGGTCGCGGACCCAGTGAGTCAGCATGTAGGTCGGGAAGCTGGCGTCGCAGATGACCCCGCAGTGGGCGCCGCCGTCCGAGAGGCTGAGCACCGTATTGGGGTGGTTCATCATCTCGTGAATGTGGTCGAAGTTGAACTCCGCGTAGTTCAGCAGCGGCAGGTAGATGTAACCCGCGCCGTCCTTTTCCATCAGCATGTCGTAGACGATGGCGTCGGGCTGTTGCCCGGTGGCGGCGGCCAGGGCGGCGATCGAGTCCTCGGCGCGGGGTTCGTAGTCGAGCCCGCCTTCGTGCTCCAGCCGGAACATCCGATCGAAGCCCTGGGTCAGGATCATTCCGATGGCGCCCATCGGCTTGGAGGGCTCGCTCAGTATGCGCGCGCGCACTTCTGGATCGCGCAGGTGGACGATCCGCTCGGCGAAGGGCAGGGCAGCCAGCTTGCGATAGCTCTCCCGGCCGATGAACGGATGCACCGTGCTCTGCCAACCGAGCACCATGCCCGTCGGCCGGCAGGCGATCTGGGCGGTGATCTGGGCGCCCTCGGCGCGGGCTTCCTCGGTGAGGGCCAACATCCGCACCCAGTTATCGGCCTTGGTCGGCGACTGCAGCAGGCCGTAGGTGACCGGCACGCCGGTTTCCGCCGACATCGCCTTCATCCACTGGAACTCGTCCTCGGCCGGGGCCATGTCGGAGGCCATCTCGAACACGCCGTGGCCCGCCGCGCCCATGGCGCGTCCGATTCCGAGCAGTTCGTCCTCGGCCGCGAAGGTGCCCGGCACCGGCTCGCCGTCCTTGGCCAAGTGCAACATGGTCCGCGAGGTGGAGAAGCCGAGCGCGCCGGCGGCCACGCCTTCGCCGACGATGCGCGACATTTCGGCGATGTCCTCAGCGGTCGCCGGCTCGTTCCGCGCGCCGCGTTCGCCCATCACATAGGCGCGGACCGCGCCGTGCGGGACCTGGGTCGCGACGTCGAGGACGCGCGGCTGGCCTTCCAGACTGTTGAGGTATTCGGGGAAACTCTCCCAAGTCCACTTGATGCCTTCGGACAGCGCAGCGCCGGGAATGTCCTCGACGCCTTCCATCAGTTCGATCAGCCATTCGTGGCGATCTGGCCTGACCGGCGCGAAGCCGACGCCGCAGTTGCCCATGACGACGGTCGTCACCCCGTGCCAGCTCGAGGGCGCGAGGTATGGGTCCCACGTTACCTGCCCATCATAGTGCGTGTGGATGTCGACCCAGCCGGGGGTGACCACGAGCCCAGCGGCGTCAATCTCGCGGCGACCGGGTTCGTCGATCCTGCCCACCGCCGTGATCTTGCCGCCGTCCACGGCGATGTCGGCCGTGAAGGCCGGGGTCTCGGCGCCGTCCACCACGCGCCCGTTACGGATGACCAGATCGTGCATGCTTCCGCCCTCGCTTGGAGTCGTCGCAGGCGTCATTCCGTCCGCGCCTGCGGATCCGACGGGCTCACTATGACTCCATCCCGAATGTTCGAAAAGTGTGACGCGGCGGCAAGCGCGTCGCCGCTCGCGATGGCCGCTCGACGAAACAAAGATTCGCGCCCCGCGACGGGCGGGCTATGTGCGACAGACACCGATGAGTACCGATTCTAAGCTTACGCCCGACGAAGTGCTGCTGATCCGCGGGGCGCCCACCGACCGTTCCTGCCAGATCGACGTGCAGGACGGCTTCAATCCGCCTCGCTTCGTCCTCGGCGGCACCGCCAGTTTTCTGCCCTATGTTCCGGAGCTTCAGTCGCGCGCCCGGCAGTTGTGGCTAGGGCCCAACCGCAGACGGCAGCCGCTGTCGACGGTGAGCCTGCCAGCTATCAACTATCTGGCCGACCCCGACATCTACGAGGTGGCTCTGCGCAAGGCCGACGCCCTCGTCCAACAGAGCCGCCAGCCGGCGTTCAACGCTCCAGCAGCCGTCTTGCGCACCCACCGCGATCAGGTCGCGGCCAACCTGACAGGCCTGGCGGGCGTCTGCATGCCGCGAACCATCCGTACGTCGGCGCCCGACCGCGCGACTCTGCGTGAAACGATCGCGACCGAGGGCCTGGCGTTCCCGCTGCTGATCCGGCCCGCGGGCGTGCATGGCGGCGTGGGCATGATCAAAGTCGACCGCCCCGAGGATCTGGAGACAGCTAAGATCCGTCTCGACGATGGACCGTTCTATGTCACCGAGTTTGTCGACTTCGCCGACGCCGACGGGCTCTACCGCAAACACCGGGTGGTGGTGGTCGGCAATGAGATCTTCCTGCGCCATGTCATCATTGCGGAAAGCTGGCTGTTGCACGCTGAGCGACGCATGCAGAACACGCAGGCTGAGGAGCAGGCCGCGCTGGCAGCCTTCGCCGACCTGACCGTGCCCGCCATCCGCTCGGCGGTGATGGCCATGGCCGAGACCCTGCAACTTGACTACTTCGGGATCGATTGCTCGCTTCGGCCAGACGGCAGCTTGCTGGTGTTCGAGGCCAACGCCTGCATGAACGTGCTGCACAACGACGCCCCCTCGCCAAGCATGTGGGAAGGCCCGATCGCATCCATTCTCGCGGCGCTGCGGGGCCTGCTGGCCGATCCGGCGCGCTGGCGCGGTCAACCGGCGGCCGCCGCGTGAACCTGGAATACGGCGACATATTCGAGGCGCGTGGCCAGCCCTATCACCGCGCGATGACGCGATATCCGCAGGCACGGCGGCGCGAGTTCGAGCAACTCTTCGCCACGCGGCCGTTGGTCGAAGGCGAGACCATTCTCGATCTGCCGGCGGGGGGCGGCTACCTGCGGGCCGTGATCCCAGGCGGCTGCGCGGTCGAGAGCTACGAGTTGACGGCCGGCTTCAGCGGCAAGGAGAGGGTTCTGGATCCCGCCAAGCCCTGGCCGATGGGCCGGTTCGACCGCGTGGTCTGCCTGGCCGCGCTGCATCACATCGACGACAAGGTCGGCTTTCTCGGCAAGCTCGTTTCGCACACTGTCCCCGGCGGCGTCCTGCACGTTGCAGACGTCGCCCAGGACGCCCCAATCGCCGCCTTCCTCGACAGCTTTGTCGGCCGTTTCAACGGCACGGGTCATGAAGGCGCCTATCTGGAGCACGGGACATTCGAGCAGGTCGAGGGCGTACAGATCGCGGCCTACGAGGAGCGTGACGCCGCGTGGGCGTTCGATTCCGAAGCGGCCATACTGGAGTTCTGCACCGACCTTTTCGGCCTGCAGGCCTGTCCCGCGAACGAGCTACTGGCGGCGCTGGACCACTATGTGGGAATCACCGCCGACGTTGCTGGGCCGGTCCTTAACTGGCGGCTGACCTATGTCGATCTTGTCGCGGCCTAGCGGGCGCTTGGCGGATGGGGTGGGATTCGAACCCACGGTAAGCTCTCACCTACGGCGGTTTTCAAGACCGCTGCCTTAAACCACTCGGCCACCCATCCGGTTTCGGGGCCTATAGCAGGAGCCGGGCGGCCGCTCCAAGCCACCAAACAGCCTTAACGAAAAAGCCTCTGGCGTTAACCCTGGCTCAAAGTTCTGCGGTCACGATCGATCCCGACGTTTTGGCGCTGGGGAGCGTAGACTAAAGGACCTGCGGCTATGATCCGTAACCGTTCGCGTGCGCGCGCCCGAAGCCTGGCCATGGTGCTTGTCGGCAGCGCGGCGCTGGCCGCCTGCGCCACGCCACAACCGAAATTCGCCGCCAAGCATCCGGTGACCGGGCCTACGCCTGGGCAGATGCCGACCGGCGCGGGCGGGAAGTACAAGGTCGGCTCGCCCTATCAGGTCGCCGGCGTCTGGTACTCGCCGAAGGAAGAGCCGGGCTATGACCAGCAGGGCCTAGCCACCTGGTACGGCGCCGAGCATCACCTCAAGCCGACGGCGAACGGCGAGGTTTTCGACAAGTACGCCCTGTCGGCTGCACACACGACCTTGCCGCTGCCGTCCATCGTCGAAGTGACCAACCTCTCGAACGGCAAATCGGTGCAGGTGCGAGTGAATGATCGCGGGCCGTTCCACGACGGCGGCTTGATCGATGTGTCGCAGGCTGCGGCCCAGCAACTGGGCTTCGAGCAGCAGGGCCGCACGAATGTTCGCGTGCGCTACGTCGGGCCCGCGCCCCTGGGCGCGCCGGACGCAGGCCTTCGCTACGCCGGCTATACCCCCAGCACGCCGACCGATCAGATGCCGAGCGGCCCGACACCCTATGTCGGCCTGAACCCATCTCCCGGAACGGCGCCATTGCCGCCAGCGGTCGGTTCCAGCGCCTTGCCGCCGCTTGGGACGGGGGCGCCCTCCGCGCCGCCGAGCAGCGGAACGGGCCTGGCCTATCGGATCCAGGCCGGCGCTTTCGCCGACCCGGCCAACGCCCAGCGGGTCGTCAACCAGCTCGGCGGCGTGACCGCGACCGTCGAACCCTACCAACGCGCCGACGGCGTGACATTGTATCGCGTCATGGTGCAGGGCACGCCGGACGAAGCCGAGGCCTGGGCCTTGCGCGATCGGGTGGCGGCTTCGGGGTTTGCTGAGGCTCGTGTCGTGCGTCCCGGACTCTGAGGCGCATAGCTGCTGGACAAACCGGGCGAACGGGCCATTTTGGCCGGCGTGACGCGCGGGCGGTTCATCACCTTTGAAGGCGGGGAGGGCGCTGGGAAATCCACCCAGGTCCGGCGCTTGGTCGCGCGCCTGCAAGGCGAGGGCCTGGACGTCGTCCAGACCCGCGAGCCGGGCGGCTCTCCGGGCGCCGAAGCGATTCGTAACCTTGTCCTGAAAGGCGAGGCCGACCGCTGGAGCCCGGTGACTGAGACGCTGCTGATGTACGGCGCGCGGCGTGATCACATCGAGCGGACCATCCAGCCGGCCCTGGCGCGCGGCGCCTGGGTGATCTGCGACCGGTTCGCCGACTCGACTCGGGCCTATCAAGGCGGCGCGGGCGGTGTCGCACCGGCCTTGATCTCAGCGCTGGAGGCTCACGTCCTGGCCGAGGTTCGGCCGGACCTGACCCTTGTGTTCGATCTTCCTGTCGATGTCGGCCTGGCGCGCGCTGAGAGCTTCGCGAACGCCGCCGGGCATGCCGAGACCCGCTTTGAGTCCAAGGGCGTGGCTTTCCACGAGCGGCTGCGCGCGGCGTTTCTCGCCATCGCCAAGGCCGAGCCCAACCGCTGCGCCCTGATCGACGCCTCCGGCTCCATCGAAGAGGTGGAGGCGCACGTCTGGGCCACGGTCAGCGATCGGCTGGCGGTCCATGGCTGAACAACCGACCCATCCTCGGGAAGTCTTCGAGCTGAAAGGGCATGAGGCGGCCGAGATCGCCTTTGAAGAAGCCCGTAGCCGCGGGCGCCTGCATCACGCCTGGTTGCTGACCGGTCCTGAAGGTGTCGGCAAGGCCACGTTCGCCTACCGCGCCGCGCGCCGGCTGCTGGGCGCGCCGCCGGAGCGGTCCTATGGCGTGCTGGGCGCCTCGCCCAGCCATCCGGTCAGCCGCCAGATCATTGCGCGTTCGCACCCCGACATCATGGTGCTGGAGCGGGTCGGCGAAGACGGCAAGGTCCGTAAAGCCATTCCGGTCGACGAGGCGCGCAAGCTCTCGGACTTCTTTTCGAAGTCGCCCGCCAGCTCCCCGCATCGGGTGGCGATCATCGACGCCGCCGACGACTTGAACGTCAACTCGGCCAATGCTGTCCTGAAGACGCTCGAAGAGCCTCCGGAGCGCGGGATCATCTTGCTGATCTCCCATTCCCCCGGACGGCTCCTGCCAACCATTCGCTCGCGCTGCCGCAGGTTGGCGTTTGGCGGTCTGGCCGAAAGTGATGTCACAAGCTTCGTGCAGTCGCGGACGACTGCCAACGCCGAGGATTCGATCCGCCTGGCGCGTATGGCCAATGGCGCGCCCGGTCGAGCCCTGGCCCTGGCCCTGGCGGGCGCAGTGGCCGTGGACGACGCGGCCAAGGAAATCCTGATCGGTCTGCCTCAGATCAACGAGGCGGCCGCTCTGGCGCTGACGGATCGCTTCCGAGGCGGCGAGGGCCAGGCCCAGTTCAATCTGTTGTTCGAACGCTTGGCCGAGCGCGTACATGGACACGCGACGCGGCTGGCCGGCGAGGGCTACGGCGACCTTGATCGCTGGGCCTCGGCATGGGAGATGCTGCAACGCCTTCCGCGCGAGGTGGAAGCCGTCAACCTCGACCGGACGGACGCCTTCTTCACCGCACTTTCTGAATTGCGCGCCGCCGCGCGGGCCTGAGTTTCTCCGTTCCATGCTGATCGACAGTCACGTCAACCTGCACGCGCCCCAATTCGACGAAGATCGGGACGAGGTGATCGCCCGAGCCCGCGCGGCGGGGATCGCTCTGATGGTGAACATCAGCGACAAGGTCTCGCACTTCAAAGCCGTGCGCGCCTTGGCCGATCACCCCGACATCTGGTGCACGGTCGGCACCCATCCGCATGAGGCCAAGGAGAATCCGGAGCTGTCGGCCGCTGAACTGGTTGCGCTGGCCGGCGATCCCCGCGTGGTCGGCATTGGCGAGACCGGGCTGGACTTCCACTACGACCTCAGCCCGCGCGACATCCAGGCCAAGGTCTTTCGGGCGCACATCGGCGCGGCGCGCGAAACCGGCCTGCCTCTGGTGGTTCATACCCGCGAGGCCGATCAGTTGATGGGCGACATCCTGGAGGAAGAGTACGCCCGCGGCGCCTTCAAGATGCTGATGCACTGCTACACGTCCGGCGCTGAACTGGCGGCGCGGGCTGCGGCGCTGGGCGCCTGGTTCTCAGTCTCGGGCATCGCCACCTTCAAGGCCGCCGAGGATGTGCGCGCCGTGGTGCGCGATATGCCCGCCGACCGGATCATCGTCGAGACCGACTGCCCCTATCTGGCCCCGATCCCGCACAGGGGACGGCGCAATGAACCGGCCTACCTGCCGGCGGTGCTCGCAAAACTCGCTGGAATTCGCGGTTGGTCGGCGCAGGAGGCCGAGCAGAAGACCGAGGACGCGTTCTTCGCCCTGTTTGACCGGATCCCGCGACCATGAGCGGGGTGCTGGAATTCACCATCCTCGGCTGCGGGTCGTCGGGCGGCGTACCGCGCGCGGACGGTGATTGGGGAGACTGCGACCCCGCCAATCCGAAGAACCGCCGGCGCAGATGCTCGTTGCTGGTTCGTCGCAAGGGCGTGAGCCCAGAGTCGGAAACGACTTTGATTGTCGATACTTCGCCTGATCTTGTGTCTCAGACATCGGACGCCGGCGCGCGGCGAATGGACGGGGTGCTCCTGACCCACGACCATGCCGATCAGACCCACGGCATCGACGACATTCGCGCCTTCTTCATCCGTCAGCGCGCGCGGATCGGCTGCCACATGGATGAGGCGACGGCGGAATCCATGCGTCGGCGTTTTGGCTATATTTTCGTCGGCGAGGGCGGCTATCCAGCGATTGGCGATATTCAGATCGTGCCGCCGCACGGCCAGGCCTGGTCGATCGACGGGCCGTCCGGGGCCATCCCGGTGACGACGTTCGACCAGGATCATGGCGGTGTCAGGTCTCTGGGATATCGCTTTGGAAACGTTGCCTATTCGAGCGATGTAGTAGGCTTGGACGAGGCGGCGTTCGAGGCGCTGGCCGACCTCGACGTCTGGATCGTTGACGCGCTGCGTTGGCGACCGCACCCGACCCACGCCCATGTCGACATGGCCTTGGAGTGGATTGAGCGCGTCAAGCCGCGCCGCGCGATCCTGACCAACATGCACATCGACCTCGACTTCGACGATCTCGCCAGGAAGCTTCCAGCCGGCGTTGAGCCTGCCTTCGACGGGTTGCGGTTCGAACATCAACTGGACGGCAATTTCTGATGAGTAACCAGCCGCTTAAGCTTGGCTTTTTGGCGTCCAAGAATGGCTCAAGCATGCGTGCGATGATCGATGCGATCAAAGCCGGAGAGCTCGCGGCCGAGCCGCTGTTGGTGGTCAGCAACAACAAGGCCGCCGGGGCGCTAGAATTCGCAGCCGCTTGCGGCGTGCCGACCTTGGTCATCCCAACCCAGGCCGACCCGGAGGCGGCCGACGCGCGCCTTTGCGAGGCCATGGAGGCGGCCGGCGTCGAGCTGATCATCGCATCGGGCTACCTGCGCCGGCTTGGTCCGAAGACGCTTGGGCGCTATCGCAATCGGGTCGTCAACATTCACCCTGGGGCCCTGCCGGCGTTTGGCGGCGAGGGGATGTATGGGCGGCGCGTGCATGAAGCGGTGATCGCCGCCGGGGTGGCGGAGAGCGGCGTCACCATCCACGCCGTCGACGAAATCTACGACCACGGCCCGGTCATCGCAGCGCGCGCCGTGCCGCTGGAGCCTGGCGAAACCGCTGAGAGCCTGGAGGCGCGGATCACCGCGCTGGAGCCGACGTTCTTCGTCGAGACGCTGCGCCGGATCGCCGACGGCGAGTTGGCCTTGCCAGACTAGCTGGCGCTCACCGGGCGCTGGGCCACCACTTCGGCGATCCTGCCTGGGACGGGCAGCCTGTTGCCTGCCGCGTTGGCTCGCTTGGCGCCCTTGGCGATCTCCTTGTGGAGGTCGGACACGTAGGTGTTGAAGTCGACCTGAATGGTGTGCCGCTTGGAGCGATAGTACTGCCCAAGGTGAATGGCTTCGTCCTTGGCGATGACCTGTTCCATCTCGGACGGCGAGGGCGGCCGATAGAGGCCGGCGAGATAGGCCGCCGCCAACTTCGCCTGCTGCTCGGCGAAATTGACCAAGGTCGGCAGCGGCTGGGCCAGCCCCATGTAGAAGAGGTTCGGCACGCCCGGATTCATCATCCGCTTGAACAGCGGCAACCGATGATCGCCATCCGGAACGAGGGCCGGATCGTCGAAGAACGGGAAGCGCATATCGTAGCCGGTGGCGAAGATGATCACGTCGACATCCTCGACCGTACCATCGGCAAACCGGACCTGATCGCCGTCCAACGCCTCTATCGCCGGCTTGAACTTGATGTCGCCGCAGCCCGCGCGGGTCAGGAATTCGCCGCTGACCGAGGGGTGCGCCTCAAGCGGTTCATGGTCCGGCTTGGGCAGACCGTAGTCCTCCATGGCGCCGATGGCCTTCTTGATGACCTTGCGCGCCATGGCAAGGCCGAGCTTCTTCGGCATCCAGGACGGCATGGCCGATTTGTCGGCCGGCTTGCCGTTCATGTATTTCGGAAGCACCCAGACCCCGCGCCGGGCCGACACCCACAAGTTCCTGGCGATCGGCCGTTGGGAGAGCTCGGAGGCGATATCCATCGCCGAGTTGCCCATGCCGACCACGACGACGTTCTTGCCGCGCATATCGACCGGGTCGAATGGGTCGGAATAGGCATGGCTGTGGAAGGCCGCCCCGTCGAACTCGCCGGTGTAATTCGGGATGCGCGGGCTCCAGTGATGGCCATTGCAGACGAACAGCACGTCGTAGAGCCGCGTTTCGCCGGTCGACAGCGTCACTTCCCAAAGCCCCTCGGCGTTGCGCCGCGCCTTATCGACCGCGGTCCGGAAAGTGATCGTCTCCCTCAGGCCGAAGTGATCGACATAGTCTTTGAAGTACTGATGCAACTGAGCGTGGTGTGGGAAGTCGGGCCAGTCGGCGGGCACCGGGTAATCTTCGAAGGCGAGGCGCCATTTCGAGGTGTCGATATGCAGGCTCTCGTAGCAGGCCGACATGCCGTTGGGGTTCTTGTAGTACCAGTTGCCGCCGACCTCATCGGAGATCTCGAAACAGTCATAGGCGATGCCGAAATCCTTCAACCGCTTGGCGGTCGTAAATCCCGAGCATCCCGCCCCAATGATGCAAGCCTTGGGTAGACGCGTCTCTGCCACCGGGGCCTCCCAGACTTATAGTTGTTCAGAAAAGCCTATCAGGCCGGCGCATGCGGTCAAACCGACTAGGCGTTGTCCTTCGGTACGGCAGCGCCGAACCGGCGGAGCGTTTCGTCGACACCAAGAACCAGCGCCAGCGAGGCGCCGACGAGTGGGAAAACGACTGCGAGCGCCAGCGTGATCAGGGCAAGCGTCCGAAGCCGTGGCGGGCTGAGTTCCCGTGGCGCGCCAAGCCCCCCTTTAGGCCGCCGTCGCCACCACATGATCGGGCCAGTGATCGACAGCATGATGACGCCCAGGCAGGCGATGAGCATCACGAACTGGTTGGCCAGCCCGAAGTAGTTGCCCATGTGCAGCTGGACGCCAAGTTCCACGCCCTTGGCGGCCCAGCCATAGTCGGCGAAGCCGACGTCATCGAGTACGCGGCCGGAATACTGATCAAGGTGGATGGTGCGCTGTCCCTGGGGCCGGTCGGGATAGGTGTAGGCGGTGAATACGCCTGCGGCGTCTGACGGCAGGAACAGGCGGTAGGGCCCGCTCACCCCCTTCTCGGCGAAGATCGCGGCGGCGCGATCGACGCCTATGCTGGAGCTTGCCTCCATCATCATGCTCGTATGAGCCCCGTGGTGTTCGGCGTGGGGATCGGAGGCCGGCATCGGAGCGTCCTCCAGCGTCCAGGGCGCCTGCCCCAGGGCCTGCTTCACGGTCGTTGCGGGTGTCGCGCCGTGAAGGCGATGACTCGTCGGATAGCCAATGCCGACGATGTCGGTCCCGCGCTTCAGCAGGCCGCCCCAGACGTTTGCCCAAGGCAGGCCGGTAACGATGAGGAAGGCGATCAGAACCGCCGTCCAAATGCCGGTCACCGCATGCAGATCACGCCAGAACACGCGGCCCTTTTCCTTGAGCCGGGGGATCACCACGCCCGACACACGAGCCCCGCGCGGCCACCACAGATAGACTCCGGTGACGACCAAGATCAGCCCCCAACACGCGACGAGTTCGACGATGCCGTCGCCGAACTTGCCCAGCATCAGCGAGCCGTGCGCGACGTCGGCGAAGCCGACGATCGTGTGGGTGTAGACATAGGATCCCAGCACACGGGCGTCGCCGGGATCGACATAGACCCGCACCGGGTCGCCGGTGCTGGGGGTTACGAAGACTTGGGCGCTGCGACCGGGCCCTGCCATGTCGACGCGGGTCGCCGAGCCGCCCGGATAGGTGGCGAGAGCGGCGGTGACGATCCGGCTGACCGGCTGTTGCTCGGCCTGGGCCGAGACGAAGCGCTGCTGGGGATGCAGGAGGTCGTTGATTTCGTCGTTGAACAGGTAGATCGCGCCGGTCACCGCCAGGATCAACATGAACGGCGCGACCAGCAGGCCGGCATAGAAATGCCAACGCCAGATGGTCTGGTAGAGGCGGGGCCGCATGCTCAGAAGCTCCGCGTCAGGGTGAGGTCGACGCTGCGCGGAGCGCCCAGATAGACCTGGGTCGCGCCATAGCCCGACCAGTCGGCATAGAGCGCATCGAACAGGTTTCGCCCGCGCAGGGTGAGGCGCCCGAACGGCGCGCGCCAACTGACTTGAGCGTCGACGACCGTTCTGGCCGCGACCCGATAGGTGTTGGCGTTGCTCGTGTAGAAGTCGCCGTCATAGCGGACGGTCGCGCCAACAGTGAGCGGAAGGGCCTGCAGACTGTAATAGGCGCTGAGGTCGAACATCTGCTCAGGCACATTGGGCGGACGGTTGCCCGAGCGGTCGACGCCGCCCGCTTCGATGAGCTTGTCGAAGCGGCTGTCGAGTACGGCGGCCGAGGCGTCGACCCGTAGTTGATCGGTGACGGCCGCGGAGAGGGAGACCTCCACGCCTTGTGACGACTGACTGCCCCCCTGGATGGTGAGGGCGGGATTGGCGGGGTCGCGGGTCAGAATGTCGTCCTGGACGATGCGATAGGCCGCGGCGGTGAGGTCGATACGGTCGTTCCAGAAACTGGTCTTGATCCCGGCCTCGAGCGCTTCGCCGGCGCTGAGATCGAACTTGGCGTTAGCTGCGCTGATGAAGAGGAAGGTGCTGACCGGCGTCACCGCGCGGCTGAATTGCGCATAGACCTGGATCTTCGGCGCCAAGTCGTAGATCGTGCCGATCCGCCAGGAGACCGGGTCGTAGTCCTGACCAAAGGCGGCGGCTGCACCGGTGTTGAGGTCCAAGGTCTGTCGCTTGAGCTCGACATGGTCGTAGCGAAGGCCGCCAACCAACAACCAGCTGGGCGTCAGATTGAACGCGTTCTCGGCGAAGAGCGCGGCCACCGTCGCGTCGCTGACCCAATCGACGCGGTTGCCGGCGCCCGGGAAATTCGCCCCCGTAACATCGGGAAATCGGCCCCGAACGGGCTCGAAGCGGTCGACGGGCGTGGTCACGCCAAATCGGCGGTGGGTGACAAAGCGGGTGTCGCTGTATTCCGCGCCGAGGGTGAAGCGATTGCGGCGACCCGCGACCGGGCCGTCGAATGCGACATAGGCGCGATTGACCCAGTAGTCATGGTCGTGGGCGATCAGCGTGGTGCTGCGATCAAGCAGGCCGGTCTTGGCGTTGAACGTCACATCCTCGGAATTTTTCCAGAGGCGGTCGGCGGTGTATCCGGCCAGTTCGTTCGACACGATCCAGCGTTCCGACAGCTGGTAGTCGACGCGGGCGCGCAGTTGCCAGGCGGTCGAGGTCATCTCCCCGTCCTCGACATTGTAGTTCCGGCGGATCGTCGCGCGGTCGAGCACCAGGCCCTGGCCGTTCTTGACGAGGCCGGAGGGATCGCGAGCGACGGCGGCGGGGACCAGGGTCGAGCCGAAGTAGGCGGTCGAATAGTCGTCGTGGCTGTAATCGCCGGAGAGCGTCAGGGTCAGCCGGTCAGTGGGCTTTAGCAGGAGCGAAGCCGTTACGGCGCCTGTGAGCGAGTCGGTGTCGTCGACCCAACCTGACGAGCGGCTGAAGCTGGCGTCGGCGCGCAGAGCAGCGCTGTCGCCAAGGACCAAGTTGCCGCCCAGACCCGCGCGAAGGGTGTCGAAGCTCCCAAGACTGATCAGGCCCTCACCGCCTTTTCCTTCAAGATGCGCGCGCTTGGGAACGAGATTGATCGCGCCGGCCAAGGCGCCTTCGCCGTAGAGCAACGAGGCCGGGCCCTTGAGGATCTCGACGCGTTCGAGGTTGAAGGTGTCGGAGTTGCGGATGGCGCTGTTGGAGCCTGTCACCCTGACGCCATCGAAGAGATAGGCGATGGCGGTGCTGGTGAAGCCGCGCATCGAGGTGACGCCGACCGAACCGGGCAGCGTCCCGCCACTGACGCCCGGAGCGGCGTTGAAGGCTTCGACGGACGTCCGAAGCCCTTCGGCCAGCATCCGCTGCTGGGTGATCACGTCCAGGGTCGCCGGCACCTCACGGTTGGTAAGCCCAAGGCGGCTGGCGGCCGGGGCGGGCGCATCGAGCGCCAAGGCCGATGGGCGACCGGTGACGATGAGCTCGTCGAGGCTGGTGGCGACGTCGGCGTAGGCGAGGGCGGGCGACAGCGCGGTCAGCGCGGTCGCGGCCAGGAGAAGCAATTTCATAAGCACGTGGTCCTGCGGCGGCCGGAACTCGGCGGCCGAGATATCGATGATCGGGCGAAGGTGGCCGCTGGCGTGCGGCGATCAGATCGACAGGGGAGGACCACGGGCAGGGAGGGGCGGCGCGCAGAGCCCGCGGCCCGGCGTCGCCGCACAGGAGGGCGCCAACGGCGCCGGGTAGTAGGCCACCGATGGGCGCGGCGGCTGGTCGCCATGACTCGGCGGCGCTGCGCCAAGGCCATGACCGGCGAAGACGCAGGGCGCGTCCTGCTTGGTGGTCCTGCGGTCCTCATGGGACTCGCCAGGATCGACGACGATTGCGCCCTGGCCGGTGCAGATGACGATGGCGAAGGGCAGCGAGTTTGTCGCCGCACTCGCCATGTAGCCGGGCGGAATTAGAACCTTCAGGGCGAGCGCGAGCATCGCCAGCGTCAAGACGACGCCGCGATGTGATCGCGCCCAGCTCATGAAATTCGCCCCCGCCACCACCGATTCAGCTCTGGGTTACGAGCTTCTTCAGTTGAGCGACCATCCGATCGTGCGGGGCGCCGTAGGCGATGGGCTCGACGAAGCGGCCCTTCTTGTCGAACAGATAGACCGCCGACGAATGATCGACAGTGTATTCCCCGCCATCGACCGGGACCTTCTTGTAGTAGACGCGGTAGGCCTTCGCCGCCTTGGCTACAGCCTCCGGCGTGCCCGTATAGCCTTGGATCCGGGAGTCGAAGTTCGAGAGGTAGAGCTTCATCTGCTCTGGGCTGTCGCGCTCGGGATCGACGGAGACCAGCACGACATTGAGCTTGTTGGCGTCGCGCCCCAACGCGTTCAGCGCCGCCGTGATCTCGGTAAGCGTGGTCGGGCAAACCTCCGGGCAATAGGTGAAGCCGAAGAACACCGCTGACGGCTTGCCAAGCAGGGTCTTTTCGGTGACCGGCCGGCCAGTCGTGTCGATGAGCTCGAACGGTCCGCCTATGTCCACCGCCGCGACGCTCGGGCTAGGCGCCTGCCGAAGCTGCGTGAAGGCGACGGCGCCGAACAGCGCCACGGACAGGATAAAGCAGCCAACCAGGATGGGGAGGCGCGCCTTCATTGGCCGTGCGCCATGTTGTGATCCATCCCGTGATCCATGCCGGCGGCGGCGCGGATCGGGGCGTCGATGCTTTGGGCGGGGGCCTTGGCGAACTTGAAGGTCAACGGGACCACGCCGCCCTCAGCCAGTGTGGCCTTGGGAGCGATAATCATCAGGTGCTCAGCGCCGGGCGACAGCATGACCGCCTGTCCCGCAGGAAGGGCAAGTTCATCGAGCTTGCGCATCCGCATCACGCCGTCGGTCATGTCCATGCTGTGGATTTCGGCGCGTTCGGCGGCCGTCGTTTCCACGGTGACCAACTTGTCGTCGGTGCTGGCGGTGAGGGTGACATAGCAGCCGCCAGTCGGCGCGCCTGTCGGCGCGGCGCGGCACCATGCGTCGGCGACGGTCACGGTCGATGCGGTTTGCGGCGCCTTACTGCAGGCCGCGACGAGGACGAGTGGCATGAGGGCGACGAGAGCTTTCATAGAGAGACTCCGGGCTGAAGGCGGCCGCAGTTCTATGAACCGCGACAGGGAAAGATGGGGGCAGGAAGCGCACGGCCCTATGCCGCGACGCAGCGGCTGACGTGCGAAAGCGCGCTCGGCCGACAGGCCGCCGCGTTAGATCAGGCGCGTTGGAGGGCCGCGTGCAGGTAGCGGAGGCGCGGACAGACCGCGGCCCGGCGCTAGATGGACGACTTGGGCGGCGGCCGGCGCGCGATAGGCGACGAACTCGACGCTGCGAACATCGAGCAGGTTGGGCGGCGGGGCGCCGCCGCCATGGCCCGCAAACGCGCAAGGGCTATCGTGCGCGGTATCGGACTTGGAGCCTTGATCGTCGTGAGCCGGCGTCGCCAAATCATCCGGCTGAACCGTGACAGCGCCTTGGGCCGTGCAGAGGACCAGCGCGAACGGAAGGTCATCGGCGGAGGGTGGGGCGGTCATGAACCCGGCTGGAATCATGACCTTGATCGCAAGCGCCAAGGCGGCCAGCACCATGAAGATGCTGCGCGACGTCCCTCTGCGCTGATCGAATGCCCGGATCACGACGCTGCTTTAGGACAGCCGCCGCCGATTGTGGAGCCCTTTCCGATCAGGCATCGCGCCCATTGATCCAGGTGCGCGTCGCCTTGAGCTCGCCGTCGAGCAAGGTCAGGTTGGCGCGATACCCCGGCGCGATCGTGCCCAGTTCATCTCCGAGCCCGAGGAAAGCAGCCGGATTGGTCGAGGCCATGGCCGCGGCGTCGGCCAGTTCGAGGCCCGTCAGTTGGACCGCGTTTCGCACTGCGCTCGCCATGTCGAGATCAGAGCCGGCGAGGGTCCCGTTCTCATCGACACAGACGCCGTTCACCACGCGAATGGGACGGCCTTGGATCGTGAAGCTCTTATCGACCATCCCCACGCTGGGCATGGCGTCGGTGACGAGCATGAAGCGATCGTGGCGCTTGGCGCGGAAGGCGATGCGCAGGGCGGCCGGGTGAATGTGGCGGCCGTCGATGATGACGCCGCACCAGCTGTCCTGGTGATCCAGCGCCGCACCGACCGCGCCGGGCTCGCGATTGGCCAGCGGGGACATCGCGTTGAAGAGGTGAGTGAAGCCGGTGACGCCGGCGCCAAGCGCCTCCATCAACCGCTCATAGGTCGCGTTGGTGTGGCCTGCCGCCACGGTGATCCCAGCCGCCGCCAAGCGCCCGATCATGTCCGGCGTCGTGGTTTCAGGCGCCAGAGTGACCAGGGTGCGGCCACGGCGGGACGAGGTGAGAAGGGCCAGCGCGGCCTCATCCAGCGTGCGGAACTTGGACGCATCGTGGACGCCTTTGCGGCGCTCGCTGAGGAACGGTCCCTCAATGTGGATGCCAAGGACGCCTGGAACACCGGCCTCGATGGCTTGATCGACGGCTTCGATCGCGCAGGCGACCTTGGCCAGATCATCGCTGATCAACGTCGGCAGAAAGCCGGTGACGCCGTATCGCCGATGGGCCGCGCCAATGGTGGCGATCGTCTCCACCGTCGGCGCGTCATTGAACAGGAGGCCGCCGCCGCCATTGACCTGGGTGTCCAGGAACCCCGGCAGCAGAAAGCCGCCCGCAAGATCGACGCGCGCTTCAGTCGCCCCAAGATCGAGGTCGCGTTCGACGGCGACAATGCGCTCGCCCTCGATCACCACGGTGGCGGGTTCGAACTGGGCGCCGATAAGCACCTGACCATTGACGAGAGCTACAGCCATCAGATCGTCTCGGTCACCTTGTTGAGGTGGGGCGGCTTGTCCGGGTCATGGCCGCGCAGAATCGAAAGGGCGTTGGCCATCCGGTAGAAGCTCTGAATGCGCGCGATTGGTTCAAGATTTGGGTGGGCCTTCACCGTCGGAAGCGCTCCGGCCCCAGCCTCGCCTCCCGCCAGCATGACATCGACGCCCCGCGCCTTGAGGTCCCGCGCGAGGTCCAGAACGCTGGTCTGGCTCTGGTCCTCTTGCGCAAAAATCAGAACCGGAAAGCCGGGCTGCACCAGCGCCATCGGTCCGTGCAGGACCTCGGCGGCGCTGAACGCCTCGGCGTGAAGCCCGCAGGTTTCCTTGAACTTGAGCGCCGCCTCCTGGGCGATGCCGAAACCTACGCCTCGTCCGAGAACGTAGAGGTTGGTCGCGCCTCTGAGGCGTTCAGCCACCGGCGTCCAATCAAGCGGCCAGGCTTCGCTCAAGACCGCCGGCAGTCCCTCGAGAGCCGTCTCCAAACTGGCGTCCTGGCTCCATGCCGCCACCAACTGGGCTATGGCGGCCAGGGCGGCGATATAGGACTTGGTCGCCGCGACGCTGACTTCAGGTCCCGCGTGCAGCGGCAACAAGTGATCGGCGAGCGCCGCCAGGGGCGAGGTCTCATCATTCACCAGGGCGACGACCAAAGCCCCAGCCTGTTTGGCCGCTTCGACGGCCGCGAGCAGGTCCGGGCTTTTTCCCGACTGGGAGATGGCCAGATAGAGCACGCCCTCAAGCTTGGGCTCGGCGGCGTACACCGAGCTTACCGACAGGGCGGCTGAAGAGGTGACGACCCCCGTGGAGGTCTCGATCAGATATTTAGCGTAGGTGGCGGCATGGTCTGACGACCCTCTGGCGCAGGTGACGACCGCGCGGGGTGGATTGGCCCGCAAGGCCGCGCCCAGCGCTTGGACCAGCGGATTGTTCGCAGCAAGGAGCCTGGCGACCACTGCGGGCGCTTCGGCCGCCTCGCGAAACATTCGCGTGGTCTCCGGGGCAGGGGGCGTCAGGGGCAAGCGCGTTCTCCGGGCCACAGGGTGTTCACGTCAAATGGCGTTCAGCTCGGCGACAAAGTCGTAGGCGTCGCCGCGATAATAGGACTGAGTGACCTCGACCGCCCGCCCATCCTTGAGGAACCCTCGACGTTCGATCAGCAGACCGGGATCACGAGGCGCCACGTTCAATAGTTCGGCCTGTTCGGGCGTGAACAGCACGGCGCGCAGCCGCTGCAGGGCGCGTACCGGTCGATGGCCGGTCTTCTCCAGGGCCTCGTAGAGCGAGGTTTCAACGAAGTCGGCGCTGGGCATGCAGAAGGCGGCCAGCGTCGAGTATTCAAGCGCCATCGGCGATCCGTCTGCATACCGGATCCGGCTGAATCGGTAGACCGGCGCGCCAGGCGAGAGCCCGAGGGTCAGTGACTCTTCCGGGGTGACCTGGCCCTCGGTCCGCGACAGCCAGGCCGAGTGGGGGACCCGGCCGCGCGAGATCATGTCTTCGGTGAAGGAGGAGAGCTTGGAGAAGTTCTTCTCCACCCGTGCGGCGACGAAGGTGCCAGCGCCTTGGCGCCGAATCAGCAGGCCTTCGCTGACCAGACCATCCAATGCCTTGCGCACGGTGATCCGGGAAACCCCCAGGTCGTCGGCGAACTCGCGCTCGGCGGGCAGGGCGTCGTCCGGGCCAAGCACCTGATTGGCGATGGCGTCCCGCAGCACCTTCTGGAGCTGGCGGTAAAGAGGCGCGTGGTCCTGTGCGTCGAGCCGGCCGATACGGTCGGAAAAGGTCAAGGGCGTCTCTCCAGGTCGAACGCGGATATTTTCAGCGCCGATACATCTTGGGACCATTTAGATACCAATATGGACCGGTAGCGCAATTGGTCTCTTTTTGGGCTTGTCAATTTTGTGAAACCGCGCACAGTTCGGCTCCGAAGGGTCGGTGAACTCCGGTTTGTCGCAGTGATTTGCGAAGAATTGGTATCACATTGGGCTCGTCGGCTCCGGGTGGAGGCCCGGACTTTGGGGAGAAGCCGAGTGAAAACACGTCAAAAGTCCATTTTGATCGCGTCCGTCAGCCTGCTGGGGCTCGGCTGGGCATGTGGGGCGTCCGCGCAAGAGGCTCAGGTCGAAGAGCTGGTGGTGACCGGGATCCGTGCATCCCTGCAGCAGTCACTGGAGACCAAGCGCGCCGCTGACGCCATCGTCGACTCGGTCACCGCCGAGGACGTCGGCAAGTTCCCGAACACCAATGTCGCCGAAGCGCTGACGATGGTTCCCGGGGTCACTGTCGACCGCCAGTTTGGTCAGGGCGAAAAGGTCAGCATCCTGGGCACCGACCCGGCGTTGAACCGCACGCTTTTGAACGGCCAGACCGTGGCCTCCGCCGACTGGTTCATTCTCGACAGCCCGGGCCGGACCTTCAACTACGCCCTGCTGGCGCCGCAGATCGTCGGGCGGGTCGATATCTACAAGACGCCCGAGGCGCGGATCGACGAAGGCAGCATCGGCGGGACGGTGATTGTTCACACCCGTCGCCCGTTCGAGTTGGAGTCGCCGACCATCGCCGGCTCAGTCGGCTACCTCTACAACGACCGCTCCAAGAAGGGCGACTTCCAGGGCGCCGCGATGGCGAGTTGGAAGAACGAAGCCGAGACGATCGGCGTCGCCGTTTCGGTTCAGAAAGCCACCGATCAACTCCGTCGTGACGGGGTCGAGACCTACGGGACCATGGCGGCGAACCAGTGGGCCGGCGGGAACGCCGACAATCCGGTCGATTCGCGCAACAATGGCTGCCTTGGCGTTTGCGCGACCACCCTGACCGCGAACCTGGGCGCCCGCAGCCCCAACGCTTACGGCACCTCGTACTTCGAGCAGGAACGCGAGCGACTGACCTATACGGCCTCGCTGCAGTTCCGGCCGATTGACCAGCTTGAACTGGAGTTCAACTGGTTGAAAATCGACGCCAACTACGACAACCTCAACCAGTCGATGTACGCCTTCCAAGGCAACACCTGGAACAGCCTGGGTTCATTGACCGACCTGAGCGTGACCAACGGCATCGTCACCCGGGCGAGCTTCAAGAACGCGCTCAGCGTTCTCGACGTTCAGGCCCGTAAGGCCGAGATGAACTCCGACACCTACGACTTCCGCGGCAAGTGGAAGGGCGACGGTTGGGATCTGTCGGGCAACATCGGTCTGTCGAAGGCCGATGGCGGCACCAAGCGCCAGGTGTTCCTCGAGTTCCTGAACTGGGCTGACTACACGGTCGACATCTCGCCGGCCCCGCACAATCCCGGCCAGCTCACCTACACGACGAACGTCCAGGGCAATCCCGCGGCCTTTGCGACCGATCCGGGCTGGAGCGGCAATCTCGTCAGCAAGCCCACGACGGACGAAGAAAAATACGCCCAGGCCGACTTTGGGATGGACCTCGACGGCGTGATCAAGCGGGTCCAGGTCGGCTACAAGTTCCGCCGCCACGAGACGACCCAGGAATATGCCGGGATCGCCATCACCGGGGTCGCGGCCTCGGCCGGCCTGTTCAGCCCTTCGACTGTCCCGGGCAACTATCTCCGCAGCTTCGACTCGAACGACCAAATGCGGAACCGCTTCCGCCTCGATGGCGACTCGATGGTGCAGTACGTCGAAAGCGGTAAGTGGCTGGCCCCCGGCCAGGCCATGCCGACCCCCTCGATCTTCGCGGCGCCGGAATTCACCGCCGGCAACTGGGAGATCCAGGAAGATATCAACGCCGCCTACGCTCAGGCCAACATCGAGGCTGGGGAACTGCGCGGCAACTTCGGTGTCCGCTATGTTCACACCGGAGTCGATAGCGCGGGCTATGTCTGCAACGCTGGCTCGCCTTGCGCAGCGCCGTCCGACTGGACCTGGAAAACCGCCTCTAAGTCGTACGACAATTTCCTGCCTAGCGTGAACCTAGCCTACACGATCCGCGACGACCTGGTCCTGCGCTTCGCCGCCGCCCAGGTGATCGCGCGGCCGAACTACGCCGATATGACCAACTTCTTCCAGCTATCTGACGGCATCCTGATCGGCTCTGGCGGCAATCCGAACCTGGATCCGTACAAGTCAGCCAACTTCAACTTCTCGGCCGAATGGTACTTCCAGCCGGAAGCGATCCTGGCCGCTGAGTTCTTCTACAAAGACATCAGCAACTACATCCTGCAGCAGACCGGACCCGAGCAGTTCTTCAACCAGTCGCAGGGCCGCGTCACCACCTATCAGATCAGCCGTCCGCACAACGCCGGTTCGGCCGATATCAAGGGCGTCTCGTTCGCCTACCAGCAGAACTACGCCTACGGTCTGGGCTTGCTGGCCAACTACACCTATGCCGACGGTCAGGGCCAGGACGGCGCGCCGCTGCCCTACAACTCGAAGCATCAGGTGAATGTCAGCCCGTTCTACGAGCAGGGTCCGGTCCAGGTGCGGGCGACCTACACCTGGCGCTCGAAGTACTTCACCGGGGTCGATCGGGGCGACGAGATGTTCGTCCGCGCCGTCAACTCCCTGGACTTGAGCGGGACCTACAACTTCACGAAGAATGTGGCGTTGACGCTGGCCGGGATGAACCTCACGGACTCCGAGTACTACGCCTATGCCAACACGCCCGCCCTTCCGCGCGGCGTGTACCGGACAGGCCGTCGGTACATGGCGACCGTCAACCTGACGTTCTGATGTCTCAACGCGCGGCCGGCGAACCGGTCGCGCGCTTCCCCTCGCGGGGAACGCCGTTCTTCAGTCTAATCCCCTGCGACTCGAAAGCGGAGCGGTGCGCCGGTTCGCTTTCCCTTTTTCGTGGATGACAGGTCCGACGATGCGTTTGCCACTGCTGATCGCCCTGGCTTCGAGTTTGGCGGGCCTGGCCACCGCAGCCCAAGCCGTACCGGCGGGGATCATTCCGGCGCCCGCCGTCGAAACGCCTCGCGAAGGCGCCTACCAGATCACATCGCGCACGCCGATCATCTACCCTCCGGGCGACACGGACGCACGTGCCGCAGCACAACGTCTGGCCGAGCTGCTGGAGCGCTCCCGTGGCTTGAAATTGTCGGTTCGTCAGGGCGAGCGCCAGGCGGGGGCGATCATGTTCCAGCGCGGATCGCCCAAGGGCGAGGCCTATGAATTGGAGGTTGCGCCCGACGGCGTCGTCGTCACCTCCGGGGACGGCGCAGGCCTTTTCTATGGCGCGACCACGCTCTGGCAATTGGCGACCGCGACCCCGGGCAAGGGCCCCGTCGATATAGCTGGTCGCAGAATTGAGGACGCTCCGCGCTTTGCATGGCGCGGCCTCATGTTGGACAGCGCGCGGCACTTCCAGAGCGTGGATTTCGTGAAGGGCTTCATCGACCGGATGGCGATGTCGAAGCTGAACACCTTGCACTGGCATCTGGTCGACGATCAGGGATGGAGGCTGGAGATCAAGAAGTATCCGCGCCTCACCGAGATCGGCGCCTGGCGTGTGCCAGCCGGGCCCGCCGCCGCAGCGGACATCGACCCGGCGACCGGCAAGCCGCGCGTGATCGGCGGCTACTATACGCAGGCCCAGGTGCGCGAGATCGTCGCCTACGCCGCCGCCCGGCACATCACCATCGTGCCCGAGATCGAGATGCCAGGGCACGCCCACGCGCCCATCGTCGCCTATCCTGAGCTGGGATCCAGTACGCCGCCGACGGCGACGTCGGGAGACTGGGGCGTCTTTCCGTATCTCTACAATGTCGATGAGAAGACCTTCGCCTTCCTGGACGACGTCCTGAGCGAGGTCATCGACCTGTTCCCCAGTCGATACATCCACGTCGGCGGCGACGAGGCGGTGAAGGAACAGTGGAAGTCCAATCCCGCGGTCCAGGCCCGGATGAAGGAACTGCACATCGCCAGTGAGACGGCCCTGCAGGGCTGGTTCATCTCCCGCGTCGAGCAAACCTTGAACGCCCGTGGTCGCCGGCTGATCGGCTGGGACGAAATCCTTGAGGGTGGCGTCGCGCAGAGCGCCACGGTGATGTCCTGGCGAGGGATCGACGGCGCGATCATCGCCGCCAAACTCGGCCACGACACCATCCTCAGCCCCGCGCCGACGCTCTATCTGAACCATCGCCAGGCGACGGCGCCGGACGGCCTGCCGGGTCGCGGGCAGGTGGTCGGGCTGAAGGAAGTGTACGACTACGAACCCATGCCGGCGGCGCTCAATGCTGACGAACGCCACCACGTGCTGGGCGTCCAGGCCAACCTCTGGACCGAACACATGCGGACGGAGGACCGGGTCGCGCTCATGGCGTACCCGCGGGCCGTGGCTCTGGCCGAGATCGCATGGTCCCCAGTACAGCGCAGGAATTGGGACGATTTCGCCGACCGCCTGCCGGGGGAACTGGAGCGGTCGCGCGCCCTTGGTCAGCCGGTCGACGAGACCGCGTTCCAGGTGCGGGCTATCGGCGAACCGGACGGGCAGGGGGCGATAGTGCGCCTATTGGGCGCCGAGGATGTCGGCGACATTCGCTACACGCTGGATGGGTCGGCGCCGAGCGCGGCTTCCGCGCTCTATCAGAAGCCGCTCGCCACGCCGCTTGGCGTCACCATCCGCGCCCAGGCGTTCCGGAAGGAGCAAGCGCTGGCGCCCGCGTCGAACATCAAGATCGACGCCCGCTCGATCCGCACGAGAGCCAGTCAGGATCTGAAGACCTGCCGTGAGGATCTGGTGCTGAACCTGGAGGACGATGCTCCGGTGCGGGGCGAGCGCGCCCGGTTCCTGATCGACATCATGAAGCCCTGTTGGATCTACCAAGGCGCGGACCTGTCGGGCGTCAGCCAGATCGAGGTGGCCGTGGGCCAACTGCCGTTCAACTTCCAGATCGGCAAGGACGTGGAAAAGATCAAGTTCCGTCCGACCGCGACGCCTGAAGGCGAACTCGAAGTGCGCCAAGGTTCCTGTGAAGGCGCCATTGTCGCCACCCTGCCGCTGGCGACCGCCGTCACATCGCAAGGTGTCACGGTGCTGAGGGGGCAGATCGCCGGCGCTGCAGGGGTCAAGGGCCTCTGCTTCACCTTCACGCAAAAGGCCGTCGATCCGATGTGGGCCGTTGACCGCGTGACCCTGATCGCCGGAGACCGTCATGGCGGGTGATCTGGTCCTGCTCTCGCCGTTGGACGGTTGGGCGGCCCCGTTGTCCGAGGTTCCAGACCCGGTCTTCGCCCAGAAGATGCTGGGCGACGGCCTGGCCTTAGATCCCACCGGTTCGACCCTGCACGCCCCCTGTGACGGGGTGATCATCTCGATCCACGCGTCACGGCATGCCCTCAGCATGCGCGCGGCGGGCGACGTCGAGATCCTGATGCACATCGGGCTCGAGACTGTGGCCATGAAGGGCGCCGGCTTCGAGGTTCACGTCGTCGAGGGCCAGCCGGTGCAGGCCGGAGCCGCCTTGATTTCGTTCGACCTCGACCTGCTGGCGCAGCACGCCAAGAGCCTCATCACGCCGATCGTCGTCACGGGTCCCAGCGGTCTCGTGATGGCGCCGCTGACGACCGGCCGCATCGTCAAGGTGGGGGAGCCGCTCATCACCCTGTCGTGTGGGGGAAAAGTCGACACCGAGACGACTGGATCGGGACCTGAGCTCACGCGCCCTGTCATCATTCCGCTGCTCCATGGATTGCACGCCAGGCCGGCGGCGCAGCTTGCAGATGCGGCGAAGGGTTTTCAGTCGCAGATGTCCATAGTGGCGCTAAACCGCCGCGCCAACGCCAAGAGCCCCGTCGCCCTCATGTCGCTCGGTGTGCGCCATGGCGACGCCATCACGCTGGTGGCCAGCGGTCTCGATGCCCCTGCGGCCCTCGAGGCTGTGGCCAAGCTGATTGAAGGCGGCATGGGGGAGGGCGCTCCGGTCAAGGTTCACGCAGCTCCGCTCGCGCCGGCTGTCGAACCTGCCAGCCGACCCAGCGTCGGGGTGTTGCGAGGCGTCATGGCTTCGCCGGGCCTGGCGGTCGGCAAGGCCGTACGTTTGTTCCGCGACGAGATCGCAGTTGCGGAAGCCGGCCAAGGAGCCGCGCATGAGAAGGCCGAGCTCGACGGCGCGCTTGATGTCGTCCGCGCGCAGATCGCCCAGCAGGTCGAGGCTAGCGACAGCCAAGCCCGCAAGGCGATCTTGGGCGCTCATGCCGCGTTTCTGGAGGATCCAGAGCTGTCGGACCAGGCCGGTCTGCTGCTCGCCGAAGGTAAGAGCGCCGGCTACGCCTGGCGGGCCGCCATCGGCGCCTATGTCGACGCTCTGCGGGGGTTGGGCGACCGACGGATCGCAGAACGGGTTGATGATCTCCTGGATCTGGAACGTCGGGTCCTGATGGCTTTGAGCGGGCAGGCCGATCGCGGCATGGACTTGCCGCAGGCGGCCATTCTGCTGGCCGAGGAACTGCTGCCGTCGCAGTTGATGGGGTTGGATCCAAGCCGCTTGGCCGGCATCTGCACCGCCGGCGGAGGGCCCACATCGCATGTGGCGATCCTCGCCGCCTCGATGGGCGTGCCGGCCCTCGTCGCCGCCGGACCGGGCGTCTCGGAGATCAAGGAAGGGACGAGCCTCATCCTCGACGCCGAAGCGGGGCTGCTGCGCGTTGCTCCGGACGCCAAGGCCCTGGAGGCCGCGCAGACCGTGTTGGCGGCCCGTACCGAACGCCGCGTCGCGGCCCAGGCGTCGGCGCGCGAGGACTGCCGGATGGCCGATGGCACACGCATCAAGGTGTTCGCCAATCTGGGCTCCCAAACCGATGCCGAGGTTGCGGTCAATGCGGGCGCCGAAGGTTGCGGCCTGCTTCGGACCGAATTTCTCTTCCTCGAGCGTGAGCAGGCGCCGAGCGAAGACGAGCAGGCCGACGAGTACGCCGCGATCGCTCGCAACCTGGGCGGCCGTCCCCTGATCATCAGGCTGCTCGACGTCGGCGGCGACAAGACCGCGCCCTATCTGCCGATCGCCCCGGAAGACAATCCAGCACTGGGATTGCGGGGCGTTCGCGTACTGCTGCGACGGCCGCATGTGTTGCGGACCCAATTGCGGGCCATCCTGCGGGGCGCGCCTCACGCCAAGATCATGGTCCCGATGGTGAGCGGAGTCGCCGAACTGCGGGCCGTGCGGCTGGTGCTGGACGAGGCTCGCCGTGAGTTCGGACGGGTCGGGCGCACCGATCTCGGCGTGATGATCGAGACGCCGGCCGCCGCGATGATCGCCGACCTGCTCGCCGCGGAGGCCGACTTCCTGTCGATCGGGACCAATGATCTGACGCAGTACACCTTGGCCATGGACCGGGGAAATCCGAACCTCGCCGGAGACATCGACGCCCTGCACCCCGGCGTCCTGCGATTGATCGCCCAGACGACCGCCGGCGCGGGCAAGCATGCGCTCTGGACCGGCGTGTGCGGCGGGCTCGCCGGCGATCTCACGGCGACGCCGATCCTGCTCGGCCTCGGGGTCAGCGAACTGTCGATGCCTGCCGCCGCCATCCCCGAGGCCAAGGCCATGATCCGAACGCTGTCGCCCGAGGCTTGCCGAGGGTTGGCGGCCGCGGCCCTGGCCCAATCTACGGCTGAAGCCGTACGCGCGCTCTCCAACACCTTCCTCACCGGAGAAGCCTGAGATGGCCTCGCCCCTCGAAGCTCTGCAGTCCCTCGGCCGCGCGCTGATGCTGCCCATCGCGGTCCTGCCCGCCGCGGGCCTGCTGCTGCGACTTGGGCAACCCGATCTTCTCGACATTCCGTTCATCGCCGCAGCAGGCGAGGCGATCTTCGCCAATTTGGGTCTGTTGTTCGCCGCCGGGGTCGCGGTCGGCTTGGCCAAGGACAACAACGGCGCCGCGGGGCTGGCTGGCGTGGTCTGTTTCCTGATTGCGACCAAGGGCGCGGAGACCTTGCTGCATGTGCCGCCTGAAGTCCTGAAGGGGATGGCGGCGGACGCCACCGGATTGGCCACAGCCGCTTTCAAGCAAAAGGCCGTCGCCAAGGTCTCGGTCCCAATCGGGATACTGTCCGGCGTAATCGGCGGGCAGTTCTACAACCGGTTCTCGAACGTGAGGCTGCCGGAGTACCTGGCCTTCTTCGGCGGCCGGCGCTTCGTGCCGATCGTCGCCGGCCTCGCCGGCCTGATCCTGGCCGCCCTGGTCGGCTTCACTTACGAAACCCTGGACATGATTATGGATGGGGCGAGCCGCGCCATCGTCGGTTCGGGCGAGTTGGGCCTATTCGTCTACGGCGTCCTGAACCGGGCGCTGATCATCACCGGCCTGCACCATATCCTGAACAACATAGCCTGGTTCATCGTTGGCGACTTCAACGGCGCGACCGGCGATCTCAACCGCTTCTTCGCCGGGGATCCCAGCGCCGGCGCCTTCATGGCGGGGTTCTTCCCGGTGATGATGTTCGGCCTGCCGGCCGCATGCCTGGCCATGTACCACGCCGCGCCCGCCCATCGCCGCAAGGCGGTCGGCGGCATGCTTGGCTCGATGGCCCTGACGACCTTCCTGACCGGGGTGACGGAGCCGATCGAATTCAGCTTCATGTTCCTGGCGCCCGTGCTGTACGCGATCCATGCGCTGCTCACCGGCCTGTCGTTCATCGTCATGAGCCTGCTGGATGTGAAGCTCGGCTTCGGCTTCTCGGCAGGGCTGTTTGACTACCTGCTGAACTTCAACAAGGCCACGCATCCCTGGCTGCTATTGCCGATCGGGGCCGTCTATTTCGCGCTCTATTACGGCCTGTTCCGATGGGCGATCTCCCGGTTCGACCTGAAGACGCCAGGCCGGGAAGGAGACGTTCTCGCGGCTGCGCCCCAGGCGCCCAGCGGACGGCGCGGCGAAGATTTCGTGAACGCCTTGGGCGGCGCGGCCAACCTGGTCAGCGTTGATGCGTGCACGACCCGGCTGCGCCTGATCGTCGTGGACCAGAAGGCCGTTAACGAGCAGGCGCTCAAGAGCCTCGGCTCACGCGGGATGGTTCGGCCATCGGACAAGGCCCTCCAGGTCGTGCTGGGCCCAATCGCAGACCAAGTCGCCGGCGAGATGCGTGATGTCCTGGTGGGGCAAGCGGCTGCCGGCGCGGGGCTCGCACCGGGACCGTCAATCCACCAAATCGATCTCGACCTTTGGGCCCTTGCATTGGGCGGACGAGGAAACATCCGCCGGGCCGAGCTTCGCGCTGGGCGCATTTGCGCCGAGCTCGACGATGTCGGCGCCGTGGACGAACCGGCCCTGCTGGCGCTCGGCGCGCGCGGGTTGGCAAGGCCCTCGGCCGGCCGCTTGCAGATCCTAGTGAAGCCGTAGCGTTGCTTCAGCGCGGGCCATGACGTTCGCGAAAGAGCGGCAGGACCGCGGCGAACGCGAGCAGGCCTAGCGTGATGATCGTCGAGGCTGTGTCAGCTGGACGGGCGAGATCGGCCGCGAAAAACCGGCGGAAAAACACCAACTCCACAATACCGACGACGAACATCAGCAATACCGCCGTGACGCCGACGCCCAGTCGCTGAGCGATGGTCGGCGCCACGTCGAAGGTGCGGACCGCGAAACCAGCCGCCGGCAGCAATAGAAAGGCGACCAGCAGGGCGCCGACAAGTTGGCCGAGCAGCGGCTCCATCGCCAAGAGCTCGAAGACATCGCGCACGACCTTGGCGAGACCTAGGCCAGTGAAGAGGATGCAGAAGTAGACAAACGCCGCTTCGACCACGCGTCGCATCACCGGGTTCCTCTGGTCTGCTCGCCATCGTGCGCTAAAGATGAGGCGCTCGCAAATCTCGGTTCTCTGAAGCATCGCTCCAGGCACGCTTGACCCGTTGGCCACATAATGGCACGCATTATGCCAATATGTGGCCGCGTGTGGAGCGGCGGGATGGGTGGACGCTATGCAGGTGCTGAGAACAGCGGACGACCGATTCACGAACCTGCCAGATTGGCCCTATGCGCCGCACTATCGCGATGTGCTCGACGCCGACGGGACGACGTTGCGCATCGCCTATGTCGACGAGGGGCCGCGCGATGGCCCGACGGTGCTGCTGATGCACGGCGAGCCGTCATGGTCCTACCTCTACCGGAAGGTCATCGGCGCGCTCGCCGCGAAGGGGTGCAGGGTCGTGGCCCCAGATCTGATCGGTTTCGGTCGCTCGGATAAGCCGGCCCTGCGGACCGACTATACCTACGAGCGCCACGTCGACTGGATGAGCCAATGGCTTACCGGGCTCGACCTTCGGGACATCACGCTCTTCTGCCAGGATTGGGGCGGCCTGATCGGCCTGCGCTTGGTGGCCGCCTTCCCGGAACGCTTCGCCGGATTGGTGATCGCCAATACCGGCCTGCCGGTGGGTTCGGGAATGACGCCAGGCTTCAAGGCCTGGTTGGACATCAGCCAGAACGTCCCGCAGATGCCGATCGGCGCCTTTGTCAGCGGCGGTTCGGGGCGGGACCTCTCGCTCGCAGAGATCGCGGCCTATGACGCGCCGTTCCCAGACGAGACCTACAAGGAAGGCGCCAGGCAGTTTCCAATGCTGGTTCCGGTTACGCCCGAGCATGGTTCGGTGGCCGAAAATCTCGCGGCCTGGAAGGTGCTGGAGGCATTCGATAAGCCGGTGATCACCGCCTTCAGCGATGGCGACGCGATCACGCGAGGCGGGGAGGCCGCATTCCAATCCAGGATCCCAGGCGCCAAGGGACAGCCCCATGTCACGCTCAAGGGCGGCCATTTCCTGCAGGAAGATTGCCCCGACGACATCGTCGCCGTGATCAACGGAATGATCCGAGCACGCGCCTAACAGACCCGCACGCATAACTATTCAAGGGACGGCGAGATGACCGACAAGGTATCCGAACGCGATGCGTTTCAGGGCGTCATCGGACGCACCGTGCAGGAATCCCAGCCCTGGTGGCCGCCGTCGCCGATGAAGCCGGACGCCCCGAACGTGGTGATGGTGGTGTTGGACGACACCGGCTTTTCGCACTTCGGCTGCTACGGCTCGACGATCGAGACGCCGAATGTCGACCGCTTGGCCGCTCAGGGCCTGCAGTACACCGGTTTCCACACCACCTCGCTCTGCTCGCCCACCCGCGCCTGCCTGCTCACCGGCCGCAATCATCACGCCGTGGGCATGCGGTCGGTTTCGAACTTCGACACCGGCTTTCCGAACATGCGCGGCGCCATTCCGAAGACGGCCGCCACCTTGCCGGAAATTCTACGGGAGAACGGATACGCCACGTTCGCCGCAGGTAAGTGGCACCTGGCGCCGATGGCCGAGTGCACCGCCGCCGGGCCGTTTGCGAACTGGCCTCTGCAGCGCGGCTTCGACCGGTACTATGGGTTCCTCCAGGGCGAGACCGATCAGTTTCACCCGGAGCTGACCTACGACAATCACCACATCGATCCGCCCTATACCCCCGAAGAGGGCTATCATGTCTCGGAGGACATCACCGACCAGGCTGGCGGCTTCATCCGCGACCTGACCTCGCTGGTGCCGGAGCGTCCGTTCTTCCTCTACCTCGCCTTCGGGGCGACGCACGCGCCGCACCAGGCGCCCCAAGAATATCTCGACAAGTACAAGGGCCGCTTCGACGCCGGCTGGGACGTCGAGCGCGCTCGTTGGTTCGAGAAGCAAAAGGCGCTGGGCGTCATCCCGGCCGACACCGAGCTGTCCCCGCGCAATCCAGGGGTAAAGGCCTGGGATGAGCTTTCAACCAACGAACAAAAGTTCGCAGCGCGGTTGCAGGAAGCCTTCGCCGCAATGCTCGACCACACCGATCACCAGATCGGCCGTCTGATCGAGCAGCTGAAGAGCCTCGGCAAGTGGGAGAACACGCTGTTCTTCGTGCTCTCCGACAACGGAGCCAGCCAAGAAGGTGGGGCGGCCGGCGTACTGGACGAAATGAAGTGGTTTAACGGCATTCCGGAGAACATCGACCACGCGGTCGAGCGCCTGGACGACATCGGCGGTCCAAACAGCCACTCCAACATTCCCTGGGGCTGGGCCCAGGTCGGCAACACACCGCTGCGTTGGTACAAGCAGAACACCCATGGCGGCGGCGTCCGAGATCCGCTCGTGATCCACTGGCCGGGCAAGATCGAGGGGGCCGGGGAGACCCGCACCCAGTTCTGCCACGCGATTGATTTAACCCCGACCATCCTGGACGCCTTGGGTCTGGCCGCGCCGGATGTCGTCGGCGGTGTTCCGCAGACCCCGCTGCACGGGACCAGCTTCGCGCCGACCTTCCAGTCGGACGCCAAGGTCGAACGGGGCGCACAGTACTTCGAGATGGGCGGCCACCGCGGTCTCTATATGGACGGTTGGAAGGCGGTCACCCGGCACACCTCCGGGGTCTCGTTCGATGAAGATACCTGGGAGCTCTACAACCTCGCGGAGGACTTCTCGGAAACGAATGACCTGGCGGCGCAGGAACCCGAACGTCTGAAAGCCATGGTGGAGCGCTGGTGGCGCGAGGCCGAGGAGCATGGGGTTCTGCCACTGGATGATCGGGGCGCTCTGGCGCTGTTCCGTTCCTCCATGCGTCCCGGACTGCCCAGTTCGCGTCGCCGGTTCGTCTATCGTCCGCCGATCACGCGCGTCGTGGCCGACGCCTGTCCACCGGTGGCGCGCGGCTGGCGGACGATCATCGAGCTGGACCATCCAGCCGAGGAGGGCGACGGCGCTCTGGTCTCGAGAGGCACGATCAACAGCGGCTATGTGATCTATGTCTCGGGTGGAAAGTTGCACTTCGATTACAATGCATTCCACGAACATACTCACCTAACCGCCAGCAAGCCGCTAACCCCTGGCCGTCACAGCATCGAGTTGGTCGTAGAGCGCGACGAAGCCGGTGGGGCCGACCTCGCGCTGAGCGTTGACGGCGAGCAAGTCGCGGCAGGAAAACTGCCACGCATGCTGGCGATGCTGTCGAGCATCGGCATGGATATCGGCCGCAGCCTGGCGCCGGTCTGTGAAGGCTACGCCGCCCCGTTCATCTATGGCGGCAAGATCGACACGGTCGTCTTCGAGGTCGGGGGACTTCCCACCGGCGGGGAGGTCCGCGCTCAGGCCCGCGCTGAAATGGCTAGGCAGTAGCCCGACCTACGGTTCCGGCCGATCCACGCACAGCCCGTGCGTCACCAGCATCGCCAATTCATCGGCGATGTGGATGCGGGCGGCGGGGGTCTGCTCGGGACCGTTCGCGGCCCACGAGAAGACCCCTGGCAAGCTGGCGATGATCGCGTCGATCGGCACAGGGCGCAGGCTGCCTTCGGCGACGCCTCGGGTCAGGACGCGGCGATATCCGTCCGCCAGTTGCTGCCCATAGTCGACTGCGGCCTGGCGTTCGCCGACGCTGAGCAGGCCGAAGCCGACGTGCGGCGCCAGAACACATACGGCCGGTTCGCTCGCCGCCCAGGTGATATCGCGCACCGCGGCATATACGACCTCCAGTCTTGAGGCCTCGGAGCGTTCGGCGGCGTCCATCACACCAAGAAAGTAGGCGTAGGCGCGCTCCACGCAGGCGTCGATGAGATCCTGCTTCTGCCCGATGTGATGATAGATGGCCCGCTTGCTCAGGCCGACCGCCGCGCTGACATCCTCCATGCGGGTCGCGCCGATGCCGCGCTGGTTGAACAGCAACGAAGCGGCGACAAGAATGCCCTCGCGTTTGGCCGCGTCGACGGCGTGCCGGTTGAAGACATCGGCGTGAGGCGGCGCCAACGGAACCAGGCGTTCGAGCTTTTCGGTCGCAACGGCCTTGTTGGCCGCGAGCCCATGAAACAGGACTTCGCGTGACCCAATGGCGATCAGCTCGAGATCCGCGGCGGGGGCCCATCGGCGGTAGATCGGCGCCCAACTGACCAAGCCGAGAACCGCTTGGCTCGTCACGGCCGGATCGATCGGGCGAAACACCTTCGCCGCCACCCCGGCCTCGATCAGCCCAGAGATGCGGTCGATGATCGCCTGCTGTCGGCGCCAGATGAGATCTCGCTTGTCGAGGGGCAACGCCATCATCTCGCTGAGCACAGCCGGCTCGGGCGCCGAGGCGTCGGCGTTGCTCAGGAACATCGCCAGGGCCTGGGCCGAATCGGAAGTTGAGCTGATGGCGGCGTCCAGACGCGCGCCCATCACGTCACAGGCGTCGGCGTAGCAGCGGAACAGCAGGTCCTCGCGGTCCGCAAAATACTTGTAGATCGCCGGCCGGGTTAGGCCGAGCTCGGCCGCGATCTCTCCGAACCACTCCACCGAAACCCCCATGGTGTTCAGGTGCCGGGACGCGACATCCAGAATTTGCTGCTCCCGGTTTTCGACGCGGGCGGTTGTTTTCTGGCCGTTCAAGGGGGCTCTCGGCGGTTTCGAATGGGGGCGGAACTGTACGCGTTCGAAAGCTACTTGACGACCACGTAACGATTTGCGGATTGTGCGCACCTAATCGTAACTAAAAACCGACGCAGTTCGGGATGGGGAACGGAATGCACTCAGGGACCAACAGAGCCGCTTTCGCGGCCAAGCGCCGATGGGCGCTCCTCTGCACCGTATCGTTGGCGGGCCTTGGCGTGGCCGAGACCGCAATGGCCCAGGTGGCGGGGCCGCCGCCCATCGAGGAGATCGTGGTCACCGCCGACCGGCGGACCGTGAGCGTGCAAGACGTTCCGGCCACCATCACGGCGGTTTCGGGTCAGGCCATCGCCCAACGCCATCTGCAGAACATGTCCGAGGCCATCAACATCGTGCCCAATGTCGATATCAAGCAGAACGCGCCTGGCGTGCTGCCGGTCGTGACGATCCGCGGGGTGGGACTCAATGACTTTGGCGGGAACACCAGTCCGCCGGCCGGGATCTATGTCGATGAGGTGTTCCTCTCGACCGTGGTGATGATGAACGGCCAGCTGTTCGACCTCGATCGTGTCGAAGTGCTCAAGGGACCGCAAGGCACGCTGTACGGCCGCAACTCCACCGCCGGCGCCATCAACTTCATCTCGGCGGCGCCGACCCATGAGGCGGGTGGCCGGGCGCAATTGGGTTACGGCAACTACGACACCTTCACCTTTGACGGCATGGCCAATCTGCCGATTTCGGACACGTTGGCCTTACGGGTGTCGGGCAAGCTGATCGAGCAGCAGGAAGGCTATTGGGAGAGCCGCCTGCTGCCGGGGACAATTGGCAAGCAGAGCATCCAGACTGGTCGAGCGATGCTGCTTTGGACGCCCACCGAGGAATTCCGGAGCCTGTTCAAGGTCGAGGGCTTGCGGCAGCGGGGACAGCAGGGCCAGACGGCGTTCTTCGGCGCCATCGACCCCACGACGTTCACGACGTGCGCCTCGGTGCTCGCCGGCCGCACCGATGATACGAACTGCACGAACTTCCTCGGCTACACTGATCGCGACGGGGATCCCTACAAGGGCGACTGGGACCGCAAGCCGATCCTCAACAGCGACGGCTGGGACGTCACCTGGCGCAACGACCTGGAAATCGGTGATCTCACCCTGACCAGCGTCACCGGCTACCGCAGCTTCATTCAGCGCACCGACGCCAACATCGACACGACCCCGGCGCCTATCCTCGACTATCTGAACAAGTACGCCATCGACCAATTCTCCCAGGAATTCCGGCTCGGTGGGAAGTCAGGTCCGCTCGACTGGATCGTGGGCGGCTTCTACTCCTGGGACCACTACACCTACTCGTCGGTTGGTCAGAACCAGGCGCTGTTCAACACCAACACCCTGATCACCGCCGATCAAACGACGAAATCGGCGGCCGCCTTCGCCCACGGGCTCTACGCCTTCACGCCGAAACTGACCGGCGTGCTGGGCCTGCGCTACACCTGGGAGGAGCGCCACTATGCGGGCGGGTCCTTCGACCTCAACACGTTCGGGGCCAGCGCGCTGTGCGGGGGGTGCAGCCAGCCGTTCACCCTGGCCGCCATCGATCAAACCATCAACGACAACAACATCACTGGGACGGTGGGGCTGAACTACACGCCTAACGACGACAGCCTGATCTACGCCTCGATCTCTCAGGGACAGAAAAGCGGCGGTTTCTTCTCTGGACTCGCCACCGATCCGCGGCAACTGCTGCCTTATGATCCGGAGAAGCTGACCTCGTACGAGATCGGCGCGAAGCTGGCGCTGTTGCAGCGCTCGTTGCAGGTCGATGTCAGCGGCTTCTACTACGACTACCGCGACATTCAGACCTTCAAGCGTTCCACCGTGGGCTTCATTCCGATCCAGATCCTGGGCAACGTCGACAAGGCCACGATCAAAGGCATCGACGCCGATGTCGCATGGCGACCGACGCAGGACCTGACCTTGCAGGCCGCCATCGGGCTCCTGGATTCCGAGCTTGGCGAGTTCGTCAACGCCGCGGGGGTGGTCCAGAACGGCAACCAGATGCCGAATGCACCAGCTTTCAGTTTCAAGGGCTCGGCATCCTACGACATCCATCTCCCCAACGACTATGTGGCGCAGGTCACCATCCAACCCAGCCACGCCACCAGCGCCTTCCGGGACTCGGAAAATACACAGATCGCCAAGACGCCCGGCTACTGGAGCTTCGACGGCAACGTCCTGCTGTCGTCGGCGGACTCGCCTTGGACATTCTCGATCTGGGGGAAGAACCTGACCGACGAGCGTTACCTCACCCAGGTGATCGATCTGACGGGACTGGGCTTCGGGACGAAAATCTACAGCGCGCCGCGCACCTTCGGCGTGACGGTGGGGGTCGACTGGTGATGCGCCACTCAACAGAGCTTGTTTTCAAACGAGGACCTGACCGCTCATGACCGCGCGAACCGTATCTGGATCATGCGATCCTCGCTTCGAGGCCGTCACCGGGCTGTTCGAAGCCAATCTGGCCAGTGGAGCCGACGTAGGGGCGAGCTTCGCCGCCACGATCGAAGGCGAGACCGTGGTCGATCTCTGGGGCGGCTGGGCTGACGAGGGCCGAACCCGCCCCTGGGAGGCCGACACCCTGGTCAATGTCTACTCGACCACCAAGACGATGACCGCCTTGACCGCTTTGCTGCTGGCGGATCGCGGCGAACTCGATTTCGAAGCGCCGGTCGCGCGCTACTGGCCTGAGTTCGCGGCCAACGGAAAGGCCGCGATCACCGTAAGCCAGTTGATGGCCCATTCATCTGGGCTATCGGGATGGAGCGAACCGGTAACCCAGGCCGACCTCTACGACTGGGAGAAAGCGACTGGGCTTCTGGCGGCCCAGGCTCCGTTCTGGGAGCCGGGGAGGGCGCCTGGCTATCACGCCACCACGCAGGGATACCTGGTGGGGGAGGTGGTCCGGCGGATCACCGGACGCTCGCTGGGGACCGTCTTCCGCGAAGAGATCGCCGAGCCATTGGGGGCCGATTTCCACATTGGCATGGGGCCCGAGCACGACGCCCGTGTCGCCGACCTGATCCCGCCGGCTGCCGGCGTTCCAAGCGATCTGGGCCAGCCGAGCCCGTTGCTGATCAATGTGATGACCAATCCGGTGACCGATCCACTGGCGACGCGGTCGAGGGCCTGGCGGGCCGCCGAAATGCCGGCGGTCAACGGGCAGGGCAATGCGCGGTCCATCGCGCAGATCCACATGCTGCTGGCGAATGGCGGGATGGCGAACGGCAAGCGCCTGCTGTCGGAGGCCGGCTGCCGCAGGGCCCTAGAGCCCCAGGTCGAGGGCGTCGATCTCGTGCTGGGAATGGCGGCGCGCTTCGGCCTCGGCTTCGGCCTGGCGCCGATGATCCCGTTACCCGGCCCCAACTGCATCTTCTGGGGCGGCTACGGCGGTTCGCTGATCATCATCGATATGGATGCACGCGCCACCTACGCCTACGCCATGAACCGCATGGGCGTCACGACCATAGGCGACGAGCGGGGGCTCGGAATGGCGGCCGCCGTGTGGAGCAGTTTGCGGTAGCCGCACGGTCGAGGAAGCAGCGGCGGCAGGGGCCCTATCGCGCTGTCGCCGCAGCGACCTTCTGCAGGGTTTCAAAACCCTCGAACTGAGGGTGGCCCATATAAAGCGGCTTGTTGTCGCCGGCCCCGCGGTGCGCCAGACGGAACGCCTCCGACTTGGTCCAGGCTTCGAACGCCGCCCGCGACGCCCATGTCGAGTGAGAAGCGTAGAGCGTGTGGTCTTCGCGTTCCGGTCCGCGCAGCAGGCTGAATTCCAGGAAACCCGGAACGGTCTCAAGGTGGGTTTCGCGCGATAGCCAGACGGCCTCGAAGGCCGCTTCCTGTCCGCGCAGCACCTGAAAACGATTCATGGCGATGAACATGGTGATCTCCGTAGCCTGTACAGTTGTCGTCGGCAGTCTGACTGGGCCCGCCTGCTGGATAAGCGCTAATTCGTTATGCCCCGCCGTCAGGCCTGAGCATCAGTTTCGGCAATGAGCATCGTGAAGATCGCGCTCACTCGATCGATGAAGACCTCACGCTCACGCCCCTGAAGCGCCTCGCCGCGGATCAGGCGCTCGACGAGGAAGCCGATATAGCTCGCAGCGAACACCCGAGCGCGCGCATCGGCGTCGGCGCCGCCGAGCCACTCACGGATAGGCCCAAGGAAACGCTCCTGAACCAGGACGTTCAGAAACGGCGCGGTCGTTGGCGAGGTCGCCGCCCGCAACAGGAATTGGAACCGGTGGGTCCGCGCCTCGTCCGCATGCGGGCTGTCCGCCAGCATGGTTGCGGCCTCGGCCGCAAAGGTTCTGCGATCCCATTCATGCAGATCATCGGAGCCGAACGAGGCCCTCAACGCCTCGATGAACAAGGCCTCCTTGCCGCCGAAATAGCGCTTCACGAGCGCGACGTCGGCCCCCGCTTCGCCGGCGATGTCGCGCAAGGTGCAGTCGTAACCTGCGAGGGCAAATTGCTTCTTCGCCGCTGCGAGGATGGCCGAGCGCGTTGCCTCGGCGTCGCGTCTGCGCGGACCTGGGCGAACGAGGATTGCAGGGTCGGTCATCTGCATAGCTCTACACGAACATGGGCTGCTGGTCAGGCGGGCCGTATCCGCCGCCAAGACGCGATCCTGTCAAAGACGCCAGTCAGTCACGCTAAGTCAATCGTCGTTGACATGCGAGCGTACCGCGCTCAACCTACCTATCAAAATCCGAAACAGCGCAGTCAGACGCCGTCGGATCACGACCTGGGAAGGAAGCCATGAACATCTCCACGAAAATCCAGGCTGCCGACGCCGCAGTCGAAATCGCCGCCATGCCGCTGGAGCAATTGAACCCAGCCCGCGTGTCGCGGTTCTACGACGACACCATCTGGCCGGTGTTCGAGCGACTGCGCCGCGAGGACCCCATCCATTTCACGCCAGAGAGCGAGTACGGTCCATATTGGTCGATCACCAAATGGAACGACATCATGGCGGTAGACACCAACCATGAGGCGTTCTCGTCGGCCGAGGGCATCACCCTGATCAATCAGGTGGCGATGGCCGAGCAGGAGAAGGTGATGGGTGCGCGCCGCCGCGGCGGCGCCGGCTTCATCACCATGGACGAGCCCGATCACAGCCTGGCGCGCAAAGCCGTGAGCCCGACCCTGGCGCCCAGCAACCTGCATGCGATGGCGCCCCAGGTCCGCGAGCGCGCCGGTCAGATCCTCGACTCGCTGCCGATCGGCGAGGAATTCGACTGGGTCGATCTGGTGTCGAAGGAACTGACGGCCATGACCCTGGCCACCCTGTTCGACTTCCCGTTCGAGCAACGCCGCAAGCTCACCTGGTGGTCGGACATGATCACCAACCAGCCCGGCCACGGGCCGGTGGAGAGCTGGGAGCAGAAGGGCGCGGCGATGTTCGAGTGCTTCAACGCCTTCCAAGAGCTCTGGAACGAGCGGGTCAACGCCGAGCCGCGCGGCGACCTGATTTCGATGCTGGCGCACAACCCGGCGACCCGGGACATGCCGCTGGCGACCTATCAGGGCAACGTGGTGCTGTTGATCGTCGGGGGCAACGACACGACCCGCAATACCATTTCCAGCAGCGTCCATGCGCTCAACCAGAACCCGGAACAGTACGCCAAGCTGCGCGCCAATCCCGAGTTGATCCTGCCGATGGTTTCGGAAACGATCCGCTGGCAGACGCCGCTAGCCCACATGGCCCGGGTGGCGACGCGGGACGTCGAACTGGGCGGCAAGACCATCAAAAAGGGCGACCGCGTGGCCATGTGGTACATCTCGGGCAACCGCGACGAAGAGGTCGTCGATCGCCCCAATGAGTTCATCATTGATCGCGAGCGGCCACGCCAGCACATGTCGTTCGGCTTTGGCGTTCACCGCTGCGTCGGCAACCGCGTGGCCGAGATGCAGCTGACCATCATCTGGGAAGAGATCCTGAAGCGTTTCCCCGAGATCAAGGTGGTCGGCGAACCGACGCTGAATTGGTCGGCCTTTGTCCATGGCTACGAAACCCTGCCGGTGATCATTCCGTACAAGAACTAGCTCAGATGCTCGCCGGCGGCGCCGCGCCGCCGGCGGACTGGGACTTTTGAACTCTCCCACGCTCTTGCGAGGCGATCATGCCGACCGATCCGAAAGACGCCGAAGCGATCGAGACAAGTCTGGAGATCGCCGCCGAACGCGGCGGGGATTTGACCCCGGTCGTCTACGCTCGGCTGTTCGAACGCCAACCGGCGATGAAGTTGCTGTTCTGGCGCGACACCACGAACGCCATTCGCGGCGAGATGCTGATGCGGACGTTCGAGGCCATTCTCGATTTCGTCCGCGATCGCCAATTCGCCGACCATCTGATCAAGACCGAGGTCATCAACCACGCGGGCTACGACGTCCCACCCGATGTGTTCGCGACATTCTTCGGGTTGGTGGCTGAGGTGGTGGAGGAGGCCTGCGGCCCCGACTGGACCCCGGCCATGGCCGGCGCCTGGCGGCGCACGCTGGCCGATCTGGACAGCTACGTCGTCCATCCTGATCGGATGGCCGTTAGCTAGGCGGGCGGACGATCAGTGCGTCGCGCTCAGCCGGCGTGTTGGCGCCCCGAATGCGGGCTTGGGAGTCAGTCGGGCAGGGCAGGCGTGTCAGCCCGGCCTGGTCGATCAGCCGACCAATCGGCCAGCCCCCTGGCGCTTCCTTGGGTAGTTTCTCCAATCGCGCGACGAAGGGCAGATTCAAGCCCGCGTAACAGGCCCCCGCGCCGCCTGCCTCCAGCAACGGCCAAAGATCCTCGGCTGTCATAGTCGGGGCATCCACCGCAAGCACGATGACGGTCGAGCATCCATAGGCGGCCAGCGCTGCGGCGCCTGCGAGAATTCCAGCGACCGGCCCCGAGCCTGCGGGGTCCTCGTGGACGCGAGCATAGCCATAGTCCGGCTCGCCCACCGTGAGGATTGGCTGCGCGCCGATAACTGCGGCGAGATCGGCCACGCGATCGATGGCCCGACGTCCGTCCCAAAGTTGGGTCGCCTTGTCCTGGCCCATGCGGACGCCAGCGCCACCGCAGAGAATAAGAGCGGCAAGCGCTGGTCGCGTGTCGGCGGCTCCAAGCTCTACGACCACACTTCCACCGTCCGTCATAAGTCAGCCTGCCCCACAACCATGCGACCCAGACTCGTACGGTTTTTGAAGCATCACTGCGGCGTCAGCACCGGTCAATGCGTTTGCCGGCTGCGGCGCCCGCCTCGACAGGTCAGCACCTGGGGCGTTCACGATCGGGCGGCGCCAAGGTCCCGGCGCCTGGGTTTCGCCGCCCTGATTGGCTTGACCCGATCCAGGCTCACATAGACCGCCGGCACTGTGTACAGGGTCAGCAATTGGCTGACCGCGAGGCCGCCGATAATGCAGATGCCGAGCGGTAGCCGCAATTCGGAGCCCTCGCCGCCGCCGAGCACCAATGGCACGGCGCCTAGCATGGTGGCGCAGTTGGTCATCAAGATCGGGCGAAGGCGAGTGCAGGCGGCTTGCCTGATCGCCTCGCTCGCCGCGAGGTTTCCCTGCTGCTGCGCGGTTTGGGCGAAGTCGACCATCAGAATGGCGTTCTTCATCGACATGCCGATCAGCAGGAAGAGGCCTAGCAGGGCGATCAAACTGAACGGCTGGCCGGTCGCGCTGAGGGCCAGCAACGCGCCGAGGGCGGCCGGCGGCAATGACGACAGGATGGTCAGCGGCTGCAAGAGACTCTCGTAGAGGATGCCCAGCAACAGGTAGACAGCAAGCAACACCCCGGCGATCAGCAGTGGTTGATTGCTCAGGGTTTTCTTCAGGGTGTCTGCGCCCCCGCCTGTCCGCGCCTGGATTTCGTTGGGCAAGAAGATGCCGGCCAGCGCGCTCTGTATGGCGGCGTCCGCCTGTTCCAGCGTCACGTCGGGGGCGAGCGCGAAGCTGATGGAGCGGGCGGCGAACTGGTCCTCTCGCCAGACCCAGTCGCTGTTGACGCTGTAAGACCAGCGCGCGAAGGCCGAGAGTGGTATGCGGCGCCCGTCCTCGGCGATCACCTGGACCGTCTCCAGGACGGCGGGATCGCGTGTCTGCGACGGCTCCAGCTCCAGGATGACGCGGTACTGGTTGAGGCTGTCATAAAGGGTGGTCACCTGCCGTTGGCTGAAGGCGTTGTTCAGCACCGAGGTGATCGTGACCATGTCGACGCCCAACCGCGCGGCGGCGTCGCGGTCGATATCGAGGTTGATCTGCAGGTTGCCGGTCTCGCTGACCTGCTCGACATCAACGAGTTCGGGCAGCGCCGAAAGCGCGCGGGAGACCTTCGGGGCCCAGATCGCCAGGGGTTCGAGATCGCCTGCCCGAAGGACCAGATCGTACTGGCCGCCGGCGCTGGGCGTTTCCAACTGGATATCCTGGTCGATGCTCAGCCAGAGCATCCCGCCCGGAATCTTGGGCATCGCCTTGCGCACGCGATCGATCACCTGGGAAGAGGTCTCGTTTCGCTCGCCGATCGGCTTTAGCCGGATCATCAGCGAGGCGTTGTTGATCCCATTATCGCCCCCGGCTGAGCCGACCACGTCGGCGATCGCCGGTTCGGCGAGCAGCAGTCGCCGATAGGCCTCGATCTTGGGCTGCATGATCGCAAACGATATCCCGTCATCTCCCCGTGCGAAGCCGCGAAGCTGACCTGTGTCCTGCTCCGGCAACATGGTCTTGGGTAGCCAGACATAGAGCGCAACGGTCAGGCCTGTGGCCGCGGCCAGGGTGCCTAGGGCGATGAATTTGTGGCGGAGGACAAAGTCCAAGGACCGGCCATAGCGCTCGGTCAATCGGTCGAGTTTTCCGTTGGCTGGGCGGACTTCCCGTGCCGGCAGCAGGCGGGCGCAGAGGGCCGGCGTCAGGGTCAGGGAGACCAGCAGCGACAGCGCCAGGGCCGCGGCCAGGGTGATCGAGAACTCCCGGAACAGCTTTTCCACCACCCCGCCCATCAGCAGGATCGCCACGAACACTACGATGAGCGCCAGGTTCATGGCGATCAGGGTGGCGCCCAGTTCGGCGACGCCGCGCCGCGCCGCGCGGATCGGCGACAGGCCGCGATCCAAGTGACGCGTGACGTTTTCCAGCACAACGATGGCGTCGTCGACCACCAGACCGGCGGCGATGATCAGCGCTGTGACCGACAGATTGTTCAGCGAAAAGCCCAGCAGCCGCATCACCACAAAGACGCCAATGAGTGAGACGGGTATCGCCAGGCTCGGGATGAGCGCGGCGCGGAAGCGACCTAGGAATAGGGCCACAACCAGGACCACCAAGGCGACCGAGAGCAGTAACGTTTTCTGCGCTTCATGGAGGGTGGCGCGGACCCCCGGCGAGCGATCCAACACGACGGTGAGGGTCGAGTCCGCAGGCATCAGCGCCCGCAGCCCCGGCAACTGGGCGTGGATTGCGTCGGTCGTGGCGATGATGTTCGCGCCCGGCTGGCGACGGACGGTGACCAGCACCGCGGGCTTGTCGTTATGGAAGCCCAACGAATAGCGGTTCTCGGTCCCATCGATGATGGTCGCGACATCACCCAGGCGGATCGGGGCCGCGTTTCGCCAGCCGACGACGAGGCGGCGATAGTCCTCGGGCGTTCGAAGTTGGCCGCCCGACACTACAGTCCAGTGCTGGCCGCCGGCCTCGACGGCGCCTAGCGGCCCGGCAGGATTGGCTTGATCGATCGCCGCGCGAACCTCGTCGAGGGCCAAGCCGTAGCTGTTGAGGGCGTGCGGGTTCATCTGGACGCGGACGGCGGGCAGCGCTGCGCCGCCAACGCTCACCTCGCCGACGCCGGTGACCTGGGAGAGTTTCTGAGCCAGTACGGTCGCGGCCGCATCATAGAGCTCGCCCGGCCGCAGGTTTGGCGAGGCGAGGGCCAGGACCATGACGGGCGCCTGGGAGGGATTGACCTTCCGATAGGTCGGCTCGGACGGCATGCCGGACGGGAGCGAAGCGCGCGAGGCGTTGATCGCCGCCTGCACGTCGCGAGCCGCGTCATTGATGTCGCGGTCCAACTCGAAGACCATTTGTATCTCGACCGAACCCTGACCGCTGGTCGAGCGAAGCTCGGTCACGCCGGCGATTGAGCCGAGCGCGCGCTCCAGCGGGGCGGCGACGGCCGCGGCCATGGTGCGCGGGTTGGCGCCCGGCAGGCTCGCCTCGATGACGATGGACGGGAAGTCGACCTCCGGCAGAGGCGCGGTGGGCAGGTCGCGGTAGGCGACGGCGCCGGCCAGCATGACGGCTACCGCCAGCAGCAACGCGCTGACCGGACGGGCGATGAAGAGGCCTGCGAGGCTGAACGGGCGCTTCACGGGACGTTGTCGGCGATCAGATCGCCGTCGCGCGCCGGACGCCGCGTGAGCCGGCGCTTGAGGCCGTCAAACGCAAGATAGACGACCGGGGTCGTGAAGAGGGTCAGGACCTGACTGACCAACAGTCCACCGACCATCACCAAACCAAGCGGCTGACGCAGTTCGGAGCCGGCGCCGCTGGCGAGCATCAGGGGGAGGGCGCCGAAGAGGGCGGCCATGGTGGTCATCAGGATCGGCCGGAACCGCAGCATCGCCGCCCGCCGGATGGCGTCGTTTGGCGAGAGTCCCTGATTGCGCTCCGCCTCCAAAGCGAAGTCGACCATCATGATGCCGTTCTTCTTCACCAGGCCGATCAGCAGAATGATCCCGATCACTGAGATCAGGTCCAGCGGCCGGCCGGCGGCCAGCAGCGCCAAGAATGCGCCCACCGCCGCGGAGGGCAGGGTCGACAGAATGGTGATCGGATGGATCAGGCTCTCATAGAGAACGCCCAGGACGATATACATCGTCACCACGGCGGCGAGGATCAACAACAGCGTCCCCGACAGCGAGGCGCTGAACGCCTTGGTCGCGCCCTGTAGCTTCAGGTCCACGGACGGAGGGAGCTCAATCTCCCGACCCGCGGCCTCGATGGTCTTGGCGGCCTGTCCGATCGCCACGCCCGGCGCCAGATCGAACGACACCGTGGCCGCCGGAAACTGGCCCAGGCGGGAGAGCAGCAGCGGCGTTTCGCCGGTGTGCACGCTGGCCACCGCCGATAGTGGGACCAAGGTCTCACCGCGCCCACGAACATGGATGTGTTCCAGGTCGGCGGGACCGGTCTGAAGGGCGGGATCCACCTCCAACACCACGCGATACTGGTTGGCCTGGGTGAACAGGGTGGCGATCTGGCGCTGTCCGAACGCGCTGTGCAGCGCCTGGTCAACGGCTGCGGCGGTGACGCCAAGACGGGCTGCGGCCTCCCGGTCGATAAGGATGCGAGCGCTCAAGCCACCGTTTTCAAGATCGGTGGAAACGTTGCGTAGGTGGGGCGAGGTCGACAGCCGCTCGACCAGTCGTGGCGCCCATACGTTCAGCAGGTCGCTATCTGGGCTTGAAAGGCTGAAGCGGTATTGGCTGCGCGCCACCTGATCGTCGATGTTCAACTCCTGGACCGGCTGCATGAAGAGCCTCAGGCCGGGCAGGTTGGCGGTCTTGGCCTCCAGACGGTCGATCACCTTGGTCGCGTCGTCGCGCTGGCCGTGCGGCTTGAGCGTGACCAGCATGCGTCCGGTGTTCAGAGTGGCGTTGGCGCCGTCGACCCCAATGAACGAGGCCACGCTCTCCACGGCGGGGTCCGCCAGCATGACTTGCGCCACGCCTTGCTGCCGCTCGGCCACGGCCTGGAAAGAACTGCTGGCCGGTGATTGCACCGTCACCTGGATCGCGCCGCTGTCCTGGACAGGGAAGAAGCCCTTTGGGGTGATCATGTAGAGCAGCGCCGTCGTCGCCAGCGTGGCGAGCGTCACCATCAGGAATAGCGTTTGCCGTTGCACGACCCAGTCCAGCGCGCGGCCATAGCGCTCGATCACCTTGTCCAGGAAGTCGGCCCGCTTGGGGCCATGCGCCTTCAGCATGCGGCCGCACATCATCGGCGTCAGGGTCAGGGAGACCGCCAGAGAGATGAGGATCGCGATCGCCAGGGTGACCGCGAACTCGCGAAACAGCCGACCCACGACGTCGCCCATGAAGAGCAGGGGGATCAACACGGCGATCAGCGAGATGGTCAGCGACAGCAGCGTGAAGCCGATTTCCTGCGCGCCCTTGAGGGCGGCGTTCAGCGGGCTTTCGCCATTCTCCAGATGGCGCTCGATATTCTCCAGCATGACGATGGCGTCATCAACGACGAAGCCGGCGGCGATGGTGAGCGCCATCAGGGTGAGGTTGTTGACGCTGTAGCCAAGCAACTGCATCGCGGCGAACGTGCCGATCAGCGACAGCGTCGCGGCGGCGGCTGGAATGAGCGTCGCGCGCAGGTCGCGCAAGAAGACGAAGGTCACCGCGATCACCAACCCGACGGCGAACAGGAGCTCCATCTGCACATGCTGGATGGAGGACCGGACGGTCCGCGTGCGGTCGCTTAGCACCTCGACCGAGACATCGGCCGGCAGGCTGGCGGTGAGTTGGGGCAGCAGGTCCTGGACCCGATCCACCACCTCAATGACATTGGCGCCGGGTTGACGTTGGATGTTGACCAGAACGGCCGGCGTTTCGCCAGACCACGCGGCCAGCCGGCGGTCCTCGGGCCCCTCCGTGACTTCCGCGACCTGGGCGAGCCGGATCGGCGCATTGTTTCGCCAAACTAGAATGAGGTTCCGATATTCCTCGATCGAGCGGAGCTGGTCATTGGCGTCCATCATGATCGAGCGGTCGGGGCCGTCGAAACTGCCCTTCGGCTGGTTGACGCTGCCGGCGTTCACCGCAGCCTGAACGTCATCGAACGTCAGGCTGTAGGCGGCGAGCGCGCGGGGATTTACCTGGATGCGGACGGCGGGCCGCTGGCCGCCCGCTAGCGTGACTTGGCCCACGCCCGACGTTTGGGAGAGCTTCTGCGCGACCCGGGTGTCGACCAGATCATAGACCTCGTGCAGCGGCGTCGCCTTGGCGGTGAAGGCCAGGGTCATGATCGGCATGTCGGCCGGATTGACCTTCCGGTACACCGGCGGGGCGGGCAGGTTGTCCGGCAACAGACCGCGCGCCGTGCCGATGGCGGCCTGTACCTCCTGCTCGGCGACGCTCATCGGCAGGTCGAGGGCGAATTGCAGCGTGATGATCGACGCGCCACCCGAGCTGGACGACGACATCTGTTCCAGGCCAGGAATCTGGCCCAGCCGCCGCTCCAGCGGCGCGGTGATCGTGTCGGCCGCGACCTGGGGACTGGCCCCTGGCTGGAATGTGAACACCTGGATGACCGGATAGTCGGCCTGGGGCAGGGCCGCCACGGGCAGCATGCGATAGGCGATGACCCCCGAGACCAGCAAGGCGACCATCAGCAGGGCGGTTGCGACTGGCCGCAGGATGAACGGACGCGAGAGATTCACGACGCGCGGTTCGGGGCTTGCGCCTGCGCTGCCTGGGTGTCCGGCTTGGCGATGATCTCCACCGGACTGCCTTCGCTAAGGCGATCCAGGCCCTCGACCACGACGCGGTCGCCGGCGTCGAGACCGGTCAACACCGCGGTCATGCCGGCGTTCGACGGGCCGATCTTGATCTGGCGCATCCGCGCCTCACCCTTGGCGTCGGCGATCCAGGCGTAGGCGCCGCGCGATCCTTGCTGGATTGCAGCGTCGGGCACGGTCACCGCGTCGTTCAACGTGCCGACGGTCAGCCGCACATTGACGAATTGGTTCGGGAACAGCCCTTCGTCCGCGTTGGGAAAGACGGCGCGGATCCGGACCGCGCCAGTCTGAGGGTCGATCTGGTTGTCGAGGGAGGTCAGACGCCCCTCGGCCAACAGGACCTTTTCGGTCCGGTCCCAGGCTTGGACGTTCAAGGGACGTCCGGCGGCGATCGCGGCGCGGATTTCCGGCAACCGGCTCTCGGGCGCGGCGAACAGCACCGATATCGGCCGGGTCTGGGTGATCACCGCCAGGACGTCGGTCGACGCCGTGCCGATGATATTGCCGGGATCGGCGCGACGCATGCCGATCCGACCAGAGACCGGGGCTAGGATCCGCGTTCGCCCAAGTTGAATCCTGGCGTCCGCGAGCCTGGCCTGATCGGCGGCCACCGCGCCGCCGTGCTGATCCACCAAGGTCCGCTGCTGGTCGAGACGGGTCTGCGCCAGGATCTGCTTTTCAGCGAGCCCCTGATAGATCTCGAGTTGGCGTTGGGCATAGCGAAGTTGGGCTTCGTTTTGCTGCTTCTGGCCTTGGACCTCGTCGACTTTCGCGCGGAACGGCGCTGGGTCGATCTCGGCCAGAAGTTGTCCCTCGCGAACTTCCTGGCCCTCGATAAACAGCACCCTGGCCAGTTGGCCTGCCGCCTGGCTGCGCACCTCGACGGTGTGCAACGGGGTCACTGATCCGATCGCCCGGATTTCGATGGCCAGCGGCCGTATTGCGGCCTCTGCGATGCGGACGGGCGTGGCTTTCGGTTCGGACCGGCCTTCGCTTTCGCCACTGCAGGCCCCAAGGCTGACAAACATTGCGGTGGCGACGGCGCATGCGAATGGACGCCGTCTCTGGGCCTTGGTGGCGGACACGCGGAACTCACTTTTGAACGGGGCTACAGGCGAGGGCGCCCACAGACCTACGCTTTGCGCAGCTCTGTGGGCCTACGCGCTACTTCACGAAGGTCAGGGTCGAAACGTGATGGATCTTGGTCACGTCCTGGCCCTGGATCTTGGCGGGTTCCGCGGCGGCGTGGTTGACGGCCAGGAGGTAGCGACCGTTCCAACTGGTGGGGACGGTGACCTTGCCCGCGGCGTCGGTCTTGAACGACTTCGACCATCGCTCGGGATTGATCAGCGTCACGTTCGCATCGGGCAGCGGCTTGCCCTTATAGGCCACGACGAACGCATCGCTGTCCGGCGCTACCGGCGCGATTTCGAGATCAAGGGCTGTGCGGGTTTCGCTGCGGCCGGCGCGGGCGTGGAACATCGCGCCTTCGAGCCCGCCCTTGTCCCCTTTCCATGGTGCGAACACCGATGAGTCGACCAGACGCACGTCGCCTAAGCCGCTCACTGCGGCTTCGAGGTGATCGGTCTTGCGCGTCAGGGGCGCGGGCTTGTCGACGCTAGCAGTGAACACGACCGGCGCCTTCAGGTTGGCGAACTCGGGATCACCTCCAGGCGGAACCGGTTCCGCCGGCGCGCCGAGATAGACGCGCGCTGGACCGGAGCCATCGCGTTCAAGCCAGACCTCATGGGCCGCAGCGGGGCTGGCGAGGACAAGAACGGCCAACGCCGTGGGGATTTTCTTCAGCATGCACGCCTCCAGGCAGCGCCCGACGCGGCGGTCGGGAAAACAAGGTTCGCATCGTTATTGCGAGTCAATTGCAATACGACTTGGCCGGGCATATAGCACATAAGAATCATTCGCAATAAGACAGGGGATAAGCGAGTGCGTGGGCTTAAGAGAATTCTGCTCGCCGGTTCGGCGAGCCTTTTCGTCGTCAACGCTGGGGGGCTGGCCTTAGCGGACGACGCCGCGGCGGCCGAAACCGAGGTTGAAGGCCTTACCGTAACCGGGATGGTGGTCGGCGAGCCGATCGTCACCAAGTCCGACGTGCCCTTGCTGGAGACGCCTCAGGCGATTTCGGTGATCACCGCCGACACCCTGAGAGAGCAGGGGATCACCCGCCTCGCCGACGCCCTGCGCGGGGTCGCGGGGGTGACGCGCAGCAGCACCTACGGCTACTTCGACTCCTACCAGATCCGGGGCTACGACGCGGCCTATGGCAGTATGTTCCTCGACGGCCTGACCAGCGGGAACGTCGCGGGCGCAGTCAATGAACTGGCGGGCCTGGAGCAGGTGGAGGTGGTCAAGGGACCGGCCTCGGCGCTGTTTGGCGCTTCACCGCTGGGCGGGGTCGTGAACCTGGTCAGCAAACGCCCGCGTTCGGACGCCTTTGTCGAACTAGGTCTGGCGACCGGGTCGTACGACCTTCGTGAAGTGACCGTCGACGCCAACGGGCCGCTCACCAAGGACGGCGCGCTGCTGGGCCGTGTGAACTTCGTCTATCGCGACTCAGACGACTTCGTGGACTTCGCGCACAGCCAGCGCATCTATATTGCGCCCGCCGTGTCGTGGAAGATCAGCGACGACACCAACCTTACCGTGCTGGCCCGCTATCAACGCGACTATGACAGTCCGTGGTCGCCGCTGCCGGCTTGGGGCACGATCCTGCCCAACGCCAATGGCGAGATCCCGGTCGACCGTTCGGTCAACAACGGCGGCGCCCAGAAGGCGGTCAACAACCTGAACGCCAAGCAGATCGGCTACGTGTTCAACCATCGTTTGAGCGACGCCGTCAGCTTCAGCCAGACAGTTCGCTACGAGGACAACAGCAAGTTCTGGGACCGCTGGGTCTTTGTCGCCGGCTTCCTGGACGACAATGTCGTCAACGGCGTCCAGCAGGGGCGAGTGATCGGCCGCTACATCTACGGGCCGTTCTCCCAGCGGGATAAGGACTTCGGCGCCGACAGCCGGCTGACGCTGAAATTCGCCACCGGTTCCATCGACCACAATGTGCTGGCCGGGCTCGACTACCATCGCAACCGCAATACGCTCACCAGCGACGGCAATTACAACGCCGACCAGAACCCGCTCGACATCTTCAACCCGGACTATTCCGCTCCGATCATTCGCGACCCGTTCGGAGCCTCGAGCGGCGGCGGCAAGTCGAGCCAGCTAGGCTTCTACCTGCACGACCACATCACGCTGACTGATCAGCTGACCGTCACGCTGGGCGGCCGCTGGGACACCGCCAAGGCGGGCGAGCAGGAGGACAACAAGTTCAGTCCTCACGCGGGCCTAACCTGGTCGCTCACCCCCGATAGCTCGCTGTATCTGGTCTACTCGAAGTCGTTCACCCCGACCGGGAGCTGGCAGACCAAGTTCGATGGCAGCCTGTTGCCGCCAGAGACCGGCGAGAACATCGAGGCCGGCTACAAGATCAAGGACGAAGCGCGCGGCCTGACCGGCATGGTTTCCATCTATCAACTGACCCGGCAGAACGTGGCCACCGGCGACCCGGACCATCCGTTCTTCTATGTCGTGACCGGCGAACAGCGCAGCCGCGGCGTGGAGGTCGAAGGTGCATGGCGGCCGAGCGAGGCGTTCCAGGGGAGCGTCGCCTACGCCTATATCGAAGCCGAGATCACCAAGGACAACACACTGCCCGTCGGTCTGCCGCTGCAGAACTTCCCCAAGCACAGCCTCAATCTCTGGGGCAAATACACGGTCCAGAGCGGGGTCTTCGCCAAGCTCGGGGTCAGCCTGGGGCTGCTCTACAACAGCGACAAGTATTTCTATGAAAGCGGCGTTCTCTACACCTTGCCCGACTATGTGCTGGTCAATGCAGGGCTCAGCTATCCGTTCGGTGAGTGGCAGGCCCAGCTCAACATCGACAACCTGACGGACGAGCGCTTCTTCCCCGACGCCTGCTGCCTGGACCGGATCACCCCCGGCGAGCCGCGCAACTGGCGCCTCAGCCTCCGCCGGACCTTCTAGGGCAGGGCGTGGCGGCCTACATGGTCGCCACGCTCCCGCGAGCCTTCAGCCCGGCATCTATTGATACCGCCAACTAGCCGGCGTTTGCGCGCAACCGCGGACAAGGCGGCATCTCAAGATACCGCCACCGTCCGCTGTTGCGCTGAGTCAGTAATTCACGCCGCCGTATCGGGCGGCGAAAGGGACAGCCTAAAGCTTGCGGGGGATAAGGACCTGCATGCTCTTGTAACCCTTGACGAAGGTCGACGGGACCCGCTGCGGCTCTTCGAGCACCTGGATGTCGGGGAAGCGTTTGAGGATCTCTTCCCAGATGATCTTGAGCTGCAGCTCGGCCAAGCGGTTGCCCACGCAACGGTGAACACCGAAGCCGAAGGACAGGTGCTGGCGCGGCCGTTCGCGGTCGATGATGTAATCGTTCGGACGCTCGATGACCGTATCGTCGCGGTTCCCCGAGACGTACCACATGACGACATTGTCGCCCTTCTTGATGGTCTTGCCGCCCAGTTCGTAGTCCTGCGTCGCCACGCGCTTCATGTGGGCGAGGGGGGTCTGCCAGCGAATGGTCTCGGACACCATCGACGGGATGAGATCCGGATTGGCGCGCAGCTTGTCGTATTGGTCGGGGAACTTGTTGAGAGCGTAGATCGAGCCGGAGATCGTGTTCCGGGTCGTGTCGTTGCCGCCAATGGTCAGCAGGATGATGTTTCCGAGGTACTCGAACTGATCCATGTCCTTCGTGGCCTCGCCGTGGGCCAACATGGAGACCATGTCGCCGTCGATCGGGTTGACCTTGCGTTCGGCCCAGAGGTTCAGGAAGTAGCCGGCATAGGCGCCCATCTCGGCGCGCTTTTCTTCCCAGGTGTCGACGATACCGTCGCCGGGACGCGACATCACCGTGTCCGACCAGCGGGTCAGCTTGCGGCGATCTTCCTGCGGCATGCCGAACAGCGTGGCCAGCGTCATCGCCGTCAGTTCCATCGAGACCCGGTCGACCCAGTCGAAGGGCTCGCCGATCGGCAAGCTGTCCAGAATGGCTCCGGCCCGCTCACGGATCAGGGGCTCCATGATCTTCAGGTTGTGAGGCGAGACCGCCGGGCTGACGGTCTTACGCTGCTCGTCGTGCTTAGGCGGGTCCATGGCGATGAACATGGTCGGCCCGCCGCTGGGGCCGCCGAACGGGCCGCCCGTCATTTGCGCGCCGCTGGCCACCAGCTTGGCGATCATTTCCTCGCTGGGGCCGAGGCTAATGCCCCCCTCGGAGGAGAACACCGTATGATTGGTGTCGACCTCCATGATGTCGTTGTAGCGGGTGATCGCCCAATGGGGCTCAAAGTCGCTGGCGGGCGTCCAGTGAACGGGATCCTCGGCCCGCAGGCGGTCGAAGTACGGCCAGATCGCGTCGGCCTGGAAGAGCGCCGATTGCGCGACATTGAGGGTGTCGATCGGCTGAGAATCGACCTGGTCAAGCAGGTCCTTGACGGTGGCGGCGTCCAGAGTGGCGCTCTCGCTCATGGTCCTAATTCCTCCTCTTGGCCAAGCCTTGAAGGCCTGTTGACCTAGGTCTCGCCGTTGGAACAGCATTCGACAAGACCCAAAGTGACGTAGGCGTCACTTTTGTGATCGGGCGCCCGGGCATGTCATCGCGCCCCGACGGCGTCGAGATGGGAAGCATACGCCGACAGCGTCCGGGCTGCTGGTTCTTCCGTTATTCGGGAGGTCCGCTGTCGCTCAAGCGCCCCCTTCGGGCTCGTTACTGAACCGTGCGGATGATCGCGGTCGGATCTCCAGCAAAGCGCGGCGCGGCTCACCGCTCTCCCAAATTGGATCGATTTTAACGATAAATTCGACTTGAGCGCTATGCTGGGTTGTGTTCGTTTGTCGCCGATTCCCCTGGGAGGCGAAAAAATGACGTTCGGATCGGTCCAACCCCTGGGGGACGCCCCTCAATCAAACTGGGCGCCGAGTAGTGCGCTGGCGCACGCTGTGGACCTCGCCGGCTTCCTCTACGACCCTGCTCAGGACATCATCTATTCGCGCATGGACGCTTTGCAGCGGCCCCTTGGCTACGCCTATGCGTTCGACGCCAGCGCGCTGCTGATCGACTCGGTCATCGACTGCGAACCGATCTTCTTCGAGGCGCAGGGCAAGCGGTGGATGATTGAGCTCTGGAAGGGGCAGTACGGCCTCGAAACCGGATGTGAGATCGGGGTCTATAGTCGGCCACTCAATCCTCCGGCCTACTACGCCGTCCTGGATGCCGCGGTGGGCACGCGCCCCTACGATCCGGCCCACGGCTATTTCTACCAGTCGGCCAGCGCAGCCGACATGCTGGACATGTCGTTCACCCTCAAGCGAGACGGCGTGCCGGTCTTCACCAGAGGACCAATCGTTTGGGCTGGCCAGCAACGACCCCAATCACATCCCCGCAGAGCTGGCGCGAAAGATCGCGGTGGCCGTGGTGGCGAACGGGCCCAGCTTCCTCGGCAATGTGCTGGCGGCGAAGCTGCGCGACATCGGCAAGACCGCCGCAGAAGTCGCCACCATCCTGGCCGTCGAACTCGGCGCGGCCGCCGAGGCTGTGCTCGGTTGGGTCACCAACGCCGGCTACGACATCGTCCAATGGGTGAGGTCGGCCTATGCGGCGTTTGTCGAGATCTTCACGATGAACTTCTCCAGCGCGGTGGAGGTCCACAATGTTGCGGTGGGCGGCGTCCTGCCGAGCGATATGACCCTGGTGTCGTCGAGCGCAAGCGATGGCCACTTCATGGTGCCGCCGCCGTCCCTGATCCCAGCCGGATCGGTCGCGCGATTTTATGTGAAGGACAACCTGGGGCCCTACGGCAGCAAGGGCGAGGTCGTCTACGCCTACGTCGACGCCCAGTCGAACCGGCAGGAGGTGAAGTTCTCGTTCGGATGCCCGACCGGGTTCAACGACAACTACGTCAGGTCCAGCCAGCAAGCCTTCGCGGTCTACGGAAAGTCTGGATCAGGCTCAGAATGGGGCCGTGAGGGCCAGGTTCCTGGCGGGGGGCATCCTCTGTACGCCGCCTACGTCTGGGGACGGGGACCAGCGCCCCAATAGGCGACCAAAAAAGTACAGCGCGCGATCACCCGGGCGATGTAGCCCGGCGCTTCTGCGCGCCCATTTTGCATTGAAGAAGGACCTTCGGGCATGTCAGCGCAATCGGCCAATCAATTCAAGAACAAGATCGTTGTTCTGAGCGATCTTCACATCGCCGACGATACTCCGACGGTCTGGTACCAATCCTCGGTTCACAACCCGTATCTCGAGGCGATCTGCAACTGGATCGTCGCCAACGCCGCGAGCATCCGGGAGTTGGTGCTGCTCGGCGATGTGGTCGACTTCTGGACCCACCCGGCCGAGGTCCAGCCGCCGTCGTTCGCGAAGATCCTTGAGGTTCAGCCGGGGATTTTCGGGCCCCAAGGTTTCTTCGGTAAAGTTCTCGACGCGCTCGACGGCGCTGTCACCTACGTACCCGGCAACCACGACATGGGCGTCACCGCCGCCGAGGTCGCGGCCATCGTCAGCGCCGGCGGCCACGCCATGCGGTTCGCCGATGGGCTCTACTATCCGCTCGGCGGCGACGACCGGCGGATCGCGCTGGCTCACGGCAACGCCTATACGATGTTCAACGCTCCTGATGGGCGCAGCCCGTGGGCGTCGCTGCCGGTCGGCCACTTCGTCACGCGAATGATCGCCAGCAAATGGGCGCGTGAGCTGCCCCCCGGGCACACGGTCGCGGATTTGCCCGGCCAAGGAAGCCCGAACGGCATCGATGTTTCGGCGGTCATCTCGGCGGCGATCAAGAGCGGCAGTTTGGCGATCAGCTGGGCGCTTCTAGATTCAGTCGCGGCCCAGACCTCCACACCATCAGATCAGAGCTTTGTGCTGCCGGGCGGCCAGGTGGCGCGGCTCGATAGGGATGTGCGTCCCGCCTATGCGGACCTGTTCTCCAACTGGATCGCGGCTTCGGGCGGCGGCGTCGTTGGGACGTCCATTGCGACGAAGTCGGCGTTGGCTGACGCAAAGTCCTACTACATGGGCTGGTTCGCCCAGCGTCAGGCGTTCGAGTCCGGCGCCCAGGTCATCGTCCTCGGGCATACGCACACCCCCATCGCCGACGTCACCACCACGCTCATCCACTATGCGAACAGCGGCTTTGAGTGCCCCTCGACGCCCGACATGCCGCCCCAGGCGGTCAATTTCGTCGTGGTCGACACCAACAACTTCACCACCCAGGTCATGCAGGCGAATTCCAGTGGAACGATCGCGCCATTCGCCGCTCAGACGACGCCGATCGTGGAGATCGGGGCCGACTATTCGTCCTACGCAGTCATCGCCAATACTGGACCCGACGAGATGGTGCCGGCGGGCGCGCCCAACGCCGCTCACGGCTATTGGGTCGTGCCGCCGCCGCAGCGGATCCCAGCCGGCGGGCGCGTCACCATCTGGCTGCAAGACTATCCGGGGCCGGTCGGCACAGAAGGCTCACTGACTTACCAGTCCGCATCGCGGGGCAAGCAGACGTTCACCTTCGAGTGCCCGACATCCTGGTTCAACACCTGCTCAGGGGGACGCAGCTTCCGCACCAAGTCGGCCGACGGGAACTGGGGCTCGCCCGGATCGGTCGCCAAGACTGGCCACCCTTTCTACGTGGAGTTCCAGGCCTAGGCGCCGGGCGACCCTGGCCGATGCGCTGTGAACATCGTGCGCAGGTCCAAATGGCGAAGTTCAAAAGGCGGGCCAGCCCTGAAGACTGGCGGGCGGCCCCGTAGTCTGGCCAGATGAAGCGCTTTGGATAAGATAAGCTCCGCCATTTAACCTGCGCTTCCGTATCAGTTTAGAGGACCATCATGTTGAGAGAACTCTCGATCGCTGCAATTGGCGTCCTGATGCTTGCCGGCTGCGAGCATTCCGCGCCCGACGCTTCGATCGGCGTGGGCAACCCCTATCCCGTTAGCAAGTACGTTTGCGAGGACGGCACACGTCTCGCAGTGAGGCTGCTGGGCGATCGGGCTTCGGTGTCCGTCAACGACGCGCCCGCAATCGATCTTCCTCCGATGGGGTCAGAAGGCACGACCTATTCGAACGGCCGGCAGACACTGACCATCGAACAGGGGCGCTTGTCGTGGGGTCTCGGCCGAGCCGTGCCGTCCGCGTGCGCCGGCGGGTAGCGCGCAGCATCTGTCAGTGCTTGTGACCGGCGACGAGCGGCCTGCTGGATCTTGAATTCGAGGGCGAACCGGCAGCTCGTCGCGTCGCAGGTGATGGGAGTGCAGGTCGGCCTGAGGTGTCAGATGGCCGCCAAGACAGTCAGATCGCCGGACCGCCAGACATTGTCGACCGTGGTGCGCGCGATCACCCAGCCGTCGCCCTGTCGCACAAGTTCGACGCTGTAGCGGTTCTTCATCAGGTAGTGGCGCGACGGGTCGTCCCGCGGCACGTGCTGGGCTTCGACGAGCGCGTCCAGGCGGGCGGTGTCGCCGTCGATGCTGACCCGCGGGTTGCTCACGGAATGGGTGGTGTCGAGCGGGCTGAGCGACTTCGACAAGGCCGCGACAATCGCCTCTCGCCCTTCGATCACCGGATATTCGAAGCCAGCCTTCGCAGCGGCTGGCCTGAAATCGGATACCGCGTCGGCGGCGAGGGCGGATGCGAGAAGCCCCTCGTCGCGTAAGTCGATACCGGCGGCGAACCGGTGAAGGGCGTCAACGACAGCGAGTGTATCCGCCGCGGGTTCAATAGCGTGGTCGATAGTCTGCATACTTGCTCTCATGGCTGGAGATCGGTGATCGTGGTGTCGGCGATCGTTTCGGCGAAGCCTGCGCCGAACAGTCCGGCGGGCGTCTGAAAGCCTGGCCGCACCTCGCCGCCCAGCACGCGCCGGGCGGCCTCGGCGGCCGCCAGCGCGGTGAAGGTGTAGCCGTTGACGGTGTCCAGGACCGAGCGCGCGACGGCGCCGTCCTGGCCGGTCACCTCCACAGCCGCCTGGTAGCGGTTAGCTTCGCGCTGCTCAGCGCTTGGGCCCGCGGGCAGCGCCTGCAGATCGCCCTGAGGGAAGGCGTCGCCCGACACGTGAACGAAAGTCTCGATGTCAGGTGCGCCCGTGGCGCGCCAGATCGTGATCAGGTCGGGCAGCGTCAGTGGAAAGCAGTCCACATCACCCTGGCCGAAGTTGAATGTCCGCGTCTCGGCCGGGCTGCGGCTCTCAAGTCTTCCGTCGACCCGAGCGAGGGTTTCGGTCGTCAGGTTTTCAGTGGCGCTGATTGCCGACCCGCGGGACATCGCCCCGGTGACGTGAAGCGCGATGCTGACCTTGCGAGGCTGTGCGACCCGGTCGGCGGCATGCCTCGCCAGCGATCCGAGCATGGCCACGCTGCCGCCGCTGCCCGGCAGTAGCATCACGCCGGCGGCCGCGGCGTCTCCATCGAGTGCTTCAGCCAGGCGGTAGCTGTCGAGTTCGGCCGCGAAGTCGAGATAGTGGACGCCTGCCGCGATCGCGGCGCGCATCAGAGGATCGGCTGTCCTAACGAACGGGCCGGCGCAATTCAGGAGGACATCAACACCCTCCAGCGCCGCAGCGATCGCCGCCGAGTCGTCGACTGAGAACAGCCGGTAGGGGAGGCCGAGGTCGGCGGCGAGCTGCGCAAGCGGATCTTCCGCCCGCCCGGCGACGATAATGTCCAGCCCCGCCGCCTGAGCGTGCTGGGTCACCATGCGACCGGTGTAACCGGCCGCGCCGTAGATCATCAGGGTCTTCATGGTCAGTGCTGCCAAGCTTTGTAGACGAACTCGAGGCTGTAGCCGTCGGGGTCCAGGACGTTCGCGGCGTAGTAGCGAGGGTCGTAGTAGCTGCGCGCGGCGGGCGGGCCGTTGTCAGTTGCCCCCGCCGTGAGCGCTGCGGCGTAGGCGGCGTCCACATGAGCCTTGCTGTTGGCGATGAAGCCGATATGGGCCGCTCGTCCTTCGACCACGCCCTCCCGCAGCCAGAAGAAAATGCGTCCGCCGCAACCGAAGCCCTTGAGGTCGGGATGTCCGGGCGGGCCGTCCGCGCCGTCGTAGTCGACGCGATCGACGATGCCGAGCGGCGCCAATGCAGTCGTGTAGAAAGCGATGGATCGCGTCAGGTCGCTGACGGAGATGAAGACGTGGTCGAGCATGATGTGTCCGATCAGATGTTGAAACCGCCGCCGACTTCGACGTTCTGCGCGTTGATCCAACCGCTATCCTCCGACAGCAGGGTGGCGACGACGCGGCCGACGTCATCGGGCTCGCCGACACGGCCGAGCGCGGTCTGGCCGGCCAGGATCGCCTCGAACTCATCGTTCAGCCCGCCGCCTAGGTCGGTGCGGATCGCGCCGGGCGAGATGGAGTTCACGCGAATGCGTCGCTCGCCGAACTCCTTGGCCATGTAACGCGTCAGGACTTCGAGGCCGCCTTTGAAGGCCGCGTAGGGAGCGACCCCGGGGAAGGCGACGCGCGTGGTGGCGCTGGTCACGTTCACGATCGCCCCGCCGTCCGCCATCAGCGGCAGCAGAACCTGGGTCAGGAAGAACGGGCCCTTGAGGTGAACATTGAACAGACCGTCGAACTGGCTCTCACTGACCGAAGTGATCGGCTCGAACAGGCCATAGCCGGCGTTGTTGACCAGGGCGTCGAAGTCCTCTCGGCCCCAGACGCTTTGAAGCGCCCCGGCGACCTGATCGCGGAAGGCCGGGAAGGTCGAGGTCTGGCCGAGATCGAGAGGCAGGGCGAGCGCCTTGCCGCCGCGTTCCTCGATCTGCGCCACCACGGCTTCGGCGCCGCCTGGATGATTGTTGTAGGTGACGATGACGCCCATGCCGCGCGCCGCGCACTGCAAGGCGGCGCTGCGGCCAATGCCCCGACTGCCGCCGGTGATGATGGCGATTTTCATGGTTCTCTCCGCGCTGTTCATGACGGAGAGGTAGGCTCGGCGGGCCGTGCCGGCTCTAGGCGATCCTACTCGAAACTTGCCTGATCCTGCTTTCCGCTTGTGACGCAGCGGCTGGGCGAGCAGGAATGGAGCATGCAAGCTGCTCTGGAAGAATTGCGTCGCCTGGCGGCCCGCGCCGAGAACCGGAGGACGGAAACCGGCATTCCGCGCCTTGCTATGGTGCAGGGCAAGATCCCCGAGCATGACCTGGCGGCCGTGTACGATCCTATGATCAACCTGATCCTGCAGGGATCAAAGTCGATGACGGTCGGCGATCAGACTCTTCACTACGACCCGGCG